>OFDN01001918.1_pt1 | contig 12518 bp, 11 predicted proteins | sample 1520971 | NCBI WGS metagenome assembly OFDN01 (sample SAMEA94257418, study PRJEB24077) | hot springs metagenome | biome: Aquatic biome; feature: Geographical feature; material: Water | place: India | collected 2012-06-12 | depth 5 m | reverse complement strand
AAGCATCGGCAATACAGTCTTTAATCACAATGCCATTGGGAAGTTTGCACCATGGGCCGCCATCGATAGGGACTGCGCCAAACTCTTCTTTGGCTAATTCATACCCCCAATCTCTAAAGCCACCCTCGGTAAATTTCATGATGTTACCTTTATGGGTAATAGTCACCGATTTGCGGTTGTTATCAATCGCATATTGAATCGCTTTGCGAATTAGGCGTTTGCTGCCGTCAATAGACACCGGTTTAATACCAATCGCGGAAGATTCAGGGAAGCGAATTTTCTTGAGTGTGCCCATGTCACTTAAAAAGTTGATCACTTTTTTGACTTGCTCGCTACTGGCTGCCCATTCAATCCCAGCATAAATGTCTTCGGTATTCTCACGGAAAATCACCATGTCGGTTTTTTCAGGATGTTTGACCGGACTAGGCACGCCAGTGAAGTATTGAATAGGACGTAAGCAAACATATAAATCCAACTCTTGGCGCAGTGTGACGTTCAATGACCGGATGCCACCGCCCACGGGTGTAGTCAACGGGCCTTTAATTGAAATCACATAGTCTTTCAACACCTTCATGGTTTCGTCGGATAACCAAGTGTCTTTGTCGTAAATCGTGGTGGATTTCTCGCCGGCAAATACTTCCATCCAGCTGATTTTGCGGGTGTTGCCGTAGGCTTTATTCACGGCGGCATCCACTACTTTAATCATTGGCGGCGTAATATCAATGCCAATGCCATCGCCCTCAATAAATGGGATAATAGGGTCATTCGGTACATTCAGCGTATTATCGGCATTGACGGTGATTTTTGTGCCGACAGCAGGAACCTGATATTTTGTAGATTGATTTTTTGATGCCATTGCTAATTCCCTAATATGTTAATTTTGTTTAATAAGCCATTTAACGTTGTATGCCAGTTTAGTCCCCATCAATTGCCAGATGGCACACTCGGGCACCCAACGTTAAAGGACTTTATTGCTATCCCAAATGTCTACGCAGCAGGTAGGCTTGATACCGATTCCGAAGGTTTGCTTATTTTAACCGATGATGGTGCAATGCAACATCGTTTAAGTCATCCGAAACATAAAGAAATCAAGACCTATTGGGCGCAAGTAGAGGGTGCTCCAACCCAAGCAGATTTGGTGCCACTTTTAAAAGGCGTGGATTTAGGCGATTTTGTCACGCAGCCAGCACAAGTGCGGATCATTGAACAGCCGACACAACTGTGGCCAAGAAATCCACCGATTCGCGAACGCAAGGCGATTCCTACTACATGGCTTGAAATCAAAATCAGTGAAGGTAAAAACCGCCAAGTGCGGCGCATGACAGCAAAAATAGGCTTTCCGACCTTACGTTTGATTCGCTATGCGATTGGGCGGTATAACTTGGACGGAATCTTGCTTGGTCATTACAAAATGATAGAGAGTTAAAAGGGCAACGATGAAACCGGTTTGTATTTTTAGGCACGCACGCACAGAAGGGGCTGGCTATTTAGGCACTTTTTTGGAGCAAAATGCGATCCCTTGGTGCGAAGTGCGCATAGATTTAGGCGAGGTGATGCCGCCATCAGCCGATGCGTTCAGCGGCCTGGTGTTTATGGGTGGCCCTATGAGCGTGAATGACGATTTGCCGTGGATTAAACACGCCTTAGCACTGATTCAAGAAGCTGTAGAGTTGGATATACCAGTGCTGGGTCACTGCTTGGGTGGTCAGCTGATGAGTAAAGCGCTTGGTGGGGTGGTAAGTGCAAACCCCTATAAAGAAATTGGCTGGGGTGATGTGGTGGTGGGTGACCATGCCGAAGCGAAGAAATGGTTTGGTGATACCAAGCAATTTTTGAGCTTCCATTGGCATGGCGAAACTTTTACCTTGCCTAAAGACGCCACGCATTTGCTGGCTAGCGAGCATTGTCATAATCAGGCTTATTCTATTGGTAAGCATTTAGCGTTTCAATGTCATGTTGAAATGACGGCTGACATGGTCAAAGTGTGGTGCGAAACCGGACATGCCGAAGTAGAGGCCTCTATTACCAGCAAAGGTGTACAGCCACTTGATGAGATTCAACGCATTTTGCCGGAGCGGGTGACGGCGCTGAACACAGTTGCACAGTCTGTCTACACAGTGTGGATACAAGGGCTTAAAAGCTGAGATATGCTAGAATAATCGATAAACCTTATCGAAAGTGATTTATGTCTGGCAATACCTTTGGCACCTTGTTTACGCTCACCTCTTTTGGTGAGTCACATGGACCTGCAATTGGCGGTGTAGTGGATGGATGTCCTCCAGGACTGGAGTTGTCCGCCGAGGATTTGCAAGTAGATCTGGATCGCCGCAAGCCAGGTACATCGCGCCACGTCACACAACGCAACGAAGCCGATACGGTGGAAATTTTATCCGGCGTATTTGAAGGTAAAACTACAGGTGCACCAATCGGTCTGCTGATTCGCAATACTGACCAACGTAGTCAAGACTACAGCAAGATTATGGACACATTCCGGCCTGGTCATGCTGACTACACTTATACCCAAAAATACGGCATCCGCGACTATCGTGGTGGTGGTCGTTCCAGTGCACGAGAAACAGCAGTGCGTGTTGCTGCCGGAGCAATTGCCAAAAAATGGCTCAAGCAAAAATACGGCATACAAATCCGGGCATACCTCAGTCAGTTGGGTGAGATTGATATTCCATTCGTTAGTTGGGATTGTTTAAATGATCCGGAAAATAAATTATTTTCCCCCAATATGGATATCATGCCGAAACTGGAAACGTATTTAGACACGATACGTGGTGAGCGCGATTCTGTGGGTGCCAAAATTACCTTGGTGGCAGAGCAGGTGCCGGTTGGCTTGGGTGAGCCCATATTTGATCGCTTGGATGCAGAAATTGCCTACGCCATGATGGGCATCAATGCCGTTAAAGGCGTAGAAATTGGTGCTGGTTTTGCCTCTGTAGCCCAACGTGGTAGTGTGCATTCGGATGAGTTAACTCCTAAGGGTTTTGCGACCAACCATGCAGGTGGCGTCTTAGGTGGTATTTCTAGTGGGCAAGATATTGTCGTGAATATTGCATTTAAGCCGACTTCTAGCATACCGCAACAGCGCAACTCAATTGATAAATCAGGTGAACCGGTGATGATGCAAACTACCGGCAGGCATGATCCCTGCGTAGGGATTCGCGCAACCCCAATCGTGGAAGCGATGATGGCCTTGGTGCTGATGGATCATGCGCTCAGGCATCGCGGCCAAAATGCGGATGTTGTGACCACAACACCCAAGATTTAGTCAGCTAGCGACGCGGCTTGTTGTGAGTCACGCTCTTCACGCGAATCTATCTCGCTTTTATTTTATCTACTATTTTTTTGTAGGTGCGTTCGTCCCCTATTGGGGCTTGTATCTGCAGTCTGAACAATTTTCCGCTGCCGATATCGGCATCCTGATGTCCTTGTTTCAAATCAGCCGTATATTTGCGCCCAACTTTTGGGGCTGGTTAGCAGATCACACTAAAAAGCGAGTCACTTGGATTAAGCTCACGGCCTTGCTGGGCTTGATAGGATTTATTGCCGTGTTTTGGGCGCATGGATTTTGGTGGTTGTTTTTTGTGATGGCGGCGCTCAGCTTATTTACCAGCTCAACTCTGCCTTTATCCGAGTCGCTCGTTCTGGCACATCTGGCCACTACTAATGGTCACTACAGCCGTATACGCATGTGGGGCTCGCTTGGGTTTATTGTAGCAGCGGTTATACTGGGTTTTCTAATCGATGCTTTTGGTATCAAGAGCTTACTGTGGTTTTTGTTAGCAGTGCAGATTACCTTGTATACACTCACATTTAAATTGCCAGAAGCGGTTGTTGCACCACATGCCCATGATCAGTTCTCGATGTGGCAGATTGTGAAACAGCCAGCCGTCATTGCGCTATTGGTCGGCTGTTCATTGATGGTGACAGCGCACGGTGTACTCTATAATTTCTATTCCATCTACCTTGCGGAACATGGTTACAGTAAAACCATGATAGGCTTTTTGTGGGCCATAGGTGTCGTTTGTGAAATTGGTGTATTTATGTTGATGCCAAAAATCATGACCCGTTTTACACTTAAAACCATTTTGCTGATTAGCTTGGTGTTGGCCGTAATTCGTTTTAGCATGATTGGCCTAACGCCTGACCAATTACCATTGTTGCTATTCGCGCAATGCTTACATGCGTTTACCTTTGGCAGTTTTCATGCCGCATCGGTAGAAGTCATCACTCAGTTTTTTAACGGTCGCCATCAAGCAAAAGGGCAAGCCATCTATAACAGTGTGGCCTATGGCGTGGGTGGGGCGGTGGGTGGCTTAGCGGGTGGCTTTGCCTTGCAATATTTAGGTGGGCAGTATACCTTTACGCTTGCTGCTGCGTTTCCACTCATAGGCTTTCTGGTCATCGCATTGGGCATGAGATTAGCGCAGCCATTTGCATCGAAAGGGATGTTTAGTGATTAACTTGAAACAGATTAGCATCAGCGCACTGCTGATATTGGGTGTTGCAGGATTGGCAGTTGCCGATACGCAAGTCAATGTGGTGGGCTTGTTTAATGGCAAGGCTTTGGTGACGATTAACGGCAGTACACCACAAACCTTATCGGTGGGACAAACCAAAAATGGTGTCAAATTGATTGCGGCGGATAGTCAACAAGCTACCCTACTGATTGAAGGTAAGACTAAAGTCCTTGGCATGGGGCAAGGCGTTTCCACAGGTGGGGGTGCGGACACCACGCAAAATCAGCCGGTAAGCTTGTATGCAGATTCTGCCGGTCATTTTTTTGGTAACGCAACAGTAAACGGTGCTGGTTTAAGATACGTAGTCGACACAGGGGCGACCACTGTTGCCATGAATAGTGCAGATGCAAAACGTGCCAATATTGATTATTTAAAGGGTGAAAAGAGTGTTGCATCTACTGCCAATGGCCAAGTTGTTGCTTATCGTGTGACATTGAATACGCTTAAAATTGGCTCAATTACACTCAATAACGTTGACGCTGCTGTAATTGAGGGTGGTTATCCTGAGGTGGTGCTGTTGGGCATGACAGCTTTGAATCGTTTGGATATGAAACGTGATAGCACAACGATGACGCTGACGAAGAAATACTAATTACGTAGTGTGAAGATAATAAAAAACGGGCATCTGCCCGTTTTTTTGTTGCTGGTGATTTAGTGTTTACGCTTATCTCTCTCGATTAACGCATATGCACTGTGGTTGTGAATGCTCTCAAAGTTTTCAGATTCGACAACATAGCTGTCAATGCGTTTTTCAGCGTTTAATTGTGCAGCGACATCACGCACCATATCTTCCACAAATTTTGGATTGTCATAGGCGCGTTCAGTCACAAACTTCTCATCAGGACGCTTGAGCAAGCCATACAGCTCGCAAGAGGCTTGTTTTTCTACCACTTCAATTAAATCTTCCAGCCACATAAAATCATTCAGCAGGGCGGTGATGGTCACGTGTGAGCGCTGATTATGCGCACCGTAATCCGAGATTTTTTTACTACATGGGCACAAGCTAGTCACCGGTACCAGCACTTTTACTGTGATACTGAACTCACCACTTTTAATTTCACCGATAAAAGTGACATCGTAGTCCAGCAAGCTTTTTACGCCGGAAATAGGTGCGGATTTGTTGATGAAGTACGGGAAGCGCATTTCTACGTAACCGGACTCTGCTTCTAGGCGCTTCACCATTTCACGCAGAATAGTCTCAAAAGACTCAATCGAAATAGCATGCTCATTCATGTTGAGAATCTCAACAAAGCGTGACATGTGGGTGCCTTTAAAATTATGCGGCAAATGCACATACATATCAAACATGGCTACCGTGGCCTGCTCGCCGCCGGATTTGTCTTTCACAATGACCGGGTGGCGGATGGATTTAATGCCAACTTTATTAATGTCCAAGTGGCGCACATCTGGCGTATTCTGAACGTCTTCTATGCCTTGTAGTGTGGGTAGATTCATGATGTAAGTCATCTCCAAATGCGGTAGGCCGCAATGTATTCAGCAGCCTAAGTTAACGCGTTAATAAGGATGCGTCAACTGATTGTATGTGCTGTTATGTTAATTGAAAGTTATTATTTATATTGAGGCATGCTAGACAAACTCAATACCTATTATGCAATTATTTAGTGTTTTAGGTATTCAGCACGCTTAATTTTTTACGTACGGTCTCAATGATCGCCTCAGCATTCAGACCGCACTCTGACAGCATAGTTTCATGTACGCCATGTTCGATAAACTTATCTGGTAGTCCTAGGCAAAGTGTCGGGCATGTAATCGACAGTGTTTGCAAAGCTTCCATCACTGCAGCACCAGCCCCGCCCATAATGGCATTTTCTTCAATCGTAACAATCAATTGATGTTGCTTGGCCATGGTTTCGATCATAGCGGTATCTAGTGGTTTGACAAATCGCATGTTTACCACAGTTGCGTTCAGCGTCTCCGCAGCCAGGAGGCTTTCAGCGAGCATGCTACCAAATGCCAATATGGCCACTTGTTTACCTTGACGTTTTAGTTCAGCCTTACCTATAGGTAAGGCTGTGAGCGCTTTATCGATTAACGCACCCGGGCCGGTGCCTCTAGGGTAGCGCACTGCAGCAGGGCCAACATGTTGATAGCCGGTAGTCAGCATTTGCCTGCATTCATTTTCATCACTAGGCGTCATGATGACCATATTGGGAATGCAGCGTAAAAAACTCAAATCAAAGCTACCGGCATGGGTCGGGCCATCTGCGCCCACCAGTCCTGCACGATCAATCGCTAACAGAACATCAAGCTTTTGTATGGCTATGTCGTGCACTAACTGGTCATAAGCGCGTTGCAAGAAAGTGGAGTAGATGGCTACTACAGGTTTCAGCCCATCGCATGCCATGCCAGCTGCAAAGGTAAGTGCATGCTGCTCGGCAATCCCCACGTCAAAGTAGCGTTGAGGGTATTTGTCCGCAAATGCGTTGAGCCCAGAACCATCACACATGGCAGGGGTAATGCCGACGAGCGAAGGGTCTTGGTCTGCCATATCTACCAGCCAATCCCCAAACACTTGCGTATAGGTTTTTTGAGCACTGCCTGCATGCGTCACACCATTGCAGGGGTCAAACTTGCTCACACCATGGTATTTGTTTGGGTCGTCCTCTGCCGGGGTAAAGCCTTTGCCCTTTTGCGTCACGATGTGCAGAAACTGCATGCCCTTCAACTCACGAATATTGCTTAGCGTGTCCAGTAAGGCAGGTAAATCATGGCCATCTATTGGACCAATATAGTTAAAGCCAAACTCTTCAAACAGTGTGCCTGGCGTCACCATGCCTTTGGCATGCTCTTCCGCACGTTTAGCAAACTCTTTAACAGGGGGGACGATGTCCAACATTTTCTTACCGCTGCGCCGCACGCTGTCGTAAAATCGACCGGAAAGTAAACGTGCCAAATAATTGTTGAGCGCGCCTACGTTGTTGGAGATACTCATGTCATTATCGTTGAGAATGACCAGCAAGTTGGCATCCATATCACCAGCATTATTCAGTGCTTCAAATGCCATGCCGGCCGTCATTGCACCATCGCCAATAATAGCGACACTACGGCGCTCTGAGCCTGCTTGGCGTGCGGCAATGGCCATACCGAGCGCAGCGGAGATAGAGGTGCTAGAGTGTCCCGTGCCAAACGTGTCGTATATGCTCTCATTGCGTCTTGGAAAGCCAGCAATTCCATTGGGTTTACGTAAATTGCTCATGTCTTCTCGGCGGCCGGTCAAAATTTTATGCGGGTAAGTTTGATGGCCAACATCCCATACCAAGCGGTCTTCAGGGGTATTAAACACATAATGCAAGGCAATAGTCAGCTCAACCACGCCAAGGTTGGATGCTAAATGCCCACCGGTTTTGGCCACACTTTCTACCAAGAATGTGCGCAATTCAGCAGCAAGTTCCGGGAGCTGATGGCGCTCCAGTTTCTTTAAGTCTTGCGGGGATGAAATGTTGGCGAGCAGGTTAGACATAACAATCGGAGACTTAAAATTGACGTTGAGTAATAAAACTAGCCAAACTTCTTAGCATGTCAGCTTCTTGTGAGTATGCTTCCAGTGGCGCAAGTGCTTGCTGGTATAACGATTGCGCCAGTGATTTGGCTGTATCTAGTCCTAATAATGTGACATAGGTAGATTTGTCTTGTTCGGCATCCTTACCTGCTGTTTTACCAAGAGTTGCAGTGTCAGCTTCAGCGTCCAGAATATCGTCCACTACCTGAAATGCCAGCCCAATCTTTTTTGCATAGGTATTAACAGCTCCATATTTTTTCGTATCCGCGTCAGACGCAGAGTAAGCCCCCATCATGGCAGCAGCATGCATCAGCGCACCGGTTTTTAATGCATGCATATTTGCAAGTTGTGTTTGAGTCAGTTTAATGCCAGTGCTTTCCAAATCTATGGATTGTCCACCGGCCATGCCTCGCGACCCAGTGGCAAAGGCTAAGCAATACAGAATGCTGACTTTTTGTGTAGCAGGAATGGTGAGTTGCTCGCTGGCAATCAGCTCAAATGCTAGGCTTTGCAAGGCATCGCCAGCTAGTAAAGCTGTAGCATCTCCAAACTGTTTATGCGTGGATGGCTTCCCGCGACGCAAGTCATCATCATCCATGCAGGGCATATCGTCATGCACCAACGAGAATGCGTGAATCAGCTCCACCGCAGCTGCAGAAGCGTCAATGTTTTCTAGCGAAGCACCGCAAAATTCACCTGCGGCATAGGCCAGCAAAGCACGTACGCGCTTACCACCACCCAGCACAGCATAACGCATTGCCTGATGCAATGTTGCGGGCGTTTCGGACTCCGCAGGCATGACCGTTGACAGCACCAGCTCAATACGCGTTTGCATGGCTGATGACCATTGCACAAATTGCAAAGGAGGCGTCATGGTGTGGCTATTCACTGGCGGTGTTGTAAGGAGCGAGCGTATTGGTTTCGGTCAATATACTGATTTTTTGCTCTGCATCGGCAAGTGACTGCTGACATAGCTTGAGCAATTCAGCACCACGTTGATAAGCCGCAAGTGATTGTTCTAGTTGCAATTGGCCGGACTCTAATTGCGAGACAATGGATTCCAACTCTGCAATGGCAGATTCGTAGTGAAGGGGTTCGCTAGATAAGGCGGTCATGAGATGCTAGGCAATATATCGACTTATAATTTGCCTAGATTTTAACAAAACTCTTGCAACTTGCGGCGTTTATCGCACCATAAAATAAGCTTAAGGCATAATCTTTAACAAAAACTGGCGAATATCCGCTATCTCGTCAGCATTGAGTGAATGTGCCATTCGATATTCGTGCCATTCCACCGCGTATCCGGCATCTACCAATTGTTGGCGTGAGTTCAACGCGGTTTCAATCCGGATCACTTCATCCGCATTGCCATGTGACATAAAAATAGGAATAGATTGATTCTCAACGGACTTTTGTGTGGGTAGTGTATGTTTTAAAGGCAAGTAAGTGGACAGTGCTAGTACACCTGCGAGAGCTTGAGTGTGTCTCAGCGCAGTATGTAATGCAATGGCGCCGCCTTGGGAAAATCCAGCTAATACAATGCGTTTACTTGGAATGCCTAACGTATTTGCATGCGCAATCAACGATTCGATTTCAACTCTTGAGGCTTCAATGCCTGTCGCATCTTGTGGGCTATCTTTGTTCAAGCCGAGTAAGTCGTACCATGCTCGCATCTCGTAACCATTGTTCATGGTGATTTTTTTATAGGGCGCGTGCGGCAATATAAAGTGAATATGCGGCAAGTTCAGCATTTCAATGACTGGTTCAAAATCATAGCCGTCAGCACCTAGGCCGTGTAGCAAGATGACGCAGGCAGTATTTCGATTATCGGTTTTTACCTCTAGGAAATTAAGCATGCTCGTCTCATGTTTTAGTGTTCGATATCAGATATTGTGTCACAGATATACTTTAGAACTGATTTAACTTAGTCAGCCAAATTGCTAGAAACCATTTTGCGATGGATAATGGTTTGAATTTTTATGAACAAGAAAATTTTTTTATGAAAAACTACATATCTTTTTTTACGCTGATAGTCACAGCGATTTTATTATCGACATTTTCATTTATTGATTATGCAGTGACCGCGATGTTGATGGTAACTCTAGTTTTATTCATGATTTACTCTAATAACAGTTCTCGCGGATTAATAAATTATAGCTTTAGTAGCTTAATGATGGTGTATTTAGCTTGGCTGTTGATTGTTGGGTTCTTAAGTCCCGTCCCCCATGCGAGCAAAGGTAATTTAGTGATGTTGGTTGGCCTTCCCTTGCTTTACTTGTGTGCTAGTAATTACCAAGCGTACTCAGAGTCATGGCTTAGACAGCGATATATTTTTATGTTCTTTGGTGTTGTTTTATCGGTATGGGGTATATGGCAAGTTATCAACCATATTGGACTTGGTATTGCAACGGGACCTTTAAATGATCGAAACGCTTTTGCTGCAGCTTTAAATCTGTTGTGGTTTCCTGTGGTGTATCTATTTGCGGTTAGTACCCACAAACTGGATAGCCGCTGGTCTATGATTATTTCAGGTTCTTCAGTGTTTATAATTGGTTTAGGCCTGTTTGCAACAACTTCAAGAGGGGGTATTTTGACTTGGGGGTTATTGCTCCCCGTTCTACTGTGGTCTTGTTACAAATTCACTAAGTCAAAGTTAATCGTTGTTTATGTCTTAGCATTAAGTTTAGTTGCTTATCTATGCAGTAGCTATTTTTTAAATAGCTCAATTGCAGATCGCACATTCGTGCTTTCTCAAGACCCATCTAGTCATGCAAGGATTCAATTGTGGCAGTCAACAGTCAACATGGCATTAGATCATCCTGTGTTGGGTGCTGGTTGGGGAACGTTCGCATATTATTATCCTGCATATCGGTTAACAATCGAGAAAAGCACTGCAGGCTTCTTTGCACACAATGATTATTTACAGTTTGCCTTTGAGGGGGGGGTGATAGCAGCAGTATTATTGATTTTACTTTTAGCGGGGGTGTTGTGGAAAATAAAAGAACATTTTAATCGATCTGATATAACAAGTTTCGAGAGCGTTTCCCTGTTGCTTGGTGTGCTAGCACTTTTTGTTCATGCGGCAGTAAATTTTATTTTCTATTTCGCATTTATGAGTTGTGTAGCAGGTCTTTATTTAGCCAGAGTATCGACCATTACAGAAGTGCAAAGACGCTTGGTGTTTCCAGAGCTATCTCAAATTAGAAGTTCAGTTAAAAAGTTTGTCCTATATATTGTATTGTTTTTCATAAGTATTCCTTACATTATTCAATTGCTCGCCCAACTCTGCTTAACTGGCACAAATCCTGGTTTAAGAGCAATTCAACTCGTTTTCCCGCAAACAACAGCTTTTAATGTTGCCAATATTATCTCATCCATATATCCGAGTAACGGTATTGCACAGGAGTATATCCTCCGTACTTACGAGTATTACTTGTTAACTGATTCTGCTTCTCTAAATCCAGAGGCTAGACAGGGTTTGTTAGAAAACGCAATAAAAGACATAGATGCCTTGCGCAAAATAAATGCAAATCACCCAAGCATTGGCTCACGAGAAGTTAAGTTGATTTTAGCTGCAGATAAGAATGGTGACTACACACAAAAAGCCTATCAAATCGTTGAAGATAACCTAAGGGCCGATCCTTTTGATGGTGTAAGTATGATGCTTTTAGCTAGGCTTCAGGCAAAAGATGGTAGGCGAGAGGAGGCAATTACCACTCTGGACAAAGCCTACAATAAAGTTATCAAAAGAAGGGATCAGCTGTTGATTTTAGTAGAATATCTCCGTCAGTTAGCGTATCCAAACATTTACCCAGACTTAGATAACATTGAAAAGCAGTTGTTGCTGATTAAGATTGATGCGGAAACGGGACGCGTAGATATTGAGTCGACAGATATTTACGAAAGAATTGTAAATAGGCTTGACGAAATAAAATTGGAATTAGAAAAGAGTAAAGTTTCTGAATAGTCTAAAAATTAAAAGCCCATCACACAGATGGGCTTTTAACATGTATACAACTAAACAATAGTTGTAAATTAAGAACAAGTACCTGGTTTCAATGAAGCAGTCATGCCTGTTGTCACACAAGTATACAAACCAGTTGTTAAGTCACGTTGTAGTTTGATAGTTGGGGCTGTACCTGCCACTGCAGCTAAACGACCAGGTGTACGAATTGTACATTCAATACCACCGGTAGCTGTTAATGGAGATGTTACTGTAATTGCTGAACAGGTATTTGTTGTTGATGATAGACCAACGCTGGCAGCAGTAGTCACAGCTAGGCCATCTGTAGCAGCTAGTTCATATGCAGTTTTACCACCATCAATTTCTTGAAGAGCTGCTGCACCTTTAGCTTTAGCGATGTAATCTTGATACGCTGGAATTGCGATTGCAGCCAAAATACCAATAATTGCTACCACAATCATTAACTCGATTAACGTAAAGCCTTTTTGTACTTGTTTCATCATAT
>OFDN01001915.1_pt1 | contig 12523 bp, 11 predicted proteins | sample 1520971 | NCBI WGS metagenome assembly OFDN01 (sample SAMEA94257418, study PRJEB24077) | hot springs metagenome | biome: Aquatic biome; feature: Geographical feature; material: Water | place: India | collected 2012-06-12 | depth 5 m | reverse complement strand
GGCGCAGGCCCTCCTGCCAGGCCACCACCCGCTGCACCGTGGGCCAGTGGCGGGCCAGCCAGCCGGGATCGCGGGCCTGGGCGCCATGGCGCATCAGCTCGGCCACCGCATACAGGTACTGGCCATGGCTGTCGTTCTCCACCACCGGGTCGGCGCCGCGCACCGCGATCACCGCGGTGGCGATGCCGGCCACCACCACCGCGGCGGGGCCGCCCACCACGAGCCACACGGCGGGCACGCGCCACCAGGGCATCACGGGTTGCACATCGAGCGATTTCATGACGGGTCCTCGGGCGCCTGTTTCAGCGCGGAACGACGAAGGTGGACTTCTCGGTGACGTCGGCCGGCAGGCTGCCGGGCTCGGACACCACCTGGAAGCGGAGAGGATGCGCGCCGCTGCCCAGCGACTGCGCGGCCTGCGGCGGCAGCTGCACCTGCAGCACGAACCAGCGGGCCTCGGCGGGCTGCAGCACCAGTGGCGCATGCTCGGCCAGCTGCGCGCCTTCGATGCCGCTGACCGCCAGCCGGTAGCGCTGCACCTCGCTGCTGGCGTTCATCAGCTGCAGCCGGTAGACGTTCTCGATGCGGCCTTCGTCGACGATGCGCGCCAGCGAGGCACGGTCGCGCACCACGTCCACCTTCAGTGGCGAACGCTGCATCAGGCTGACGATGAACGCGCCGGAGATCAGCAGCAGCACCGCGCCATACACCAGCACCCGCGGCCGCGCGATGCGGCGCAGCAGCTGGCCGGGCGCCTGCACGTCCAGCGCCATCGCGTTCTGGGTGGCATAGCGGATCAGCCCGCGCGGCTGGTGCATCTTGTCCATCACGCCGTTGCAGGCGTCGATGCAGGCGGTGCAGGCGATGCATTCGTACTGCAGGCCGTTGCGGATGTCGATGCCGGTGGGGCACACCTGCACGCACAGGCCGCAGTCGATGCAGTCGCCCACGCCCAGGCTGGCCTTGTCGGCATCGCGGCCGCGCTTGCCACGCGGCTCGCCGCGTTTCTCGTCGTAGCTGACGATCAGCGTGTCGTGGTCGAACATCGCGCTCTGGAAGCGGGCATAGGGGCACATGTACTTGCACACCTGCTCGCGCATGAAGCCGGCGTTGCCATAGGTGGCGAAGCCGTAGAACAGCACCCAGAACCATTCCCACGGCCCGAAGCTCAGCGTGAAGGCCTCGGCCCACAGCGTGCGGATGGGCGTGAAGTAGCCGACGAAGGTGAAGCCCGTCCACAGCGCGATGGCCAGCCAGATGGCGTGCTTGCCGCCCTTGCGCCACAGCTTCTCGACGTTCCAGCGGCCGGCATCGAGCTTCATGCGGGCGCCGCGCTCGCCCTCCAGCCGGTGCTCCACCCACAGGAATATCTCGGTGTAGACCGTCTGCGGACAGGCATAGCCGCACCACAGCCGCCCGCCCACCGCGGTGAAGAAGAACAGCGCATAGGCGCTGAGGATCAGCAGCCCGGTGAGGTAGATGAGGTCCTGCGGATACAGGATCAGGTCGAAGATGTAGAAGCGCCGCGCCGCCAGGTCGAACAGCACCGCCGGGCGGCCCTCCCAGCGCAGCCAGGGCAGGCCGTAGAACAGGATCTGCGTGAACCACACCATGGCCCAGCGCCATGACGCGAACCAGCCCTTGACCGAACGCGGATAGACCTTCTTCTGGGACTCGTACAGCCACACGACACGCGTGGGCTTGGGCTGGGCGGACATGACGGATCAGGGCGCCTTGGCCACCGTGGCAGGCTGCGAGAGGTTCCACACGTAGGCGGCCAGCACGTTGATCTGCTCCGGGCTCAGCCGCGTGCCATGGGCCGGCATCACGTTGGTCTTGCCGTTGGTGATCATCGCGATGATGGCCGCCTCGCCATAGCCGTGCAGCCAGATGCGGTCGCTGAGGTTGGGCGCACCCAGCGCCGGGTTGCCCTGGCCACGCGGGCCGTGGCAGGCCGCGCAGGCGCTGAACTTGTCCTTGCCCAGGTGGGCGGCGATGGCGTCGTGCGGCGCGCCCGACAGGCTCAGCACGTACTGGGCGACGTTGCGCACGTCCTGCGAGCCGCCCACCGCCGCGGCCATCGGCGGCATCATGCCCTGGCGACCCTGGGTGATGGTCTCGACGATCTTCTCGTGCGAGCCGCCCCACAGCCAGTCGCGGTCCGTCAGGTTGGGGAAGCCCTTGCTGCCGCGGGCATCCGCACCGTGGCAGGTGGCGCAGTTGTTGGCGAACAGCCGCTCGCCGATGCCCATGGCCTGCTCGTTGCGCGCCAGTTCCTCCACCGGCTTGCCGGTGAAGGCCGCATACACCGGGGCCGCGGCCTCGCGGGCCTTGGCCTTCTCGGCATCCAGCTGGCCGGCGCTGGACCAGCCCAGCGTGCCCTGGTGGCTGCCCAGGCCCGGATAGGTGGTCAGGTAGACGGCGGCGAACAGCACCGTGATGATGAACAGCCACATCCACCAGCGCGGCAGCGGGTTGTTCAGCTCCACCAGGTTGTCGTCCCACACATGGCCGGTGGTGTTGTCGTCGGCCATCACGCGGCGGCGTGCCGCGATGAACAGCAGGGCCAGGCAAAACACCAGGCTGACGATGGTGGCGCCTGCGACGAAGAGCGCCCAGCCGCTGTTGATGAAGTCGCTCATGAGCTCCTTCCTTCCTTGTGCATGTCGTCGTTGAAGGGCAGCAGCGCGGCTTCGTCCAGCGCGGCGCGGCGGGTGGGCAGCCACACCCACACGGCCAGTGCGATGAACAGCACCAGGCCGCACAGCGTCACGGCGCTGCGAAGAACATTGATGTCCATGGTGGTGTGCCTTCCGTCTACTTGGCGTGGGTGCCCATGACCTGCAGGTAGGCCACCAGCGCATCCAGCTCGGTCTTGCCCTTGACGGCCTCGGCCGCACCGGCGATGTCGGCGTCGCTGTAGGGCACGCCCAGCGTGCGCAGCGTGGCCAGGTGCTTGGGCAGCGAGGCGGCGTCCACCGCGGTGCGCTCCAGCCAGGGGTAGGCCGGCATGTTCGATTCGGGCACCAGGTCGCGCGGGTTGATCAGGTGCACCCGATGCCATTCGTCGCTGTACTTGCTGCCCACGCGGGCCAGGTCGGGGCCGGTGCGCTTGCTGCCCCACTGGAAGGGGTGGTCGTAGACGAACTCGCCGGCCTTGGAGGGCTGGCCATAGCGCAGCGTCTCGGCCAGCAGCGGGCGGATCATCTGCGAATGGCAGTTGTAGCAACCCTCGCGGGTGTACACGTCGCGCCCGGCCAGCTGCAGCGCGGTGTAGGGCTTGAGGCCTTCGACCGGCTGCGTGGTGCTGCGCTGGAAGAACAGCGGCACGATCTCGACCAGCCCGCCGACGGCCACCGTCAGCAGGATCAGCACGATCATCAGGAAGTTGCTGGTCTCGATGCGCTGGTGGCCGCGGGCCTGGGTGTCATTGCTCATGGTGTGTTGCTCCTTCAGGCGCGCACGAGTTGCGGCGCATAGGCCACGCTGCGGCTGCCGCCGCGCACGGTCATCACCACGTTCCAGGCCATCAGCACCATGCCGCCCAGGTAGAGCAGGCCGCCCAGCAGGCGCACCACGTAGAAGGGGAAGGTGGCCTTGACGCTCTCGACGAAGGTGTAGACGAGGGTGCCGTCAGGATTCACCGCACGCCACATCAGGCCCTGCATCACGCCGGCGATCCACATCGCGGCGATGTACAGCACGATGCCCAGCGTGGCCGTCCAGAAGTGCAGCTCGATGGCCTTGACGCTGAACATCTCGGTGCGGCCGTAGAGCCGCGGGATCAGGTGGTACAGCGAGCCCATGGAGATCAGGCCCACCCAGCCCAGCGCGCCGGAGTGCACGTGGCCGATCGTCCAGTCGGTGTAGTGCGACAGCGCATTGACCGTCTTGATGGACATCATCGGGCCCTCGAAGGTGCTCATCCCGTAGAACGACAGGGCCACGATCAGGAACTTGAGGATGGGGTCGTCGCGCAGCTTGTGCCAGGCACCGCTGAGCGTCATCACACCGTTGATCATGCCGCCCCAGCTGGGCGCCAGCAGCACCAGCGAGAACACCATGCCCACCGACTGCGCCCAGTCGGGCAGCGCGGTGTAGTGCAGGTGGTGCGGGCCCGCCCACATGTAGGTGAAGATCAGGGCCCAGAAGTGCACGATGGACAGCCGGTAGCTGTACACCGGCCGCTCGGCCTGCTTGGGAATGTAGTAGTACATCATCCCGAGGAAGCCGGCGGTGAGGAAGAAGCCGACCGCGTTATGGCCGTACCACCACTGCACCATCGCGTCCTGCACGCCGGCATAGGCCGAGTAGCTCTTCATCATGCCGGCCGGCAGCGCCGCGCTGTTGACGATGTGCAGCAGCGCCACGGCGATGATGAAGGCGCCAAAGAACCAGTTGGCCACGTAGATGTGGCGCACCTTGCGGATGCCGATGGTGCCGAAGAACACGATGGCATAGCTGACCCACACCACGGCGATCAGGATGTCGATCGGCCACTCCAGCTCGGCGTATTCCTTGCCCTGCGTGAAGCCCATGGGCAGCGAGATGGCCGCGGCCAGGATCACCAGCTGCCAGCCCCAGAAGGTGAACTTGGCCAGCCAGGGCAGGAACAGCGGCGTCTGGCAGGTGCGCTGCACCACGTGGTAGCTGGTGGCAAACAGCGCGCAGCCACCGAAGGCGAAGATCACCGCATTGGTGTGCAGCGGGCGCAGGCGGCCATAGCTGAGCCACGGGATGCCGAAGTTGAGTTCGGGCCAGGTGAGCTGCGCGGCGATGAACACGCCCACCGCCATGCCCACCACGCCCCAGAGGATGGCCGCGAGCGAGAAGCCACGCACGGCGTCGTCGGTGTAGGCCACCGCGTTTGAAGAGACTGGATTGGCAGCCATCGGCCGCCTCCTTTCCGAGCTTATGAGAGGGACAGCCCGGATTGTTGGGACAAGGCCTTCAAGCGGCCTTGATGCGGATCAAGCGCTGCCCGACCCAGGGGAACTGGGTGTGGTTTCCACGCCTTCTTGCAGGATGACCTCGCCCTCGCGCTGCAGGTCGTCGAACTGGCCGCCGAACAGCGCCCACGCAAAGGCGCCCATGATGGCCAGCACCAGCAGGGCCGACATCGGAATGAGCAGGTACAGGATGTCCATGGTGCTGTGGTGTCGACTTGTCTAGACGAGTCAGCGCGCCAGCCGCAGCGAGTTGCCGATGACCAGCAGCGAGCTGAGCGCCATGCCCAGGCCCGAGGCCCAGGGCGGCATCAGCCCGACGACTGCCAGCGGCACGCAGGCGGCGTTGTATGCGCCGGCCCACAGCATGTTCTGGCGCACCACCCGCATGGTGCGCTGGGCCAGGCGGCGCGCATCGGCCACATCGGCCAGGCGGTTGGACACCACCACGGCATCAGCATGGCTGCGGGCCACCAGCGCGCCTTCGCCCATCGCGAAGGACACGTCGGCCTGGGCCAGCACCGGCGCGTCGTTCAGGCCGTCGCCCAGCATGGCGACGCGCTGACCCTGCTGCTGGGCCTGGCGCAGTGCGGCCAGTTTGTCTTCGGGCTGCAAGCCGTGTTGTGCGCCGGCCGCGGCTGCAGCCACCTGCAGGCCCAGCCGGGCCGCCATGGCCTGTGCCCGCTCGGGCGAATCGCCGGACAGCAGCGTCAGCGCCACGCCATCGGCCTGCAGCTGGCGCAGCGCCGGCTCCACACCTGCGCGCAGGCGTTCGGTGAAGGCCAGGCGCAGCAGCGGCAGCCCTTCGCAGCCCAGCCACACCTCGGGGTCGGGCGAGGGCTTGGCATCGGCGGCAGCGCCCACGAAGGCCGCCGACCCCAGGCGCCATTCGCGGCCCTGCTCGTCCTGCGCTTGCAGGCCACGGCCCGGCAGCTCCTGCACCGCCTGCCAGGCGTGGGCCTGCGGCCCGCGGCCTTCGGCGGCCAACGTGGCCGACAGCGGATGTGTGGACCAGCCGGCCAGCGAAGCTGCACGCGCGCGCAGCTCGGCCACGCTGCCCCAAGCGGCTGCGCCGGGCTGCGGCTGCGCATCACTCACCCGCAGGCTGCCTTCGGTCAGCGTGCCGGTCTTGTCGAGGAAGAAGTGGCGCACCTGGGCCAGGGTTTCCAGCGCATCCAGCCGGCGCAGCAGCACGCCGCGGCGCGCCAGGGCACCGGCGGCAGCCAGCATGGCCGAGGGCGCGGCCAGCGACAGCGCGCAGGGGCAGGTGACCACCAGCACCGACACCGCCACCCACACCGCGCGCGACGGATCGATGAACCACCAGGCCACCGCGGAGCCTGCGGCCAGCAGCATCACTACCGCCAGGAAGGGCCCGGCCCAGCGGTCGGCGCTGCGGGCCAGCGCGGGCCGCTGCGACAGGGCTTGCCGCATCAGCGCAACGATGGCCTCGTGGCGGGTATCGGCGCCTACACGCTCGACGCGCATCTCGACCGGCGATTGCAGGTTCAGGCTGCCGGCCACCACCGCGTCACCCGGCTGCTTGGGCACGGGGCGGGATTCACCGCTGAGCAGGGCTTCGTCGGCTTGCGTGCTGCCGCGTGTGAGCACGCCGTCGGCCGCAAAGGCCTGGCCGGCGGGCACCCGCAGCACGTCACCCGCGGCCACGCGTTGGGCGCTCACCGTCTCGGTGCTGCCGTCGGCGCGCACCCGCAGCACGGCGGTGGGCAGCTGGCCAATGGAGGCTTCCAGCGACTCGGCGGCGCGGTGCCGGGCCGCCATCTCGAGCCAGCGCCCGCCGAGCAGGAAGGCGACGAACATGGTGATGGAATCGAAATACACCTCGTGGCCGAACAGGCCGCCGGGGTCGAAGGCCGCGCCGCTGCTGGCCACGAAGCCCACCGCCACGCCGATGGCCACTGGCGCGTCCATGCCGATGCGGCCTTGGCGTGCGGCGCGCCAGGCGCCGGTGAAAAACGGCGCGGCCGAGAACCACAGCACCGGCAGCGCCAGCAGCCAGCTGGCCCAGTCGAGCAGTTGCTTGAGGTCGGGCGCCAGCTCGCCGGCCGCCGCGAAGTAGGCCGGCGCGGCCATCATCATGATCTGCATCGAGCAGAAGGCCGCCACGAACAGGCGCCAGGTGGCCGAGCGGCGTTCCGTCAGCCGCTGGGCGCGCGCGCCGGCCGCGGTATCGGGCGCCGCGCCGTAGCCGGCACGCTGCACCGCGGCCACCAGGGCCGAAGCGCTGGTGGCGGCCACGTCCCAGCGCACGCTGGCGCGCTCGGCGGCACTGTTGACGCTGGCCGACAGCACGCCCGGCACCTGGCGCAAGGCGTTTTCAATGATGCCGGCGCAGCTGCCGCAGTGCACGCCGGTGAGGCACAGCGCGCTTTCGGCCACCCGGCGCCCGTCCGCGTCGGCGGAGAACGAGGTGAACGCCCGCAGTTCCAGCGGATCGTCCAGGGTGGCGAGAAGGGGCGACGCCGCGAAGCCCGGCGCCGCAGCCGCAGCGGCTTCGGTCATGGGCGGGAATGTAGGTGGCGGTCGCCGTTATCGGGATGACCTGGATCAAGCCCGGGCGGTCTGGGTGCGACTGGCCCTTTTTTGGCTGGTTGTTCGAGGGATGGGGTGTCGGGGTTGGCCGCAGGTGCTTGTATGCCGGGGGCGGGCCCGGGATGAGCTGCAGGTGCTTGTGCGCCGCGTGAGGGCAGGGTGCTGGCCTCCGGGACTGTCCCCCGGCCCCAGCCTAGGGCTGGGACCTCCTCCTTTTATGTCCCTGCGCCCAGCACCCCACCCACCCGCGTGGTGCTTGCCGCCGCCCCGGACGAAACAACCTGCGCAAGGAGGGTGGTTTATTGGCGCCTTGGCCGTTCAGATGCGTTGCCGCGGCGAGGACGGCAAGGCCGACCTTTCGACCAGGTGGCTCGCGTCCGCCGTCGGCCTCCGAAGCCCTCCGTGCAAAGTGCCAAGTCGAGCCTGCTGCGCACGCTGCCTGCCGTAGAGGGGTCAGCGTGGGCGAGGGGAATGCAGCGCTGCGCAAGACGAGAGGAAGCTCGCTGGCGTCTGAATAAATTCGACTGACAAGTCCACGTCGAGTTGCGGCCCGTACAGGTGGTCCGCTGTTGGGCGCTGGACATCTGCGAACTGCTCAATCGCGGCCTTCTTGAAGCACGGGAAATTCTCTAACGGCACGGCGAGCTCCTCGTCTGCGAGCTGCAGCTAGAAGCAGTGCGTCGAGACGTTGGTGACTTCAGCTCCCAAACTGACGGTTACATGCATCATGCTTCGATCTCCTGGAAATGAGCTTTAACCACTGCCAGCGCTTGCAGACGCTGGATGCCCGACAGACCGCCTGGTGGCCTGCCGTTGGCGCTCCGCTGGAGCGAGCGGGTTAACCGTCAACCGCGCGCACTCGCTATTGACGCTGGAGGAAACCTGCGAAGTGCGCATGACGCTTCAGTGTGGTCTGCACTGCCCCGCAGATCGTCGAAGGCATAGTATTTTCTGCCGAATATGCCTTGAGTTCAACAAGCACATTTTCTGGTTGTACCGAAGGTCGTGTAACCAATATGTCAGCTCTCACGCGGCCGTGGGGCGAATCCACCGTCTGTTCATGCGCAGCGTTTATGCCGAGCGCAGTCAGTACTCTCGCTAACCGCCTGCCAATACCGACAGGATTTGTGGTTACGGTTTCATACCATTCACGCGCGGCAGCGGCGCGCTTCGATTCGCGTTCACGCAGCGGAGAGTAGGCGTCGAGGTTCCATTGGCCAGCGAGTATCGAATACAAATGTGTTCCTCGAAAGCGATCGAGGTAGGACTTGTGCAGTGGAGTTGCCTCATTGCCAAGATTTCGGCATAGCGGATGCAAGTCTGCTACGGAAATTGGCACCAGTCTCATATCGAAGTAGAGACGGGCGCGGTTAAATGCGCGCAACGGCAACTGGCGCTGATCATCCGAATTAAGCTGCCGATACCACGCATTCCAGTCGAGTTTGTAGCCCTGTCGAGTGTCTGTGAACTGTTGAATTCTCTGAATTCGCAGTCCATCTGAAACAGGCCACAGCATGAGTACCTGATAGGTAGAGAGATCGTGCAGTGTTCTTGTGTAGGCGAAAAGACGCTCGCCCGCAACTTCTATTGCATCACCAAGTGAATTTTCGCCAATCGATATTTGGCGGAGATCTTCTTCCAATACTTCGTAGTCCGCAAGATCCTTTTCTTGGTTGTGGAAGCGGAACGTTTCCCCAATGATCTGTGGCCACTCAGTTTCTGGCGGACCCAGAAGTTCGAAATTGGCAGACCAGGATACGGCGATTCCTTGAAGTTGCTTCGCTGAGCAGTGCCTGAAAGTCTTTGCTCGTAGTGAGCCATATGAACAGGACCGGGAGTTTTCGAAGATCACCTCTGTCGAGTAGTGAAAGGGTCTCGACAAATGCCGTGGGAATGCCGCCTCGCTCGGCAACCGCCTCCTCGTACTGATCAATTACTGCGATCAAGAGTTGGTGTGGCTGCATCGTCCGGCGAGAGGTTTGAAGCTCGGTTTCCAGAACTATTCTACTCTCGACAGCATGGCGACTCAGCGCGACCACCTTTGCTTCAGGTAGGTGGGTGGCGAGTTCGAGAGCGGCGGAGCTCTTCCCGGTTCCGCTCTGACCATATACGGGCAGAAATCGAATCCCACCGCTAACTTGCATGCTCTGATACGAGCGCTGTACAAGCTCAATCATTGGTGCGTTCGGACGCAAGCGGCCGCGAAATGCGGGGTCGAGGTCCTCGTACCGGGACGGGAGAAGCGGAACTCGTGGCTGCGTCATGTTTTATGGTCGGTGGAAGGTCTATCGAATCGATTTACGGCCAACTTTGGAGGTGAGGCGGAACCGACGGTATTGAGCAAGGCCCGCGCGGAGCCATGCTAGACGCTGCGGCGTAGTGCGGGCCCTGACCAACGCCGTTGGGCCGTTTCGACCGAGGGGTCAGGCGTCAATTGCTTCACTTAGCTGGGGGTGCATTCCCAGAACCAAACCATTCTAGATTGCCTGAACAAGCCGAGGGAACTCGAACGATGAGGGTATATCTCAAGAGTCTTGCCGTTCCAGAGGTCCGCATGATCGCCCGTCCTGACATCCACGCCGAAAAGCAAATTGTTCATCTTTTCTGTCGGTGTCTGCCAGCAGTCCTCGAGATACACGTAGCCTTTTTTGTCCGCAATGGATGACTCCGCATTGGTTCCTTTGATTCGTACTGAGGCGGGTCCCCAGGTGTCGAGAACGGCTTCTGTCAAGTCCCATGCTTTGACGAAGAACTTCTTGGCGAAGGGTTGTTGGCGGGAGGATTCCGCGACAAACGGTTGCTTGTACATCGATTCCTGTGCACCGCTGGGCTTCAGTAGCAACGCCTGGCCAACTACCATCGCGCATCGATTACCTTCGGTCACCGAGTCCGCCCAGGCTCTTACCTGCGCCAAGCGTTTGGAGACGTCCGTATATACGTATGGTATTCCCATTGCAGGCACTCTCATGTGGTGACTTGAGCGTAGCCGTAAAGTTGTTCGCAGCGCATCAGGAGATTTGATGACGCCTGACGTTCGAGCTAAGCGGGCGACAACGGCGGGACGACAGGCCCGGGCTGGCGAAAATGTACCGTGTACCACCAGACCGGGCATGGTGGCCGCCGTTGGCGCTCCGCTTGGGTGAGGGACTAGATCTCGCTAGTTCGGCTTGGAGTCATGACTACCAGCTTGGCCTCGCCACCTGCTACCCGCCTTTCTTGACGTGTCATTTCGCTGGGTTGCTCAGGTAGGAAGAGCAGGACTCCATTGTGGACTCCGCCGATGACCAAGTAGGTCTCTACTTGAGCCACAGCATTCTCGAGGCCGACGTTCATCATTCTTCTTTTGATCTCGACGACTATCTTTTCGTCGCCACGCGTCAGTAGTAGGTCAGCACGATAAGACTTCGCAGCATCAAGGCGAGCTTCGGTCTGCACTTTCAGCTCTGGTGCTGCTGAGGACAAAAAGCCGTGCAACGCTCCGATGACTTGCGCTTCACTTTGCTTCGCAGGAGAGGCCCTCTGCGGAAATTGTCGGAGACAGAACTGAGCGAGCAATTCGGTGGTGCGTACTAGCAAATCGGCATTCTGGGTCTCTGCTAAGTTCGCTGCGAGTCGGGACTTCTGTGCTTCAGCTTCTGACTGCGATTTGTTGAACGAGAGGCGCTCTGCAATCTGTTCTAGCAGTAGGCACGCGAACGCTGAGACCGAGACGATGGCTAGGAAGGCCTCGCTCTCATCGAAGTCCAACTTGTAGTCGTGCGTAGATGGGTTCCGCCACTCGGTTCGGTAAGTTGTTAGTTGGCTCAGAACTCGACTTCTGAAAGTATTGTTCTGTTCGAGATAGTTCTCGATGTCGAACGGCCGCTTTTTCGCAGGATCCTGCGTTGCAAGTACGCGGTATGCCTCCTTGATGCTCCCTTCGAACGCTTGATTCGCTCGGTAAATTGCGTCTGTAAAGGCAGTATCGTCGTCGAAATCTTGTCCTCGGGACAGATGTCGGAAGGCCGTTTCGATGTGCAGCAGCACCGCCTTCAAGCCGGGCACGTAGTCACCCTCCTCTAGGAGGTCGATTTTCCTGCGTAGAGTGTCAACGAGGTCCATTTTTGGGGTCTAACGTGTTCTCGGGAGACACCTAACGTCGGCTAGGCAGACGTGCTGCGCCCCAGATCGGCACCTTCGATCAGCTGCAAGACGTTGACGCGTCATGAGTTTCTCCCATTTCACTGTATGTCTATACGGCATTAAATCCCGGCGAAAGCAGCACGCCGACAACCTCGCCGAGGGCGAGCAGGCCGCCTGGGGAATGACCATGATGCCAGTTGTGTCGCCGATTGCTGCCCCTCGCAAATATCTGCGCTCCCGGCCCAACATCGATCTGTCGCCACTTTGCGCCACGCGAGTGTTGGATCGGCTGCGGGAACGCCTGCGCCTGATGCACTGAAGCGCCCGGACCGAAGAGACCCGCATGTCTGGGTGAAGGCCTTCATCCGCTTTCACCGGCAGCGGCACTCTGCCGAGATGGGCGGGCTGGAGGTTGAAGCGTTCCTGACGCATTTGGCCAACGACCGGTCGGTTGCACCGTCAACGCACAGCCAGGCCCGATCGGCGCTGCTGTGCAGCTGCGGGTCAAGGACTTGGACTTTGCGCGGCGGGCGCTGATCGTGCGCGACGGCGAGGGAGCCAAGGATCGCGTGGTGATGCTGCCGCAGTCGCTGGTGCCTGAACTGCGTCACCAGCTGGGTCACGTATTTTCGTCCCCAAGATCCGCACTGGCATGCGCGATGAATGCCAGAAGCTAACGGGACAGGACACTGGTGCCCGGCTCTCGGGGGGGTACGCCGGCGCTAATTCTCCGGACAGCGCCTGCAGGGTGCTGGCCATTGCCTCGAAGGCACGCACTTCGCAGGCGCCGCGGTCTACTTGCCCCGCGCAGCAAAGCGGCACATCAGCTGGGGCAGGTGGCCAGACCGGGGCCGGCGGGGTGCTTGCCGCAGGGACATAAAGGAGGAGGCTTCGGCCGCAGG
>OFDN01001913.1_pt1 | contig 12537 bp, 11 predicted proteins | sample 1520971 | NCBI WGS metagenome assembly OFDN01 (sample SAMEA94257418, study PRJEB24077) | hot springs metagenome | biome: Aquatic biome; feature: Geographical feature; material: Water | place: India | collected 2012-06-12 | depth 5 m | reverse complement strand
CGGTGGGTGCTTCCCAGTCCAGCATCTCGCCGGCGATGAAGATGCCGGGGCGGGCCTGCAGCATCAGCCGCTCGTCCAGCGCCTGCAGCGCCACCCCGCCGGCGGTGCTGATCGCCTCGGCCACCGGACGCGGCGCCACCACGGTCAGCGGCAGGGCCTTGAGCGCGGTGGCCAGCGCGGCCGCGTCGTCGAGCTGCGCCCGTGGCAGGAGTTCATGCAGCAGCGACACCTTGGCGCCGGCGAGGCCCAGCCGGCTCTTCAGGTGCGTGGCCAGGCTGCGGGTGCCGCGCGGTCGCTTCACCTCGGCCAGCACACGCTCGGCATCGAAGGTGGGAAACAGGTCGATGTGCAGCAGGGCGCTGCCCTGCGCCGCCACGGTGTCCCGCAGCAGCGCCGACACCGCATACACCAGGCTGCCTTCCACGCCGTAGTCGCTCAGCACGAACTCACCGGCCCGCTCGAAGTGGCGCCCGTCGTGCGCGGTGAAGCGCAACGCGGCCGGCTTGATCGGGGCGCCGGCGAAGCGGCTGCGCAGGTGCTCGCTCCAGCCACGCTCGCCGTCGGGCCGCGCGATCTCGAAGCCGCAGTTGGCCGGCTGCAGCGGTACCACGTCCACCCCCTGCGCCTGCAGCAGCGGCACCCAGCGGCCATCGGAGCCGAGCTGCGGCCAACTGGCGCCGCCCAGCGCCAGCACCGTGGCCCGCGGCTGCACCGTCAGCTCACCGGACGGGCCCTGCAGCCGCAGCGCGCCGCCGTCGTCCGTCCAGCCCAGCCAGCGGTGGCGCTGGTGGAAGCGCACGCCGGCCATGCGCAGCCGGTGCAGCCAGGCGCGCAGCAGCGGTGCGGCCTTCATGTCTGCAGGAAACACGCGGCCCGAGCTGCCGACGAAGGTCTCGATGCCCAGGCCCGCGGCCCAGTCGCGCATGGCCTGCGGGCCGAAGTCGGCCAGCCACGGCGCCACCTCGGCGGCCCGCGGGCCATAGCGCTCCGTGAAGGGCTCGATCGGCTCGCTGTGCGTGAGGTTCAAGCCGCCCTTGCCGGCCAGCAGGAACTTGCGGCCGACCGACGGCATCGCGTCATAGAGGTCCACCTCGCGGCCGGCGGCGGCCAGGGCCTCGGCCGCCATCAGGCCGGCGGGGCCGCCGCCGATGACCACGGCATCGGCATTCACGACCCAAACCCTTCCAGCACGTTGACGGCATTGATGCCCACATCGGCCACTGCATACCCGCCTTCGAAAGTGAAGACGGTGGGCAGCCCGGCCGAAGCCAGGTCGCGGCCGATGTCGAAGTAGTCGGCGCTGCGCAGCGTGAAGGCGGAGATCGGGTCGCCCTCGAAGGTGTCCACGCCCAGCGGCACCACCAGGGCCTGCGCGCCGAAGCGCTTGACTTCGTCCAGCCCGCGGCCGAGTGCGGCGCGCCAATCGGCGAAGCCGGTGCCGCGTGGCAGCGGCAGGTTCAGGTTGCAGCCGGCGCCCTCGCCTTCACCACGCTCGTCGGCGTAGCCCAGGTAGAACGGGTACTCGGTGGCCGGGTCGCCGTGGAGGGACACGGTGAGCACATCGCCGCGCGCGTAGAAGATGCTCTGCGTGCCGTTGCCGTGGTGGTAGTCCACGTCCAGCACCGCCACCCGCTCGAAGCCGCCGTCCCGCAGCGCCTGCGCGGCCAGCGCCGCGTTGTTGAGGAAGCAGTAGCCGCCGAAGAAGTCGGTGCCGGCGTGGTGCCCGGGCGGGCGGGTCAGTGCGAAGGCGCTGCGCGTGCTGCCCGAGGCCACCGCCTGCGCGGCGGCCACGGCACAGGCTGCGCCCTGGCGCGCCGCGGTCCAGCTGCCGGCGGTGAGCGGCGTGCCGGCATCGAACGAAAACAGCCCCATGCGTGCCGCGAAGTTGGCGGGCAGCACGTCGGCGCGGAAGCCGCGCACCGGCCATACCGACGGCAGCGCATCCAGCTCGGCGTTGGCCGGGTCCAGCGCCACCCATTCGTCCCAGGCGCCAGCCAGGAACTGCAGGTAGCGCCGGCTGTGGATGCGCGCCAGCAGCGCTTCGTCCAGCGGGCCGGGTTCGGTGATCGTGCCGACCGGGCGCTTGTGCAGCTCCGCCAGCAGATGGTCCAACCGGTCGGGCGACTCATGGCAGGGCACCAGCCGGCCGCGGAACATCTCGTGGCGGCCGGCATGCTGCCGGTGCAGGGTGTTGTGGACGATGAGCATGGCGGCATTGTTGCAGCCGCCCCGGGCGCAGCGAACTGGGGGCCGACTCAAGTCCGCCGGGCCGCCCCAAGGACTTGAGCGCCCCCCCCGGGGGGCCGCGAGCGCAGCGAGCTTGGGGGCTCGACTCACCCCCGCAACGAAGCCCTCAGCGTGGCGCCGATGTCGGGCCGGTCGGCGAAGGGGTCGCTGGGGTTGCGATGCTGCAGCACGTCGTCCATGCGCTGCTGCACCGTCTTCAACGCATGCGGGTGGCTGAAGACGTAGAACTGACGCTCGCGCACCGCGTCCATCACCTTCTGGGCGATGTGGGCGGCGGTCACCTTGCCGCTGCTCACGGCCTTGGCCGACATCGCGCGCGAGATCTTCTGGCTCACCGTCTGCTGCTGCGCTTCGTCCGCCAGGTCGGCCGGGCGATTGCGCTCGCTGAGGTGGATGCCGGTGGGCACGAAGAACGGGCACAGCACCGAGGCGCCGACCTGGTCGGTGACCAGCGACAGGTCCTGGTAGAGGGTTTCGCTCAGCGACACCACCGCATGCTTGCTGACGTTGTACACGCCCATGTTGGGCATGTTCACCATGCCGGCCATCGACGCGGTGTTGACGATGTGGCCCTGCCACTGCGGGTCGGCCTTCGCGGCGGCCAGCATCATCGGCGTGAACACGCGCACGCCGTGCACCACGCCCATCAGGTTGACGCCCAGCACCCATTCCCAGTCCTTGGCGCTGTGCTCCCAGATCAGCCCGCCGCTGCCCACGCCGGCGTTGTTGAACAGCAGGTGCGGTGCGCCGAAGCGCTGCTGCACTGCGGCGCCCATCGCCTCCACCTCGGCAGCCTTGGACACGTCGAGCCGGTAAGGCAGCACGTCCGCGCCCAGCGCCTGGATCTCATCGGCGGCGCGCTGCAGGGCCTCGGCCTGCACGTCGGCCATCACCACGTTCATGCCGGCCTGCGCGGCCAGGCGCGAGGTCTCGAGGCCGAAGCCCGAGGCCGCGCCGGTGATCACGGCCGTGCGGCCGGGCAAGTCCTTCATCGCTGTACTCCTGAGTGGTGCTCGGCCGGGCAGAGCATCTCGATGTGGGGGATGTCGTCTTCCAGGTAGGTGTCGCCCACCGGCTGGAAGCCGAGCGAGCCGTAGAAGCGCTGCAGGCGCGCCTGCGCGCTGATGCGCACCGCGCGGCCGGGCCAGGTGTCCTGGCAGCGGGCCAGGCCCTCGCACATCAGCGCCAGGCCGGCGCCGGTGCCGCGCACCCCGGGCGCGGTGATGACGCGGCCGATCGACGGCTCGGCGTACTTCACGCCCGGGTCCACCAACCGCAGGTAGGCCAGCAACCGGCCTTGTGCGTCATGGCCCAGCAGGTGCCAGCACTGGTCGTCCAGGCCGTCGGGGTCGAGGTAGGCGCATTGCTGCTCCACCACGAAAACCCGCGCACGCAGCGCCAGCAGGTCGTACAGCGGCTGCAGCCCCAGGCCTTCGAAGCGCGTCCAGGTCCAGGCCAGCGTGGCCATCACACCAGCTTGACCAGTTGCTTGCCGAAGTTGCGGCCCTTCAGCAGGCCGAGGAAGGCCTCGGGCGCGGAGGCCAGGCCTTCGGCGACCGACTCGCGGTACTTCAGTTTGCCGGTGCCCACCAGCGTGGCCAGCTCGGTCAGCGCCTGCGGCCACAGGTCCATGTGCTCGCTGACGATGAAGCCTTCCACCCGCAGCCGGTTGGTCAGCAGCAGCTGCGGCTGCTGCAGCGGGATCGGCTCGCCGTTGTAGCCGGCGATCATGCCGCACAGGGCGATGCGGCCGAAGGCGTTCATGCGCTGCAGCGCGGCGTCCAGGCCCAGGCCGCCGACGTTCTCGAAGACGCCGTCGATGCCGTCCGGTGCGGCCTGCTTCAGCGCCTGCGACAGGCTCTTCAGGTCGGTGTGCTGCTTGTAGTCGACGCAGGCGTCGAAACCCAGTTCGTCGATGACGAAGGCACACTTCTCGGGCCCGCCGGCAATGCCCACCGCGCGGGCGCCACGGGCCTTCGCCAGCTGGCCCACCACGCTGCCCACGGCGCCGCTGGCCGCGCTCACCAGCACGGTGTTGCCTTCCTTCGGTGCAATGATCTGCGTCAGGCCGTACCAGGCGGTCACGCCGGGCATGCCCACCGCGCCCAGGTAGGCCTGCAGCGGCACATGCTCGGTGCTCACCTTGCGCAGTGCGCCGCGGGTGTCGCCGTCCAGCAGCTGGTACTCCTGCCAGCCACCCATGCCCACCACCTTGTCGCCGACGGCAAAGCCCGAGTTCTTCGACGCGACCACCTCGCCGACCGTGCCGCCGCCCATCACCTCGTTCAGGGCCTGCGGTGCGGTATAGCTCTTGGTGTCGTTCATGCGGCCGCGCATGTACGGGTCCAGGCTCAGGTAATGGTTGCGCACCAGCACCTGGCCATCGGCCAGCTCGTCGGGCACGGTGGCCTCCACCAGCTTGAAGTTGTCGACGGTGGCCTCGCCGGTGGGGCGCGAGACGAGGTGGATCTGGCGGTTGATCGTGGTCATGGTCTTCTCCTGTGGGGTGGGCGAGCGTCAGTCCGACGCGCCGCCGCGGCGGACCTTCATGCCGCCGACGGTGAGGGACTTCAGGTGCTTGAAGGTGCCGGTGCCGTGCGCGACAAGCGCGCCCTTGTCGTCCAGCACGCTGGCTTCGCAGAACGACATCGTCAGGGTGCGGTGCATCACCCGGCCCTGCACCCGCAGGCGGCCCAGGCCGGGCCGCATGAAGGTGGTCTTCATCTCGATGGTGACGACGCCGGTGCGCGGCTCGCCACCGGGCTCGTCGGGGCTGCGGGCAGCATGGCCCATGGCGGCGTCGAGCAGCGTCATCGTCACGCCGCCATGGGCCATGCCCCAGGCGTTGGTGAGCTGCTCGTTCAGCGTCAGGGCCAGCTCGGAATGCCCGCCGTCGAAGCGCAGCAGCTCGCAGCCCAGGTGCGCCAGGAAAGGGATGTGATGCAGCGAAGGCAGGCCCGCGGCGGGGCCGTCGGCGGGCGTGGTCATCCGCCGAAGATGGCGCTGACGCCGCCGTCCACCGCGATCACCTGCCCGGTGATGTGCTTGCCCGCGGCCGAGGCCAACAGCAGCGCGGCGCCCTTGAGGTCGTCGTCGTCGCCCAGGCGGTTCAACGGCGCGGCGGCGGCCATCTTCTCGGCGCCCACCGCGGCCAGCAGGCCGTGCGTCATGCGGCTGGGGAAGAAACCCGGCGCCAGCGCATTCACGTTGATGCCGTGCGCGCCCCACTCGCCGGCCAGCACGCGGGTGAAGTTCACCGCCGCGCCCTTGCTGGTGTTGTAGGCCACCGTCTTCATCGTCGGCGGGTTGCCGGCCAGGCCGGCGATGGAGGCCACGTTGATGATGCGGCCCGACTTGCGCGGGATCATGCTGGCGCGTGCCACGGCCTGGGCGAACATGAACAGGCTGCGCACGTTCAGGTTCATCACCTTGTCCCAGGCTTCGAGCGGATGCTCCTCGGCCGGGGCACCCCAGGTGGCGCCGGCGTTGTTCACCAGGATGTCGATGCGGCCCATGCGGGCCATGGTCTCGTCGACCACCTTCTGCACGTCTTCCGGCTTGGCGGCGTCGCCGGCGATCCAGCGCGTGTCGATGCCCCTGGCCTGCAGGTGGGCGGCGGCCTCCTCCAGGTCGGCCGCCTTGCGGGAGGTGATCATGATCTTGGCACCGGCCTCGCCCAGGGCCTCGGCGATCTGCAGCCCCAGGCCGCGCGAGCCGCCGGTGACCAGGGCCACCTGGCCGGTCAGGTCGAACAGCTTCATCACGGGTGTGCTCATCACGTTCTCCTCACTTGTCTAGACAGGCTACTGCCCACGGATGCGCGAGCGCAGCCAGATCAGCAGCACGCCGCCGGCCACGGCCACGCCGCCGCAGGCCTGCATCAGCAGGCCGGTGTTCTCGTCGGTGCGGGCCACGAAATAGCCCAGGGTGGCGAGGATGATGCCGCCGTACAGCAGCACCCACACCAGCTTCTCCATCGTCTGGGGCTTCATCGGCAGCCCCAGGGTCAGAACCAGTCGTCGCGCATCTCGCGCGTGAGCGTGTTGCGGGCAGCGACCGGCGCCAGCCAGGCGTCGATCTTCGGCAGCTCGAAGTCGAAGAAGTAATGCATGGCCGACAGTGTGCCCTGCCGTCGCGGCTCGGCCAGGCCGGGGCCGGCGGCCTGCGCGGCCACCGCCACGTCCAGCCACAGCCAGGCCAGCACCAGGTGGCCGAAGGCCTGCAGGTAGGGCGTGGCATTGGCCAGCGCGTCTTCCGGCACGCCCGACGCCCAGGCCGACTTGGTGGCCGCGCCCACCCGCTGCAGCGCCGCGCCCAGCGCATTGCCACGCGCGGCCAGCCCGGCCACCTGGCCGGCGCGCTGGGCGGTGTCGCTGATGCGGCCTGCCAGCAGCTTCAGGCCCGCGCCGCCGTCCATCACCACCTTGCGGCCCAGCAGGTCCAGGCCCTGGATGCCGTGGGTGCCCTCGTGGATCATGTTCAGGCGGTTGTCGCGCCAGTGCTGCTCCACCGGAAAGTCGCGCGTGTAGCCATAGCCGCCATGCACTTGTATGGCCAGGCTGTTGGCCTCCAGGCCCCATTCGCTGGGCCAGCTCTTGGCGATGGGCGTGAGCACCTCCAGCAGCAGCCGGGCCTCGTCGGCGGCCTGCACGCTGCCGGTGTGCTGCTCGTCCACCAGGCGGGCGCAGTACAGGCCGAGCGCGATGCTGCCTTCCACATAGGCCTTCTGCGCCAGCAGCATGCGCTTGACGTCGGCATGCTCGATCAGCCGCACCGGCGGCTGCGTGGCGTCCTTGCCGGCCGGGCCCATCGGGCGACCCTGGCTGCGGTTGCGGGCGTAGTCCAGGCTCGCCTCGTAGCCCGCGCTGCCCAGCATCGCGGCGCCAAAGCCCACGCCGATGCGCGCCTCGTTCATCATGTGGAACATGCAGCGCAGGCCCTGCCCGGCCTCGCCCACGCGGTAGCCGATGGCGCCGGCCGCGCCGCCCGGCGTGTGCTTGCCCTCGCCGAAGTTGAGCAAGGTGTTGGTCGTGCCGCGATACCCGAGCTTGTGGTTCAGGCCGGCCAGCACAACGTCGTTGCGCTCGCCGGTCAACTGGCCTTGGGGGTCGATCAGCCGCTTGGGCACGATGAAAAGGGAGATGCCGCGGGTGCCGGGCAGCAGCTTGCCGTCGGGGCCGGGGATCTTGGCCAGCACCAGGTGCACGATGTTCTCGGTGATCTCGTGCTCGCCGCCCGAGATCCACATCTTGTTGCCGGTGAGCCGGTAGCGCGGGCCCAGCGGATCGGCCTCGAAGCCTTCGCCATCGGGCACCGCACGGGTGGCGATGTCGCTCAGGCTGGAGCCGGCCTGCGGCTCCGACAGGCACATGGTGCCGAACCAGCGGCCGGCGAATTCGTTCTTGGCGAACACCTCGCGCTGCAGCGGCGTGCCGTGCGCCATCAGCAGGTTGGCATTGCCGGCGGTGAGCATGCCGTAGGCGCTCATCGCCACGCTGCCCAGCTTGAAGAAGCCGGCCGCGGCCAGCTGCACCACGAAGGGCAGCTGCATGCCGCCGAACTCATAGGGCTGCGCCGCGGCGATCATGCCGCTGTCGGCATAGGCCAGCGCCGCCTCGTGCGTGGCCCGCGGCAGGTGCACCCGCTCGCCGTCGAAGTGCGGCTCCTCGGTGTCGGCCAGGCGGTTGAAGGGCGCGAATTTCTCGCGCGCCAGCCGCTCGCAGGTGTCCAGCACCGAGGTGACGGTCTCGGCCGAATGGTCGGCAAAACGCTCGCGGGTGAACAGCGCATCCAGCTGCAGCCAGTGCTGCAGCAGGAAGTCCAGCGTGTCGCGGTAGGTCTTCATGCCGGGCAGGACGTCACAGCACCTCGAACACGCCGGCCGCGCCCATGCCGCCGCCGATGCACATCGTGACGCACACCTTCTTGGCGCCGCGGCGCTTGCCTTCGATCAGCGCATGGCCAGTCAGGCGCTGGCCGCTGACGCCATACGGGTGGCCCAGCGCGATGGCGCCGCCGTTGACGTTCAGCCGGTCCATCGGGATGCCCAGCTTGTCGGCGCAGTACAGCACCTGCACCGCGAAGGCCTCGTTCAGCTCCCACAGGTCGATGTCGTCCACCGTCAAGCCCAGGCGGGCCAGCACCTTGGGCACGGCATAGACCGGGCCGATGCCCATCTCGTCGGGCTCGCAGCCGGCCACCGCAAAGCCGAGGAAGCGGCCCAGCGGCTTCAGGCCCTTCTGCTCGGCATGGCGCTCGCTGACCACCACGCACGCACCGGCGCCGTCGCTGAACTGGCTGGCATTGCCGGCGGTGATCACGCCGCCCGGCAGTGCGCTGCGGATGCCCTGCACCGCCTCCAGCGTGGTGCCGGGGCGGATGCCCTCGTCGGTGCTGACGGTGACCTGCTTCGTCGTCAGGCCCATTACCGGATCGGCGACACCGGCAGTGACGGTGATCGGCGCGATCTCGTCGGAGAAGCGGCCGGCCTCGCGCGCGGCGGTGGCCTTCTGCTGGCTGGCGGCGCCGTATTCGTCCATTCGCTGCTTGGGGATGCCGTAGCGCTTGGCCACCGTCTCGGCGGTTTCCAGCATCGTCATGTAGATGGCAGGCTTGTTCTCGCTCAGCCAGCGCTCGGCCAGCATGTGCTTGTTCATCTCCTGCTGCACGCAGGAGATGCTTTCCACGCCACCGGCCACGTAGGCATCGCCCTCGCCGGCGATCACCCGCTGCGAGGCCATCGCGATGGTCTGCAGGCCGCTGGAGCAGAAGCGGTTGACGGTGACGCCCGAGACGGTGAGCGGCAGCCCGGCGCGCAGCGCGATCTGCCGGGCGATGTTGGCGCCGGTGGCGCCTTCGGGGTTGGCGCAGCCCATCAGCACGTCCTCGATCACGCCGGGCTCGATGCCCGCGCGTTCGACGGCCGCGGCCACCGCATGGCCGCCCAGCGTGGCGCCGTGGGTCATGTTGAAGCTGCCCTTCCAGCTCTTGGCCAGGGGCGTGCGGGCGGTGGAGACGATCAGTGCGGAAGTCATGTGGTTCTCCCCGTCTTGTTCAGTTGAAGCTCTTGCCTTCGGCGGCCAGGCGCGCCAGCAGCGGCGCCGGCTCCCAGAACGAGGCATCGTCGTGCGGGTTCTTGGCGAAGCGCTTCATCGTCTGCACCACGTTGAACAGGCCCTGCGTGTCGGCATAGTTCATCGGGCCGCCGCGGTGCAGCGGGAAGCCGTAGCCGGTGAGGTAGACCATGTCCACGTCGCTGGCCTTGCTGGCGATGCCCTCGTCGACGATCTTGGCGCCCTCGTTCACCAGCGAATACACCAGCCGGTGCACGATCTCCTCGTCGCTGATCTTGCGCGGGGTGATGCCCAGCTCGGCGCGGTGCTTCTCGATCATCTCGTTGACCACGGGCGACGGGATCGCATCGCGCTTGCCCGGCACGTAGTCGTACCAGCCGGCGCCGGTCTTCTGGCCGTAGCGGCCCATCTCGCACAGCAGGTCGGCGGTCTTGCTGTAGCGCATGTCGGGCTTCTCGACATAGCGGCGCTTGCGGATGGCCCAGCCGATGTCGTTGCCGGCCAGGTCGCCCATGCGGAACGGGCCCATCGCGAAGCCGAAGCGCTCCACCGCCTTGTCCACCTGCTGCGGCGTGGCGCCTTCTTCCAGCAGGAAACCGGCCTGGCGGCTGTACTGCTCGATCATGCGGTTGCCGATGAAGCCGTCGCACACGCCGGACACGACCGCGGTCTTCTTGATCTTCTTGGCCAGCGACATCACCGTGGCCAGCACGTCCTTGGCCGTCTCCTTGCCGCGCACCACCTCCAGCAGCTTCATCACGTTGGCCGGGCTGAAGAAATGCATGCCCACCACGTCCTGCGGCCGCCGGGTGAAGCCGGCGATCTTGTCGACGTCCAGCGTGGAGGTGTTGGAGGCCAGGATGGCACCGGGCTTCATCACTTCATCCAGCGTGCCGAACACCTTTTCCTTGACGCCCAGTTCCTCGAACACCGCCTCGATCACCAGGTCGGCATCCTTGATGTCGCCGTAGTCCAGCGTGGTGCTCAGCAGCGACATGCGCTGGTCGTACTTGTCCTGCTTGAGCTTGCCCTTCTTGACCTGGGCCTCGTAGTTCTTGCGGATGGTGGCCACGCCGCGGTCCAGCGCTTCCTGCTTGGTCTCGAGGATGGTCACCGGGATGCCGGCGTTCAGGAAGTTCATCGAGATGCCGCCGCCCATGGTGCCGGCGCCGATGACCGCCACCTTCTCGATCTTGCGCTGCGGCGTGTCCTCGGGCACGTCGGGGATCTTGCTGGCCGCGCGCTCGGCGAAGAAGGCATGGCGCAGGGCCTTGCTCTCGGGCGTCATCATCAGCGCGATGAAGGCCTCTCGCTCATAGGCCAGGCCGTCGTCCAGGTTGCGGGCCTTGGTTGCCTGCTCCACGCAATCGACGCAGCGCGCCGGTGCGGGAAAGTTCTTCGCCATCGCCTTGACGGTGTTGCGCGCGAACTGGAAGTAGGCATCGCCCTCGGGGTGGCGGGCCTTGAGGTTGCGCACCAGCGGCAGCGGCCGCACCGTGGCCACCTGTTCGGCCAGCGCCAGCGCGGCTTCCAGCACATCGCCCTCGGCGACCTTGTCGAACAGCTTCTGGCCCGGCAGCGCGGCCAGCACCTCGCTCTTGACCGGATCGCCCTTGACGATCATGTTGAGCGCCACTTCCACGCCCAGCACCCGCGGCAGGCGCTGCGTGCCGCCGGCACCGGGCACCAGGCCCAGCTTGACCTCGGGCAGCGCCACCTGCGTACCCGGTGCCACCACGCGGTAGTGGCAGCCCAGCGCCAGTTCCAGCCCGCCGCCCATGCACACGCTGTGGATGGCCGCGATCACCGGCTTGTCGCTGTTCTCCACCACCTTGATGAGCGACAGCAGGTTGGGCTCGGCCAGCGCTTTCGGCGAGCCGAACTCGCGGATGTCCGCGCCGCCCGAGAAGGCCTTGCCGGCGCCGGTGATCACGATGGCCTGCACCGCCGCATCGGCGTTGGCCCGATCGATGCCCTCGGCCGTGGCCTTGCGGGTCTCATAGCCCAGGCCGTTGACCGGCGGGTTGTTCAGCGTGATCACGGCGACATGGCCGCGGACCTCGTAGCTGGCTGTCATGGGGGTGTCTCCTCAGGAAGCGCGGAAAAAGAACGATCGTTCGATTCTAGGAAGCGGTGCAGCAAAAATCCTGTCCCTGCCGTGACAAGGGGCCTTGCCAGACCCCCGTGGATACCCTAGCGACGCGCACGCCCGCGGCCGACGCCGGGCCGCCCCAGGGCGGCCGCGCAACCCGCCTGGCGGGTGAGACCGTGTACCCACGGGACCGGGTGCTCAAACCTCCAGCCATTCCTTTCGGACGTAGTTGTCGGCTTTGAGTGCGGCTGGGGTGCCCTCGAACACGATCTGCCCGTGGCCCATCACGAAGCACCGCTCGGAAACTTCCAGCGCGATGGTGAGCTTCTGCTCCACCAGCAGCACCGAGATGCCGCGGCGCTTGAGCTCGCGCAGGTACTCGGCCACCAGTTCCACGATCTTGGGCGCCAGGCCTTCGGTGGGCTCGTCGATCATGATCAGGTCGGGGTCGCCCATCAGCGTCCGGCACAGCGTCAGCATCTGCTGCTCGCCGCCCGACAGCACGCCGGCCTCGGTGTGCTGGCGTTCCTTCAGCCGCGGGAACATGGCATACATGTCGTCGAAGCTCCAGCGCGGCTTCTTGCCGCCGCCACCGCGCTTCTCGCCCAGCATCAGGTTCTGGTGCACCGTGAGCTTGGGGAAGATGTCCCGGTTCTCCGGCACATAGCCGATGCCCAGGTGCGCGATCTCGAAGGCCTTCTTGCCGATCAGCGGCTGGTCGCGCCAGGTGATGCTGCCGGCCGCATCCACCAGGCCCATGATGGCCTTGACGGTGGTGGAGCGGCCCGAACCGTTGCGGCCCAGCAGGCTGACGATCTCGCCGGGCCGCACCTCGAAGTTCACGCCATGCAGCACATGGCTCTTGCCGTAGAAGGCATGCAGGTCGGTCAGCTTCAGCATGCCTTGGCCTCCGCGGCCTGCGTCTCGGCCAGCACCGAGCCGAGGTAGGCCTCCTGCACGCGGGCATTGGCCCGCACCGCATCCGGCGTGTCGAAGGCGATCACCTCGCCGTACACCAGCACCGCGATCTTGTCGGCCAGGCCGAACACCACGCCCATGTCGTGCTCCACGGTCAGCAGGGTCTTGCCCTCGGTGACCTCGCGGATCAGCTTGATGAAACGCGTG
>OFDN01001912.1_pt1 | contig 12540 bp, 12 predicted proteins | sample 1520971 | NCBI WGS metagenome assembly OFDN01 (sample SAMEA94257418, study PRJEB24077) | hot springs metagenome | biome: Aquatic biome; feature: Geographical feature; material: Water | place: India | collected 2012-06-12 | depth 5 m | reverse complement strand
CTGCCCGCTTGCCGCCTTACCCCTCCGTCACCGCTTCGCGGTGCCACCTCCCCATTCCTGCGGAACGGGGAGGGACTGGCCACATAACGATGATCCGGCCCGCCAACGGACGGGCCGCAAGGCCGACCGGCCGCCCGCAGGTGCCCGGACCCCCGGCCTTGAGCCGGGGGGAGGAACAGCACCGAGGACGTCCTCGCGGAGGCGAGGACGCACACAAACCTCATATCAGGGGGCCATCATAAGCCGGGTTCTGTCTCCCCGGACGGTATCCTTGCGGACCTGCGCCGGGGTGGCAGCCATTCATCTGGGCCGCCGGTTGCCCGGCGGCTCTAGCAGCCAACCCGGGTCTCTCGGCGCGAAACACGCCTGCCTTTCGGCGCGAGACCCCTATTCGGCCTTGCTCCGGGTGGGGTTTGCCATGCGGTTGCCGTTGCCGGCCCCCCGGTGCGCTCTTGCCGCACCCTTTCACCCTTGCCTGTGCCCTTTAGGGGCCATCGGCGGTATACTCTCTGTGGCACTTTCCCTTGCCGCTCTTGCGAGCGACCGGCGGGCGTTACCCGCCACCCTCGTTTCGTGGAGCCCGGACTTTCCTCGCATCTTGCGACACGCGGCTGCCTCAGGCCCCCTGACCGGGCGGCCTATAGGGGCACATTGTCAGGAAAGCAAAATTAGCGCGTCCGCCCCTGGTCGCGGTCGAGCAGGAGTTGCCACAGGATCGCGGCCACCTCGCCGTCGGGAACGCCGGTGATGCGCTCGGGCCGCCAGCGGCGCTCGAAGGCCTCCACGGCCTTGGCCTGATCGGTGATGTCGTAGCCGAAGCGCTCGAGCGCTAGGAAGAAACTGCCCCAGTTGTGGAACGGATTGCCCGCCGCAAGGCACGCGGGGCGCGGCAGGCACAGCTTGGCTTGCGCGAGGCGGTCCCACGGGAACAGCTCGCCCGGGTCGACCTTGCGCATCGGCGCGACGTCGGAGTGGCCGACGACATTGGCGCGCGGGATGTCGTACTGCTTCACGATCCGCGCCAGCAGCGGGATCAGCGCATCGATTTGCGCCTCGGCAAAGCCCCGGTAGCCGAGCGCGTGACCGGGGTGATCGAGTTCGATCCCGATGCTCGCCGAGTTCACGTCCGGGATGCCGCGCCAGTAGCTTGCGCCTGCGTGCCAGGCGCGGCGGTCCTCGGGCACCAGCCGGATCACCTCGCCTTGTTCGGTGATGCAGTAATGCGCGCTGACGCCGGCCTCGGGATCGCACATCCGCGCGAGCGCGGTCTCGACCGGCTTCATCTCGGTGTAGTGGATCACCACCATGCTGATCGGCAGCGTCCGCTCGCCGTGGTTGGGCGAGAGCACCTCGCGGTGGACCAACTCGTCTTCAGTGCCCCCCGACACGCGTCCGGCCCTAGCCGATCATGCCTTCGGGCTCGGGCAGCACCGCCCCCAGCACCAGCGCGCCATCGCCGAGCTTGTACTGGAGCCCGCCCTCCATCTCCTCGGCGAGCACCGCGATCATGTGCGCGGCCGCCGTGCGGCTGGTGATCTCGTGCGCGGCGAGTTCGCCCTGGAGCGCGCGGCCGATGGTCTCGTCGAAGGCGATCCGGTCACCGCGCGCACGGGCGACGATCTCGACCGCGCCCTCGCGCCGCTCGGCCCCGATGTCGAGCGTCCCGCCGCGCACCAGCGCATCCAATGCGATCTGCGCGAGGTTGAGCAGCACCTTGACCGCGGGCTTGGGCAGGCTCGGCTCGGCAATCGCCCAGTTCACTTCCACGCGCTTGGCGTCCGAGGCGAGCGCGTCGATCACCGCCTTGGCCTCGTCCACCGGGATCGCCTCGCCGAAGCCCCCGGCAGCGCCGAAGGCGAGGCGGAAGAACTTGAGCTTGTCGGTGCTGATCCTCGCCGATTGCTCGAGCAGATCGATCACCTGCGCGCGCATCTGCGGATCCTGCTCCTCGGCGAGCAGCTCGAGCCCGTTGGCGAGCGCGCCGACCGGCGAGAGCATGTCGTGGCACAGGCGCGAGCACAGCATCGCGGCGAGATCGGTCTGGGAAATCATGGGCGCATTCCTAGCCTTCGATCATGGTAAAGGGAAGTGCGGCAAAGCCCTGCTCCTCGTCTCTCCAGAACCTTGCGTCGTCGCCAGCGATGATCGCCCAGACCCTGCCATCGCCGCCGGCCGAGGCGCGATCGGTGGCGGAAGGGATCGCGGGGCCGCGCGGGTGCGAGTGGTAATAGCCGATGACCTGCGGCCCGCCGGCGCGCGCGGCGCGGTGCGCGTCGATCAGCGCCTGCGGGTCGATCTCGAAATGGGTTTGGGGGGACGGGTGGACGTTGCGGGCTTGGCGCGCCTCAGTGATCCGCCCGCCCTCGCCCAGCAGGATACCGCAAGCCTCACGCGAGTGCGCAGCGGCGGCATGGGCGCGCATGGCGGCGAGGGCTTTCACGCTAACCTCTAACTCCGTTCGCCCTGAGCTTGTCGAAGGGCCGCTTTTCCCTTTTGCGAAGCGCGAAATTGCGTCCCAATCCGCTCGAATCAGGGCCATCTTCTTTGCCCGCGACCAACCCTTGATCTGCCTTTCGGCGGCAAGCGCCTCATAGCGGGTCGGGAAATCCTGCGACCACACCAGTTCGACCGGCAGCCTGTCACTCGTAAAGCCCTTGATCGTGCCCGACCTGTGCTGCGCGAGGCGACGTTCAAGATCATCGGTGTGGCCTGTGTAGAAGGCACCGCCACGGCAATGAAGCATGTAGGCCCAGAACACCATGCGAGACGGCTAAGTGAAAGACGGCCCTTCGACAAGCTCAGGGCGAACGGTTAGGGGGGCGGGGTGACTGAACCGCAAATCATCACCGGCACCATCATCGGCCCCGGCCGCCTCGACAAGACGCTGGCGGACGCCACCGGCCTCAGCCGCGCGCGGGTGCAGGGGCTGATCGAGGAGGGCCGCGTCGATGTCGCGGGCAGGACTGCCGTCTCGGCATCGGGCAAGGTGGCGGAGGGAACGCCGTTCCGCATCATCCTCGCCGCCGCCATGCCCGCCGCCGCGCAAGCAGAGGACATCCCGCTCACCGTCGCCTTCGAGGATCAGCACCTGATCGTGGTCGACAAGCCCGCAGGCATGGTCGTCCACCCGGCGGTGGGCAACATCTCCGGCACGCTGGTCAACGCGCTGCTGCACCATTGCCGGGGGCAGCTCAGCGGCATCAACGGGGTCGCGCGGCCCGGGATCGTCCACCGGATCGACAAGGACACCTCGGGGCTCCTCGTCATCGCCAAGTCCGATGCCGCCCACGAAGGCCTCGCCGCGCAGTTCGCCGCGCACACCGTCCACCGCCGCTACATCGCGGTGTGCGCGGGGCACCCCTCCCCGTCCGAAGGAACCATCGATGCGCGCATCGGGCGCTCGGACGGCGACCGAAAGAAAATGACGGTGCTCCCCAACAATTCCTCGCGCGGCAAGACGGCGATCACCCATTACAAGGTGCTCCAGCGGCTCGACCATGCCGCGCAGATCGAATGCCGGCTCGAGACCGGGCGCACCCACCAGGTGCGTGTTCACTGTGCGTCAATCGGCCATCCGCTATTGGGAGACCCTGCCTATGGCCGCACACCCAAACAGCTTCGCCCCGCTCTCGAGCGACTCGGCTTTGCCCGCCAGGCGCTTCACGCCGCCGAGCTCGGCTTCCAGCACCCGCTCACCGGCGAGATGGTGCTATTCCGGAGCAATCTGCCGCAAGACATGGCGGAACTGATCGACCAACTCAGTCATTCTGATCGATGAATAGTGCACACAAGCGCATTCGCCCGGTCTATAAGTAACCCCGTGGCCCAGCGCGACGGATGCCCAGCAGGGGTCCCCGCCAGTCGGTCGACGCCAGAAAGGTTAGGTAACCAGTGACCAAGTCCAAATCTCCTTCGGTCCCGGCGCTGTCCGGTGAGCAGTCGCTCAACCGCTATCTCGCCGAGATCCGCAAGTTCCCGGTGCTGACGGCCGAGCAGGAATACATGCTCGCCAAGCGCTATCAGGAACACGAGGATCCCGAAGCCGCCGCCCAGCTCGTCTCCAGCCACCTGCGGCTCGTCGCCAAGATCGCGATGGGGTACCGCGGTTATGGCCTGCCCGTTTCCGACCTGATCTCGGAAGGGAACGTCGGCCTGATGCAGGGCGTCAAGAAGTTCGAACCCGATCGCGGCTTCCGCCTCGCGACCTACGCGATGTGGTGGATCAAGGCGAGCATCCAGGAATTCATCCTGCGCTCGTGGAGCCTCGTGAAGATGGGCACCACCGCGGCGCAGAAGAAGCTGTTCTTCAACCTGCGCCGGATGAAGAAGCAGCTCGAGGCTTACGAGGACAGCGACCTCTCGCCTGAAGACGTGACCAAGATCGCCACCGACCTCGGCGTGCCCGAGCAGGAAGTGATCAACATGAACCGGCGCATGATGATGGGCGGCGATGCCTCGCTCAACGTCAGCTTGCGCGGGGCCGAGGAAGGCTCGGGCGAATGGCAGGACTGGCTGGCGGATGACCGCCCGCTGCAGGACGAGACCGTCGCCGAGGCCGAGGAATCGCAGATGCGCATGGCGATGCTCAGCGAGGCGATGCAAAGCCTCAACGAGCGCGAGCGGCACATCCTCACCGAACGCCGCCTGACCGAGAAGCCCCAGACGCTGGAAGAGCTCAGCCAGGAATACGACGTCAGCCGCGAACGCATCCGCCAGATCGAGGTGCGCGCCTTCGAGAAGCTCCAGAAGGCGATGCAGCGGATCGCGGGCGAAAGGCTGCTGCCGGGGATTGCCTGACAGCGCGCCGGACGCGTCGCCCCAGCGCCACAAGATCTCCAGCCCCCCGGTCGCCGCATGCGATCGGGGGGCTTTCCTTTCGCCACAGCCTCGCTGCGAGGGATGGCACCGGTAGAACTGGAGTTTCACGCAGCGGCGCTGAGGGAGCGGAGGCGCACAGGTGTCGCGCTTGCGGCAAAGCCGCTTCCCAACGCCGAGCGGCGGCCTTTGTAGGCGTCGCCGCATCGGCGGGTATTGCGCAGGTATTTGTCACCTATTGAGGACATGCTTGCAGCGATCTGTGCCGTCAAAGCGGGGCCGATGCATGGTCACAAGGCCCATTTTCACAGCAGGATCGGCCATCCCGCCCTACCGTCGCCGAGAGGCGCAATCGGGTTGGAACCGGTGCCGTAATGCATTGCAAATAAATGTTTTTTCAGCGCCGACGCAGGGAGCGGCGCCGCCGACGCAGCCTTGCCCTCCCCTACATGCCGCCTGCCCCGCGCCCGCATCCGGTCGCCCCCGCACAGACCCTTGCCTGTTCAGGGATCACCGATGTTTCACGTGAAACATTTCGGGAACGTTACTTCTTCCCCGCCAGGTCCATCACCGCCGCGATCATCGCCCGCGCGCCCAGCGTGATGCTCTCGCGCGGGGCGACCTGGAACAGCGGGGAGTGGTGCCCGGCAATCGCCGGCCCGCCCGCCTTGGCCGCCGCGATGCGCTCGGGCGTCGTCCCGCCGACCGCGAAGTAGTAGCCCGGCACGCCGGTGCCGGGGGCGACGAAATAGGTGAAATCCTCCGCGCCCATGTTCTGCTGCTCGAAGGGCACCACCGCGCCCTCGCCCAGCGCGCGCTTCATGACCGCATTGAGGCGGCGGGCGAGCGCGGGGTCGTTGTTGGTCACCGGCGTGCCCGAGAACTTGGTCACCGTCACCGGCATGTCGTCGGGGAGCCCGTGCGCCTTGCCGATATTGACCGCGATCCGCTCGACCAGCGCGATCACCTGCGCGCGGGTCTCCTCGTCATTGGCACGCACGGTGAGCTTGAGGTTGGCCTCGTCCGGGATGATGTTGTAGGCGCTCCCGGCGTGGATCGAACCGACCGTCACCACCACCGGCTTGAGCGGAGAAATTTCGCGCGAATCAATGGATTGCAGCGCGGTGACGATCTGCGAGGCGATATAGACCGGGTCCTTGCCCAGATGCGGCGAGGCGCCGTGGGTGCCGATCCCGGGCACGCGCACATCGAGCGTGTCCGAGCTCGAATACTGGATGCCCTCGGCGGCCGAGACCACACCCGTCGGCAGGTTCGCCGCGACATGGAAGGCGAGCGCATAATCGGGCTTGCCGAAGCGCTGGTAGAGCCCGTCCTCCATCATCGCCTTGGCCCCGCGCACGCCTTCCTCGGCAGGCTGGACGACGAACATCAGCGTGCCGCTCCACTGCCCCTTGGTGGCCGCCAGCCGCCGCGCGGTGGCGATCATCGCGGTGATGTGGGTGTCGTGTCCGCAGGCGTGCATGGTGGGATATTCCTTGCCGTCCTCGCCCACCTGCTTCGCGCGCGAAGCATAGGCGAGGCCGGTCTTCTCCTCCACCGGCAGCCCGTCCATGTCGGCGCGGATCAGGATCAGCGGGCCCTTGCCGTTTTTCAGGATGCCGACCACCCCGGTACCGCCGACGCCAGTCGTCACCTCGAGCCCCGCCGCCTTCAGCTCGGCCGCCATCTTGGCCGCGGTGCGGTTCTCGAGGAAGCCCAGCTCGGGGTTCTGGTGGAAGTCGAGGAACAGCGGGGCGAGGTAGTTGTCATACTCGGCCTCGATCGCCTGCCTGGTGGCGACATCCTCGGCCAGCGCGGGTTGGGTGGCGGCGGCGGCGGCGAGCGCGAAGGCGCTCGCGGCGAGGTGGAACAGGCGCATGTCGGTGGTCTCCCCTGGAAGTTTGAGCGCAAGCTTGCCGCGCGCACCGCCCGCAGGCAAGCGGCCATGCTTCCCTCGTCCCCCGCGCTGCGCTAGAGCCAGACCATGATCTCGCTTATCCTGCGCTACACCGCCAAAGCGATCGCCGCCTTCATCGCGTTGACGCTGGTGCTGGTGGTGGCCTTCAAGTGGCTCCCCGTGCCCGTCACCGCGACCATGCTGATGGACGAAAACGGCATCACCAAGGATTGGGAGAGCCTCGATAATATCGACCGCAACCTTGTCTCCGCCGTCATCGCCTCGGAGGATCAGCGCTTCTGCCAGCACTCCGGTTTCGACACCGAGGCGATCGAGCAGGCGATGCGCGAAAACCTCGAAGGCGGGCGCATCCGCGGCGGCTCCTCGATCAGCCAGCAGACCGCCAAGAACGTCTTCCTGTGGCAGGGCGGCGGCTATTTCCGCAAGGCGCTCGAAGCGTGGTTCACCTTCTGGATCGAGCTTGTGTGGGACAAGCGGCGGATCATGGAGGTCTACTTGAACGTCGCCGAAACCGGGATCGGCACCTACGGCGCCGAGGCCGGATCGCAGCGCTATTTCGGCCACTCCGCCGCGCGCCTCAGCCGCGACGAGGCAAGCAGAATGGCCGCAGCCCTCCCCAGCCCCAAGAAGCGTTCGGTCAAGAACCCGGGCGGCTGGCTCGCGCGCCACGGCAACCGCATCGAGCGGCGCATCGGCATCGTCAGGCGTGACGGGCTCGATGCTTGCGTCTACAACTGACCGCGATGGCCCACGCGCACGCCCATAACCACCACGATCATGGCCATGCGCATCACGGGCATGGCCACGGGCACGGCGGCCACAGCCATGCCCCCGCCGATTTCGGCCGCGCCTTCCTGATCGGGATCGTGCTCAACACCGGCTTTGTCCTGCTCGAGGCCGCCGCCGGGCTGATCTACGGCTCGATGGCGCTGATTGCCGACGCAGGGCACAACCTGTCCGACGTGCTGGCGCTGGCGCTGGCGTGGATCGCCAGCATCGCCGCGCGCCAGCCGCCCTCGGGCCGCTTCACCTATGGCTACAAGTCCTCGACGATCCTCGCCGCCCTCGCCAATGCGCTGCTGCTGGCGGTGGCGATCGGGGCGATCCTGTTCGAGACGCTGCACCGGATGGCGAACCCCACCGAGCCGCAGGGCCTCGCCATGGCGGCGGTGGCGGGCGTCGGAATCGCGATCAACGCCTTCACCGCCTTCCTGTTCGTGAAGGGGCAGGGCGACCTCAACATCCGCGGCGCCTATCTCCACATGGCGGCCGACGCGCTGGTGTCACTGGGCGTGGTGGTGGCGGGGCTGGCGATCGTCTTCACCGGCTGGGCCTGGGTCGATCCGGCGGTGAGTCTCGTGATCCTGGCGGTGATCGCGTGGGGCACCTGGGGCCTAGCGCGCGATTCCGTCGCGATGGGGCTTCTCGCTGCCCCAGCGGGGATCGAACTTGACGAGGTGAAGCAGCATCTCGCCGGCTTCGAGGGCGTGGCCGCAGTCCATGATCTCCACGTCTGGCCGATGTCGACCACCGAGGTCGCGCTGACCGCGCACCTCGTCATGCCCGCCCGCCCCGCCTCCGACCGCTTCCTGCACGAGGTCGCCGCGAGCCTCGAGGCGCGCTTCGGCGTTACCCACGCGACGATCCAGATCGAGAGCGGCGATGCGCCTTGCGCCCACCCCTGCGGAGCCGACTGCTGATGGCCGCGCGCCCCCGCCCCTCCCCGGACGCGGCGCGCGAGGCGCTGAGCGATGCGATGGCGCGGCTGGCCGCGGGCGACCAGGCCGCGCTCGAGGAAATCTATCGCGCCACGCGGGTGAAGCTGTTCGGCATAACCTTGCGTATCTTGGGCGACCCTAAGGAAGCCGAGGACGCCTTGCAGGACGTCTATGTCAATCTCTGGCAGCGTGCCGACCGCTATGACCCGACCCGCGCGAGCCCGATCGCGTGGCTGGCGGCGTTCGCGCGCAACCGCGCGATCGACCGGCTGCGCACGGGCAAGGTGCGCGCCGGAGCGGTGCCGGTCGAGGAAGCCGCACCGCTCCCCGACGAGAACCCGCTTGCCGACGCGCTGCTGATCGATGCCGAGCAGACCGCGCAGATCCACAAGTGTCTGGGCGCCCTCGACGCGCGCACCCAGGGCCACATCCGCGCGGCCTTCTTCGAGGGCTACACCTATGCCCAGCTTGCCGAAGCCGCCGACGTGCCGCTCGGCACGATGAAGAGCTGGATCCGCCGCGGCCTCCAGCGCCTGCGCGCCTGTCTCGAAGCGAGCGAGACGGCATGAGCGGGCCCGAGGACAACACCCCCGAGGTGACCCGCGACGATCCGATGATCGCCGCCGAGTGGGCATTGGGCCTGCTCGAGGGTGAGGAGCTGCTCGCCGCGCGCGGCAAATACGCGACCGATCCGGCTTTCGCCTGGCGCAAGGAATGGTGGGACGGCTGGTTCGCCCCGCTCTCCGATGCCATCCCGGGCGCCGAGCCGGGCGAACACGTGTGGGATGCGATCGCCGCGCGCGTGGCGGCGGCGCAAGCGGCGGCAAATGCTGCCGGCGATTCGGCGGCCCCGGCGGCGAATGTCGTGGCGCTCGAGGCGCGGGTGCGGCTGTGGCAGCGGGTCGCGGGGCTTTCTTCGATCGCGGCCGCAGCGCTGCTGGCGTGGATGGTGCTCACCCCTGCGCAGACCATCGACACGCCGCAGCCGGCCGAACTGCTCGCCGCCACCGAACCGATGGTCGCCATCGTTCCGATTGGCGACACCGGGCTCAGGCTCGATGTCACCTACATCCCCGGCAGCGAACGCATGGTGGTCGCCGCAATCGGCCTCACTCCGGACGGGGTGCACGATCACGAATTGTGGCTGGTGCCCAAGGATGACGGGCCACTGCAATCGCTGGGCGTGGTCAAGCCGGGCGAGGTGCGCAGCATGATCCTGCCCGCCAGCGTCACTGCCAAGCTGGGCAGAGGCGCAGGACTGGTCCTGACCCGCGAGCCGATCGGCGGCAAGCCTGAAGGCAAGGAAGCTGGTCCGGTGGTCGCCAGCGGCGCCTTCAAGGAAGTCTGAGCCGCCTCGGCTTCGGCCAGGAAAGTCGGCAAATCATCCGCAATATCATTTTTGGCGCATCCGCCTTCCCGAGGATTCCGTAACGTCTGATGCAAGCGGGAGGGGCTTGCACTTGTGACGTAAACCCCAACGGAGATCCCCTTATGACCCTGAAGACCACCTTCGCCGCGCTCGCCGCGGCTACCCTCGCCGCGACCGCCGGCCTTGCCGCCCTCCCCGCCGCGGCGCACCAGCACAAGGCCGAAGCCGCCGCCGCGCCGAACATCGTCCAGGTCGCGATGAGCACTGGCGTCCACAACACCCTGGTCGCCGCGGTGAAGGCCGCCGGCCTCGTCGACACGCTCTCGAGCCCCGGCCCCTTCACCGTCTTCGCCCCCACCGACACCGCCTTCGCCAAGCTGCCCGACGGCACCGTCCCAACGCTGGTGAAGCCCGAGAACAAGGGCACGCTGACCAAGATCCTCACCTACCACGCGGTCGCGGGCAAGGTGACCAGCGCCGATCTCGTCGCGCTGATCAGGAAGCACGGCGGCACCGCGACGATCACCACCGTGGCGGGCGAAAAGCTCAGCGCGCGGCTTTCGGGCGACAAGATCGTGATCACCGACGCCAAGGGCGGCGTGACCGCGGTGACCCAAGCCGACGTCGTGACGTCGAACGGCGTGGTCCACGTGACCGACGGCGTGTTCCTGCCCGCCTGAGCCTTTCCCGGCTGGCGCCGTCCCTCGCATCCCCATCCCCTTGACCCCGAGGGGCGGCGCCTCTCCGACCCCGTCCGGCCTGCCTCCAGGGCCGGGCGGGGTTTTGGCCTGGAGGCGGGCTGGGGCGCTCACGTAGAGCGTTGGAAAGCGACGGTCAGGCACTCCGCAAAGGGGGGCTGACTGACCTTTGCGAACCAGTCCGGGTCGAAACCCTTCAACGTGGCCAGTTCTGCCATGAGGTCTGGCCACCACACCTCTTCCTCATGGCAAACAAGCTCACGCCCGTCCGCGAGCGTCACCTGACAGCAGATCAGGTCGGTAGTCAGCAGATCGCGCTTCCAGAAGATGACCTTACGGACGTCTTCGCGCGAGAAGGGGCTCAGGCCGCCGCTTCCTTCTTCGCAGCGTCGCCGCCATGCACCCGGATCGGGTCCTTCTTGCCCGCGACCACATCGGCGTCGAGCACGATTTCGGTCACGCCTTCCATGTCGGGCAGGTCGAACATCGTGTCGAGCAGCAGGCCCTCGACGATCGAGCGCAGCCCGCGCGCGCCGGTCTTGCGCTTGATCGCGCGCTCGGCGATCGCCTGGAGGGCGTCGTCGGTGAAGGTCAGCTCCACGTCCTCGAGCTCGAACAGCTTCTTGTACTGCTTGACCAGCGCGTTCTTGGGCTCCTGCAGGATGGTGACCAGCGCGGGCACGTCGAGATCGTGCAGCGTGGCGATCACCGGCAGACGGCCGACGAATTCGGGGATCAGGCCGAACTTGAGCAGATCCTCGGGCTCGCTCTTTTCGAGCAGCTCGCCCACGCGCCGCTTGTCGGGATCGGCGACATGCGCGCCGAAGCCGATCGAACGCTTCTGCAAGCGGTCGGCGATGATCTTGTCGAGGCCCGCAAAGGCGCCGCCGCAGATGAACAGGATGTTGGTCGTGTCGACCTGCAGGAATTCCTGCTGCGGATGCTTGCGCCCGCCCTGCGGCGGAACGCTGGCGGTGGTGCCTTCCATCAGCTTGAGCAACGCCTGCTGCACGCCCTCACCCGAAACGTCGCGGGTGATCGAGGGGTTTTCGGCCTTGCGAGTGATCTTGTCGATCTCGTCGATATAGACGATCCCGTGCTGGGCCTTCTCGACATTGTAGTCGGACGCCTGGAGCAGCTTGAGGATGATGTTCTCGACATCCTCGCCCACGTAGCCCGCTTCGGTCAGCGTGGTGGCGTCGGCCATGGTGAAGGGCACGTCGAAGGTGCGCGCCAGCGTCTGTGCGAGCAGGGTCTTGCCCGAGCCGGTCGGGCCGACCAGCAGGATGTTCGACTTCGCCAGCTCGACGTCGCCCGCCTTGCCCGAGTGCTTGAGGCGCTTGTAGTGGTTGTGCACCGCGACCGAGAGCACGCGCTTCGCCCGGTCCTGGCCGATCACGTAATCGTTCAGGGTGGTGAAGATGTCCATCGGCGTGGGGATCTCGCCGTCCTTCTTGCCGGCGATCCCTGCCTTGGTTTCCTCGCGGATGATGTCGTTGCACAGCTCGACGCATTCATCGCAGATGAACACGGTGGGGCCGGCGATGAGCTTGCGCACTTCGTGCTGCGACTTGCCGCAGAAACTGCAGTACAGCGTGCTCTTGGTATCCGATCCGGAAAGCTTGGTCATTCCTGTATCCCAGACGCCCCTCCACGAGGGGCGGGCCCGATTATCCTACTACCCGGAGGGCATTAATCAACCGGACACGAAAATAGCGAACAATCCCTGATCCAGCATCCTGTCATTATTATGCAAAATACTGGAATCAGGCCTTAATCATGCAGAGGGCGCACCGCCCGTACCGTCCTCGACTCCGATCTGGTCGGACGCCGGTCGCGATTCGTACACCTTGTCGACGAGTCCGAACTTCAGCGCCTCGTCGGCTTCGAGGAACGTGTCGCGGTCCATCGCCTTTTCGATCTCTTCGAGTGAACGACCCGTGAACTTCACGTAGAGGTCGTTCATCCGCGCCTTCATGCGCAGGATTTCGCGCGCCTGGATCTCGATATCCGAGGCCATGC
>OFDN01001908.1_pt1 | contig 12554 bp, 12 predicted proteins | sample 1520971 | NCBI WGS metagenome assembly OFDN01 (sample SAMEA94257418, study PRJEB24077) | hot springs metagenome | biome: Aquatic biome; feature: Geographical feature; material: Water | place: India | collected 2012-06-12 | depth 5 m | reverse complement strand
GAGCCGGTGGCCGCGCAACTGGACGCGCTGGATGCGCTGCGCTATGGCCGCAACGCGGTGCAGCGGCCCGACCGCGGCTGGCAGCGCGCCTTCGCCCGCGCCGCGGCCGCCGCACGCCGGCCGGGATAATCCGGCGATGACCTTGCCTTGCTTCCCGGCCGCCCTGCCGGCCTCCTTCATCGCGCCGCTGCCGGAGACCCTGCGGGCTGCCGGCCTGGCGCTCGCCACGTTCTTCGCCCTTGCACTGCAGGTGCCGGCGGCTTCCGCCCAGCCGGTCGACAAGCCCGCCGCGCGCCAGGCCACCAAGCCATCCTCCAAGCCGTCCGCCAAGCCCGCCGAGCGCAGGAAGGCCACCGCCACGCGCGCCGACGACGCGCCGGACGTGGTGACCTACGGCCGCCGCGACGACGTGATGGCCTTCGCCGACGAGCTGGCCCAGCGCCACGGCCTGGACGCCGCCTGGGTGCGCCAGCAGCTGGCGCAGGCGCGTTACCTGCCGTCGGTGGCGCGGCTCATCATGCCGCCGCCGGCGGGCACGGCCAAGAACTGGGCCGCCTACCGCGCCCGCTTCGTCGAGCCCACGCGCATCAACGCCGGCCTGCGCTTCTGGCAGCAGCATGAAGCCGCCCTGGCCCGCGCCGAGGCCGAGTACGGTGTGCCGGCGCAGATCGTGGTGGGCATCATCGGCGTGGAAACGCTGTACGGCCGCATGACCGGCAACTTCCGCGTGCTGGACGCGCTGGCCACGCTGGCCTTCGACTTTCCCACCGGCCGCAAGGACCGCACGCCCTTCTTCCGCGGCGAGCTGGAGGAGCTGCTGCGCTGGTGCGCCGGCGGCACCGGCTGCGACCCGCAGTCGGTGCGCGGCTCCTATGCCGGTGCCGTCGGCCTGCCGCAGTTCATGCCCGGCAGCATCAACCGACATGCGGTGGACTTCGATGGCGACGGCCGCATCGACCTGCAGGGCAGCGCGGTGGACGCCATCGGCAGCGTGGCCCACTACCTGGCCAACCACGGCTGGCAGCGTGGCATGCCCACGCATTACGAAGTGGCCGTGCCCGCCGACACCACCCAGCGCGCCACGCTGCTGGCGCCCGACATCACGCCCAGCTTCACGCCGGCCCAGATGGCCGACCTGGGCGCCCTGCTCGGCGAAGACGCCCAACGCCACGACGGCCCGCTGGCGCTGGTCGAGCTGCAGAATGGCGAAGCCGCCCCCAGCTACGTCGCCGGCACCGCCAACTTCTACGCCGTGACCCGCTACAACTGGTCCAGCTACTACGCGCTGGCCGTCATCGACCTGGGCGCGGCAGTCAACGCCGCCCGACTGGCTCAGCGATAGGCGCCCGGCAACAGGATCAAGGCACCAGCCGGGCCGCCAGCTTGTGCATGCTGGCGAGCACGACTGCGGCCGCATGCCCAACGACTGCGCCAGCAGCGCCACATGCGACGAAGTCAGGGCCCCGGGGCGCGACTCACCGCCGATGGAAAAGCCGAACTCCTGCGACAGCCCGGGATACAAGCGCAAGCACATCAGGTCGTAGGGCGGGGTGAGGCTCACAACCCCGGCCTGGCGCGCTGTACAGCGGCAGGTTATTGGCATGGCTGTCGTTGTCGCCCACGCAAAAGTTGAAGAACACCCACTGCACCACATGGCGCAGGTCCACCGCCGGCTGTCCGCTGTATCGGCGCACCAGCGCCGGGCAGTCGGCCAAGCCCGGCCCGCCTTCCTTCTCGTACTTGCGGTCCGACAGCTGGTCCGCCAACTGGCACAAGTCGTACTGCGCCAGGCGGGCCAGGCTCCGGTCAGGGCGCAACAGCCGATCGAAGCGGCGGACGATGCACGCCTGGGTCAGCAGCTCATAGAACACCTCGGCGACCGGCAGCCCGCAATACGCCGCCGTGCGCATCGCCAGGGTCCCGTTGGCCGCCGAGTGCCACACTTTGTCCACCCGCCGGATGTTGGGCTTGAGGATGTGCGTGGACGGCGAGGCGCCCTTGGGCAGCCGCGGCAGCCCGTCGGCCAGCAAAGCGATGCTGGTCTTGTCTTGTGCGCCTGCAAGCGGAACGCGCGTCGGCGCCCTGCAGGTCAATGGGGGCCGCCGATTGAACCGCCAGGTGCTGCGCCAAGGCCTCCCAACTCGTGACTTCGTAGCGCGCCACCGGCGGGCGCTCGCCGGCGGGCACCAGCACAGCACCGCCGGCGGTGTCCCCCGCCAGGGCCAGCAGCAAGGCGAACAGGCCGGATGCATGGCCCTTCCCCACCGCGGCCCGATGGTCACTTCGATTTCCCCCACTTATGGCCACCCAAGCTCCCCCAGGCAGGACGGCGGCAATCATGAGTCGGAGACAGCGCAGGCCAGCCGGGCGGCGACCTCGCGAAGGCTGTAGCACTTGAACTCGAACTCCAGCATCGCTGCGCGGTGCATGAGAGTCGAGGATGGTGGTGGCCATGGTCTGGTCGCCGAGGTAGCGGCCCCAGTCCTGCACGACGCGGTTGGAGGTCACAACGATGCTGCGGCGATGCATGTAGCGCTGGTGAACCACGGTCTGCAGCAGTTCGGCGGCGGCCTCGGGGATGCGACGCGCGAGGAACAAGCGATCGACCACGAGCAGGTCGGGCTCGGCATAGGCGCGCAGTAGCGCGGCCTGCTCTTCGCCGCTGCACACGGCGGAGCGGGCGAACTCGGTGGCAGCCTCGACGTAGCGCACATCGAAGCCTTGCAGGGTCGCCTGGTAGGCCACGGCTTGGCCACATGGCTCTTGCCGGTACCGGGCTTGCCGATGATGTGCGCGTTACCGCTTCTACAGTCTCGCGACTCGTTGGCCGCCCGGCGACGGCTTCTCCCGGCGCCAGTTCGATACGCGACACTGCCTCGTTGTCAACCATCAATTATTTACACGCCCCGATGCGCCGGGTTTGCGTCAACAATTCGACTGCCTTATGGCCGTCGCGGCACAGACGATGCGCGGTCGGGGCGCTATATCAGCGCAATTCCGGGCGCTTTGAGCGTTAGTTGAGGATGCTCATTGGCAAGCTTGAAAGTCTCATGCCCGGCAGTCACTAACAGGCACCTTTGCCAAATTGGATGTCTCCTCTAAAGTTGAGGGGCATCGCCAATCAACACTTAAATAGCCCAATTCCGACGATTTACAGGCGGCGGCCGCCACCTAACCGACTGACGGCATGACCCCCACGGGGTTATTTTCAGTACGCCTTACGCCGCGCCTCAAATAGAGTGTGGCTTTGCGCGCAGCGAATTTTAAATACGTTCTAAGATCGTCATTTTTCGGTAACAGTCGGCACCGAAAACGACGTCAAACCGTCGAATCCGAATTGCATTAGTCTCAATCTTGGCAGGATTAATGATATTCGAAAGTTCCGATCAAGTTGGGTCAAGCGGCACTTCCCCGACGAAGTTGCAACTGTGGCCTGACCCCCGCGGCCTCTAGACCCGGCGCTCCCGACCGGCAAGTCTTCCCGCGCACAAACGGCGCCTCTTCGGCGACTACCCAACCGCTCTTCCGTCCCCAAGCCCCCCATGGCCTCCCGCGATGCGAACCGTACCGACATGCCACGTTCACTGCCCCCCTTCTCCGTGATCTCCGGCCAGATCATCGAATCCCTGCTCGCGACGCACCGCGGCCAGGTCGTAGACATCGTGCGCGACGCGTACCTTGACCACGAGGCAAAGAAGACCATCAACCCGGACAGCTACTTCCTGCGCTTCCAGGACATGCCCTCGTCGCGCATCATCGCGTTGCCGGCGGCACTGACAGGCGAGACGCGCCTGTCGGGCATCAAGTGGATCGCCAGCTACCCCGAGAACATCCAGCACAACCTGCCGCGGGCCTCGGCCACGCTGATTCTGAACGAGTACGACACGGGGTACCCATACGCCTGCCTCGAGGCCTCGCTGATAAGCGCTGCGCGCACCGCGGCCTCGGCCGCGCTGGCTGTCAATACGCTGGGCCCGAAGAGCCGCCGCCTGCACAAGATAGCAGTGGTCGGCGCCGGAATCATCGCGCGCAACATCCTCGAGTACCTGGACTGCCAGGAATGGATCGCGGACGAGTTGTCGGTGTTCGACCTGAACGCCCACGATGCCACCCGCCTCGCGGCCTACGCGACCAAGCTGAGCAAATCGGGCGGCGTTGCCGCCGCCACGCTGGAAGACGCGCTGGACAGCGCCGACCTCGTCGTCTTTGCTACCACGGCCACCGAGCCCCACATCACCCGGCCCGACGCCTTCGCCGCCGGCCAGTTGGTGCTCAACATCTCGCTGCGCGATATCGCACCCGAGATCGTCTTCGCGTCAAACAACGTGGTGGACGATGTCGAGCACTGCATGAAGGCGAACACCTCCCCCCACTTGGCCGAGCAGAAGTACCAGACCCGTAGCTTCGTGAACGGCACACTGGCCCAACTGATCAACGGCACGGCCTCGCTGGCCGCAGACAAGCCCACCATCTTCTCGCCTTTCGGCCTGGGCGTCCTCGACCTCGCGGTGGGGCAGTTCGTCTTCGAGCGCGCGACCCGCACCGGTCAGGCCCACGCGATTCCCGGCTTCTTCGCCGAGACCCAGCGCTGGACGCCTGAAGAAGACCGCCATGGGTGAGGACTCCAAAGGCGTCTGGGCCACGGCCCTGAGGCGCTCGTCGCCGTTCCTGATGTCCGCTTTCCTCTCGGGCACGGTGTTCGGCGCGCTCGCGGTAGGTGCAGGGCTGTCGGTCGGCAACTCGCTGCTGATGTCGGGCTGGGTCTATTCAGGCGCGGCGCAGTTCGTCGGCCTGCAACTGCTGGTCGCGCACGCAGACCTCGCGGTGGTGCTGATCACCACTTTGCTCCTCAGTCTGCGCTTTTTCATCTACGCAATGTCGCTGGTCGAGGAAGTCAAGAAGGTGCCCATCACCTACCGCGCGTTGCTGGCCTTCGGCCTGATCGATCAGGTCTTCTTTCTGGCAAAGGACCGCTACCAGGAGGCGGTTAGCGCGCGCAGCAAGCACCTGTTCTTCCTCGCCTGCGTGCTCATCTTCTACTTCAACTGGCTGGCGGGCACGACCTTCGGGATCTTCGTCGGCGACCGCATTGCCGGCCACGCGTCGCAGCTCGGCTTCGACTTCGTCGCGTCGGCCTCCTTCATCGCCATGCTGGGGCCATACCTCAAGCAGTCTCGCTTCCTGGCAGTGGCCGTCGCCGCCCTTTGCATCTACCTCGTGGCCCAGGACCTGCCCTACAACCTCGGCCTGATCGTCGCCAGCATCGGCGCCGTGGCCGCGGTCAAACTGTTCAGCCTCGGCTACAAGCGCGCAACACTGGGAGCCTCCGAATGACCAACCTGACCGGCACCATCCTGCTAATGGGCCTTGTAGTACTAAGCATCCGCAGCGTCGCCTTCATCTTCGCCGACGAAATCGTGCTGCCGCGCCTTCTGAGGGAATGCCTCGAGCTCTTCCTCCCGGCGATCCTCACGGTTCTGATCGTGTCGGGCCTGTCGGGGCACCGCGGCACGCCGGCCCCGGGCGCGCTCCAGGTTCTGCTGAACCCCTACGTGCTGGCGGCCCTGATCACCTTCGGCCTCTCGCTGCGCCTGAAGAGCTTCTTCGCGGTCGTCATGCTGGGCTACCTGAGCTTCCTCGCCTTGCACTTCCTGCTGCCCTCGAACTGAGCGCCCCATGACCACTCCCGTTGATGCGGCGGGCTTCTCCGCCTAGCTGAAGTCCGTCTTCGCCGCCGGAATGCCGGCGGACGCCCTCGCGTCTCGTTTCGACGACTGCGGCGGCGACTCCGTCATGGCCGTCACGCTGGCGGTGCGTTGCCATCGACGATATGGCGTGCGGGTGCCCGCATCCATGATCCGCCACGAGCTGCCCGAAGACCAGCGCGTGTGCCCGCACGACGGCGCGGCGCTGCGCGAGATCGGCATGCAAGCCAGCGAGCAGCTGGACATCATCCCGCAGCAGGTGCGCGTGATCCGCCATGAGCGCGTCCAGTACGCCTGCCCGTGCTGCGATGGCGGCATGCGGCTGGCCCAGCGCCCCGCGCAGATCATCCCCAGAGGACTCTTCACCGAGGCCGCGCTGGCCTGGCGCGACCTGCTGCTGGACGCGCCGCTGGTGTTCGGCGACGAGACCGAGCTGCAGGTGCTCAAGGAGCCCGGGCGCAGCGCACAGGCCAAGAGCTACCTGTTGGCGCAGATGACCGACGGCAGCGGCCGGGACGGCACGGGGCCACCGATCCGGCTGTTCGCCTACTCATCCAGCCGCTCGACTAAGACAGCGATGGCGTTGTATGCCGGCATGCGCGAGGGCGCGGTGCTGATGAGCGACGGCTACGAGGTCTACAACGCCGTGGCCCAGACCCACTAGCTGGTGCACCTGGGCTGCTGGACGCATGCCCGCAGGTACTTCATAGAAGCGCTGCAGGCCTTGCCCAAGGACCAACGCGGGCCGAACCAGCTCGCGGCGCGCTTCATCACGCTCATCGGCCAGCTGTACCACGTCGAGGCCGAGGCCAGGCGCGAGGGCGTCGACACGGCTGAACTCGGGCGCCGGCGCCAACAGGGCAGCGTGCCCGTGCTGGCCGACATCGAGGCGCTGCTGCGGGCCAACGTGCAGGGCGTGCTGCCCAAGAGCCTGCTGGGGCAGGCGCTGCACTACCTGTCGTCGCAGTGGAGCAAGCTCAAGCGCTACGTCGAGGACGGGCGCTACAGCATCGACAACAACGTGCAGGAGAACGCCATCCGGCCCTTCTGCGTGGGCCGCCGCAACTGGCTCTTCGCCGACACGGTGTGTGCCAACGCGAGTGCCAACCTGTACTCGCTGCTGCAGACCTGCCGGGCGGGCGGCATCGACGGCTACCGCTACCTGCGCGCGCTGTTCGCGGCCATGCCCAACGCCCGAACCGCCGACGACTACGCTGCGCTGCTGCCCTGGGCCATTGACCTCGGCAACGTTTGAAGCTCTCTTGCCTGATGGCCTTGGGGAGACGCAGGTACGCGGTTTATTGATCGCTTACGCTTCGTCGGCCTGGACGGTGCGGCCCGCATGCCTGATGAGACGACCATCCTGCGGTTCCGGCACTTGCTGGAGAAGCACGAACTTGCGCCCTGATCATGGGCGCGAGGAGCGCACTGCTGACAGCACCCCGCCGATCCGACCGGATATCCAGGTGGCTGCTTGATCTGCAAGCCAAGGCGGGATGGCGAAAAGCCCTCGTGGCTTTGGCCAACCAGCACGCGAGGATCATCTGGAACATGCTGACGAAGAATGAGGGCTTTGTGGCAGACCACATCCCGAAGGCTTTCCTGCCCAGCGCTGTGTCGGTTGCTCGCTGAAACTCACTCGACGTCTCTCGGAACTGCACGATCGGAATCAACGACAGGTAGGACCGGCAGCAGGTGAACTCGATTCATTCCGAGGCACGCGTACGCGATGCCGAACTTCGGATGGAGACCTTTTGAGCGGTTGTGATTCGGGCCGGAGCTTCAGCTCCCAGGCCGGTTGTAGGCGAGCAGTCCCCCTATCGTTGCCGGTGTGACGTGGCCAAGAGAACGACGATTGCTAGAAGCACTTGCACGGAGGAAAGGTCCTTGTAGGCATGAAGGCGCACATCGGCGTGAACGCCCAGTCGGGACTGGTGCACACCGTCGTCAGCACGGCGGCCAACGTCAACGACTTGACGCAGGCCGGGGCGCTGCTGCACGGTGAGGAACAAGCGGCCTCCGGAGATGCGGGCTACCAGGGCGTGCACAAGCGACCCGAAGCCGCAGGCCCGTTGTGGCAGGTCGCCGTGCGACCAGGCTTGAGGCGCCAGCTCAACCGCTTCATCGAGCCAATGTTCCTGCCGAGCAGCTCGAGCAAGTCAAGGCCAGCGTCCAAGCCAAAGTCGAGCATCCCTTCCGGGTCGTCAAGCAGCAGTTCGGCTACGCCAAGGTTCGCTACCGCGGGCTGGCCAAGAACACCGCGCGGCTGACGATGCCCTTCGCGCTGAGCAACTTGTGGATGGCCCACAGACAGGTGCTTGGCGCCCGGGCATGAGTGCGTCTGCGGTGCGGCACGAGGGCGCCGAAGAGGTACAAATCGTGCCCCGCATGCGTAGCGACTCGATCAACGGATTGACAGACTCCGCATCACGACATGCCAGCCCGACGCGAGAGTCCGCCGCGCGTTGCGGGCGAGGTTTGCAGACTGTCCGTAAGCGGTTCGTACATTACTGAACCGCCCCGGAAGTGTCGCGTCAGGCAAGCGCAGCGAAGCCGCCCCCTCAAGCCACCCGCCGCGGGACCGGCTCCGCCGGCCCGCCAGCGGGGCGGCCCCCTCGGGGGGTAGCGAGCGCAGCGAGCTTGGGGGCTATTGAACCGGAACCAGGAAGTCCCGGCTGATCCCCACGCCCAGGTCACCCACGCGATCCAGGAACTGCGTCAGGTAGGCATGCAGCCCGGTGGCCAGGATCTCGTCGATCCGGCCGTACATCAGGTCGGCGCGGATGCGGCCGGCGCGGCGCAGGGTCTCGCGGCTCTGGTCGTTGGCCACCATCTGCAGGTTGCACACCACCTCGTTCAGGCAGGCCACCAGCGAACGCGGCATGTCCTCGCGCAGGATCAGCAGCTCGGCCACCTTCTCCGGGCGGATCACGTTGCGGTAGACCTTGCGGTAGACCTCGAAGCCCGAGACCGAACGCAGCACCGCGCTCCAGTGATAGAAGTCCACCTCCTGCGCCTCCTTGGCATTGCTGCCGAAGAAGTCGCCGGCCAGCGACTGGAACTTCACGTCCAGCAGCCGGGCGGTGTTGTCCGAGCGTTCCAGGAAGGTGCCGATGCGCAGGAAGTGCAGCGCCTCGTCCTGCAGCATGGTGCCCACCGTCACGCCGCGGCTCAGGTGCGAGCGGAACTTCACCCACTCGAACAGCGCGCTCGGGTCGCGGTGGAAGTCGGTGCTCTTGATCATGCGGTTGAACTCGAGCCAGGTCTGGTTCTGCGTCTCCCACACCTCGGTCGTCAGCGCGCCGCGCACCGCACGCGCGTTCTCGCGCGCCGCGCGCAGGCAGCTGGCGATGCTGGAGAAGTTGGACTCGTCGCGCACCATGAAGTCCATGACGCTCTTGGCGCTGAAGTCCTCGTACTTCTCGCGGAAGCCCCAGGTCAGCTCGCTGATGCTGAGCAGGCCGCGCCAGCCTTGCTCGGCCTCTTCGGCCGATTGCGGCAGCAGCGAGGTCTGGTAGTTGACGTCCAGCATGCGCGCGGTGTTTTCCGCACGCTCCATGTAGCGGGCCATCCAGTAGAGGTGGTCGGCGGTTCTCGAAAGCATCGTTGTTCTCCTGTCTCTTCTCTCAGGCTTCCAGCACCCAGGTGTCCTTCGTACCGCCCCCTTGCGAAGAATTGACCACGAGCGAGCCTTCCTTCAGCGCCACGCGGGTGAGCCCGCCCGGCACCATCTGCACCGTCTTGCCCGACAGCACGAACGGCCGCAGGTCGATGTGCCGCGGCGCGATGCCCGACTCCACGAAGGTGGGGCAGCTCGACAGCGACAGCGTCGGCTGCGCGATGTAGTTGCTGGGGTTGCCCTGCACCACCTTGCGGAACTCGGCAATCTCGGCCTGCGTCGCGGCCGGGCCGATCAACATGCCGTAGCCGCCGGCGCCGTGCACTTCCTTGACCACCAGCTCATGCATGTGGTCCAGCATGTACTTCAGGCCCTCCGTCTCGCGGCCCAGGTAGGTGGGCACGTTCTGCAGGATGGGCTTTTCGCCGAGGTAGAACTCGATCATCTTCGGCACGTACGGATAGATGGACTTGTCGTCCGCCACGCCGGTGCCGATGGCATTGCACAAGGTGATGTTGCCGCTGCGGTAGACGTCCAGCAGGCCCGCGCAGCCCAGCGTGGAGTCGGCGCGGAAGGCCTTGGGATCGAGGAAGTCGTCGTCCACGCGGCGGTAGATCACGTCCACCCGCTTCGGGCCCTGGGTGGTGCGCATGAAGACGAAGTTGTCATCGACGAACAGGTCCTTGCCTTCCACCAGCTCCACGCCCATCTGCTGGGCCAGGAAGGCATGCTCGAAGTAGGCGCTGTTGTACATGCCGGGCGACAGCACCACGACCACCGGCTCGTTCACCGCCGAAGGCGATACCGCGCGCAGCGTCTCCAGCAGCAGGTCGGGGTAGTGCGCCACCGGCGCCACGCGGTGCTGGCTGAACAGCTCGGGGAACAGCCGCATCATCATCTTGCGGTTCTCGAGCATGTAGCTCACGCCGCTGGGTACGCGCAGGTTGTCCTCCAGCACGTAATACGTGCCGCTGCCATCGGCATTGCCGGCCCGAACGATGTCGATGCCGGAGATGTGCGAATAGACGTTGCCCGGCAGGTTGACGCCCATCATCTCGGGACGGAACTGCGCGTTGTTGATCACCTGCTCGCGCGGCACGATGCCGGCCTTGATGATCTCCTGGTCGTGGTAGACGTCGTACAGGAAGCGGTTGAGCGCATTGACGCGCTGGCGCAGGCCCTTCTCCATCTCGCGCCATTCGCCGCTGGGAATCACGCGCGGGATCAGGTCGAAGGGAATCAGCCGCTCGGTCCCCGAGCCGTCCTCGTCCTTGGCGCCATACACCGCGAAGGTGATGCCCACGCGGCGGAAGATCACTTCCGCCTCTTCGCGGCGCGAACGCATCACGTCGCTGGGTTGTTGCTTGAGCCAGTTCTGATAGGTGCGGTAGTGCTCGCGGACCTCGCTGGCGTTGACCTGCATTTCGTCGTAGGCCGTTTTCATTGGATCTCCTCTTTACCGGACCTTTAGCAACTTCCAGGCCCAAACCGCCCCAATTCGGGGCACTTCAAACCACCCGTTCCGTCTTGACGCCGACCTCCAGCGCATGGTCGCCGCCACCTCGAATCACACCGCGCAACGGCGTCACATCGCCGAAGTCGCGGCCATAGGCCAGCCGCACGTGATCGGTGGCCGGCAGCATGTCGTTGGTCGGGTCCAGCTCCAGCCAGAAGCCGCCCTCTTCCATCGGGCACCACACCGAGACCCAGGCATGCGAGGCATCGGCGCCGATGAAGTGCGGCGCGCCCACGGCCGCGCTGGCCACCGAGGCCTCGCCGTCGGCCTGCTCGTCGGCCGGCGTGGGCGGCGTGGTCAGCAGGTAGCCGCTGACGTAGCGCGCGGCCAGGCCATGCATGCGCAGCGCGCCGATCATCAGGTGCGCGAAGTCCTGGCACACGCCGCGGCGTTCTTCCAGCACCGTGGCCAGCGGCGTGTCGATGGAGGTGCTGGCCGTCTGGTAGCTGAAGTCGGCGTGGATGCGGTGCATCAGGTCGACCGCGCACAGGCCGATGGGCCGGCCCGCCACGAGCGAGGCGTCCGCATAGTCGGCCAGCGCCGGCAGCCGCGGCACATAGGGCGAGGCCACTGCGAACTCGACGGCCGGCTCGTACGGCACCCGAGCGGCATAACGCAGCCGCGCGGCCACCTCTTCCCAGGGCCGGGTGCCGGGCAGCAGCGCCTCATGCCCCCGAGGCACGGCACGCACGCGGCTGCGGGCCCACACCTCCAGCCGGCGGTGCGCACCACTGACGGTGAAGAAGGTGCGGGTGTTGCCATAGCGGTCGCGGCCGGTGCTGTGGTGCAGCGGCTCGGGCTCCACGCCCATCTCGAAGGCTTCCACCGACTGGAAGGCATCCTCGATGGGCCGCAGGAAGGCCTCGTGCTGCGCCAGGTCCACCGGCGCGGCGTAGTGGTAGCGGGTGACATGCTCCACCTGCAGCGCGGCGCCGCGGGTGGTGGCGGCGGAGGTCGGGGTCATGGCGTCCATGGGATCACACGCGCTGCAGCCGGTCACCGCCTTCGGCATGCGCGAAGTAGCGCTGGCCGACGTCGTCGGACAAGCGGGCGCCGGCGTCCTGCAGCCGGCGGGCGAGCACGCAAAGCTGCAGCCGCAGGGCTTCGTCGTCCAGGTCGCGCAGCTCGTCCAGCGTGATGCCGGCGCCCTCGACCGGCAGCCGCTCGCGCAGCGCATCCAGCATGCTGGCGGTGCCGGGCAGCTTGCCCAGCTCGGTGCGCAGCCGGCGCAGGGTGCCGGCAAAGGCACGCGGGTTGGCATCGTCCAGCACCAGCAGGTCGACGAGGGCCAGCAGGTCTTCATGCCGCTGGTAGCGCGAGCGGAAGGTGAGGGTGCTGTCGAACAGCTCCAGCACCAGGTCGACGCCGGCGGCGCTCTTCAGCGCGTCCAGCTCCAGCAGCGTGTGCAGCGTGTGGGCCATACCCACCAGGCGTTCGATCAGGCGGCCGACAGTGAGCAGCCGCCAGCCGTGGTCGCGGGTCATGCGGTCGGTCTGCGCGCCGGTGACGGCCGCCAGTTGCAGGCCGAGCCGGTCCAGCGCCGGCATGGCCAGGGAGACCGTGGGCAGCGCGGCGTCCAGGCCGGCGAAGGTGGCATTGAATTCCTCTGCCATGCGGCGCACCAGGTTCACCTGCTCGGGCGACAGGCGGTCGCGCAGCGCGCTGGCGGCGTATTCCAGCGCGCCGAGGTGGCCGGCCACGCTGGTGACCGGCG
>OFDN01001907.1_pt1 | contig 12574 bp, 12 predicted proteins | sample 1520971 | NCBI WGS metagenome assembly OFDN01 (sample SAMEA94257418, study PRJEB24077) | hot springs metagenome | biome: Aquatic biome; feature: Geographical feature; material: Water | place: India | collected 2012-06-12 | depth 5 m | reverse complement strand
CGATGCCGCCACCCGCGCCTGTCGAGGCTGTGGAGTTCGTCGAGTTTGCGATCGCAGAAACCGAGCAACCGAACTTTGCTGGTTTGCTCTCGGCGCTCGGTTTCAACCGAGCCGGCATCCATCGCAGCAAGATCGTTGAATTGTGGAGCCAAGGCGAAATCCACATCGTCCTGAACGCAGACAGCGATGGCTTTGCGCATAGCTACCAGATCAGCCATGGCGCGGCGGTGTGTGCTATCGCCCTGCGCGTGCCCGATGCGACCGCCGCGATTGAAAGGGCGCGACGCTTGCTTGATCGTCCGCATACCGGCGCGGCAGCTCCTGGCGAGCTTGAACTGCCAGCCGTCCGCGGCGTGGGCGGCAGCCTTGTCTATTTCATCGACCGCACTTCGGCGCTGGGCGGGTGGTCAGCTGTCGACTTTGTACCGACAGGGGAGACCAGAGAGGGCGCTGGTCTGGTCGCTGTCGATCACATTTCCCAGACCATGCAATACGAAGAGATGTTGACCTGGTTGTTGTTCTATTCGTCCCTGTTCGCGACGTCCAAGACGCCAAGCCAGGCCGTGATTGATCCTGGCGGCGTCGTCCAGAGCCAGGTCGTGGAAAGCGGGCTTGATGGCGACATAAGGCATGGCCTGCGCCTGATCCTCAATGGATCGCAAAGCCATAGGACCCTGTCGGCGCGCTTCATCACCGATTTCTTCGGCTCAGGCGTACAGCACATTGCATTCTCGACAGGAGACATCATCGCGTCCGTCTCGCAACTCGTGGCGAACGGCGTCGCCATGTTGCCCATCCCGGAGAACTATTACGAGGATCTGTTGTCCCGATCAGATCTTTCCGCAGAGACCATCGCGACCCTGCAGAACCTGGACATCCTTTACGACCGGGATGGCGAGGGATGCTTCTGGCAGGCGTACACGACCACTCTCGATGGCGGCATGTTTTTTGAGATCGTCCAGCGCGACGGCTACAACGGCTATGGTGCCGCTAATGCAGGGGTCCGGCTCAGCGCTCAATCCCGCCTTGCCCGCCCGGTTTCGATGCCTGCGCCAAATAAGTGAACCGCCAGGCCGCAACGGATCGGTGGATGGGGGCCGCTGCGATCCCAAACTATTCAGGCTGCGCATGGGAACACGTTAAGAGACCGCCTGCGAGCAGGGCGAATGTCTTCCTTCCAGCCGCGTGCCAATGTCGGCTTTTGGCGCGTTCTACCCGCCTTGGGAGTGTTCCTTCGCGAAACACTGCGTCGAAGCACCTGTTCGTCGACCTAAAAAGCTGGGGCAGCTCGATCGATGCTGCCCAAGATCTTTTGACCTCGACGAAAAAGGCCTGGCAGCAAAGTTTGATCCAAGGCATCCGTTTATCGTTAGCAGTTGACGCACAGCGGCATCGATTGGCCGAGTAGGCGTTCGTCAGCATTTTTGTGCGTATACAGTTCAGGCCTTCAAATGCCAGGCGACGAGCAGGGTTATCTCAGAGCCTTCCGGCAGTGACGCAGCAACGCGCACGAAGTTGCCGAAATGGCTAAGGCGCTGGAAGCTCACTGCGTTTTCGGTCGCGGGAAGATCGAACTGCGACCCTTCCGGCGCCCAATGCATGCCATCGGCGGAAATCTCGATGCGCGCCCTCGGAAGCGGCCCTTTCGGCGGCTTCAGCGCCCGCACGAAAACGATCGCCTCCCTCGCCCAGCCGGCCTCGTAAGGCTCGGTCGCATTCTCGCCGGTCCAGACCTCATTGCGAGCGACGATGGCGGTGAGGTTTTCGGGCAGCATCAAAAATCCCCCGATAGGCAGACTGAATCGAGATAGGCGAAGGCGCGCTTGTCGGTGTCAGTTTCAGCGAAGAACCCAATATTGAGCATGCACCAGAGATTTCTCATCGCGGGAATCCGGATGGGCTCATAGCTGTCGATGTCGAAGACCCGGTCGTTCACCTGAAAGCCCGTCGTTTGCATTGTGGCGAGATCGAAATCGAAGCGCAGATAGTGCCAGTTCACTTTTGTCGGAATCTCGTTGTAGCAGAGCCGCTGGCCGCCGCCCGGCAGGTCCTCCCAATCATCGGGCGAGAGATGATAATGCGTGATCGTCTTGCCGGCGGTGCCGATCGGCTGGATCGGCGTAGTCCTCCGCTTGAATTGCCACTTCTGTAGATGCACGCCGTTTTCGGCGTTGAGAAAGCGCAGATGCGGCATCACGCGCTGGCCGCCCGCTCCATGCTGGTCTCCCACCTGGAGATCGTAGAGAAAGCCGAAGGAGCGGATATCGGTTTCTGACAATTCGAGCTCGGTCGCCTCCGGCTTGAAAGTGAAGTAGGCCTCGATCCGGATGGGCCCGGCCTTGCGGAAGGTTAGCCGCTTGATCGCGACGTTTTGCGCCCCTTTCCGAGGTCGCGTCGCAATCTTCAGCGCATAAGAACCATCAACCCCGCCATGAGATCCGAAATCCCAGTTCGGCAATGTCGATAGCATGGCGTGGCTGTGCTGGGCGTAGCCGGGGAGCATCGCGTCGAGCGAATGCTCGTAATTGCCGACGAGCTGGGTCCAACCACACATGCCGCGATCGAAATCGTCGAGGCAGATGATGCGCGGCAGCGGGTCGAAGCGGCTCAGTTGCGGGTCGGCCTCGCGGATCGCGCGGCGCAGGTCGTCGAGCTGGATCATGGCGCTAACCCTTCACCGCGCCGGCGGTGAGGCCCGCGACGAGATGCTTCTGCATGAAAATGACGAAGGCGAGCACCGGCAGGAGCTGGACGGTGGAAGCTGCAAACAGCACGCCCCATTCGACGCCCTCGACCGCACCGATCATCTCCGAGATCACCAGCGGCGCAGTCTTGGCCTTGGTGGTGGTGAAGATGAAGGCGAACAGGAACTCGTTCCAGGCGTAGACGATGACGAAGACCGCGACCGCCAGCATGCCCTGCGCCGCCATTGGCAGGATGACGCGCCAGACGATCTGCATTTGCGTGGCGCCGTCCATCATCGCCGCCTCGTCGAGCTCGCGCGGGATCTGGTCGATGAAGGTGCGCATCACAATGGTGCCGAGCGAGACGAAGAAGGTCGCGTAGAGCACGATCAGGATCGCATGCGTGTCGTTCAGTCCGAGCCAGTTCACCACGGGAAACAGCGGCAAAGTGATCACGATCGGCGGGATCAGGCGAATGAAGATCAGGAAGAAGGCACTCGCCTGCAGACCCCTGGAGGAATGCCGGGAATAGGCGAAGCCCGCCAACAGCGAGACGAGCACCGCCAGCACGGTGGCCCCCGCCGTGACTAGAAAACTGTTCCAAAGGCCATGGAAAAAGTCGCCCCAGCGGCTCCAGAGCTGCGCGTAGTTGGCTAGGGTCGGCGTGAAGGAAAAGCGCGAGCCGAGGGAGAAGATGTCGCGGTCGGATTTGAAGGACGACATCACGATCAGCCCGATCGGCAGCAGCGACCAAGCGGCGATCATGACGACGCCGAGCCATTTCAGAACCAGGCGGGGGAGCGAGAGCTTAGACATTCTTGCGGAACATCTCCCTGTAGAGACCGCGCAGATAAACCAGCGCGAGCAGCAACGAGGCCAGCACGAGCAGCCAGCCGGTGGCGGCCGCCGAGCCGAAGGCGTTGTAGCGGAAGGCTTCGAGATAGAGGTAGACGGCCAGAACCTCGGTGGTGCGCGCCGGGCCGCCGCCGGTCATCAGCCAGACTTCCGAGAACAGGCGGAAGGCGAAGATGTAGCGAAACAGCGCCGCAATCAGCAGGGCCGGCATCAGCAGCGGCAAGGTGATGCGCCGAAACGCGGCCCAACCGGTGGCACCGTCGATCGCCCCGGCTTCGTAGAGATCGCCGGGTATCGACAGTCGCGCCGCATAGATGATGATGAAGCTGAAGGGCAAGTGCAGCCAAACCGAGAGCAGCGAGATCATGAAAAGCCCATGGTTGGGCTTCACCGCCCATTCGATCGGCGGCAGGCCGAACCAAGCCAGCATCTGGCTCATCATCCCGACGTCGGGTTCGAAGAGATACCGCCACATCACCACCGACGAGACCTCGCTGACAGCATAGGGCGCGAGCACGATCGCCAAAAGCATCGGACGGAAGGGCACGCCCGAGGCAAAGAACAGGGCCATCAGAAGGCCTAGCAGCAATTCGACATGTACGACGACGACGACGACGATCACCGTATTGACCAGAGCCCGCCAGAAATACGGATCGCCGATGACCTTAGCGTAATTGGCCAAGCCGACGAAGCTGGTCGCCTGGCCGAACGAAGAGGTATTCAGGCTGAGCCAAAAGACGTAGAGCGCCGGCAGGAAGATGACGCAGCCGACCATGAGCTGAACCGGGCCGACGAGCGCGATAGCCGAGAGGGGCGTGCGCGCGCTCATCACGCAAGCCTGTAACGCTGGAGCGCTTCTCGGTCGATCTCGATGCCGAGGCCCGGCCCCTGCGGCACGGCCAGACGGCCATGGACCAGTTGAAAACCCTCGCCGACGACAGGGCGGGTGAAGCTGTCCCGCAGGGGATTGGCGTAGACCATGCACTCGAAGGTGCGAAAGGTTTCCGCGGCCGCGGCGAGTTGAAGGCTGGCTGCAACGCAGATCGCGCCCGACCAGCCGACATGTGGAGCGTAGGCGGTGTGGAAGCTGGCTGCGAGCTCTGCGATTCGCCAAGTCTCGGTAATGCCGCCGGAGCGCGTCACATCGGGTTGGATCAAGCCGATCGAACGATCCTGCAGCATCATCAGCGCCTCGGACGCGACGTAGTCGCTCTCGCCGGCGGCGAGCCGGATGGGCAGATGCCGGGCTAGTCGGCGATACCCTTCGCGATCATGGGGCGCGATCGGCTCCTCGAAAAAGCCGTAGCCGAGATCACACAGCGCCTTGCCGACGGCCATCGCGTCATCGACGTCATAGGCCCAATTGGCGTCGACATAGAGAGCGACATCGGCGCCCGCCAGCTTGCGGATAAAATTTGCCCGCGCGATCGCGTCCTTCAACGGATGCCCGAGCTTGACCTTGATCTCGCGGAAACCGGCCGACAGCGCGGACGAGACCTCGGCCTCGACAGTGGCGTCGTCGAGCCAGTTGATCGAGGAGGCATAGGCAGCCACCTCCGTCCTGCCGATGCCGCCGAGCAATTTGTGTATGGGCGTGCCCGCCGCCTTCCCGGCGATGTCCCAGAGCGCGATATCGATCGCGGAGATCGCCTCGACCAGTTGGCCGCCGGGACGACCCGAGAGCGCGCCGCGCATCGATTTCCAATGGGCGCGCCGGTCGGCGGGATCGCTGCCGATCAGTCTTGGCGCCAGCACCTCATCGATCAACCGCGCATAGCCGACGGCCCCGCGCCGAGCCAGAGCCTCGCCGACACCGACCAGCCCGTCGCTGGTCGTGACCTCGACGATGACGATCTCGATTGCGGGGTAATCGCCCTGCGAAGTGCGCTGGACCTTGGGCAAGGTGGCGCGCAGCGGGTGGCTCTGAATGCTGGCAATAGTGCGGGCGGTCATGCAGCTCTGGGTCTTTCAGCCGGTCCGATTGGTCATCAACTTATCTGATAGGTTGATCAGTTGCAAACTTCACCGGCTTCTGTCAATCATCCCTGATGGACACCGCAATGCACCGGCGAACAGCCTCGGCCGCGTTCGACGACGACCCCTTCGCCGGGTTGGACGTCGTGCCGACGCGGCTCGGCGACACCCTGATCGCGCGCATCACCCAGGCCATCCATGACGGGCGGCTGAAGCCCGGCGACGCCCTGCCGTCCGAGGCCAGGCTGGCGGCATCCTTTGGCGTTAGCAAACCGATCGCGCGCGAGGCCATCCGCCAACTGGCGGCGATGGGCGTGGTCAACATCCAGCAGGGCAAGGTGACGCGCGTTCAGGCGCTCGACGCCAGCCCGCTCGACCGGTTCTTCCGTTTCGCCGTGCGCGGTCGCAAGACCGGCCTGACCGAGGCTGTGGAGCTGCGTCGCATCCTCGAGCCACCGATCGCCGCCCATAGCGCCGAACGCCGCTCGGCCGCCGATGTCGAGCGCCTCGACTTCATCCTCGCCCGGATGGAGGCGGCGCTGGGCGACGTCCCCCGCTGGATCGAGGCCGATCTCGACTTCCATGAAGCCGTTGCAGCCGCCTCGGGAAATCGCCTGCTCGATTTCCAGATCAGGGGACTGCGGCCGGTGATCCGCGAGGTCATGGAAATCTTCAACTCACGCGAGGCGCGCACCGCTGCGGACTGGCGCAAGACCTATCAGCGCCATGTCCTCGTCGTCGACTCCATACGCGCCGGCGACGCCGATGCCGCCGCCATCGCCATGAACAAGCATTTTGAAGCGGCTGAAGCCGCCATCGCGGAACTCGCGACACTCCGGGAGGGTGACCATGACCACAACGACGGGACTCGACCGTAGGCGGCTCCTCGCTGGCGTCGCCGGCCTGAGCTTCGCGGGGCTCGGCTCGCAGCAGGCCTTGGCTCAGGCGGGGTCGCTGAACGTGTTCGGCCACCGCGTCATGCAGACGGTTTCGACCGGAGCGCAGGGCGGCGACATCACCAAGGACTGGGCCCAGCTCAACGGCGTCGCCATCCAATGGACGACGTTCGACACCGGCCCGTTGCAGGAGCGGCTGTTCCGCGAAGCCAGCCTGTCGGAATCGACCGTCGATGTCGGGTTCGTGCTGAACACGCAGGTCATCCCCCGCGCCGGGAACCTGTTCGAACCGCTGGACGACTATCTTCGGCGCGACCCGGTCGAAGACGCCGCAGATATCTTCCCCGGCCTGATCGAGGGCATGAGGGTCGGCGGAAGGCAGCTGGCCATCCCCTTCCGGCACGCCTCCTCGGGCCTGCACTACAATGAGGAGTTGCTGGCCGATAAGGGCTTTTCGAAGCCCCCGGCAACGATCGAGGAGATGATCGAGATCGCCCGCGCCTGCACCTATCGGCGCGGCGACGGAACCGCAGTGGTCGGCCTGTGCATGCCGGGCGTGACATATCCCAACGTGATCGATCTGGCCCGAGCCTGGGACGGCGACTTCATTACGCCTGATTTCAAATGCGTCGCGGATCAGCCGCCCATGCTGAACGCGATTAAGCTTCTGCGCGCCCTGTTCGAAGCCGGAGCCTTCCCGCGCAATTTTGCGACGCTCTCGCCCGAGGATGTGAACGTCTGGATGCAGACCGGCCGCGCCGCGATGAGCCTGCAGAGCATGGGACGCAACCGGATCTACAACGATCCGCAGAAGTCGAAATTCCCGGGCAGGATCAAGACGGTCGCGGTGCCGGCGTCACAGACGCTGGCTTCGAAATATGCCGCCGCGCCGGCCAAGGTGGAATTCTGGGGCCTCGTCATCCCGAGGAATGCCAAGCGCAAGGATCTGTCTTGGAGCTTCATCAAGGCCATGGTCTCCAAGGAGGCGACGCTGAAGGCGGCGCTCAACGGCAACGGCCCGGTGCGCGCCTCGACATATGCCAACGATGCTTTCAGCAAAACGGTGCCCTACGCGGCCGAGGAGCTGAAGGTGCTCAAGGTCGCCCGCGTGCCGCTGCCGGCCTTCGACGAGGCGGCGCGCGCCGCGGACTTCTTCAAGGAGGAGGCCGAAGCCGCCGTGCTCGGCATGAAGACGCCGGAGGAGGCGATGGCCTCTCTCGTCAGGCGGGTCCAGCCGCTGCTGCCCGCCTGACACCGACAACCGCGACGCGCGGCGACAGCGCGAGAACCCGTTCGGAGAAAACGCATGCCCAGTATCATGTCCCGCCGCAATTTCGGCCTGCTGGCCGGTAGCGCCGCAGCGTCCCTCTATCTGCCTAGCGCCGTCCGCGCCCAAGCAATGTCGGTCACCGCGCTGGGACACCGTGTACACCAGACCTCGGCGACGGCCGGCCCGGGCGGCGATGCGACGGAGGCCTGGCGGAAGGCATCGGGCGCCACCGTCAACTGGGTGACCTTTGGCGACGTCAACGCCATCCATGAACGGCTCCTGCGCGAGGCCACGCTCGGCGAAACCACGATCGACGTCGCGTATCTGCTGAACGGTCGCGCCGTGCCGCGCAATCTTAAGTTGTTCGAGCCGCTGGATGCGCTGCTGAAACAGGCTCCGCTCGAGGCTTTCGACGATTTTGCTCCGGGTCTGATCGCCCCGCTCAAGCTGGACGGCGCGCTGCATGGCATCCCCGTTCGCCATGCCACCAACGCTTTGATCTACAACGAGGCGTTGCTTGAGGAGCGCGGCGTCGCCAAGTTGCCGACGACCTTCGAGGAGCTCGTCGACATCGCCCGCAAGCTGACCTTCAAGCGCGACGATGGCACGCAGGTGCATGGGCTCGCCTTCACCGCCGTGTTTGCTTCGAATTTCCTGACGCTCGCCCGCTGTTTCGGCGGCGATTACATGACCAGCGACGGCAAGCTCGTCGCCAACGAGCCCGGCATGGTCAAGGCGCTGACGCTTCTCGCCGATTTCTACAAGGCGGGCGTGCTGCCGCGCAATTTCGCGACCGTGAACAATGAGGAGATCACCACCTGGATGCAGCAGGGCCGCGCCGCGATCACGATCAACCCCTTCGCCAGGCTGGTGACCTACAATGATCCGGGCAAGGGCAAATATGCCGGACGCTTCAAGTCGCTGCTGCCGCCCATGGCGGCCGACCTCATCGGCAAGGTCGGCTTCGCGCCGACTGTCGAGTTCTGGTCCTTGGTCATCCCCAGAAACGCCAAGCAGAAGCCCCTCGCCTGGGACATGATCCGAGCACTATCCTCGAAAGCGGGGACGACCGCGATGGCGCTGAACGGCAATGGTCCCGTGCGGATCTCCTCCTATGCCGACGAGAAGCTCAAGTCCGCCATGCCCTATGCCGCCGACGAGGCCGCCGCGCTGAACGCGGCGCGCATCCATCTGCCGGCGTTTGACGAGCAGGCCCGTGCCCATGACATCTTCATCGAGGAGACGCAGGCGGCCGTGCTTAGCATCAAGCCGGCCCAACAGGCGATGGACGACGCCGTGAAGCGCGTGAAGCTGCTGCTCGGATGATAATGGGCCCGCTGACCGGCCGTGTCGCGCTCGTCACCGGCGCGGCGCGGGGAATTGGGCTGTCGATCGCGACGCGCCTCATGGAAGCCGGCGCAGGGACGGTTGTGCATGATCGCGACGCGCACGCCGTGGCGGTCGCGCGTTCCTTGTCTGAGGCCGGCGGCTCCGCAACCGCGCTGATCCACGACCTCGCCAGGCCGTCCGCGCCCTCGGCCATGCTGGCCGAACTGCAAGCTGCCGGGCGCGAACCGGACATCCTCGTGCTCTGCGCCTCCGCCGAGATCCGTGAAACCTTGGAGTCTCTCAGCGACGCCGCCATCGGTCTGCAGAGCGAGGTCAATGTTCACGCCTCCGCACGGCTGCTCCAGGCTTTCCTGCCGGGTATGATCAGCCGGGGCTTCGGGCGCGTCATCGCGATCGGCTCGGTGCAGGAGGAGAGGGCTAATGCCGATTGCCTCTATTACGCCGCCACCAAGGCGGCTCAGACCAGTATGATTTTGACTCTGGCGCGCACCCTGCGAGCTCCCGACATCACCCTGAACGTCATCCAGCCGGGAGCCATCCGCACGGATCGCAACAGGGCGATACTGCAACAACCCGGCCGCGAAGGTTTGGCTCTGGAGCGGATTCCGCTGGGGCGGCTCGGTAGCCCGGCGGATTGCGCGGGGCTGGCGCTGCTGCTGTGCCAACCTGAGGGGGCCTACATCAACGGAGCCGAAATCGCAGTCGATGGTGGAATGCGACTTTGATCGAAGTTTAGCCACATCGGAAAATAATGACTTGGTAGTGGTGGCTTCGCAGCAAATGTTACCTCCTATGTTGGCCAAATGGGCTTCGTTGAGGCTGACCTAGGCTCCAATTACGCCACACGAGTTCGCCTTGAGGCACCTGCCGATTTGGGCGTCCAATGGCCAATTCGTCAGAGAAATCCGGTGCCTCCGCTGCGCCCCGTTAAGTCAAAAGCAGTCGGACGTAGTGGGACTTAGCCGTTCACGGAAATCTCCGCTTACCGGCACCGCGCCAAGTTCAGCTCTTGGCGCGTTTTAGGAGAATATAACAGGAACATCAGCAGCCGAGCCTGGAGTCAGTGTGCAGATTTTGCCACAAGGCAGAAGCCCACGTCTGCGCCGCTTCGCCGCGAACGGCAATTCCGTCTCGACCAGCCCTCCCGGACTCAAATAGTAGCGAACGGCCTAAACCCGGGAATGCAGGCGTTCGAGCGCGACAGGCTCAAGGCAACTCAATACAGGTGAAAGTCGTTTTTACCTAGTATCTCAAAACTCTATCGCGCCTAATAATCCCCCTCCTACAAGCTGTCGAACTGAGCGAGTCAGATGTTTAACTCTGGATGATAACACAGCCGCAAATGTTTAATTTCCGTTGGCGACAAGTCATAACCACGCTCCAATTGCCAAGCCGAAGCCATAAGCATACCCTTGTACAAGATGCCATGCATATCAATCATCATAATCTCCACGCTAATTTGAACATCTAACTTGATCAATGTTTACTCTGTTTGAGCACAACAAAAACATTGCGAATTTAAAAAAATTACGCCAGCAGAATCTGGCGTCAAGTGAATACTTTAATCGCTACGAATATTTGGACCGGAAGGGGAGATATTTATCCAGTGAGAAAACTACGAGCGCCGGCGCTGTTTGTTGTTATTGTGGGAGAGTTGGCGACCGCACACGCGCGCACGCGGTGAGCGAGCCAGCCGCGCCGACCGTCCTTGCTTCAGAGCCCTGTTAAGAACTCGATTTCCAGCGTTTGCTGGCCGACCAGCCGCTGCAGCGCAGCGTCTCGCCCCTGATAGACGTCGATCGCGTCGCCACAACAGCTCGTCATCGAAGGCGCCAGCCTGATGGTCCGGGGAACGGCCAAAGGGGACTGCCTACAAGATCGTCCAAAGATGAGACACCGCCTCCAAAGCCGGCGAGATCTCTAATTATTCCTCTCTGCATCACTGCAGCAGTCAGCAAGCACGAAATCCGCATTCTCGCCGTTGTTCGATCGGTTCAAATCGAACATTACTCCGAACTCTAGGATTTGGCTTGCTTCTTTTTCTTGACGAGCGCACCAGCTTTACGGCCTAGACCCATCGATTTTGCGAGCATCGACCGCCGCTCGGCGTAAGCCGGCGCAACCATCGGATAGTCGGAAGGCAGTCCCCACCTTGCGCGATACTGTTCTGGCGTGAGATCGTACTTCGTGGTCAAATGACGCTTCAGAGACTTGAACTGAAGTCCATCCTCGAGACAAATAAGATATTCATCAGTTATCGATTTCTTGATCGTAACGGCTGGAACGAGCGCCGCGGCAGGCGGCGCCTCAGGTTCCTTGCCCAGGGTCGCCAAAGCGCCATGCACCTGGCCGATCAAGCTAACAAGATCGGCGGGCGTCACGCTGTTATTCGAAACATAGGCTGACACGATGTCAGCAGCAAACTCGACGACAGATTGGTTCGCTTCAAACATGGATGATCCTCACGCAGCGTTTCACGCGTTCACACTACGCCCAAAATGCTGATTCGTACTACACGAAGATCGCCTCTAGATCTCACCGTGAATCTATCATTGGCCATGTGTCGCATGTACCGGTGAAAGCTGCTCCGTGTGCGAATGAGGTTTTACAGCGGGACAGTAAGCGGGAATGTATCATAATCCCCTCCCGATACCCTCGCGAGCGCTCCCTCACAGAGCCAGTGACATGCGCCCGGTCGTCCATGCCAGTTGACTTGGGATTTATCCGGTGAGTTTTCAGGCGCTAATTATGGTGCCCGGCGACGATAAATGTGTCGCCGGGCGATCGAGACGAGATTAGTCGGGCCAATTATTAGGACCGATCGTCTGCGGGCTCACTCGATGACCTGAACGACCCGCCGCGTGCGCGGATCGACCAGGACGGTGCGATTGTTGACGACCGTATAACGGTACTGGGTCGCGCCATACTCGGCAGGCACCTCATAGTAGGTCACGCCGTCGCTCGGCAGCTCGACGCCAACCGATAGTGGCTGCGCGTAAGTATATGACGGCCGCTTCTGGGTGACGACGTACTGCTGGAAGCGCGGTGTGTTGTCGCCGATGATGGCGCCAACGACGGCGCCACCAACGCCACCGACAACCGCGCCAACCGGGCCGCCCACGATTGCGCCGCCGACAGCACCCGTGGCTGCGCCGGCAGCAACGCCACCTTGCGCACCCTGGGGGTTCTGAGCGAAGGCGGCGGCGGGGACGAGAGCAAGCGCGCCGATGATGGCCAGTTTCTTGAACATGGTTTTATCCTCCAATGGCTCGGCGTGAAGGCAATCCCCAAGATCGAACCATTGCGAGATCAACATCCACTTGCACCCAAGGTTCCTTGCCAGCGAATCAAAATCACTGTCACTTCAGTAGCTTAGATGAACGTTTGTTCAATATGTACGATGCAATTTCTTTGGCGACGGAGCTCAAAGTCTCAATCATCGTCGTCGCCAATGTTTCTTCGTATTTCCCCCTTCAGCATAGCCTCTGTGCGCTTCGGATTGACATTCCAGCCCTCCCGCTTGAGCAACACATGAATCCGGCGAT
>OFDN01001905.1_pt1 | contig 12583 bp, 5 predicted proteins | sample 1520971 | NCBI WGS metagenome assembly OFDN01 (sample SAMEA94257418, study PRJEB24077) | hot springs metagenome | biome: Aquatic biome; feature: Geographical feature; material: Water | place: India | collected 2012-06-12 | depth 5 m | reverse complement strand
CCGTAGTTACCTGTACCGTCGCAAGTAGAAACGAGGCGGTCAGCAGGGAATTTCACATAGTAATCCTGTTCGTACTGAACAACGATACGCTGTGTGCACTGGCTGGTAAGACCGTGGCAGTCATAAGCAGTCCAACGACGGGTGATAGTACCTTTGTTGCAAAGTGAGTCAAACTGGGACAGTACTGTAGCGTGAGTTAAACCACACTGGCCCTGGTAAACTTTTGTAGTATCAAGGCAGCAGTTATCAGAAGGCACTGCATTACCATAAGCCCAGAGGCTAGGATCGAATGCTTCGCAAGAAACAGTTACGTTAGCTGGAGCCTGGCAAGCAGGTTTGATTTTGTCCTGAACTTCAACCTGAACCATGCACTCGTTGTAAATTGGAGAGCCGTCAGGACCGATTGAGAAGTTTCCATTGTCATCTACCTGGTACACACGAAGTACTACAGTTTGTGTTGTACCAACCTCGCAGCAGTAGAATTTGATAGAATCATACTCAGAAATAGCGCGTTCGAACTCACTTGGGAAGTCAGCGAACGGATCGAAGCAGTTAGGAGCGTTTCCGTCTGGAGCAGAACCATTAACGTCAAAGCCATTAGTTGCATTCAGAGCAAGGATACAATCGCTGTAGTCAGGGCCCATACGACGAACGGTGAAGTGAACATCGCCGCAGTTGTCATAAGAACCATCATCAAATGTAGTTGCTTTAACCCAAGTTACACCACCTGCATTGCAATCGCCAGGTTTAGCATTTGGCCAGTAGCAATCGAATGGATCATCCAAACCGATACCAACTACAGTGTACTCGTCGCAAGCAGCAACCGGAGGAGTGTAGTCGCGAACAGTCAAACGGAAAGAGCAAGTAGATACGTTACCGCAATCATCTTCTGCTTCGTAGTAAACAACGTGCTGACCAAGTGGCAGACATACAGTCAGACCGAAGTTAGCAAGTGTATCCGAAGCCCACAGGTTGTTGCCTGGGAATGAAGTCAACCAACCACCAAATGGGAATGTACCAATTTCAGCACCAGTGTATGGATCGAAACCAACTACATAACCACCAACATTATTGATGCGTGAGCAGTTGTCGCTGATGATAACATCTGGAAGATCAACTGTAGCGCAGCAATTGTAAGGATCAGTAGAAACAGTCATGTTAGCTGGGCAAGCAATTGCAGGACCCTGATCATCATGAACTTTGATCAACTGAACATAATCGAAACCAGTACCAGCGCACCAGTCAACGATTGTCCATGTACGTTTGATTTTGTAAGTACCGTCACAAACTGGAAGTACGAGGTCTTCATATTCCCAGTTGATAGTGCAACCGAAAGTTGAGCCGAACAGTGTCGGAGTTCCCTGGAGACCTACGCCATTGAGCCATTCTGGTGTTGGATAAACACCACCACACTCGATATAAGGGTTGTCAACGCCATCGTAATCCGGAGGCAGAACAACGTCATCAAGATCAGGATTCACAAAAGTGATCGTCTGATTACAAGTTGAAACATTACCAGAAGGATCTACTGCAGTCCATGTACGGATAGTAGTGCCATAAGCACCTGCACAGTTTCCAGGTGTGTGTTGGTCAACATAAGAAAGACCATTACCCAGGAAAAGTTCACCTGCACAGTTATCTACTACTGGAATTGGCGGAGCATCAACTGTGATAATTAAACCAATTTCTTCAACTACACCATCATCACCCGCAAAAGAGTCTGATACGCGAACTGTCCAGGTTCCGCTTGCATTTGAACCGTCAAAGCCGGCCAGTTTGTTTGGAGTGGAAACACCAGCAGTCATAGCCTGGAGCGATGCGCCACCAGCATTCAACTGAGCGCAAAGTGTGATAACACCACCTTCATCATCCCATACGCAATCGATTGGCCATTCCTGACCGATACAACCACCAATTGTCATAGCGCTAATGTTTTGGCCACTTGGGCTAATCACCTGGATATCAAGATCAGGTAACCAAGTATGACCAGTCAGCTTCAGACGGCAATCAAGATCCAATACAGGAATACCTGCGGGGATATAACCAAAGTCGAAATTATAAAGCAAAGGAGAAGTAGTATTCTCAATAATATCATTTAAACCTGTGTAAATGATAGACTGTGGGCCTACGATACCAGGAGCAGGAGCAGCTTCCGGAGTTTCGTTACACTGAACTGTGATATCACGGCAAACCAGTACTGGTGGCAGTTTATCTTCAATTTTGATCTGTCCCCAGCAGCTGTTACCAGTTGCAGGATCAGTTACGCGATAGTAGTAAGTTTTACCTACGTCAGCAACGCCGAGTACAGCAGGCGACCATGGGCCGTTAGCTGGAGGGCCAACCAAAGTGCGGTCAACCTCTACGATATAATCATCATAGCAACCGTAAGGACCACCTTCCAGAACCTGGTCAGCATTAACAACTGCAGAGCAGTTTTCATCCAAAGAAATCTGAACGAGGTCGTTACAAGCCAAAGAAGTGATAGCATTTGGATACTCATTAACTGTCACGCAGAAAGAGCATGTAGCAGTGAGACCGGCAGCATCAACAGTTGTGAATGAATTGCAAGTAGTACCAATCGGGAACTCAGCACCTGATGGCAGACCAGCAGTTTGAGTAACAGGAGGAGTCAGCAATGAAGTCTGGTAAGAAACCGAACCGAAGAATGCACGTGGGTTGTTCGCATTAACGAACGGATACTGACCACCACCGTGACCCTGGCTGATAACAGTCATGGTACCGTCAGTAGTAGTAAAGTTATTGTTCATATAACCAAACTCACCGCCGTCAGTAACCGCGAGGTAGATACCTTTACGCTGACCAGGAGCCAGTTCGAGACCACCGATCGGAATGTTGGTGAAAGTAGGCCAAGTTGGGAACGCACCGTTACCAGTTACGTTAACCGGACCTCCCATCAGTGTCCATGCACCAGCATTAGCCTGGTTGCCGACTGCAGTTGTAGCAGAAGTAGTGAAATAAGCAACAACAGGGTGTACACCGTTAGAAATCGGAGCAGTAAAGCTGGTGATTCTAATTGGCAGTGTACCATCGTTACGAACGTCGAAAGTGATACCGTTGAATGCGTTTGAACCTTGTTGTGGAACATTCAGGGTAGCGATCGGGCCGAACAACGGACAGTTGTCAGTAGCAGTAACATTATAAGAGTACTGCGTAGCACATTCGCCAGGACCGAGGTTGATCGTAACGTTTGCTGGGCAAGTAATTACCGGAGGTGTGAGGTCATTTACAGTAACTGTGCTTGAAGCAGTAGAAACGAGACCACCGCCGCAAGGGTTAACCAATTCCCAGGAAATTGTATTAACACCTTTTGGAATATTCAAAAGTGTCACTGTAGCAGGAACTACGCTACCGATAACTACAGGAGCACCACCGTTTACACGGTACTGGAGGCTGAATGCAGTATTGCAACCCGCAGGGTTGAACGAAGGCGATGCAACAGTTACACTGTTAGCAGCACAAACACCAGCACTGGTGGAAGTAGTTACGTTAGCAGGTGCAGTCATTGCACATGCACCTGGGAGAATCTCCACAACAGTGGCAGCCCAACCGGCACAAACAACAGAACCGTCAGAAGTAAACGAGAACGTCAGGGCGCCGGAAGCGTTACCTGCTGTTGCACGTACTACGTTAGCACCAAAGTTGTTAGGCGCAGTGGTGATCCACCAACCACCAGCAAGCGGCGTGCTGCCGATACCGTTGGCCGATGCAATCTGAGGAGCAGCCATGTTGGCGCCGTCCCATACGTACAATGCATCGAAAGTACCTTCTGTAGCAAATGCCGTGAAAGTAGCCTGAATTTTGTTAGCGGCTGAAGACGGTGCAAATGTAACAGAGTTATTTAATGCAACTGCGTTGATACCATTAGAATAATTCGCAGCAGCACCACCATTGTCGAAGAAGTTGAACGAACAAGTATTCGGCGGGGTGATGGTAAAAGTAGATGAGCCTACTGTAGGGTAGTTAACGGTTACCTGAGCGAACAAGTTAGCACCGAATAAACAACCCAACACGAGACCCCAAAGAGTAACATTTCTCTTTTTCATGAGATGAGATTTGTTAAAATGATGTGTTAAGTGAGTAAATTAAATCAGGTTACTATTAATTGGTAAACAATTCAATAGCTTCCTGTTTCACAGCGTTGAGCACTGTTTTGGAGGTGAAAGCGGCTTCTTTCTCGCCGCCTACAGTTGCTGCTGCAGACAAAGCGTTGTTAACAGCCTGTGATACCGTGCTTCCTTCAGCCAGATAGTTGATAACTGATTTGAAGTAAGCAGCATGACGCATCTGGTTGTAATAGTTGGTTGTACCAGGTGAGTACGGGCCTTGGTTGTGCCAGAATTGAACCTGATTTTTGGCAATAGACTCTACTTCAGAAGCGGACTTCCAGTTGTAGTTCTGCTGACCAGAAATCGTTTGAGCCTCAGCGCTGTTAACGGAGAGGAACAATCCTGCCAACAAGACGAACAGTGCGATAAGGGTTTTTAACCCTGAAGCAAACGTTCTTTTCATGTTAGTGAAATTAATGTTGAGTGAAACAATTAAGTGAATAAAAAATTCTTCGAAGGTCATTTTGGGGCATTAAAAAAGGTATTGTACCTGGCCGGAGGGCCAATTACAACACCTTATATATCTTTTTGAGAACCGTTAAGATTACCAGAGGTAAACTGTGTAAAGGGTCTTTTCATGCAGATTAAAATTCGACCGGCGAACCGGCATTGGATTAATTGAATTTATGTTGATACAGCATATACGGGAAACCGGCTGTATGTAATTCATAGAAAAAATCGTGCCACTAATTCATCTCAATACCCTGATGGCAGGATTTATCGGAAAGGGAAACAATCTGTGAGTGGGGGAGAGGTGGAAACCTGTGCCGGTAAGGCGACCGATACTTCTGTTGAAACTACAGGCAGGTATCGCTGACACTCATGAGATCATAAAGGATTAAAAAACAATCGGTTGGGAAAAACAATAACTTTTGTTAGATGCTTTCCGGCCACAAACATAAAACACATTTCACAATTTCCAACCCTGAATACTAATTTTTTTTTCACTTTTTTAAATTTTAATTTGGACTGGAATCGACTTTGCCCTTAAAAAATACCGCAAAAAAGGTATAAAGTCCGTTTAATAACAAAATCAACCTTTTTCTAGTTACCCGCTTCAAAAAATCAAATTAGTTAATATTTAACGGTACCACCCAGGCCAGTTTTTCAAAGGGCGAATATTCCACTTTCGTCAGATCAGCAGATGGATCGATAAAATACTGTGGCGGACGGCCATTGCACCTCAATTTGATCGTTGCTGTTACTGCCGAAACCATCCCCCCCTGTTTGATTACTTCCTTTTTTATTCCTGCCGCCAAATCCCGCACTGCCCTCGGGTCATTAATCAGCATTTTTATCTGGTGGGTATTGATAAATGAACTGATATCCACATTCGCTGAAGCGCCGTTAGGATATACCACCTGAAATTTTAATTCATCAATCCCTCTTGAGTCCGCTTTTACCCGCCAGGAAAACCGGTTGCCTATGGTGGTCCAGTCCATCTGATTGGGTAATAAAAAACCCCGGAACGGAAAAAGTATCTGAAAAGCAAAATACGCTGTAAACAGGTTTCGCACGAGTGCTCCCGGCAAGGGAGCAACTACGGGTAATGACGCCTTTTTCTTTTTAGTGTCGGTTGCGGCTGCCGGCGGGAACAGTCGTCTGAGCCAGGGCAGTTCGTTCGACTCATAAAAAATGACCAGACCGGCCAGCATTACAAAGGGAAAAAAGGCGATGTCGTCAAAGATGGTGGAATTGAAAAGGTGAAAACCCATAAAAAGGTAAATGGCCCATTTTCGAATTGGTTTGTACCACAACAATAACGGTGATGCCAGATCGAGCAACAAACCTCCATAAGTCAGTATATATATTACCGCTTCCTGCTTCACCAGTCCGGCCAAAAAACGGTCATCGGCATAACCCACACTTAAGGACCTCACCGGTTCCTGACGTACCAGCCAGTCGTATTTGAATTTGATGATACCGGCATAAAAATATACGATGACCATCTGGAGCTGGAAAATAAACTGCTCCCATCGGGGTATCAGGTCAACCGTTTTTTTCCGGAAACTTACAAACTGATCAGCATGGGTGCAACTGAGCAGCCAGGCCACCAGTATATATAGGTAAATGTGGTTGTTGTAAAGACTGGTGTCCTGAAAAAAGATAAAAGCGTTACCCAATGCGAAAAACCGGGCAGTCCATTTGAACCAGACACCTGCCGCCATCAGCAGGGAAGCTGCCAGCAGCAACCACACCAATGCATTCATCATTGGCCCGGGCAAAGGGGTCAGCCACGCAAGTCCATCATATTTAAAATTGACGGTAGGCAGCACGAACATATTCTTTACCAGATCGATTCTCAGGTAATAAATCATTTCGAATGCCATGAACAGGCTGAAAACCACCCTGAACAGGCCCAGTACGCGGCCATCGATTTGTTGTTGCAAATAAGTACGGAAACGGTCCATCATAAATAATCCCGCATTTTAAAAACCGGGGCAAAGGAACGCCATTTTAACGGAATCTGTACAGCATTACCCAAACATGCTGTTAACTTTGCGCATCGACACAATATTTATGAAAAAAGTAAAACAAGCGACTCCTGTCACCAGTATTACGAAAAGTTACCTCGCTCCCGGATTGGCCCTGCTGGCATTCCTGTTGTTTGCAGGTACATTGGGCCATGGATTTGTTCTTGACGATGTTCTGGTGATCACCAAAAATAAATTTACGATTCAGGGTATCAGTGGGTGGTCAAAAATTTTCAGTACCGATACTTTCACAGGCTACTATCAACAGAAAGGAGCTGTGCCTGAAATAACCGGCGGGCGCTACCGTCCATTTTCACTGGCAGTGTTTGCATTGCTGTATCAAACGGCTGGCGCCAAACCCCTGATATATCACCTGCTAAACCTTATACTATATGCAGGAACGGCTTTCCTGCTGTTCAAAACGCTGCATCAATTGTTGCACCGGGGCGAACAGGAGCGGTGGATGAGCATTCCTTTTTTAGCCACATTATTGTTTATACTGCACCCGGTGCATACTGAAGTAGTGGCCAATATCAAATGCGCCGATGAGCTCTGGTGTATGCTGCTGAGTTTGCTGACCCTGAAATTTGTGCTCAACGGAGTGGACAGCGGCCAAACCAAATGGGCCTGGAGGGCCGGGCTATGCTTTTTGGCGGCCTGTTTTTCCAAAGAAAATGCCATTACCTACCTTGCAGTGATTCCGCTGGCGGTATACTTTTTCAGGCCGAAACCGGCTGTTTCCATTTTGAAACTGCTGTGGCCGTCCATTTTTGCCGCGTTGGTGTTTTTTGTGGTGCGCGGTGCGGTGTTGCACTGGCGTTTCGGCGACGATGCCAATGTGCTGATTAACAACCCTTTTATCAAATGGGACGGCAGCAAATGGATACCATTTTCTTTTGCGGAGCGGTCGGCTGCGATTATTTATTCGCTTGGTGAGTATGTCCGGCTGCTATTTTTCCCTCACCCGCTTACCCACGACTATTATCCCCGGCAAATCGGTATGCCCGGCTGGGGCGACTGGCAGGTTTGGGTAAGCACAGCTGCAGGAGCAGCTATCGTGGGAGGAGCAATGGTGGGATTGGGCAAAAAAACAACGGTATCTTTTGCACTTTTATATTATATTTTCACAATTTCTATCGTTTCCAACATCTTTTTCCCGATCGGGACCAATTTGTCTGAACGATTTATTTATATGCCATCGGTTGCATTTTGCCTGCTTGCGGCAATTTTACTGTTGCGGCTAAAACAAAAAAACCTTGTCATTGGCGCTCTGGCCCTTATTGCGCTGGCTTATGCCGGTAAAACCTGGACCAGAAATGCCGTTTGGAAAGACAACCTGACACTGGCATCCACCGATATTGCAGTTTCGGGCAACAGTGCCAAACTCAATAATTCATACGCAGCACAGTTATCGGAAAAAGCACTGAAAACGACGGACCCGGCAGAAAAATTTACCCTGACTGACCAGGCAATCAAGTATTACAGCAAGGCATTGGAAATCAACCCCAACTATGTCGAAGCATTTTACGGCAGGGGTAGTGCCTACTTCATCCGGCAGGACTATCCCAATGCGCTGAATGATTATATCAAAGCCGAAAATATCAGTCCGGCATATCCCAACCTACAGAATAATCTCATACTGGCCATGCGGGAAACGGCTAAAATAATGCTGCAAAAACCGGAAACCCAGGCCCAGGCCATTCCGTTGCTGAAAGAAGCACAGCGGCGTTTCCCTAATGACCCTGAAATTAATGGTCTGTTGCAAACCATCAACCAAAAATCATTCGAATAATTAAGCCAATGAGTTATAGTCAGAAAATCGCTTGCCATATTCTTATATTAATCATACCAGAAACAGGTATGAAATGGATTACAATATTAAACCAAGTAGATATTTGTGATCAAACCTTTGAAGATTTTGAATTTGCAGTAGAGTTTCTTATCATGAAAAATTTAATATTTCAATTTGATTTTAATGGTGAAAAGGCATACAAACTAACTAGTATCGGTAAAAAATTCAAAAAAAATGATGCGCTTTTTGGAGAATTCATGGAATTAGAATCAATGAAAATAAATAATTAAATTAATTCACGGCATACTAACGCATACAATGGTCTATAAACAAAATTATAATAATATCCAAGTAAAAACCAATACTTTCTATATAAAAAATGCTGTAAAATTTATTTTTATTCTATTTACATTGTTTGATTTTTATCAATGTAAAAACGAAACAACCACAACAACATCAAGTGCTGATGCAATAGAAGAGCCAACACTCAATGCATCGTCACCGATTATGCAATTAATGTCACCCGGTGAAACAGGTATAGATTTTGAAAATAAAATCATAGAAACCTATGAAAACAATATAACCACCAATATCAACATGTATAATGGCGGAGGCATGTGCATTGCAGATATCAACAATGATCAGCTGCCCGATATTTATTTTGTGTGCAGTAACGGCAAAAACAAACTTTACCTGAACCAGGGCGGCCTGAAATTTAAAGACATTACCGACCAGGCGGGTGTAGGCTCAGAAGATGGTTTTGAAACTGCCGTAACCGCTGTGGATATTAATGCCGACGGCTACCTCGATTTTTACATTTGCAGGGGAGGAGTTGAAAAAAATGACTTGCGGCGTAACCGGTTGTTTATCAATAACAAAGACTTAACATTTTCTGAAAAATCAAAAGAATACGGGCTGGATGACATGAGTGCTTCCACTGGGGCCAACTTCTTTGATTATGATAACGACGGCGACCTGGATATGTATCTCATCAACTATCCTACCGAGTCTATCTGGACTAATCGGATTGAGGCGCGACTTGGGCCTGACGGCAAATATAAACCACTGCTCGAGCCCCGGGCCGAGTTCGATTCCGACCGTTTTTACCGCAATGACGGTGGCAAATTCACCGATATTTCCAAACAGGCAGGCATTTGGAACCTCGCTTACGGCCTCAGTGTATCGGTGAGCGATATTAACCAGGACGGCTATGCCGACGTGTATGTGGGCAATGACTTTATTCAGCCCGACCGGTGCTATATTAATAACCGCCGCGGCGGTTTTAACGACGAATTAGAAAAATATTTCAAACACACTTCCCAGCATACCATGGGTACCGACCTCACGGACTTTGACAATGACGGACTGGTCGATTTGTACGCTGTAGACATGTTGTCGGCCAGAAATTACCGGCAAAAATCATTTTTTGCCACCAACCCTCAAAGTAAACAAACGGCCCTGGTACAAAACGGCTATTTCGAGCCGGTGGTGCGCAATGTCCTGCAGCACAACAACGGTAACGGCACTTTCAGCGATGTGGGATGTATGGCCGGCGTTTATAAAACGGACTGGAGCTGGAGCGGATTATTGTTCGATATGAACAACGACGGCCTGCGCGACCTGTACGTGACCAATGGTTACCGCAGGGAAGTGACGAACCGCGATTTTATTGATTTTACATTGCCCGAAATTCAAAAAACCAATGGTTCAGGCAAAAGATTACGGGATATTTACCCCGATTTTAATGATTTTCTGAAACTCGTACCTACTTTTAAAGTACGCGATTTTTGTTTTCAGAATACCGGTAATCTTTCATTTGAGGATGTGAGCGGTAAATGGATGACCAGCCCGGCCACATGGTCCTGCGGAGCAGCCTGGGCCGATCTTGATAACGATGGCGACCTTGATCTTGTAGCCAATAATCTGGAAGCGCCAGCTTTTGTTTATCAGAACCTAAGCGCCGGGAAAAACGGTAATAATTACCTGCAGATCAAACTCCAGGGCGACGCCCCCAACTATTTTGCCGTAGGCGCTTCTGCGCTGGTGGAATATGCCGGCGGGCAAAAACAATTTGCGGAAATGTATCCTACCAGAGGCATCTTTTCATCGGTAGAACACCTTTTCCATTTTGGTTTGGGGAATGCCGCAACCGTAGATAAAATAACAGTAAGATGGCCTAACGGAAAAATACAAACCTTCACAAATACCAATGCTAATCAAAGACTTACATTAAAGCAAAGCGATGCCACCGGTGCGCCCGTACCCACCATCTCCCCTCCTCCCCCACCCTCCAATCAGTTTTTTACGCCGGTAGCGGCCAAATTATTTAACCACGAGGAAAACACTTTCAATGACTTCGAAAACTGGCCGATGAACCCATGGAAAGAGACCGATCTCGGACCATTTATGGCCTACGGAGATGTCAATAGCGACGGACTCGAAGATGTGTTTATCGGCAATGCTTTTGATAAACCTGCTACGCTTTTGGTCCAAAAGCCGGACGGAAATTTTACGCCGGTTTCAAAAGATGTTTGGGAGCAATCCAAACAATTTGAAGACCACGGCGCCTGTTTTTTTGATGCGGATAAAGACGGCGACCTCGACCTTTTCGTCGTGAGCGGCGGCATGGAAGCAACAGCTGCAGCTGCCTGGCAAAACCGCTTGTACATCAATACGGACGGCAAAGGAAAGTTTTCACTGGCTGCCGGCGCCATTCCGCAAACACCGGATGTAGGTGGCAGGGTTACGCCTTTCGACTATGATAATGATGGAGATATCGACATTTTCATTGGCGGAAGGGTGGTTCCTGCACGCTGGCCGATGACACCTAAAAGCGTCATTTTACGCAATGACCGCAACCGTTTTACCAATGTTACAGCAGAAGTTGCGCCTGATTTTGAAAACTGCGGTATGGTCACCGACCTTCAGTGGGTCAACGTGGATGCCGACCCGGTACCCGAACTCGTGGTTTGCGGCGAATGGATGCCCATAACCATTTTCAAATTGCAAGGCACACAATTAGTCAACATCACCAAACAGGCCGGACTGGAAAAAAGCAACGGCCTGTGGTTCCGGCTTGCAGCTGCAGACATTGATAAAGATGGCGATATGGATTTGATTTCGGGAAATCTTGGTCTGAATACGCGCTTTACAGCCACTGAAACCGACCCTTTCCGCTGTTTTGCGGCTGACTTTGATAAAAACAGCACTATCGATCCCATCCTGGCTTATCCGGAAAACGGGAAACTATACCCTCTGGTACAAAAAGAGGTGCTGGTCAAACAAATTCCATCTTTGAAAAAGAAATTCCTCTATGCAAAAGTTTACGGTGAAGCGACCATCGAGGATGTTTATCCCAAAGATGTACTCGATGGCACACTTAACCTGATGTGCTACACACTATCCACCTGCTGGTGGGAAAACCAGGGTGGTAAATTTGTGAAACACGAATTGCCGCGCCCCGCACAACTTTCTGTTACACAAGGGATTGTAACCGGCGATTTTAACGGCGACGGCAATATCGACCTGCTGCTGGCCGGCAACAAATACGGTATGGATGTGGAAACCAACCCCTGTGATGCCGGTGTGGGCGCCTTCCTTGCCGGCGATGGTAAAGGCAATTTCAGTTTTATTGAAAACCGGGTGTCAGGCTTTTGGGCACGGCTCGAAGCGCACGACCTGATTATGGTGAACGGCGCCAATAACCGCCGCACTATTCTGGTGAGCAACAACAACGGGCCGCTCCAGTTGTATAAAACAGTGAAATAAACAGACAATAAAAACGCCCCGAAATATTGTTCAGGTTTTGTGGAATGAATTGTTCCTCAAACAGAATAAAGTCCTCATTACCAACGTTTTTCGTTCCAACTATGGAACAAAAACAACACCAGCCCTCCGGGAAATGGATGCTGTTCATTTTATGCTGCTTATGGTTTAATCTGAATGCCGGTCCGGCCATCCCGATCACACTTACTGAAGCCACATTTATTACACCCAATATCATCAGGGTGCCGTTCAGACTGACCGGCACCCTGATCACTGTTCGCGCCCGAACTGACACTACCGAAGGCAATTTTTTCTTTGATACCGGCGCCAGCGGGCTTGTTTTGAACAGCCGGGTTTTCGGCAGCAATTTCATTCGTGGCGCGCAGGGGGCCGGCAGCGTAACCGGTGCTGTTCAGGTAAAAGGG
>OFDN01001903.1_pt1 | contig 12584 bp, 11 predicted proteins | sample 1520971 | NCBI WGS metagenome assembly OFDN01 (sample SAMEA94257418, study PRJEB24077) | hot springs metagenome | biome: Aquatic biome; feature: Geographical feature; material: Water | place: India | collected 2012-06-12 | depth 5 m | reverse complement strand
ACCACGTTCCCGATCGAGCAGACGACCGCTGCAAACAGCAGGTCAAGCCGCATGATTCCTGCGTCCTTCAGCAGGTCGAGCACGAGCTTGCTGGCCTCATCGTTGAAGTTGTCCAGCAACACGTATGGCGACGTGATCGCCATCGGGTCCGCTGCAGCGGGCAGGAACGTCGTCGCCACGCCGGTTGCCAGCGCGTTCGCCGAGTCGGACACGTTGGAGATGTAGAAGCCGGACTGCAGGGCGAAAGCCAGGACCAGTCCGATCTTGAAGACCTTCCAGAGGAAGGTCGGAACCGTCTCGGACACTTCGTTGCGCAAAACGGCCCAACCGTAGAGCGTGACCCAGATCGTCATCGCAGTCAGCGCAATGGGGGCGATGCCCCCCATCAGTGCGGTCACGACGCCGAGCACGTAGGTGTTCAGGACCGCATCGAACTGTGTACCGACCCAGGCGAACATCGCTTAGCCCCTGCCTACTGAACCGCGCTGATCGGGAAGCCCTTGAGGCTGATGCACTTGCCGGCGATGTCCGGCCTCTCGCATTGCGTCCACTCGCCCTTGATCTTCACGATCCAGACCCGCGAGCGCTTGTCGACGCCGTAGGTGGACTCGCGGCAGGTTCCCGGCCGCGCGAAGACTTCGGTGCACTCCACGAGGCCGGACGGGCTTTCCAGCATCTTCCAGCCGCCGCCAGCACAGCCCGCCTTTGCTGCGGGACAGGGCGCACCGAGTGTGGCCACGGGCAGTGGCGGTGTCTCCACCTTCTTGGTCCCGTCGGGCATCACCTTGACGGCCTCGTTGCCCTTGACGAACTGGGCGCTAGCGGTGGTGGCGCCAAGTGCCAGCGCGGCCAGCGCGAGGAGATGACGAACAGCTTTCATGCGGCTCTCCTGGAGGTACGAAACCTCCGATCCTGAACCTCACGAAGCAGCACTGGAAGCCATTGAAACGGATCGTTGCCATGCCGTTCGCGCACGGCATCGAGCAGGGCCACGTTGTCCGTGGTGGCCGAGAGCACGGTGATGAAGTCCTCGAGGCCGGCGAGGTCCAGCTCGCAGATCGCGCTGGCATGGCCCTGCTTGACCAGGAAGCGGCGGCCGCCCTGCGCGCCGAGGCTGCGCACGATGTCGAACTCGGCCTGCGTCAGGCCGAATCCGTCGACGTATTCCTCGCGCACCGCCTCCGGGTTGGCGAGGAAGATCTTGGTCACGCTCTGCTCGATCATCGTGCGGCCGATCGGATGGCGCAGCACGTCGGACGGGCTCTGGGTGTCGAAGATGCCCAGGCCGTTCTGCTTGCGGATCGTCTTCTGCTTCTGCTTGGCGAAGTCGCTGAAGATCTCGTGGTCGAGGGCCTTCCAGAACTCCGAGATCACGTAGATCAGCCGCTCGCCGTTGACGAGCTCTTCCATCACCTGCAGCAGGTACATCATCACCGGCGTGCGGACCTCGGGCAGGTCGAGGAACTCGGTGGTGTCGAAGCCGATGACGTTGGCGGCGTGCAGGTCGAGCAGGCGGTCGTCGGCCTGGTCGAAGACCCAGCCCAGCGAACCGCCCTGGCACCAACGGCCGAGGCGCTCGAAGAGGCCGTTCTCGCCCGCCTTGGGCAGGTTCTGCCGCACGGTCGAGAAGCGGCGCAGTGGCGCCGGCATCATCGCTACCGCCTTGACCGCATCGGCGATGGCGCGTTCGTCGGCCGGCAGCAGCGGCATGGCCGGCGTGGCGATGCAGGTTCGGATCAGCTGCTCCCAGAACTGGATGCGCGCTGGTGTCGGCTCGCGCTGCAGCGGGTTGCAGCCGGTGGGCTTGCCGGCTTCGAGCGTGAAGTAGCGACCGCCCAGGGCTCGGATCGCGATTTCGCAGCCGCGATCCAGGTCGAACAGCACCAGGCGCGGCGCCGGATCCCACTTGCGCGTCAGCGTCAGCAGGAACATCTCCAGCGTCGTCTTGCCGACGCCGGTCGATCCGATGATCAGCGTGTTACCCGGCAGCTTCTTGTCGGCCGAGTCTTCGCCCTCGGGGCTGCTGTGCAGGTTCAGGTAGAAGGGCTGGCCCGAGGGCGTGCGCAGCAGCGCCAGCGCCTCGCCCCAGGGGTTGCCGTCGCGCTTGCCGCGGGCGAAGTTGTGCCCGCTGGACAGGGCCGCGAAGGCGCGCGAGCTGAGCTTGGCATCCCGGGGCCGCCACTGCCAGTTGCCGGGCATCTGGGCGAACCAAGCCGCATCGGCCACCAGGTCCACCGGGGACATCTGCAGGCTGGACGCCTCGCCGACGGCACCGATGGCCTGCGCTGCCCGGCGGCCGGCATCGGCCACATCCTCGCCGAAGACGACCAGGCTGTAGTGGTACTCGCCCATGCAGAACTGGCCGTCGCCGAGTTCGTTCAGCGCCACGTCCATCTCGGCAACCTGGCTGGCGACTACGTCGTCGCTGGCGATCAGCTGGTCCCGCTGCAGTTCGAGCGCACGCATGGCCTCGCGGCGCGGCAGGATCGAGAAGCTCTGCGTCTCGATGAACTCGCTGGCCTCGTAGAGCAGCGCGTTGAGGATGCCGGGCTCGACCGCATCGGCGTATTCCTTGATGTCCACCAGGGCCGCATAGCGGCGTTGGTCGCCTTGACGAAGTTCGAGCTTGTCGCCGCCGAAGGACAGTCGCGCGGTCGGCAAGGTCCGGTACAGCGGTCCCGCCGTCATCGGGACCGGCCGCCAACATCCGTTCACCAAGTAGCCGAGAAACTCGGCCACCTCGGAGTAGGTCCGGCCGCGTAGCTCGCGCGTACCGAGCAGTTCGGGGCCGAAGCCGCGCAGCACGCGGCCGACGAGCGCAGTGCGTTCTTCCATCACGCGGAAGGCCTCGGCCTGGGCCTCCGCGATGGCGGCGCGGGTGCGCTGCGTCGACTGCAGCGCGCGGCTCACCCGGGACGCGTTGGGCCGGTAGACCAGTGTCAGGTACAGCTCGTTGCTCATCATCCGGCGCTCGCTAAGCTTCGCCTGATAGGCCTGCGACAGGTCGCGGGCGAATCCGGGCTGCGACGGGTCCTGAAGACTGTCGCTGACGACGCGGTGCAGGCGGTGGGTCCACACGGCCCACTGGCCGCCGGCCAGGTTGCGCAGCAGGCTGCACAGCGCCTCGTGGCGCTCGTTGATCTGGTGCTCGTCGGCGCACTCGAAGGCGACGCCGTCGAGCCGCCACACCCGTAGGTAGTCGCCGCCTCGCGTGATCACGTCGTGCGGGCTGACCATCGACGAGAACGGGACGAAGCGGGCGAGCGGGTTCTCCGCCTGGGCCTGTGCCCAGTGCCGGGGCCGGAAGCCACCGCGACCCGGCCGGGTGTGGGCGCCGTTGGCCTCAGACATGCCAAGCATCGCGGGCTCCCCGATAGAGGGTGGGTGCGTAGCTGCGCGCGTGCCAGAAGCGTCGGTTGCGGTCGTGCAGGCGCAGCTTCATGGCGACGAACATCTGGCGGAAGCGCTGGTCGTCCTTGGAGGTGACGAAGCGCATGCACAGCAGTGCCGGCACGAAGGACACGACCACGCCGAGGGCGATCCACCAGCTCACCAGGGTACCGCCCCACATGATCAGCAGCATCCCGGTGCCGAACAGCACCACCAGCGGCACGAGCGGGATGCCCAGCTTCATGGCCGGTCGCGTAGCGCCCTTGTAGATGGCTTCGCCTTGCATGGTCGCGCTCGCCGGTCAGGTGACGATGTAGCTGGCAAAGGCGGCTGCGCCGCCGACCAGGGTGCCGCCGATCAGCACGTTGGCCACGTCGGCCAGGCGGGCGCCCTGGAAGATCATCTTGAAGCCGGCCCAGATGATCGCGATGGTCACCACCGCGATCGAGATCGTCACCAGGATGGTGTTGACGTTCGTCACCGTGGTGTTGATCTTGTCGAAGCCCTGCGCGAGCGCTGCCTGCGACAGCAGGGCAGGCAGCAGACCGGCCAGTGCGGGCGCGGCGCGCCGGATCGATGCGAGTTTGCTCATACCTTCTCCTTCGGTTGGGCGGTGAGAACGGCGCGTGCGGCGACAACGACCTTGCGCACGTAGCCGTGGCGGAAGCCGGTAGCGAAGTTGCCGCTGTAGTAGCAGGACAGGGCCTTGCGCAGGGCCACTTGATCCACGGCCTTGGGTTCGGTGCCGCTCGCGCGGTCGAAGCACTCGGCGAGCACGGTCTGCATCGCTGCCAGGTTGGTGCAGGGCTCGAAGGCGGACTCCACGGTCAGGCCCAGCCGCTCGAAGTTGCCGACGTTGATCTGGCTCAGGCCGACGCTGAAGTTCCAGCCGGCCGCCCGCAGGGCCTTGGCTGTCGCGATGGCCTCGGTACGGTTCTGCGGCTGCCGCACGAGCGCACCGCCGACCACGCCGATCGCCCACGGGTTGAAGGCGCTCTCGACGCTGACCAGGGCCCGCGCCGTGTCGGCGTGCACCTGCGGTGCACACGCCAACGCCAGCGACAGGAGGACCGATGCATCCACGGCGAGCCGCCTCAATAGCCCGTCTCGATCGGCGGTGCCGGAGGCGGCAGCGATGCGAGCCATGCGGCGTAGTCGTCGTCGAAACGCGTGTCCCAGGTACCGAGCTGCGTCTTCGCGGCCGGGCTGAACTCGGTCACCGTATCGCCGGCCATCGTCCACCAGGTGCGCGCGAAGGGCGCGCCGTTGATCGAGACGGAAACTGCGCCTGTGTAGTCGCAGGAGTAGATCGGCCCGCTTTCGCCGTCGAACACCCGCGTGTACTGCGGCGGGCAGTAGCCCGGCGCGCTGGCCCAGGCATGGCTGGCCGAGTTGCCGCCGCCAGCCATGCCGCAGGTCGGGAACGGCTTGCCGCGTGCCAGGTCGCGCAGCACCTGCCTGATCGGCGGCACGCACTGCGGGATCGAGCGCCAGCTCGGCGCGGCGAAGCACAGCAGGACCAGGCAACCATCGACCGCCTGCGCCTGACGTGGCGTGATTGCTCCGAACGTAGCCACCGCGAACGCCAGCATCACGGCCAGCTGCCGCCGCAAGAAGAGCCTGGCTGGCGTTGCCGAGAGACGCTTGGACAGGATGGCGTTCATGGCGAGACTCCTTTGAACTCGACGAGGACGTTTCCGGACGTCCTTGACCTTGCAGTGAGCTCACTCTAGGAGCGAAGTACCCGCGCGCAGCAGCGTGATTTGCGCGACTTTCTTGCGCGCGCACTTCTGGTCAGAGCAACCCGTACCGCTGGCACAGACGCACGGCGTCGCGTCGATTCGCCACGCCCAGTCGGACATTGAGCCGATGGAATCGGCAGTCGATCGTCTTGGCCTCGGCCTGCAATGCCGTGGCGATTCGCTTGGAGCCATGGCCCATCTGCTCGTGGCGCAACAGCTCGAGGTCGCGGTCCGTCAGGTGCGCGCGTTGGACAAGCTCTTCGCGACCGCGGCGCTGGAACCATTCGGCGAGGGTCAGCGCCAGCGCGCGGTACGCTGGCAAGACTGCGCGTGTGACGTCCAGTCGCGTCTCGTCGGTGCTCGCGAGGATCAGCAGGCCGAGCGCGTCCGACGATTGCGGAGATGGCGCGGGAACAAGCCAGGCGGCTCGAACGTCGGGACCATCAGTCAATGTCGTACTGCCACCGGCAGAGGGTTCCGCCGGCTCGCGAACGAGCACCGGTTCGCTGGAACGAGCGGCGTGCGCCAGCCAGTTGCCCGGGCCTTCGTGCAGCCGCCGCAGCATCGTTGCGCACCAGCGGTGATCCAGCGCCGAGAGCGACCGAAACCACAGATGCTCGTTGTGTCCCGGTACCACCCAGACGAACAGTGCAGCGTCGGCGCCTCCGACCCGCGACGCGAGTTCCAGGATGGAGATCGCGCTCGCCTCATCCGCCACGACGAGCGAGCCGGCAAGCTCGCACAGCTCAGCCGCGGCCGTGGGAGACTGGGCCGACATGTGCTGTCCCAGGGCTCGGTGCGGAAAGGCTGGCGTGCGCAAGCCGCCTGATCTCGTCATGCGCCACGGGGTGATCGAATCTTGTGGGCGAGGCCGTATGCCAGAGGTCGAACTCGGCAAGCGAATGCAGCAGGAAGACTTCGTCGAGGACCGTCCCAGTTGCCAGCCAGGTGCGCTGCCTGACCTGGACGTTCGCATCGACGCGTTGCACGACGAGTTCACAGCGACCGCAAGTGCCGGTCCAGTGGGCTCGGACCTGTGCCTCGTCGCGGCTCAATGCGCGAGAAGGCGCGATCTGATCTTCCGCGGCCTGCGTGCGGAAGTCAGCCCGCTTCTGGGGCTTTGCGCGGCGTCGCCGCCCGCTTGCGGGTGGCAAGCCGTCCGCAGGAAGTTCCTGGCCCGATGACGAAGGCGTGGTCATGGCTGCACTCCGATGTCATCCGACACGTCGCGACGCGGGTGCCCGAAGGCCGGGGGCGTGCGAGAGGGTGCCGGGAGGTCAGCCTAGGAGTTGCGGGCAGGGCGTGTCAACGCTTCGTGCGCGATGTGCGCAAATTTGAGGCAGCGTCAGCTCTGCTAAACGACGATCGCGCAGGCCGTCGCTTGCGCGGGCAGTCCTCAGCCGGCGCGTGTCTCGGCGGCCAGGTGCTGAAGGATCTCCAGCGTCTCCGCGGCACGAGCCTCGGGGACGAAGAGGTGGTCGTGGTGGAAGGCCGCGACGGCATTGCAGGAGATGCCGGCATGCGCGAGCCGGCCGGTGATGCAGGCAAGGAAGCCGACCGCATCAAGCGACGAGTGCACTGCGAGGGTGATGAGGCGGCAGGGGAAGGTGTAGGGCACCCCGGCCGCCTCAGCCTGCGACTTTTCGACGATGGCTGTCAGTCCTTCGGCCTCGCGGAAGGTGCAGATGGGTTCGAGCCGTTCGGGGAGGTGGAAGTCACTGAACGTGCAGTAGACGAAGACCCCGTCGGCGATGCTCGGCGTCATCTGTCGGCACAGCTCGTGCAGCTCACGAACAGCGGTCATCCCCATCCCTCCAGTCTGCCTGGATCCATCCCGCGGAAGATTATGGGCATCCCGGATCGTGTCGGGCACCCTGATCCGCGCGGTCTGTCGGGCGATGAACCGGCACGCCGTTTAGCGTGGCTGACGCGAAGCGAAAGTTGCTAAACCGCGATCGATAGTCGCGCCGGCTTGGTACCTTTTGGACGCGGCTGGGACGATCGTGTCGAGTGCGGGCCGGGATCACGGGCCCGACGGCCGCGTGCAAGGAGGTCCGCCATGGCCACCCGCTCGCAAGTGCTGTCCGACATCGCACTGCTCCGGCAGTCGCTGCGTCGCGCCGGCAATCCGCACCTGCCACTGCTGAAGCTGCGAGGCTGGCGCCCCGCAGGGGACGTGAGCTTTGACATTGCGGCGATTGCCGCGTCACTCGTCTTGGCGCTCGAAGTCCCCTGGGCCGTGCCGATCGCGCTGCTGGTTCTCGGCAACCGCCAGCGGGCTCTCGGCAACATCCTGCACGACGCGGCGCACCGCAACCTCACCCGCAACCGGCTGGTGAACGATCTGGTGACGCGGGCACTGATTGCCCCTCTGCTGTTCCTCAGCCTGTCGCACTATCGGGAACTGCACTTCCGCCATCACCTGGACCTCGGGGCGAAGGACGCCGATCCCGACCTGATCCCGATTCCTGTGGAGAAGGCGCGGTCCTGGGCCGCGGCGGTCGCCGTGAATGCGCTGTCGCTGCGCGCCGTCCTCGGGTCCACCTTTGGCCACCTCTTCGACCACGACGTGTCGCCGGGAGGCCGGCTCTACATCTTCGCGTGGTGGACCTTGCTCGTTGCAGTGCTTGTCTCGGCTGCAGGAGTCGGCTCGGCTACGGCGATGCTTGCCCTGTGGCTGGGCGCGCGTGCCACGGTGTTCCACGTCATCACGACCTTCCGGGAAATGTGCGACCACCACGGCCTGATCCCGGGTGGCGTGTTCAGCTTCACACGCGACATCACGGCAACGGGACCGTTGTCGATGCTCTTCCATCCCCGGAACAACGCCTATCACCTGACCCACCACCTGCTGCCGGCGATTCCGTACTATCGGTTGCCCGAGGCGCAGCGTGTCTTTGCCACGCTGCCGGAGTACCAGGAGCGCGCCCGAGTCTCCGAAGGCTACTTCGCTGGGTCGGCGCCGGCGGCGGCATCGTGGCAGCAGGGCGCGGCACGGTGACAGCCCGGACGCTCGGGGCGCTGCAGGTGGCAGCGCTGCTCGTATCGGCCAGCTACGGCATCGGCTTCCTGTTCGGGTCCGGCGAGTACGCCCTGCGTTACGGTATGGCCGGCGCGATCTACGGTGTCGCCACCGCGCTGGGGATGCTGGCGATGGCGGCATTCGCAGCGCGGCTGTGGCGATCGGGCCGCGCCGTGTGGGACCTGCTGGGCGACCGGTCCGGGGAGCGCGTTAGACGGCTGGTCGCGCTGCTGTCGATCGTCTGGATGGCTGGGGTGCTCGCGGCGCAGATCCATGGCGCCGTGGCCGTTGTCCGGTTGCTTGGTGCAGACCCGGTGGCAGCCCATGCCGTCGCCATCGCCCTCATCTTCGCCGCGTCGCGCTTCGAGCTGCGTGCCGCGTCGCTTGTCTTCGCCGCTTGCCTCGCGGCCAGCGCAATCGTCCTGCTGCTTGCGCTCGTCAGGAGTGGCGGCGTGGATCTCTACGCCGCGTCATTGCCGGCGTTCGCCAATGCCCTGCCGTCGCTCGGCATCGCCCAGGCGTTCACGATTGCCATCGGCGTCGGGTTGCTCGTCTGCACGGGCGCCGACTACCACCAGTTCGTGCTGGCCGCGAGGGGGCCGAGCGCAGCCATCCGTGGATGCCTGCTGGCCGGTGCCGGCCTCCTGCTGCTGGCGTTCCTGCCGCCTGCGGTCGTGCTGTCGGCCATCGCCCAGCCGTCGTGGCCCGGGGTCGCGGACGCCAAGCAGGTCGTGCCGCAGGCGCTGTCGCTGGCCGCCGCAGATCTCGCGGCAGCCGCCGGCCCGATCATGCTCGGCGTTCTCGGCATGGCGGCGCTCGGCTCGGGTGCTGCAGTGCTGCGCGCCATGGTGTCTTCGCTCCAGGCGGCGTGGCCCCGATGCGCCTCTATGTCAGGCGTCGGCTTGGCCGCCATCGCTATGTCCGTGGCGGCCGCGTTGACGGCCACCGGCTTGCCAATCGTCGACACGATGGTGTCGGTGAACATCGTCTACATCGCCAGCGTCGGCGTCAGCCTGTTCTGCCTGCTGCGCGGCAAGGATGGCGACGAGACGGAAGACACCTGGGTGATCGCCGCGGGGTTCCTCGGCTCGGTCGCTGCATTCGTCCCCACATGGGTCGGCGCGTCCATTCCGAACGTCGAACTCATCGCGCTGCTCGTCGGCCTGACGTCGGCCACGGCGGCGAGGGTGGTCCTACATCGATGGCACGGCGAGCCCGGGCGTCGTGCGCTGCGGCGGTACTAGCGCGACGGCCCGCTGACGCGACACCCTGCGGGTGGCTCGCCTGGGCTGGATGAGGCACTGCTCCGCGCGACCGACGATCAGCTCGGTGATCTCCCGGGCGATGGGCGGTTCCATCTCCCAGTGGTGCCAGTGCAGGTCGACATGCACCGGGTCGTCCGGGGCCAGCTCCAGAAGCACGCCGTCCTGGACCAGGCCGCTCGCCTGCGTCGATGGCACCAGCCCGTAACCCGCGCCCATGGCGATGCCTTCGAGCAGGGCGGAAGGCGAGGGCAGGTAGTGGCGCGGATAGCGGTCGATCCTTACACCGAAGCGGCGCTGCAGGAACTCGTCATGGAGCGCATCCTTGCGATTGAAGAGCACGGCCGGTGCGCGCACGACGTTGGCTACCGTCAGTCCGTCGGCCAGGTACTCCGCGACGAAGTCGGGCGCCGCGTAGCAGCGGTACTCCATGGCGCCGAGGGGTTTCGCGAGGAAGCCCGCCGCCGCCTTGGCATCGGTCGAGATGCAGCCGAGCACCTCGCCGCGTAGCAGGCGGCTGGAGGTGTGGTCCTGGTCATCGGTGACGACCTCCAGTGCGACCAGGCGCCTGGCGAAGAGCTCGCGCAATAGCGGCGGGAACCAGGTGGCCAGCGAATCGGCGTTGACGGCGATGGCCAACGGCACGGGACCGTCGTGAGCCATCGACGCGGAGAGTTCGCGCAGCGACGACGCCTCAAGCAACCGCAGGGCCTTCACGTGGCGCAGCAGCACCTCGCCGTCGGGCGTCGGCGTGACCGGCTTCTCGCGCAGCAGCAGGATGGTCGACAGCGACTCCTCCAGCGCCTTGACACGCTGCGAGACGGCGCCACGGGTCACGTTCAGCATGACGGCCGCGCGCTCGAAGCTCTGCTGTTCGGCGACGGTCGCAAAGGTCTCCAGTTGATCTCGGTCCAGCATGGCGCGATCTCCTGTCGGGTGGCTCGCGGGGCGTTGACCCGGTCGCGGCCGGAGGAACGGGGATCCCGTTGCCGATGGCGCTGGACACGATCTGCGTCGATGCCGGTGCTGCGCTGTGCGGGCAATCCGACGCTCATCGTCGCTGCCCAGGCGCAGAGCCAGTTTTTCCAAGCGAGACACATCGGACTACGGGTGCTCGTTGGACCGCTTCGGCGGCGGCTTCGTGCAAGTCGCTATTGATGTCCGCTGGCGGCCGAGTTGTCCACAGGCGTTACGTCACAAATCGTGAATGCAGCTGACCGGCGCGCGCGCTGATTGCGCTCGCGGGAACGGCGGTCTGCGCTTCGGCCTGCGGCCTGCGCTGGACCGTGTCCCTCGCTCGCCAGGGATGGCCGGTAGCCCGCCTCGCCGCTCGCCTGACATGCGGACCGTAGCGCCGCACGCGCGGCCATAAGGGGCGTGCGCGGCATGAACGGCCTGCGCCCCGCTGGCGCGGGTCCCCTCCATTAACGCCCCGGTCCCCTTGCAGCCGCGCTTGCTTGCGGCGCTCTCGGTGCCGCACGGCGACCGACGAATGCGGGGCAGGCACCAGCTCGACAGCCTGGCTTTCTCCGAGGGACCAACAGCCACGAACGGCTCCCTCGGAAATTGGGGCAGGGGGCTGGAAGACAGGCCAAACACCGCCGTCACGCGGAGCGAAAGGGAGTGCAGTGCGAGCACCTGGGGGATTACGAAAAGTTGCGATGCGGGCCAGACACGGCGGCTTCTGGCATGCGGGCGTGCCGCCGTGAGGGGGCGAGTCGTCCCGGATCGTCTCAACCACTCATGGAGTCCGTCATGAAGCACACGAAGGAAATGCTGTTGATCAAGGTCGAGGACCTGGTGCCCTCGCCTTACAACGTGCGTCGCTATTCGGCCGGCCAGGTCGAGGAACTGGCGGCGCTGATCGCCTCGCAGGGGCTGTTGCAGAACCTGATCGTCACCGAGCAGGTGGTCGGTCGCGGCAAGCGCCAGCAAACCAAGTTCGGCGTCGTGGCTGGCGAGCGGCGACGGCGCGCGCTGGTGCTGCTGCAGGAGCGCAAGGCGCTGGCAGCAGGGCACGAGGTGCTGTGCGAGCTGGTCAGCGCCGACCATGCAGCCGAGATCAGCCTCGCCGAGAACAGCGGGCGCGAGGCCATGCACCCGGCCGACGAGTTCGACGCGTTCCATGCGCTCGTCCAGCAGGGCCGGGGCATCGAGGACATCGCGGCGCGCTTCGGCGTGTCGCCGGTGGTCGTGCAGCGCCGGCTCAAGCTGGCGGCGCTGTCGCCGAAGCTGCTGGCGCTGTACCGCGACGACGGCATCAACCTCGACCAGCTGATGGCGCTGTGCCTGAGCAGCGACCACGCGGTGCAGGAGCGCGCCTGGTTCGAGGCGCAGCCGTGGGATCGGACGCCCGCGGCGCTGCGCAAGCGCCTGACCGAGGGAGAGGTGCTGGCGCACCAGAGCGCGCTGGCGCGATTCGTCGGCGTCGAGGCCTACGAGGCAGCGGGCGGGGCAGTGCGCCGTGACCTGTTCGACAGCGACCAGTCCTGCTGGATCTGCGATCCGGACCTGCTGCGGCGCCTGGCCGGCGAGAAGCTGGATGCAGAGGCGCAGGCGGTGCGGGACGAGGTCTGGGCCTGGGTGGAGGCCCGTATCGAGCTGGATTCGGCCGCGCTGCGTGCGTTCGCGCGATGCGAGCCGGGCGTGCGCGCGCCAAGCGCCGACGAGAGGAAGGCCTTGGTTGAGCTCGATCAGCGTTCGAAGGAACTGGACGCCGAGCAACAGGCCCTCGACGACAACGACACCTGGACGCCGACTGACGGCGAGCGCATCGACCTGGAAGAGCAGGACATCGAGGCGCGACGCAAGGCCATCCAGGTGGGGCGGCAGGTCTGGCGCGACGATGACAAGGCTCGCGCCGGGGTGATCGTCACCGTGGGTCGGGATGGGTCCACCGAAGTCATCCGCGGGCTGATCCGTGCCGAAGACCTGCGGTCGGCGAAGGCCGACGCGCGGAGCCGGTCTGCGCGGAAGAAGGCCACAGCGACGGGGGAGCGTGAACCGGCGACGACCGATTCAGCCGAGGCGCGCGCGCCGTTCAGCGAGACTCTGCTGCGGCGCCTCGCCGCGCACCGCACCGCGGCGCTTCAGGCCGTGCTGACGAGGGACGCCCATGCGCCGCTTGTGGCGCTGACGCACGTACTGGCGCTGCAGGTGTTCGAGCGC
>OFDN01001895.1_pt1 | contig 12626 bp, 10 predicted proteins | sample 1520971 | NCBI WGS metagenome assembly OFDN01 (sample SAMEA94257418, study PRJEB24077) | hot springs metagenome | biome: Aquatic biome; feature: Geographical feature; material: Water | place: India | collected 2012-06-12 | depth 5 m | reverse complement strand
CCTTGCGGGGCCGCCGGTACTTTTTCTGCCGCGGACGGCGTCTCAGTCGTTGGCGTAGATGTCGCGGTCCTTGGTCTCCGGCATGAAGAGCAGGCCAATCACCAGGGTCATGCCGGCCACCACGATGGGATACCAGAGGCCCGAGTAGATGTTGCCGGTCGCCGCCACGATGGCGAAGGCGGTGGGCGGCAGGAAGCCGCCGAACCAGCCGTTGCCGATATGGTACGGCAGCGACATGCCGGAGTAGCGGATGCGGGTCGGGAACAACTCGACCAGCAGGGCCGCGATCGGGCCATAGACCATCGTCACGTAGATCACGAGGATGGTCAGGATGACGATGACCATCGTCATGTTGACCTGGGCCTTGTCGGCCGCGGCCGGATAGCCTGCGGCGCGGATGGCCGCGGTGGCCTCGGTGTTGAACGCCCGCTCCTTTGCCGCGCCCTCGGCTCCCGCCTTCGCCTTGTCGAAGGAGGTGACCACCTTGTCGCCGATCTTGATCTGCGCCGGGGTACCGGCCGGGGCCGACTGGTTCGAGTAGTTCACCGAGTTGCGCGCGAGGAACGACTTGGCGATGTCGCACGAGCTGGTGAACGAGGCGGTGCCCGTCGGGTTGAACTGGAACGAGCACTCGTTCGGATCGGCGATCACAACGACCGGCGACTTCTCGATCGCGGCGTTGAGCGCCGGGTTCACCGCGTTGGTGAGCGCGTGGAACAGCGGGAAGTAGGTCACCATGGCCAGCGCGCAGCCCGCCAGGATGATCGGCTTGCGACCGATCTTGTCCGACAGCCAGCCGAAGAAGATGAAGAACGGCGTACCGATGGCCAGCGCCACGGCGATGACGATGTTCGAGGTCGTGCCGTCGAGCTTCAGCGTCTGCGTCAGGAAGAACAGGGCGTAGAACTGACCCGTGTACCAGACCGCGGCCTGGCCGGCGGTGCCGCCGAACAGGGCGATGAGCGCGATCTTGGCGTTCTTCCACACGCCGAAGGCCTCGCGCAGCGGGGTCTTGGAGCCCTTGCCCTCGGCCTTCATGCGCTGGAACGCCGGCGATTCCTGGAGCTGCAGCCGGATCCAGATCGAAACCGCCAGCAGCAGGATCGAAACCAGGAACGGCACGCGCCAGCCCCAGGCCGCGAACTGCTCGGGCGTCAGTGACAGGCGCAGCGCCAGGATGACGAGCAGCGAGAGGAACAGGCCGACCGTGGCCGTCGTCTGGATCCACGACGTGTAGAAGCCGCGACGGCCCTGCGGGGCGTGCTCGGCGACATAGGTCGCCGCGCCGCCGTACTCGCCGCCCAGCGCCAGGCCCTGGAGCAGCCGGCAGGCGATGAACAGGATGGGCGCCGCGATGCCGATCGAGGCATAGCCCGGCAGCAGACCAACGACGAAGGTTGCAATGCCCATCAGGGTCATCGTGACGAGGAAGGTGTACTTGCGGCCGATCAGGTCGCCCAGGCTGCCGAAGAACAGTGCGCCGAACGGACGGACCGCGAAGCCGGCGGCGAAGCCCAGCAGGGTGAAGATGAAGGCGGCGGTCGGATTGACGCCGGCGAAGAAGTTGGCGGCGATGTTCGCGGCCAGCGAGCCCGCGAGATAGAAGTCATACCATTCGAAGATCGTGCCGACGGAGGAGGCAATGATCACCTTCCTCTCCTCACGCGTCATCGGACGCGCGCGGTCGTCTGCGGTGCCTGCTACGGCCATAGGCGTTACTCCCTTTATGACAATCGAATTGAACTCGACTGCTTGAGGATCGCCTTTAGTTGGTGCTGCGGGGCGGGTGCAATTGGACCAAGGTCTTGCGAGACCAAAGTCGAATGTCGTCTGCGGAATTTCAGAAGCCGTGCGACGTCAGCCGCGAACGATCCATACGATCGCAGCAAGGATGCACAGCGCCAGGGTCACGAGACCCGCCATCTCCGCGTAGCGCAGGTAAGTCTTGCGCAGCACTTCGAGCAGCAGTTCGGGCGGGTAGTTGGGCGGCAGGTCCGCGCCCTTGTTCAGGAGCACCCAGAGCTCCGTCGACTTGTGGTTCCATTTCGGCGCGTTGTACGCGAACAGGCCGAGCACCGATCCGTGCAGCGCCTCCAGGATCGCTCCCGACTTCAGGCAGAGCAGCAGGTCGTAGGAAAGACCGAGCATGACCGTGCAGATCGCCAGCAGCGCGAAGCCGCAGCCGCGACGCACGATGACGTCCGCGAGATACTCGATGCGATCCATCTGGCCCTCCGGTGCAGCCTATTGCACAGCACCTGACATGAGCAAGACACGGACCATGGCGGGGAAGCAGAGAACCAGCGCGACCAGTGCCCAGATCCAGTTCGGGCCCGGCGCCTCGCGCGAGGCCGGTATGGCGCGCTCGATCAGGGCGGCCGGCACCCCCGAGACCAGCAGCGTCGTCGTCGCCACGATCAGACTGGAGAAATAGAACATGACGCTGGGATCGTTGGGCAGCCAGGGGGGCGCCCAGATGAGACTGTAGGCGGCAACGAGGTGCACCAGCGGGGAGAAGATGCCGTTGAATACGGCCAGCCCCAGCACGAGGGCGAACACCTGGTGTCGCAGCATCGTCAGCCTCCACCCGCAAGACGCGGCGTGAGACCGGCCGACGCCATGGCGAAGTAGAAGCCGGTGCGGAGCCAGAACAGCCAGAACGCCGTGATCAGCGGCAGCCAGCGCCGCCCGAGCGACGCCGGCGTGACGAAGCCCACGGCGGCGATGGCCCAGCCGGTGAGCCAGACGAAGGACCGCCAGATGTAGTTCTGCGGCTGCAGGGCCGGCACGAAGAACGACAGCATCCAGCGCCCGATACAGGCCCAGGCCACGAGCGACAGCCCGTAGTTCACGATCCAGAAGGGCAGGTAGCCCCAGAAGAAATCCGGTTGGTTCATCGGTCCAAATGGAAAGGGCGAGGCTCGCGCCCCGCCCTACCCTTCCTCAAGTCGCGGCGGCGATCAATGTGCCGCCTCGGCGTTGCGCACCGATCCGGCGGGTACCCGGATCGAATCGATGAAGTCCTGCATCTCGGCCGAGGCCGGCTTGCTCACCCAGCCGGCGATCAGCATGGCGATGAAGGCCGCTGGAATGCCGAAGATGCCCACCGAGATGTTGTTGATGCCCCAGATGTACGCGACGTCACGACCGCGGATCTTCACGATGTTGATGTCGCCCATCCAGCTGAGGCTCTGCTTGACCCACGGCCCGTAGAACTCGGTCGCGATCAGGAAGAACATGCAGAGGCCGAAGCCCACGATGATCCCCCAGATACCGGCCGCGTCGCCGGCCCTCTTCCACCAGATGCCGAGAACCAGGCCCGCGAAGAGGCCGGCCGCCGCCATCGAGAAGGCCCAGGACACCAGGAACAGGATGTCCGCTCCCAGCGTGCCCGCCACGTAGGCGGCGACCAGGGCCACCAGGCCGAGAAGAACCCGGCTGATGATCAGGCGCCGCTTGGTGTCGGCGTTGGGATCGATCATCTTGTAGTAGATGTCGTGGCTGAGCGCGTTGGCGATCGCGAGCAGCAGTCCGTCCGCGGTCGAGAGCGCCGCGGCGAGACCGCCGGCCGCAACCAGGCCGGAGATCACGTAGGGCAGGCCGGCGATTTCCGGCGTCGCCAGCACGACCGCGTCGGTATGCAGGCGGAACTCAGAAAGCTGCAGGATGCCGTCGCCGTTGCCGGTGACGCCCTTGCACAGCGCGAAGGCCTGGGCGGCGTTGGCGCCGTCGCAGGCGCCGACGAGGCCGATGCTGCCCCACGAGGAGACCCAGGCCGGCAGGCTGGCGATCGGCTGGCCGATCACGTTCTGGTAAACTTCCAGCTTGGCGAAAGCCGCGTAGGCCGGCGCCGTGAAGTAGAGCAGGAAGATGAAGAACAGCGACCACGCCACCGAGTCGCGCGCCTGCTTGACCGACGGCGTGGTGAAGTAGCGCATCAGGATGTGCGGGAGCGATGCCGTGCCGACCATCAGACAGAGGATCAGCGCGAAGAAGTTCCACATCGCCGTCGGACTGTAGGCTCCCTTCGCGTCGGTGAATGCCGAAGCGTAGGGTTGCGCCACGCCGAAGGTTTTCTCCAGTGCCTCGATCTTCTCGAGCGCCTGGCCGTACATGATCTGCGGGATCGGGATGCCGGTGACCTTGGCCGACAGAACGACGACCGGGATCAGGTAGGCAATGATCAGGATGATGTACTGCGCCACCTGCGTCCACGTCACCGCCTTCATGCCGCCCAGCATCGAGCAGAGCAGGATGCCGAGCAGGCCGACGAAGCACGCGACCTGGAAGCCGATGCCGAGGAACCGCGCGGTGATGATGCCGACGCCCACGATCTGGGCGACCACATAGGTGAACGACGCGGTGATCAGCACGACGACCGCCAGCGCGCGCGCGACGTTGCCGCCGTAGCGGGCGCTGAAGAAGTCCGGCACCGTGAACTGCCCGAACTTGCGCAGGTACGGCGCCATCAGGATCGAGACCAGCACGTAGCCGCCCGTCCATCCCAGCACGAAGGCCAGGCCACCATAGCCGCCGAAGTAGAGCGAGCCGGCCATGCCGATGAACGACGCGGCGCTCATCCAGTCCGCGCCCGTCGCCATGCCGTTGTAGAAGGCGGGAACGGCCCGGCCGGCGACGTAGTATTCGTTGACCTCGGCGGTCCTCGCCAGCCAGCCGATCAGCGCATACACGCCGAGGGTCAGGAAGATGAAGAGGTAGCCGAGGATCTTGTTCGGCACGCCCATGAACTCGAGCAGGCCGATGAAGATCGTGAACCCGATGAAGGTTCCGGTGTAGAGCGCATAGATGCGCCCGAGGTTGGCGAGAAACCCGCCCTGGGTAGTTGCCATGGTCGTTCTCCCTAACCCGTCACTCGTCCTGGACGCCGAATTCGTGATCGATCTTGTCCTGGGCCTTGGCGTTCCAGACGCACATCAGGACGAAGGCGATCAGCGAGCCCTGGGCCGCCATGTAGTAGCCCAGCGGAAATCCGATGATGCGGATCTGGTTGAGCTGCGGCGCCCAGAAATGGATCACGAAGCTGAAGACGAACCACAAGGCGAGGATGACCAGCATCAACCCGCGCGTTTTCTCCCAGTAAGCGGCCTGTTGCGAGGCCGTCAGTTTGTTCTCCGCCATGCTCTCGTTCCTCCAAGGACACGTTGGAGGCGCCGCTGCACATCTACCGCCGCGATGAGTTCGGGATTGCCCGACGTTACGCTTTACTCCCCCATCGCCCGGTCTGTTCAGGCGCCTTGTTTCTTGCTTTTCAAATACTCAGACTGTGTGAATATACCGCATGAGTGATTCACTGTCAGCGCAACGACACCCCCTACCTTAGTCGAATATCCATTCACAGGCCGCGCCGCCGACGACACCCACTATGTTTGCAGGGTTCCGACGCTACCTTTTCCCGCAACGCGTTCGCACGCGCGGCGAACTCACGCGCTTCGTCAGCGGCGAGGCCTCGTACGTTGCCCAGCGCTCGACCTACGAATTCTCGCGCAACACCCTGGCCTGGTTCGGCCAGGCGGCCTTCGGGGACCCGGCTTTCAACGACGCCTTCGCGGTCTGCCGCTGGGAAGCCTTCGCCGCCATTGCCGCCGACATGACGATGGTCGTGCGCTCGTTTCTCGATGGTGGGACCGATCTAGACCCCGCCCTCGTAAGGATCTACGCCGACGCGCTGGGCGAGTATCCTGCCCCGGTTCATCGACCGCAGGGCTGGAGCGACCGCCATGCGGCTCTGCTCAGCCGCTTCGCCGGCGTCGGCTCGGACCACCGACCCGACCTGAAGACCCTGGGTCATCGCACGGGGGTGCTGATCCACGAACACGTGCCGGCGCGCTCGAAGAATGCGGAGGAGGAGCGCCAGGTCCTTGCCGCCGCCGTGACCTTCGGCCTGATCTCCTTCAACGACCGCCTGCCCAAGCGCCTCGATCGCGACGCGCTTGTGCGTGACCTGCACCATCCAACTTGATTCTCGCGGCCCCGGTGGTCACGCTCGCAACATGGCCGACATCGAACGCTTCCTCGTAGCTGACGACCATCCGATGGTCCGCGACGCGCTGGCGTCGGCGCTCGGCCAGGCGTTCGCCGGCGCTCAGTTCAGCATGGCGGGCTCTCTCGACCAGGCCAAAGCGGCGCTCGACCGCGAGCCCGAAACCGATGCGGTGCTGCTCGACCTCGACATGCCGGGCATGGACGGGCTCACCGGTCTCGCCCGCCTGCGCGCCGAACATCCCACCGTGCCCATCGTCGTCGTGTCGGCGGCGCGCGAGGCCTCGGTGATGCGTCGAGCCTATGAGTTCGGCGCCTCGGCCTACATCGACAAGTCCGCACCGCTCGACGAGATCGCCGCGATCGTGCGCGCCGTCCTCGACGGCGAGATCTTCGCGCCGCCCGAGGCCAGCACCGGCGAGACCTTCGCCCAGCGCGCCGCCCAGCTCACGCCGCAGCAATGGCGTGTGCTGGCGCTGATGGTGCAGGGCGACCAGAACAAGCAGATCGCGCACAAGCTCGGCGTCGGTGAGGCCACCGTAAAGGCGCACGTGACGGTGATCCTGCGCAAGCTCGGCGTCCGCTCGCGCACGCAAGCGGTGATCGAGGCCCGCGGGCTGGCGTTGCCGGCGGCGGAGACGCTCAGAGGTTAGACGGTGATTGTCGTCCTGAGCGCGGCGAAGGACCTTGCCGAACGACCAAAGCACTCCTTGGCTGATGCAAGATCCTTCGCTTCGCTCAGGATGACAAAAGTCGGCGGCTCACTCGACGCCCGACAATCACGCCGTCAGCCGCCCCGCCGCAGAGCTGCGCAGGCGCAATAGTGCGCGCAGCGATGCCGGCTTCACCGGCTTGTGCAGCAGCTCGACCTGCTGTGCCCGCGCGCGCAGCCGCAATGTCGGGTCGCGGTCGGCCGTGACGAGGGCGGCGGGCACGGCGCGTCCCCAGACGGCGCGCATCGCGACCACGGCGTCGAGACCGTCGGCGCCCTCGTCGAGATGCAGGTCGGCCAGCACCAGGTCCGGCAGGCGCCCGGCGCGCGCCACCGCGTCCAGCGCCTCGGCCTGCGAAGCAGCGGTCGCGACGTTGCAGCCCCAGCCGCCCAGCAGCGCCGCCATCGCCTCGCGCACCCGCGCCTCGTTGTCGAGGCAGAGCACGAAGCTCTCGGCCTCGATCGACGGCAGCGACGGCTGCACCGGCTGCGCCACGGGCGCGGTCACGACGGCCGCCACGCGCGGCACGGTGATGGAGAAGGTCGAGCCGCGGCCCGGTGCCGAGGCAAGCGCGACCGGCAGGTCGAGCATGCGCGCGATGCGATCGACGATGGCAAGGCCGAGGCCCAGCCCCCGCTCCTCGCGCGGCCCCTCGTCCTCGGGTTGAAGCCGCACGAACTCGTCGAAGATCACCGCCTGCTTGTCGGGCGCGATGCCCGGTCCGTTGTCGCGCACCTCGATGCGCAATTCACCGCCCACGCGACGGCAGCCCAGCAGCACCCGCGCCGGCCGTCCCTCGACCTGCCCGTAGCGCAGCGCGTTCGACAGAAGGTTCTGCAGGATGCGGCGCAGGAAGGCCGGATCGGTGTCGACGAAGGCACGCGTCGGCACCACCGCCAGCTCGATTCCGCGCCGTGCCGCCATCGGCGCGAAGGCGGTCGCCAGCGATTCGAACAGCGGCTGCAGCGCGAACGGCCGCTTCTCCGGCTTGAAGGCGCCGGCATCGAGCTTGGAGATGTCGAGCAACGCGTCGAGCAGCGATTCGACGGCGCCCAGACTCGCATCGATCTTGCCGCCTAGATCGTTGCGCGGGTCGCGGTCGATCATTGCCGCCGTGAACAGCCGCGCGGCATGCAGCGGCTGCAGCAGATCGTGGCTCGCCGCCGCGATGAAGCGCGTCTTGCCGAGATTGGCGGCCTCAGCCTCGGCGCGGCTGGCCTCGAGCTGGGCGGTGCGCTCGACCACGCGCTGCTCCAGCGTCTCGGCGGCGCGGCGGAGCTGGCCATCGCTGTCGCGCAGCGCCTCTGCGGTGCGCACGCGCGCCGTCACGTCGTTGCAGGTGGCGACGAACCCGTCCCCGGGCAGCGGATCTAGGCGCAGCTCGATCACCCGGCCGTCGCGCGTCGCGATCTCATGCGTTGCGGGCGCCTCGGGCCGGCGCAGCAGCGCCACGACGTCTGAGGTCGCACCGAACTCGCGCGGCGCGGCGCCGACGGCCACCGCATCGTCGTCGAGCGCCAGCAGGTCGGTGAAGCGGTCGTTGAAGATCTCGAGCCGGCCCTCGCGGTCGAACGAGGCGATGCCCATGCCGACATGGTCGAGCGTGTTGCGCAGGATCTCGTAATTGTAGCGGATCGCCTCGGAGGCCTCGTCGATGATGGCGCGCGCGCTGCGCGGCAGCAGCCGGCCGCGCCGGGCGGAGGCCGCCACGATGACTCGCGCCGAGGCCGCGCCCAGCGTGCCCGACAGCATGCGCTCGGTGCGAACCACCGCCGTTTCCAGAGACAGCTCGCCCGAGAGGGTGCGGGCCGCGCGCTCGACACCGACGAAGCGCGCGAGGAGCTGGCGCAGTTCCTCGATGCGGGCAGCATCGGCGGGCGAGCGCTTCGTCGGCGGTTTGGGCTCGGCACCCAGGACGAAGGCATCCGCCTGCTCGCGATCGCGGCCCACCGGGCGGACCAGCAGCGAGACGCCCACCAGCAGCGCCGTGTTGACCGTGAGGCAGACCAGGAAACCCTGCAGCACCGGATCGAGCGCTGCCAGCGGCTCCGGCAGCCACGGCGTGAACGGCATCATCGGGCCGCCGCCGGTTTCCTGCCGCAGGGTCGGCAACAGCAGCGCGTAGAGCCAGACGACGAAACCGCCGGCGAGGCCCGACACGACGCCATAGCGATGGGCGCGCTGCCAGTAGAGCCCGAGCACGACGCCCGGCGCAAAGTTGGCGACCGCGCAGAACGAGATCAGGCCGATCGATGCGAGCGGCAGGTAGCCCGAAATGATGCGCTCGTAGGCGTAGCCCGCCATCAGGATCAGCACGACGGCGGCGCGGCGCACCAGCACCACCAGCGGCCCCATGTCTCGCGCGACGCCGGCCTGCCGCTTCAGCAGGTAGGGCATCAAGAGTTCGTTGCCGATCATGCCCGACAGCGCCATGCAGGCCACGATGACCATGGAGGTCGCCGCCGACAGGCCGCCGATGAACACGAAGGCCGACAGCCAACTCTCGCCGCCGACCAGCGGCAGTTTCAGCACGTAGAGGTCGGGACTGACCTGCGGCCCCAGCAGCAGCAGGCCCGCCGCCGCGATCGGGATCACGAACAGGTTGATCAGCACGAGATAGGCCGGGAACAGCCAGCGCGCGGTCCGCAGGCTCGCCGGATGATCGTGCTCGACTACAGCCACGTGGAACTGGCGCGGCAGGCAGAGGAACGCCATGCCCGAGAGCAGCGACATCACCACCCAGGTGAGCGGCGAGGCCTCGCGCGTCAACCGCTCGGCCACGGCCGGCGCCTCGGCGAGCCGCGCCACCATGTCGGACGGTCCGTCGAACAGGAACCACACCACGAAGGGGCCGACCGCCAGCAGCGCCAGCAGCTTGACCACCGATTCGAAGGCGATGGCCAGCATCATGCCGCGATGCTGCTCGGAGGCCTGCACGTTGCGCACGCCGAACAGGATGGTGAACAGCGCCATCAGTGCCGCCACGATCAGCGAGGTGTCGGCATGCACGACGCCCGGCGCGCCGCCGACCCACGGCGAGGGCGCAGCGATGGTGCGGAACGACGCCGACACGGCCTGCAGCTGCAGCGCGATGTAGGGCAGCACGCCCACCGTGGCGAACAGCGTGGCGGTGACGCCGACGGCGCGGCTCTTGCCGTAGCGCGAGGCCAGGAAGTCGGCGATCGAGGTGACGTTGTGCTGCTTGGCCACCCGGACCATTTTCCGCAGCATCGGGTAGCCCAGGGTCACGACCAGCACCGGGCCGGTGTAGATCAGGATGAAGTCGATGCCCGAGGTCGCCGCCCGCCCGACCGCGCCGTAGAAGGTCCAGGACGTGCAGTAGATGGCCAGCGACAGGCCATAGACGACCGGCGCCACGGAGTTCCGGGACCAGTCGCGCGCGTAGCGGTCGCCGAAATACGCCACGGCGAAGAGCAGCCCCAGATAGGCCAGCGACAAGGCCAGGACAGCCGGTTCCACCAGCATGCGTGCGCGTTTCTCCCCGGTCGCATTGAACCGTCTGGGCGGGGCCGCTACAAGGGGGTGTTTGGTTAAGAACGAAGAGCGTCCACCAAGCGCGCGACAAGGCTTGCAATTAAGATGTGAGCCTGTGCTTCAAGATTAAGCATGAAATTTGAAGAGACCTCAGAATGAAAGTCCTCGTGATCGAAAGCGGTGACGCTGAAGATTTTTACGACAACACCTTGGACGGCGTCTCGACACACGAGTTGCTGAAACTGATCGGGGTCTCCTCAGAACTGCGCTTCGCCGTGAACAAGGAGTATTTCGAAAAGGCGCTTCAGCACTTCGCCGAAAAGCGCTTTGACGTACTGCATATCTCAGCTCATGGAAGCACCACCGCCTTCTATCTGGCGAATGATGATCGCATCAAATGGGCTCACCTCGCTGAGTTATTCCAGACGCACAAATGCGCACCTGACGCGCTCGTTATGTCCGTCTGCTTTGCCGCTTCGGAAAAAATTGATGAAGCCTTCGAAGCAAAGCATGTCAAATATCGTCCGGGATTCATTTTTGGATCGACAGATGCACGCAACTATCACGACTATGCCGCCGCATGGTCCATTCTCTACCGGGTCTTCCGTAAGAAGAACTTTGATCGGGGTCGTGCCAAGATGGCTCTTCGCCATGTTAACGCGGTTGTCCACGAAGCATTCGTCTATCGACGTTGGGATGAAGACGAGAAGTACTACAAGCACTTTCCTGTCGAGGGCAAAGCCTTCGAAGTTGTTCCAAAGAGACGAAAGGATGATTAACTGCTCTTTGCAGATCGCCGTTACATCAGGCGATTCCGGCGGCCTTTCTTAGGCGCGCGGCTACATCCAATAAAAACTTTGCGGGAGGCACTACGGCTTTGGTGGGAATATTCCGCTATCTCAGCTTGTCCGCCCGACCGCATGGTAGAGAGTGCAACAGGTGTAATGGATGGCCAGCGACAGGGCCATGACAGCCGGTTCCACCAGTCTGCGTGCGCATTTCTCCCGACCGTCATTGAACCGTCTGGGCGGGGCCGCTACAAGCTCCGCACATCAAGGAATCAGCATGGCATCCTACCAGTACATCTACGTGATGAAGGGTCTGAACAAGACCTTTCCCGGCGGCAAGCAGGTCCTGAAGGACATCTGGCTGTCGTTCCTGCCCGGCGCCAAGATCGGCGTCCTCGGCCTCAACGGCTCGGGCAAGTCGACCCTGCTCAAGATCATGGCCGGCCGCGACGACAGTTTCACCGGCGAGGCCTGGGCGGCCGAGGGCGTGAAGGTCGGCCTGCTGGAGCAGGAGCCGGGCCTCGACCCCAGCAAGGACGTGCTGGGCAACGTCATGGACGGCGCCGGCGACATGGCGAAGGCGCTGGCGCGCTTCGAGGAGGTGTCCAACGCCTTCTCCGATCCCGACGCCGACATGGACAAGCTGATCGCCGAGCAGGCCGAGCTGCAGGAAAAGATCGACGCGGGCAATGGCTGGGACCTCGGCCGCACGGTCGAGATCGCCATGGACGCGCTGCGCTGCCCGCCGTCCGACGCCAATGTCGAGAAGCTCTCGGGCGGCGAGAAGCGCCGTGTGGCGCTGTGCCGCCTGCTGCTTTCCAAGCCCGACATGCTGCTGCTCGACGAACCGACCAACCATCTCGACGCCGAGTCGGTGGCCTGGCTGGAGCGCCACCTGGCGGAGTTCCCCGGCACCGTCGTCGCCGTCACCCACGATCGCTACTTCCTCGACAACGTCGCCGGCTGGATCCTCGAACTCGACCGGGGCGCCGGCATCCCGTGGGAAGGCAACTACTCGTCCTGGCTGAAGCAGAAGGACAAGCGCCTCGAACTGGAAGAGAAGACCGCCGACTCCCGCCGCCGCACCATGCAGCGCGAGCTCGAATGGATGGGCACCAGCCCTTCGGCCCGCCGCTCCAAGAGCAAGGCGCGAATCGCGGCCTACGAGCGCATGGTCGAGGAAGAGCAGAAGGCGACGCTCGACTCCCAGCAGATCGTCATCCCGGCCGGCCCGCGCCTCGGCGACCACGTCATCCGCGCCGAGGGCATCTCCAAGGGCTTCGGCGACCGTCTGCTGATCGACAACCTGTCGTTCAACCTGCCGCCGGGCGGCATCGTGGGCGTGATCGGCCCCAACGGCGCCGGCAAGACCACGCTGTTCAAGATGATCACCGGCCAGGACAAGCCCGACAGCGGCACCTTCTCGGTCGGCCCAACGGTGAAGCTGGGCTACGTCGACCAGAGCCGCGAGACGCTCGATCCCAACAAGAGCGTGTGGGAAGAACTCTCGGGCGGCCTCGACATCATCAAGCTCGGCAGCCGGGAAATCTCCAGCCGCGCCTATTGTGGCTCGTTCAACTTCAAGGGCGCCGACCAGCAGAAGAACATCGGCGAGCGCTGGCATACCGAT
>OFDN01001892.1_pt1 | contig 12632 bp, 5 predicted proteins | sample 1520971 | NCBI WGS metagenome assembly OFDN01 (sample SAMEA94257418, study PRJEB24077) | hot springs metagenome | biome: Aquatic biome; feature: Geographical feature; material: Water | place: India | collected 2012-06-12 | depth 5 m | reverse complement strand
CCGTTACTCGCATCGCCGTGCTCGTTGGCAGCCGTAAAACGCATGGCAGGAAATCCCCTTGAACGAAAAGGAATATGGTCGCCGCCCCGCCCGGTCCGGTCTTCGGGCGTCATGATCCGGATATTCATCGGGACATTTTGGGTGGCTTCGAGATTTTCGTGGTATTCAAGTTTGATATACCGCGCAAGCTGTTTGTGCAGCGAGTTAAATCCGCCGGAGGAGAACAAACGGACGCTGGTAGAGTCGATATCATTCAGCCCGGGACAAGAAGGAGGTGAAGATGTTTTTCCACAAATTACACCGCCGATGACATCGTTATTCAGCACGGCGCGTATCGGAATATTGTTGTTTTTCGCATAAACAGCAAACGCTTCGGCGCCGAACAAGCCCTGCTCCTCGCCAATGGTTGCCATAAAAATGATGGTGTTTTTAAAGGAATATTTGCTCATTACCCGCGCCAGTTCGATAACCAAAGCCGTTCCGGTGGCGTTGTCTTCCACGCCCTCGGCCACGCAGGCGGTGTCGCACAGCACATCACAACGGCTGTCGATATGGCCTTCAATCAGGACAATTCCGTTAGGATCAGGATCGGCGCCGGGCAAAATGGCGAGAATATTCCGGTGGCGCAAAACGGAGCACATGTCGCGGTCGAACTGGAAATACCCGGCCAGCAAACGGTTTTCACCAGTCACACTGAAATCTTTGAATTTTTCATAAGTCCAGCGCCGGGCCGCCCCGATACCGCGCACGGCAGAAACCGTATCGCTGCCGGAATTGCGGTTGCCGAACTGGCTCAGCCGGATGATATAACTTTTGAGGCTGTCGGGCGAAATACGCGCACTGAGCTCGGCGGCAATCGTCGCCGGGTCATCCACCACATTTGTAGCAGCGTAGTCAGTGGGGTTATAATTGCCTTTCAACACCGATTCAGCGTCGGGGTGTGTGAAGGAAAAATTGGTTTGAGCGAAAATGGAGGTGCCCCAAACCATTAAAAAAATGAGTGCCGGAATTCGTTGCAAAACCATGATTTGTTGTCAGTGTATTAGTTATCAGTGAATCAGTTATCAGTCGTAGATTACACCGTGAAAAGTTAAAGCAAACTGTTTACGGTGTAATCTACGACTGATAACTGATACTCCGATAATATGGGCACGGGGGAGCGCGAGGGCAGCCCCTGCATCCTGACAACGAATCATGATCATTAAATCCAAACTCCCGCACGTCGGCACCACGATTTTTACGGTAATGTCATCGCTGGCCAATGAATGTGGCGCAGTGAACCTCTCACAGGGTTTTCCCAATTTCGACCCCGATCCGAAGTTGCGCCGGCTGGTGTATGAGCATATCGAACGGGGCGCCAACCAATATTCGCCTATGCCCGGAGTGCCCTTGCTGCGCGAACGTATAGCCGCCAAAATTGCTCATTGTTATCCGGGAACATCCATCAATCCGGAACTTGAAATTACAGTGACCGCCGGCGCCACGCAGGCATTATTTTGCGCGATTGCGGCATTTATCGGGCCCGGCGATGAAGTGATTCTGATCGAACCATGCTACGATTCGTACCGGCCATCGGTCGAAACGGTGGGTGGTGTGGCAGTGCCTTTTGCGCTGTCGGCGCCCGATTATCGCATCGACTGGGAGGCCGTCCGGGCGCTGATTACGCCCCGGACGAAAATGATTTGCACCAATACGCCCTGTAATCCTACAGGTACTGTGCTGCAAGCTGCCGATCTGGATGCATTGGCCGGCATCCTGCGGGATACGGATATCATTTTGCTTAGCGATGAGGTTTATGAACACCTCATTTACGACGGTGAAAATCATGCTACTGTCCTCTCCCACCCCGAATTACGGGAACGTTCGCTGGCCGTTTATTCTTTCGGTAAAACCTTTCACAATACGGGTTGGAAAACCGGTTATGTAGTGGCTCCGGAAATGCTTACCAAAGAATTTCGTAAAATACACCAGTTCAACGTATTTAGTGCCAATCACCCGATGCAGGCGGCGTTGGCAGAGTTTTTAAGCGAACATGCGGTGTACAACGGGCTGCCGGTTTTTTACCAGCGCAAACGCGATTTTTTTCTGGAGGCCATGCAGGGTTCGCGGTTCAGGCCGTTGCATTGTTCGGGCACTTATTTTCAGTTATTTGATTATTCGGACATCAGTGATGAGCCCGATCTGGATTTTTGCAAAAGAATTACGCGGGAATTCGGTGTGGCCACCATACCGGTTTCGTCCTTTTTTTCGGATGGAAAAGACGAAAAAGTCATCCGGGTATGTTTTGCCAAAACTGAAAATACGCTTGCTGAAGCGGCGAGCCGGTTGAAAGCAGTGTAAATTATCAGGGTAACAACAGATCGCCTTATGTTATTCATTTAAACTTTAGTTTATTTTACCGGCCCCGGGGCAATAATATTGCGTGCATTGAGGGCGTTAGCCTATTTTTGCACGAAACGAACAGCCGGCAGCCCCGCCAGGCTTTAAAAACCCTTTTATATGATGACCCGATTTATTCTCCCGATTATTTTTCTGTTCACCATTTGCGGACTTAATGCTCAACAACCCTGTTTTCAGCTATTTGTAGAAGACAACTGCCCGGTACCCAATCCGCCGGTAGAAACTCGTAGCGAGCCTTTATTTATTTATAAGCACGCCAATAAGCTGGAGGGAGTTACCCCAAATGACCCTCAGGCACGCTACAAAGCATTCTGGATTTTCGGTGATGGCAATTACAAATCGTTTCCTGACGGGACTTTTGATGAAGACACTGCCACTTTAGATATTAATTATCAATATTTTATGCCGGGAGGATACACTCCTACGGCCATATTAGTGGAGAAAAAAAGTGATGAAGAACCACCGGGCACTACATCCAGACGCATACAGTATGATTTACCTGTTCAAAAAGTGCCTCAGGAGGATAGTAAAAACAAAAGGGATGGTACGGAAAATGGATTGGCTCCCAGTGCCGGAGAACCAAGTGAGCCGGCAAGGGAAAGGATACAATTTAATGATAGGATTTCAGGCCCTAATACTGCTGATATTGAAAGCAGTTCATTAGTCAGGCTTGGCGGATATAAAATGGCGTTTGCTGTTTCCACCATGTTACCGCAATCTGCGGCTAATCAGGCAGTTGTACTGTTTTTATACAACAGTGCCAAACTCAAAGATGAGGATGCGTTTACGCCGATGAATATTTTCTCATCCACAGATCTGAAGCAAGCCAGTTACACAGAGTCTGCATTTAAAACCGGAACAACCATTGGCCACCTTCCGGGTACCCTGGGTAGTGTGATTCACCGGAAATATCAAAATGTAATTGCGCAGCCGTTGAACGTAAACTTTGACAAAAAGCCTGAAAGTTTTACTGAATTCAGAATGTTCCCGGTACTCCAGACTACACCAAAAGTAAATGGAGTTATCAGCACAGGTATTCCACAACTTGATGCCACGGGCATGGGTGAAGCTCAATTCGTTGCATTAGTTATTGACAATACTTCGCTGAATGTGGAATTTGATAATGCTGATTCCCTCAACCAAATTATTCTGCCAACCTCTTCCAACCAACCCCTGACCAATTCAAGCGCAGAAATTGCGCGAATTTTATCTCTGATCAATCAGTATTTCCCTGAATTAAGGAACATCATCTCTGACACCACCACGCTTGCTATCGGCAACGGAATGTTTATCAGAGGGTTTGCTTATCGATCAGAATTAATCAAAACATCTATCGACCCTACTGAACTACGGGTACTCAGTATTTGCCCGAACAAAGAAAACTTTGATGTGAATATGTCGATGACTGTATGTAACGAAGGAAATGCCCCTGAAGACTCTGTTACAGTTGCACTTCGAAACACAAAAGGTATTCTGATTCAGGATCTCCAGTTTGATCCGGCTCAGTTTTCAACAAAGCTGAACGGACTTTTCCCGGATGAATTTTTGAGTTTTTCCTATCTCAATTTGCCCGAATTTATTCAAGCCACAGCAGCCACACATGCCAATTGTTTTGAAGTAAAATTTGATTTTAAGACGGACTGGAACGGTGTGGAAAAACTACGCGATGGCGGTGCGTTTACGGCTTCTGTACATTTCACAAGTGCGGAAATCAAACCTAAACAGGATTTTCCAAGTATTGCGCTGGATTCTTTAAAAGTAGATCGCAAATCAGGTTACAACTGTGGGCCAAAAGACAATTGCTGGTGGCTTTATGTTGTGTTGTTTGCGTTACTCATCGTCGTTTGGTGGTATTGGAAAAACAATAACGAAGAGTAAGTTATTTTAAAAAATAAAGGTGCCTCTGTGCCGGAGAAAACCGGGCAGGGGCACTTTCATTAACCATAAATCTAACGAAATGAAACAGGCTTTGCCATTATTTCTTTTAATATCACTGCTGTTTTTTTCCTGTCACAAGGAAAAAAGTGATCCGGTATTGCTGGACCGGGAAATAAAACAATTGTTTGCAGACGCTGACACATTAAAATCAAAAGGGGATCATTTCGGACGGGTAGCCCTGCTAAAAAAGACACTGCCGCGCCTACGGCAAATTGACGACAGCCTCGCCTGCTGGCTGAGAACTTGTCGTGACATACCTACTATAATCAGTTCAGAACTGGGTCACAAGGCCGATGCATTAGCATTTATCGATACGATTTATCAACAAATATCAGGGTGGAGAGCACCAAAAGACTCCCTGGAAAGCCTTAATCTGGTGTATTTGTATTTTCGGGATGCTTATATATCACTGAATATCAGTGACCTGGGTAGAGTAAAAGATGCTTTTGACAAAGCTGATCCGGTATTCCGGGAACATTTGTATGGTAAAAATGACGACGTTGCCCGTTACTTTTTTAAAGAGACCGCCAACCTTTATGTGCGAACAGGAGAGTTTGCTCTTGCCAACCAATACTTTGAGGAAAGTAAAAATTATATCAAACGAAATGGAGAAGCAGGAATAGCCAATTATAACGATTATGGAAGTAAGTATCTCTCACAGGAGGACTTTCAAACCGCTCTTAATATTTTTACAGAAGGTTTTAACAAAGGGAATGCCAATTATTATAACCAAACACTGCTGATACTGAATCAGGCAGAAGCATTGGCTAAACTCGGTAATACCGGAGCCGCAACCGCCAAAAACAACGAAGCATTTGAAAGGCTGCGTGATACTGCCCAGTTTTACCCAGCTACATTAAGCCGGTGCCAATCGGGCTATTTGGAAAACAAGGGTATCATCGCTCAAATGAGTAAAAACTGGAAGGATGCTGCCAGGTATTTTAAGCAAATTATTTCGTCTGATGTCGATAAAAATCTTCAGCGAAGAGAAAAAGCCGGATATATGGCTTATGTGGCTGAGGCTTATTTTGAACTTGGACATTATGACACTGCTTTAACCAAATACCATCAGGCATATCTTTATTTCTATCCCGCCTCTAAAGAAAAAGCTTTGTCTGCGCCTGCCGACACCAATTTACTGACTGACAGAATTTTAGCCGACATCCTCGAAGGCAAAGCCCGCTGCTTCGAAAAACTGCACAACTACGACCTCGCACTGGCCATGTACGAGCTGATACCCACCATCGAGTCGCAGCTCCGAGCCACACATACCTTCGAAAACTCTACCCTCAGGTCTTTACAAAAAAGCCGCAAACGCCTCGACCATGCTGTAGAACTGGCCTGGAAAGCATGGCAGGAAACCCACAACCCCGTTTACGCTCAAAAAGCGTTCTGGTTTACGGAAACCGCGCGGGGCATTCTCCAAACCCAGGGTATTCTGGCGAATGATGCCTATACTGCACTGGATGAAAACCAAAAAAAGAAGGATAAGGCGCTCGCCACCAGGCTGGCCGCTCTCGAAACCGAACTGGCGGAAACCGATGATAATACCGACGGCCGCATGAACGACCTGATGCAGGAAATCAGAGAAGTAAAAAAGGAACAGAAAATATTTCGTGCAGCTTTGATGAAAGGCAATGCCACCTACGCCTCGGAAATGGGCGACCAAAATATTTGTGCTTTGCAACAGGCGCCACATTTATTACTCGAGGGGCAAACTTTGTTCGATTTTTATCTCGCCGACAGCACGGCATTACACGTGTTTGTGGCCGACCGAAAAGGCAATATCTCCTGGCGCCGAACCGACTGGACAACCACACATCAGGAAATGCTGGAAAATTTGGTGCTGACCATCAGGAGTCAGGAAGGGCCTGATACCATTGGCAGTTTAGTGGCTACCGGAGCTTACAGGATTTTTCAAACTTTGTTGTTGCCCGACATGCAAGGTGTATCATCCGAAACCGGCAATATTTGCTGGGGCAATACCGCTCCGGTTGTCGATTCGGGCCTTGTTATTATTCCGGATATGGGCCTCACAGGGCTTCCGTTTGAGGCATTGCTGACAGCCGCAACCGACGGGAACAGCAAGTGGGGCAGTTTACCTTACCTGATCAGAAAGTTCAGTGTCGGATACGCCTACTCCTGCTCTTTGCTGGAGTTACAACAAAAAATCACCCAAAAACACGCTAAAAACCCGCCACAGATGCCCTATGCAGGTTTTGCACCCTCCTACAAAAATCCGGCGCTTAAACTGGACAGCGCCGAAACTGATGTTTTGTACGGATTACGGCTGTTCGGCGGAGAGGCATATCTTGGTACTGGCGATACAGAAACCCAGTTCCGGACCATTTCAGAGGATGCTCAGATACTTTTATTGTCGATGCACGGCGTTTCAAACCACAACCGGCCATTGCTGTCGAAACTCTATCTCGGCGATTCACTGAGTGCACCTACCAATAAGGACAATGTGCTGATGGCCGGCGAGTTGCAAAACATCCCGTGCAGGGCCGATCTGGCTATTTTAAGTGCTTGTTTTACCGGCGACGGGCCATTGGAAATGGGAGAAGGTGTTTATTCGCTGGCACGGGCTTTCACGATTTCAGGAGTGCCCTCCACTGCTGTTAGTCTGTGGCCATTTTCGACATACTCTTCATCGATGATTGTCCGCGGTCTGTTGGAAGGTGTAAAAGGCCACCAAAGAAAAGATATTGCTTTGCGCAGCGGAAAACTGGAATACCTGGCGGAGGAAGCGGCCACATCAAAAGCACGTCCTTTTTATTGGGCTTGTTTTATTGCTGCAGGCGATATGGCCCCCATTGAAAGTTCCCGCCGGCCTTTCTGGATATATGTGCTTGTTGCAGGAGTCGTGTTGGTTGGTGGTATCTGGTACTACTTACTGCTGAACGCTGATCAGCAGCGTGTACAATAAGCAGCATGTACGCTTACAGCGTGTACAAAAAAAACGCCATCCAGGACGAATCCGGGATGGCATTTTTTTTATGTACTAAGCGTACACTTTAGCGTACACGCTGCTGATCAGAGATCAGCAGTACTTAGTGCTGGACAGTAACTCTGCGTACTGCAGATTCATTATCCATCCGCACGCGCAGGATATAAGTACCGCTTGGTGCTGTAGTCAGGTCGATGGCCTGTTTCAGTGTAGCAGTTTTACCAGCCTGAATGGTTTGGATATTTTGTCCGAGTGTATTCACCACTTCGATCTGAACATCAGCAGCAGTAGCCAGATTGAGGTTCAGATTTACGAAACCAGATGTTGGGTTCGGAGTGAGGTTCAATGATTTAACCGTTGAAGGATCATTGGTGCCAGAAGTAATGTCAACAACAAAGTCGCCCACACAACCGGTAATGTCACTGATGGTTACGGTATAAGTAACATTAGGCACATTTGACAGCGTAGCTGTGGTTGCGCCATTGCTCCAGTTGAAATTGTAGAGGGTAGGATCACCTACTGCGAGACCGAAACCACCGTCAACAGTAAGATCCACATTCACATTGCCGTTTGGAAGTACTTCAGAAGTACCAAATGCCACGATATCCTGAAGTTCAGGAACTGCAACAAACTTGTGCGACTCGCCCATGAAGAAACAACCATTGGTGATATCAATGTTGAAGATGGAAGCACCGTTAGCTGGGTTGATGAGTGTACCACCGGCAATCAAAACTGATGTCAGGTAGTATTCGCCAGGAGCAGTCAGGAATGAGTTGTCGTTTGGAAGGTTCAAACCTGGGATACCCGGGTTAACAAAACCGGAAACGAGACCACCACCAGCACCGTCAGGGAAAACATTCGGATCAAGCGGCTGTGCAGATACCACCCAGATATGGCCGCCAATCGGGCCAAGGTTAGGGATAGTATAAGTTGACTCGTCGAATACCATGATGCTGGTCAGAACGTCGCCCCAGCAGAGATATTCGCTGGACAACAAGTTCAGACCTACCTGTGCGTTGCTGCAATCGATGCTTGCAGTTTGCTGAATTTCAAGGCAGTATGTGCCGTCAAGGCCATTCCAGCTATCCACCATGAGGTAATAAACTACGCCTGGCTCAGTAGAAATAGTCAGTGAAGAGTGCAGGTCAGAAGAAACGTCGATATCGTCGTTGCAATCCACCGGAGTGTAATCACCGCAAGAACCTGAGTAAAGAGCGAATTGGGTATCACCATCCTGGATAGGAGATGCGCCGCAATCAGCCGATTTGATATTATAAGTATTACCGTCACCCACAAATGTGAACCAGTGGCTTCCCTGAAGCAGATCGCCATTGAAGTGGCACTCAAAACCTTCAGTCGGGTCATTTACCGGATCAAGTGTGGCAGTAGTAATGTCATAAGGACCTACTGTGGTAACAATGCCTGCAGCTTGTCCGAGTGCACCGGAGATATCAACAGCAGCATCGCACACGTCGGCGTTGAAAACAACAGCCGGCAGCTGTACGTACTCTACATTGTCAACATAGTACTGGTGCAGGTTATCAATACCAAAGAAGTCGATACCGCCGAGATTTTTAGCAAAAGCCATTTTTTTAACAAAAACCCCATCGATGTACAGTGTGAGGAGGTTATTGTCGAGGTCGATGAGGTGTTCCACATCGAACCATTCGTTTTGCGGATAAGAGAAAGATGCCAGTGAAGCACCTGCACCAATCTGGATATTACCGGAATTGGCATCAGCAAAGAACACGTCGAGGTTCCAGTCGCCCGCACCGATCGGCACTACGTTCTGGATGTTATAGTACCCTCTTTTACCTGTTGGAATAAACATTTTCCATTTCAGCTGGTAGTTGCCGGAAGTTTTGTTGCTCAGGTTGAGCACAACATCCTGCGGGCCGCCGCCGGCAGCAGTGCTGAGGATTTTCAGCGAGTTAGGTGCTGAGAAAGCCTGTTCAGTGGAAACGATACCATCTTCTGTAGTGCCTTCAGTGCCGCTCCAGGTAGTCCACCAGGTAGCTTGTGGGCCGAGGCGCTGTGCTGTATTGTAGGCATCAAAATTATCACAGATAATTTTGTCGGGGTTGGTTTCGCAGGTCACCTGGCAAGGCAGGCACGAATTGAAACAAACAGCTGCCAGAATGGCGTCGGCTGTAACGGTAATCGTACGGTTGTAACCACCGAAACCATCATCAACACCACAAGCCTGCTGACCGGATTCCCAGCCGGAAGGGCCATTTTTGAACTTGTACAGTACCACATCTCCTTCGTTGAAAGTGTGGGTGTAGCTCCAGATACCGTTGCCTTCGTCGGTCATATCGGCATCGGCAAATCCGTTGAAAGTGCCTGCGATTTTCATACCGGCAGGGTCAACAGTGATCAGCGATGCATTTACACGGAAAGTAACATCGTAAGTCGGGATTTGGTATTCAGCAAGTGTGATATCATCAACTTTCCAGTAGTACTCGAAATTGCCCTGCCAACGGAACTGAATCCAAACAGCAGGCTGGTTGTCTGCTTCATCAATATCCACTTCAACAGTGCCGTCAACGAACTGAGCCGAACCGGCAGCCCCTTCACCGATCAGTGCATCGAACTCAGGGATATTGTGATAGGTATAATTCACACCATCTGTGCTGACACCCACCTGTGCCACATCATCACCGTTAAATGTGCGGAAAAATGTGGAAAATTTCAGGCGAACATCCGTTTTGCCGCTACAGTCAATGCCGGCGCCAGGGCCCGAAAGGGTAACATCATGCGGAAATTCTCCATTAGCATCAGAATCAAAAAAGAAATAGCCGGTTGAAGCCGTAGGGCCTGCCCAAGGGCCATCCCATGCGCCGGCGTCAGCGTCATTTGTCCACACCCAGTCCAATGGACCGTCGTTGGTGCCGCCGGCTGTCCAGTTGGTGGTGGAAGAGGCCTGGTCGGAGAAGTCCTCAGACCAAAAAACCTGTGCGAAACTTTGAGTAAGACCCAGTGTTGTCAGAAGTGCAACAAAAAGGCCTTTCGTCAGTAGCGATTTTAACATAAATGAAAGGGTTGTTAAATAGAAAAGTTAGTGAGTATTTATGGTTTTTTCAAAAGATTATTCTGCGGTCAAATATCTGCAATAAAGCCGAAATTAAACATAAACAGCCGGTTTTTATTTGCCAAATGACTGAATTAAACAGTTAGCCGGCCTCCCGGACATGGTTTAAATCTTTACAAAATTAATCATTCAGCAGGTCTTTCCCGATGTCTTTCCGGAAAAACCGACCTTCAAATTTGATCTTACGGGCATTTCTGTACGATTTGCGCAGGGCTTGCGGAATGGTTTTCCCCAGGGCAGTTACTGCAATGACACGACCGCCGTTGGTCACGATTTTTTCGCCGTCAGCTTTGGTGCCCGCATGCAGTACCAGGCAGTTTTTGGTGCTGTCGATGCCTTCGATTACTTTGCCTTTTTCGTAGTCGCCCGGGTATCCGCCACTGACCAGCATCACCGTGGTGGCGACTTTGGTTTCAGTGCGGATTTTTACGGTTTTCAGTCTGCCTTTGGCGCAGGCAGTCATCAAATCCACCATATCGTTTTTTATCCGTGGGAAAACCACCTCGGTTTCAGGGTCGCCCATCCGGCAGTTGTATTCGATCACAAACGGATCGCCTTTGACCATGATCAGCCCCAGGAATATAAACCCGTGGTAGGTTATTTTTTCTTTCCGCAAACCCTCCACGGTTGGAATAATGATTTGATTTTCAACTTTTTCCCAAAGTTTTTCATCCACAAAAGGGACCGGGCTCACAGCGCCCATGCCTCCTGTATTGGGTCCTTTGTCGCCGTCTTTGATACGCTTGTAATCTTTAGCCTCTGGTAAAATTTTATAGTTTTTGCCATCAAAAAGCACAAAAACGCTGAATTCGATGCCACTCAGAAATGACTCGATCACCACCCGTGCCGAGGCTTCCCCGAATTTACCGCCCAGCATGGCTTTGATTTCTTTTTTCGCGGCTTCTGTTTTTTCACAAATCACAACACCTTTTCCCGCAGCCAGACCATCGGCTTTCAACACGACCGGAAGCGGGTGTGTGTCGAGGTAAGCGAGTGCTTCTTTCAATTGTTCGCCGTTAAATTCGCGATAAGACGCCGTCGGAATCCGGTGGCGTTCCATAAATGCTTTGGCCCAGGCTTTGCTGCCTTCCAGCATGGCGCCTGTCTGCGATGGCCCGACGATGAGCAGGTGGCCCAGATCGGGCTGCGCAACAATAAAATCCCGGATACCCCGCACCAGCGGTTCTTCGGGCCCAACCACTAAAAGAGAAATTTTTTCTTTGCGGATAGTTGACACAACTGCCTCAAAATCAAGGGGGTTAATGTTTAAATTCTGCCCGCAGGAAGCAGTACCCGCATTGCCGGGAGCAATAAAAAGCGCTTCACATTTTTTACTTTTGGATAATTTCAGAGCAAACGTATGCTCACGCCCGCCGGAACCTAGTAGAAGAATTCTGTGCATGAAAAATGGTATAATGAAGGCGCAAATGTAGAACAGAAATCAGAGAACCCTGCCGGAAGCGCTTTAAAAGGCGTTGAATTTGTTGAATTGGCAGATTCGTTCAACCATCACTCGATCACAATTTTTTCCACCCAACGCGACTTTCCATGCTGCAACTGCATAAAATACAATCCTTCAGGTAAATCCGACCAGTCGAAGGCAAACAGATTGATGCCTGAAACGGCTCTTTCCTGTGATTGAAAAACCACACGTCCATCAGCACCGCTCAGGGACACCCGGAGGTCTTCCGCTTTTTCGGTAGTGAACTGCACCTGTGTAAAACCTTTGGTAGGATTGGGAGAAATACTTACCGCTGCATCGTGCAATCCCGGCGCATTTACCGAAACCAGCATGACGCCCCCCTGCGAAGTATTGCAGGCGCCGAAAGTATTGGTGTTGTTGGTAAATACCCAGGTATTGTCGGCATTGCGCTGAAGGGAACTCATGGAGCCGGCTTCGGGCGGTTCCACTGCGCCGCAATCCATGGAAGTCATACCCATGGCCGGCCCGTCGGCAGCGGTCAGCGTACCTTCGTACGACAGAAATTCCACTACTGTGCCGTTATTTACCAGCGCCATACCATCGTTGGGGCCGTTCTGAAACGCAAGCGAAGTAATGGTAAACACTTCGTAAACCTGCACGCCGAGCGATTGTCCGTTTACTGTACAATTATTTCCCAAAACACCGGAGAGTGGAAATGAAGAATAGAATTTACTGTCGGAACCGTTGTACATGTAAATTTCCCAGCCGCTCATGTCGGTGCCCGTAAGTCCCACGATTTCAATACGTTCGAGGGAATCGGCATTGAGGTT
>OFDN01001888.1_pt1 | contig 12646 bp, 12 predicted proteins | sample 1520971 | NCBI WGS metagenome assembly OFDN01 (sample SAMEA94257418, study PRJEB24077) | hot springs metagenome | biome: Aquatic biome; feature: Geographical feature; material: Water | place: India | collected 2012-06-12 | depth 5 m | reverse complement strand
CTCCACGGAGGTGCCGGGGCCGGCGGCCAGCATCATCAGCCCCATGATCGACAGGCCCGACACCTCGGTGTCGCCGCGGCGCACCTCGACCGCGGCGTCGAACCGGCCGGCCAGCTTGACGAATTTCGCCGCAGCGCGGGCGTGCAGGCCGCGCTGGTTGCGGATGATGACGGTTTGTCCCGCCTCCGGCTGCCCGCCGGAAGCACCGGTGTCGCCCGTGGTCATGGTGTCAGCCGTCCGACAACAGGGAGGAGGCGACGTTGATGTATTTCTGCCCGGCCTCGCGCGCGGCGTTGACCGCGTCGGCCAGCCGCTCGTTCACCCGCACGCTGGCCAGCTTGATCAGCATGGGCAGGTTGACGCCGGCGATCACCTCGACCTTCGCCTTGTCCATGATGGAGATGGCGAGGTTCGACGGGGTGCCGCCGAACATGTCGGTCAGCACGACCACCCCGGACCCGTCATCCACCTCCGCCACGGAGTTGAGGATGTCCTGGCGCCGTTGCTCCATGTCGTCTTCCGGGCCGATGCAGACGGCGCGCACCTGCTGCTGTTCGCCCACGACGTGCTCCAGGGCGGCGATGAACTCTTCCGCAAGACGCCCGTGGGTCACAAGAACCAAGCCGATCATCGCGAACCCTTCATCCTGAACCCTCTAGGGGATAGCCTTTCCTTGCGGTCTTGTCACCCGGACTCGGTGTCGCCGGGTCGGCCGCGTCACGGGGTGCCGGACGCCCCCTTGTCGAGATCGCGGTGCGACAGCCCGACCCGGATGCCCTGGTCCGCCAGCCACGCCGCCAGCCGCTCGGCCACATGGACCGAGCGGTGCTTGCCGCCGGTGCAGCCGATGGCGATGGTCAGATAGCTCTTGCCCTCCAGGCCGTAGCGCGGCAGCAGCGGCTCCAGCAGCCCGGTCAGCCGGTCGAAGAAGCGGGGGAAGTCGGGATCGCCGGCCACCCGCTCCGCCACCGCCGCGTCCAACCCGGTCAGCGGACGCAGCGCCGGATCCCAGTGCGGGTTGGTCAGGAAGCGCACGTCGAACACCAGATCCGCCTCGCGCGGCAGCCCCAGCCGGAAGGAGAAGGACGTGACGAAGACCTGGAGCGCGGGCTGCGTTCCCAGCCGGAAATCCGCCGCCAGGATGCGGCGCAGGTCGTGGATCGACAGCAGCGTGGTGTCCAGCGGCACGTCGGCGCGCAGCTTGACCGGGTGGAGCAGGCTGCGTTCGAGCTGGATGCCGTCGGGAACCGGGCGGTCCACCGCCAGCGGGTGGCGGCGCCGGGTCTCGGTGAAGCGGCGCTGCAGCGCCTCGTCCCCGCACTCCAGGAAGACCAGCCGCACCTCCAGCTCCGGCCGTCCGCGCAGCGACTCGATCTGCTCCACGAAGGCCTCGGCGGAGAAGTCGCGGGTGCGGCTGTCGATCACCAGGGCCAGCGGACGCCGCGTCGGGTCCGCCTGCTGCAGAAGCGCCGGGACCAGCGACAGCCTTAGGTTGTCCACCGCCTCGTAGCCCAAATCCTCCAGCGCCTTCAGGGCGACGGACATGCCGGCGCCGGACATGCCGGTGATGACGACGACCCGTCCGCGCGCGGTTGCCGGCGACGACGGATTGGGCGATGACGGGAGGGATGGCGCGACGATGGGGGTCATGGGACGACGGGAACCTGGCCTAGCGTGTGCGTGCGTGCCGCGGCGGCGGCGAGGCGGAGCTTGGCGGCGGCCGACGGCTCGAAGGGGGAGAGCGCCAGCCGCGGCAGGCGAGCGTTCAGCAGCGTGGCCGACACCGCGTCCGGCAACCGCTCGACCTCGGCGGCCGCCACCAGATCGACGACCAGCCCGACCTCCGCCGGGCCGTCGCACGGCAGCCGTACGATGCCAAGGCCACGGACCTCCAGCAGCCCGGCGAGCGCCGCCGGGGCCGACGCCATCAGCCGCCCGTCCACCATCCGCAGCTCCACGCGGTCATCCGCCACCAGAAGGGCGCCCCCGTCGATCAGGCGCAGCGCCACGTCCGACTTTCCCGCACCCGAAGGCCCCCGCAGCAGGACGCCAATGCCGCCCACGAGGACGCAGGTGCCGTGTATGGTCACCATGATGGCGGGAGGTTGGGACGCCCAACGAATTCTGTCAATCGTCCATCGCGGGCGACCGCGAACGGGAGCGTGGCGTTTCCGGTGGCGTCGCTCAGCGCGCCAGCTCCGGTCGCGGTGCGGAGGCCCGCAGCTCTTCCAACTCGCGCGCCAGAGCGTCGCGCCGGCGGATCATCTCTTCAAGATCGTCCAGCTCGGCCGCCTCCTGGCAGGCGGACCGGAAGTCGCGCTCCCGTTCCAGCCGGCGGAGCAGCACCTTGTAGCTGTCGGCGATGCGCGACAGATGGTGCTGCGCGCCCTGCAGCGCCGCGGCCAGCTGCGCCCGTTCCGCGGTGGCCACCCGCATCATCCGGGCAAGCTCCCCCTGCTGGTGGCCGGCATCGCGGATCAGGCGGGCGAGACGGACGCGTTGCAGGTCGACGACATTGGACATCCGCTTTCAGCCCTCTCCGTACAAGGAACAGGCGGTCGCTCGTCGATCGGCCGGGATGTCCCGACGTCCTGCACATCGCGCTCGGCAATCATAAAAATGACGCTTAACGCGCCTCTTGTCCAGCCTTCGCGTGTGCGAAAGATTTCACTAAATTTGAATGTTTGTGGCGTTCACCCCACAGGCAACCTTACCGTGAAGACCGCTCCGGTGACAGTGCCGTCAGGCGACCGTCGATTGTGCGCGGTGATGCTCCCGTCGTGCGCCTCCACGATCTGGCGGGAGATGCTGAGCCCGAGGCCGGAGTGGGTACCGAACTTCTCCCCGGCCGGGCGCTCGCTGTAGAAGCGCTCGAAGATGGCGGTCTCTTTGCCCTCCGGGATGCCGGGCCCGTCGTCGGACACGTCGGCGACCACCGCCCCGGCGGTGCGGCGGGCGGACAGCCGGACCCGGCCGCCCGGCGGCGAGAAGGACAGCGCGTTGGCGATCAGGTTCTGGAACACCTGGGTCAGCCGCCCTTCCAGCCCGGGAACGGTCAGGTCCTCCCCCGCGGGGATGTCCACGACCACCCGCGGCGGCGCGTCGCCGTCCGCCATCGGCCCGGCGTCCGGGCCACCGCCCGGACCACCCCCGGGAGCACCCCCGGGAGCACCGACGGCCGCCGTCTGCGGGGCCGCGGTGGCGTGGATGTCGGCCAGCGTCCGCAGCATGGCGCCGAGATCCACCGGCCCGGGTTCGGCCCGGCTCAGCTCCGCGTCGAGGCGCGAGGCGTTGGAGATGTCGCTGATCAGCCGGTCCATCCGCTGGATGTCGTCGGCGATGATCGCCATCAGCCGCGCCCGCCGCTCGGGGTCGCCCACCCGGTTCACCGTCTCCACCGCGCTGCGCAGCGAGGACAGGGGGTTCTTGATCTCGTGCGCGACATCGGCGGCGAAGCGCTCGATCGCGTCCATGCGCGCCCACAGCGCCGCCGTCATGTCGCGCAGCACGCCCGACAGGTCGCCGATCTCGTCGCCGCGCACGCGGAAGTCGGGGATGTCGGTGTGCCGCCCGTGCCCCAGCCGCACCCGGTCCGCCGCCATGGCGAGGCGGCGGATGGGCCGGGCGATGGTGCCGGCCAGATAGACCGACAGCAGCACGGTGACCGCCAGCGCCACCGCGAAGACCTTCAGGATGTCCAGCCGCACCGAGCGGATGGCGGCGTCGATCTCGGTGCCCGCGCGCGACAGCAGGACGGCGCCCAGCACCTCCTTGTAGCGCTGCACCGGCACGGCGACGGTGAGCATCAGCCCGTCGCGCCCGTCCGCCCCTTCGCCGCGCCACACGGTCGACGCGACCTCGCCGGCGAGCGCGCGGTCCACGTCGCCCGCCGCCGGCCCCAGGGGCGCCCCCAAGGACCCCATCGCCTCCTCGTAGACCGGGAAGGCCTCGCGGCTCGGCAGGATGTCGAGGATGCGGTCGTAGAGGTCGGCCGCGGCGTGCGACAGCGGGTTGCCGGTGGCGGGGGGCGGCAGCTCCTGGATCTGGATGGCACCGCTCGATCCGACCAGCACGCGGCTGTCGGACAGCAGCCGCCCGTCCGGGTCGAACAGGCGGGTGCGGGTGGCCGTCGTCTCCACCAGCCGGCGCACCATCTGCCGGGCCAGCTCGGGCTGCAGGACGTAGGTCTCCTCCACCGCCGCCTCGTCGCGGCGCACCGCGCCCTCGCCGAGTGCGGAAGCGAAGATGCGCGCTTCGGTGCGCAGCGCGTCCAGCTCGGCCTGGATCAGCCGGTCCTGGTAGCGGCCGAGATAGAGCAGCCCGCCGACCAGTATGGCCAGCGCCAGCACGTTGACCGCCAGGATGCGAAGGGTGAGCGGCGAGCCACCGCGGCGCTGCTGGCGGCGCGACGCGCGGTCGGCGGCGCGCTCACCCCTCGCGGTAGCGGTATCCCACGCCATAGAGCGTCTCGATCTGGGCGAACTCCTCATCGACCGCCTTGAATTTCTTGCGCAGCCGCTTGATGTGGCTGTCGATCGTGCGGTCATCCACATAGACATGCTCGCCATAGGCGGCGTCCATGAGCTGGTCGCGGCTCTTCACGTGGCCGGGGCGCTGGGCCAGCGCCTTGACCAGCAGGAATTCCGTCACCGTCAGGTCGATGGTCCGGCCGTTCCAGGTGCAGGCGTGGCGCGCCGCGTCGAGCGCCAGCGCGCCGCGGACGATCATCTGGTTGGGGTCGCCGCCGCCCTCCTTCTCGCGGCTCAGGCTCTCGCGCCGCAGCAGCGCGCGGATGCGCTCGATCAGCAGGCGCTGGGAGAAGGGCTTCTTGATGTAGTCGTCGGCGCCCAGCCGCAGACCCATCAGCTCGTCCACTTCGTCGTCCTTGCTGGTCAGGAAGATGACCGGCATGTGCGAGGTCTGGCGCAGCCGCTGCAGCAGCTCGATGCCATCCATGCGCGGCATCTTGATGTCGAGCACGGCGAGGTCGGTCGGCCGCTGGGTCAGCCCGCGCAACGCCTCGCTGCCGTCGGAGTAGGTGCGGACGTCGAATCCCTCCGCCTCCAGCGCCATCGACACCGAAGCCAGGATATTCCGGTCGTCATCGACCAGGGCGACCGTGTGCGCCATCGGAGCCTTTCCTCATAGGATGATGCCTGACCATTGGGGCCAACCGGCGACGGCCTTGTGCAGATGGGTGCGTCGTATGCCATCTACCAGTTTTCCCTTTCTCACGCCCGATCTTCTGCGCCAATATGGCGGCGTTGGGGCGGAGCGCATCCGCCGCAGCGGGATCGGCAGCTTTCGCCGGCAGCTTTCACCAGCGATGGTGGCCGGCGGCAACGCGAAGGGCCAGAGTGTCGCAGACAGCGTGGTTTTGGTCGGGGCGGCGACAGGTCCGCCCACGATGATGCCCGGCGGGACCACCGGCGGACCGGAGGAACGGTCGGGGCATGGCGACGCGGCGCGCGCGGTGATGCGCGCCACCGACCGGGCGGTGCTGACCACCGCCCAGCGCGACGCGGCCGGCTGGCCCTACCCCTCGCTGGTTCTGGTGGCGCTCGACCATGACGGGACGCCGCTGCTGCTGATCTCCACCCTGGCCGATCACACCCTCAACATCGCCGCCGACCCCCGTGTCGGGCTTCTGTTCGACGGCACCGCCGGGCTGGAGCAGCCGCTGGCCGGCGCGCGCCTCTCGGTGCTGGGCCGCGCCTTGCGGTCTGAGGAGCCGCGCCACCGCCAGCGCTTCCTGGCGCGCCACCCGTCGGCGGCGTTCTACGCCGGCTTCAAGGATTTCGCGGTGTACAGCGTGGCGGTGGAGCGGGCGCACCTGGTGGCCGGTTTCGGCCGCGTCCGTTGGATGGAGGCGGCCGACCTGCTGCTGCCGTCGGTCCCGCCGGCGCTTGCCGATCAGGAAGGTGCGATCGTGCGTCACATGAACGACGACCACGCCGACGCGCTACAACTCTACGCGACCGCGCTGCTGGGCTTGCCGCAGGGCGACGGTGATGGTCCGGGGTGGACGATGACCGGTGTCGATCCGGAGGGGTGCGACCTGCGACGCGGTGCCACCGTGGCGCGTCTGCCCTTCGTCCGCCGGGTCTCGGGATCCGAGGAGGTGCGGGCCGAACTGGTGCGCCTCGTCCGGCAGGCCCGCGCCGGGGGTGGGGAAGGGGTTACTTCGGCCGGACACCCAGCCGCGTGAATTCCGCACTTTCAAGACGGGGGATGAGCGCTCTACAAGGACCCTGAGCCAGCCGCGCCGCCCGAACGGCGACGCGACCATCAACGAACAACAACGCGTCATGAGGAGACCCGACCGATGAACCCACTGCCCCAGCACGTGCCCCGATCCCGCGGCGTCGCCGGACGGGTCCGTCCCTGATCCCCGGCGCGGTCGGGTGCCGGTCGGCGGGCCACACGCCGCACCGGATCCACGCCCTCCGCGTCGAAACGTCGCTGGAACCCGGGGGATGATCCCCTTGGGATGATGAACCCCCATTGGCCGTACAAGCCGACGCGTCCGTAGTCAGCGGCGCGCAACCGATGTTCGATGGCAGGCCAAGGGGCTGGAGGAGAGGCTGAAAGGCTATGACGAACGAGCTGACGCGAACCCGGAACAAGAAGCTCCTCGACTGGGTCGAAGAGGTCGCCCTGAAGTGCAAGCCCGAGCGGGTGCACTGGTGCGATGGTTCGCAGGAGGAGTATGACCGGCTCTGCGCCGAGATGGTGGCCCAGGGAACCTTCATCCGCCTGAACGACGCGAAGCGCCCGAACTCCTACCTCTGCCGCTCCGATCCCGGCGACGTCGCGCGGGTCGAGGACCGCACCTTCATCTGCACGTCCCGCAAGGAGGATGCCGGTCCCACCAACAACTGGGTCCACCCGGAGGAGATGACGGCCAAGCTGGACGGCCTTCTGGAAGGCTGCATGCGCGGCCGGACCATGTATGTGATCCCGTTCAGCATGGGACCGCTGGGCTCGCCCATCTCCCACATCGGCGTGCAGATCAGCGACAGCCCCTATGTGGTGGTCAGCATGCGGCTGATGACCCGCATGGGCGGCCGGGTGCTGGACATCCTCGGCGACGCCGACTTCGTGCCGTGCCTGCACTCCATCGGCGCGCCGCTGGCCCCGGGCGAGGCCGACGTGCCCTGGCCCTGCAACGCCGAGCACAAGTACATCGTGCATTACCCGGAGACCCACTCGATCGTCTCCTACGGCTCGGGCTACGGCGGCAACGCGCTGCTCGGCAAGAAGTGCTTTGCGCTGCGCATCGCGTCGGCCATGGGCCGCGAGCAGGGCTGGCTGGCCGAGCACATGCTGATCCTCGGCGTGGAGAGCCCGGAGGGCGAGAAGACCTACGTCGCGGCCGCCTTCCCGTCGGCCTGCGGCAAGACCAACTTCGCCATGCTGGTCCCGCCCGACGGCTTCGACGGCTGGAAGGTGCGCACCATCGGCGACGACATCGCCTGGCTGAAGCCCCAGCCCGACGGCACGCTGCGCGCCATCAACCCGGAGGCCGGCTTCTTCGGCGTCGCCCCCGGCACCAGCATGAAGTCCAACCCCAACGCCATGAAGACGTTGACCGCCAACGTCATCTTCACCAACGTGGCGATGACCGACGACGGCGACGTCTGGTGGGAGGGCATGACGGACGAGCCGCCGGCCCACCTGATCGACTGGCAGGGCAAGGACTGGACGCCCGGCTGCGGCCGTCCGGCGGCGCACCCCAACTCGCGCTTCACCGCCCCGGCCAGCCAGTGCCCCAGCATCGACCCGGCCTGGGAGGATCCGGCCGGCGTGCCGATCGGCGCTCTAATCTTCGGCGGCCGCCTGTCCAAGACCTTCCCGCTGGTGTTCGAGGCCTTCGACTGGCAGCACGGCGTCTACCTCGCGGCGACCATGGGCTCGGAAGCCACCGCCGCCGCGGTGGGGCAGGCCGCCATCCGCCGCGATCCCTTCGCCATGCTCCCCTTCTGCGGCTACAACATGGGCGAGTATTGGAACCACTGGCTGGCGATGGAAAAGCAGGTCGAGAAGCGGCCGCGCATCTTCCGCGTTAACTGGTTCCGCAAGGACGGCAACGGCAAGTTCGCGTGGCCTGGCTTCGGCGATAACATGCGCGTGCTGAAGTGGATCGTCGACCGCGTGCGCGACCGGGCGCCCGATCCGGTGAAGAGCCCCTTCGGCAACATGCCGCGTTACCAGGACCTCAACTGGAACGGCATCGACTTCTCCGAGGACCGCTTCAACAGCATCATGAACATCGACCGCGGCGAAGCGGTGGCGGAGGCCAAGGACCAGGCCGAGCTGTTCGCCCGCTTCGGCCACCACCTTCCCGCCGAACTGGAGAAGGAGCGCGAGGATCTGCTCCGCCGACTGGAGGAGACGCCGCCGGTCTGGCGCCTTGCCTGATCCGACACGTCCCTGACCAAAGGAACGGCCCCCGTGCGCCACGACCGGTGCGCGGGGGCCGTTCCTTTTGGAGTGGGCGCCGACGGGCTGCTCCACCTCCGGTCTACTCCCTTCGTGACACTCCGCCGCGGCACCGGTAGGATCGCGGGGACGTTGCGGCGCTTGTGCCCGGCGTTTCTGGATCATGCGGATTCCACAGCCCGCCGCGCGCCGCATCTGCGACCCTGCGCGATCGGGTGGCCGGATCCGGCCGGGTTAGCCCCGGCGGGTTGCGAGGGAGCGTGCGGCGATGTTCGTGATGATCGGGGTGGGCATCGTCCTCTTCAGCGTGTTCGGCGGCTATGCCATGGCCGGCGGCCATCTGGGGGTGCTGTGGCAGCCCTTCGAATACCTGATCATCCTGGGTGCCGCGGTCGGGGCCTACTGCATCGCCAATCCCAAGGGCGTCATCACCCACACCGGCAAGGAGGTTGGCCACCTCTTCAAAGGACCAAAATACAAGAAGGAGGATTATCTCGAACTCCTCACCATGATGTACCAGGTCTTCAAGATTGCGAAGACCAAGGGCCTTCTGGCGCTCGAACAGCACATTGAGAAGCCGGAGGACAGCCCGCTGTTCCAGCAATTCCCGAAATTCTACGGCGACCATCACGCGATCGCCTTCCTCTGCACCTATCTCCGCCTGATGTCGCTGGGGGCCGACAACCCGCACGAGCTGGTGGATCTGATGGAAGAGGACATCGAGACCATGCACCACGAGCACCAGCGCGTGTCCGACGCCATCCAGGGTGTGGCGGACGGCGTGCCGGCGCTGGGCATCGTGGCGGCGGTGCTGGGCGTGATCCACACCATGGGATCGATCACCGAGCCGCCGGAGGTGCTGGGCAAGCTGATCGGCGCGGCGCTGGTCGGCACCTTCTCCGGCGTGCTCTTCGCCTACGGTTTCTTTGCTCCCATCGCGGGTGGTCTGAAGCACATCTACCACGCCGAGGGGAAGTACTATCAGTGCATGAAGACCGGCCTGCTTGCCCACCTCTCCGGCTACGCGCCAGCCATCTCGGTGGAATACGCGCGCAACGTGCTGGAACCGGAATACCGACCAACCTTCGCCCAGGTCGAAGAGGCGACCGCGGCGCTGCCGCCGGCGTGATCCCGTGACCGGCGACGCCCCGCGCATCGTCTGGAACGAGGGGACCATGGGCGAATGGTCGGCCGCCTTCGCCCGCGTCGCCCGTCCGAACCTGATGCAGTCCTTCGGCTATGCCCAGGCGATGGGGCGGACGCACGGCTATGTCCCGCGCCTCGGCCTGATCGAGCGGGCGGGGGAGGGGCTGGGACTGGTCCAGATCCTGGAGCGCCGCCACCTCAAGCTGTTCCACGAGCGCCAGCTCCACCGCGGGCCGCTGTGGTTCGGCGGCGTGCCGGGGGAGGAGGTGCTGGAGCCGGTGTTCCGCCTGCTGCGCAAGGCCGTGCCGAACAACCCGCTGAACCGCGCCAGTGTCCTGCCCGAGCTTCCCGCCGGTCCGGCGATGGAGGCGCTGATGGCGCGCTGCGGCTTCACCCGCATGGCCACCGGCTACCGTACGGTCTGGCTCGACCTGACGAAGCCGCCCGAGTCGCTGCGCGCGGGCTTCTCGACCAGTTGGCGGCAGTCCCTGAAATCGGCGGAAAGGGCCGGGCTGACCATCGACCTCGACCCGGAGGCGAAGAATCTGCCCTGGCTGATGAAGCAGGAGCACGACCAGGCCGCCGCCAAGAGCTTCCGCGCCATGACCGGCCCGCTGGCCGTGCGCCTGCGCAACGCGCTGGTGAAGGCGGACGGGGTGATGATGGTGGCGGCGCTGGCCGGCGGCGAGCCGGTGGCGTCGGCCCTGTTCTATGGGCACGGCCGCGCGGCGACCTATCAGGTCGGCTGGTCGAACGGGACGGGACGGCGCACCAACGCCATGCGGCTGGTGCTGTGGCGGGCCATCCAGGCGTGGAAGGACCGCGGGGCGGTGGCGCTGGATCTCGGCGGCATCAACCCCGATTCGGCACCGGGCGTCACCGAGTTCAAGACGGCGATGGGCGGCGAGGCGGTGGAGACCGTCGGCCTCTACCGCTGACGGTTGGCGAGCACAGCGAGAGGAGAGCGCGCATGGCCCCGAAACCCCCGGCCAAGGCGCCGGCGGCCGCCCCGGCGAAGGGGTCGGCCGCGGCCGACCCCGATCACATCAGCGCGGAGGAGGCGAGCCTCGCCATCGACCGGGCAGCGGCCAAGCGACCGCAGATCGCGGTGGCGCGGGAGAAACTGTCGAAGCTGGCCGGAGACGACGATCGTGGTCTCCGCATGCTGGCGGAGGCGATCCGCCGCATGATGCGCGACGGCTGATGCCGCGGCCGGTGGCCGGTCAGCAGCCGGCCTTGGCGGCGCAGGCCTCGGACGGCTTGCGCGCCAGCCGGTCGGTCGCCCCGTTGCCGGTGACGAGTTGCAGCCCGCCGCGTGCCTGCTCGAACTGCCGCTCGATGCCGCGGACCGCCTGCTGGAAGTCACGCAGGTCGCGGCCGTCCAGCTTCTGGCCGGTGGGCAGGTCGATGCTGCGCGGGTCGATCTGTTGGCCGCGCTTCAGCACCTCGTAGTGCAGGTGCGGGCCGGTGGAGCGGCCGGTGCTGCCGACATAGGCGATCACGTCGCCCTGCTCGACCTTGGCCCCGCGCCGCATTCCGGTCGCGAATCGGCTGAGGTGGGCGTAGGCCGTGGAGATCTCGTTGTTGTGGCGGATGCGGACATACTGGCCGTAGGCGCCCTTCGTCCCGGCCTCCTCCACCACACCGTTGCCGGCCGCGTAGATCGGGGTGCCGGTGGGGGCGCCGAAATCGACGCCCTTGTGCATCTTGCTGTAGCCCAGGATCGGGTGCTTGCGCATGCCGAAGCCCGAGGTGATCCGCACCCCGTCCACCGGCGTGCGCAGCAGCGCGCGCCGGATGCTCTCGCCCTGGCGGTTGTAATAGTCGATGCGGCCGTCATGGTCCTTGAAGCGGTAGATCGGCAGCTCCCGGCCGCTCAGCACCAGGGAGGCGTGGAGCAGCTCGCCCTCGCCGGCGTCGCGCCCGTCCTCGGTGACGATCCGCTCGTAGAGCACGGCGAACCGATCGCCCGGCTGCAGGTCGCGCTGGAAATCCACCTCGTGGGAGTAGGCCTTGATCACCGCCATCATCACGGAGATGGGCACGCCCGCCTTGCTTCCGGCCTCGAACAGGCTGGACTGGATCTCACCCTCGCCGGCGGCGGGCAGCCTCTGAACCGCCTTCTGGTTCTCCGAGGTCTCGAATCCGTCGTCGCCGCGCGCCACCGACACCGACCGCACCACATCCGGCGCGATCTCCAGCCCGACGAAACGCTTCGACCCGCCGCGCCGCGGCTCGAACAGGACGGTGACCTCCTGCCCCACCTGCAGGCTGCGCGGGTCGAACCGCTCGCGCAGCGCCTCGATGGCGCCGTGCGCATCGTCGCGCGACACATCGGCATCCGCCAGCAGCGTCATCAGCGTGTCGCCGCGCGCGACCGCCAAGGTGTGGCGTTCCGGCTCGGGCGCCGCTTCCGCCTTCGCCGTCGGTGCGGGACTCGCCTTCGGGGCCGGGCCCTGGCGCTTGATCGCCGGTGCTGCGGGGCGGTCGGACGCCGCCTGCACATCGACCGGGACACTCTGGGTGAGCAGGCCGACCAGGCCGGCAGCGCACAGCGCGAGGGTGGGAAGGCTGGCGAGCCTCTGACGCACCGCATCCTCCGTATCGGTTGGGGGCCGGACCGCGGATGCGGCCCGTGCTCCGACCTTGCTCAGGGGGCGCCCCGCTGTCAACGGACAAGCCCTTGCTTGATCCGTTGTACGGGTCGCCTGCCCCTTTGTCGGTCGTCCGGCACTAGGCGGGATGGACAGACGACGGGGGCCTTCCGCGCCCTTCCGAAAAAATGCGGCGCACGATGAAAAAAGTTCTTGCGAGGTTTGGAGAGGCTGGCCTATAACCCGGCTCACCGACGCGGTGCTGCTGACGAAGCGGCGCGGTTCGGTGACCCCCGAGACAGGGTAGCGGATTGCGGCGCCGGGCAGCTGGCGCTCAAAAACGCGTCTCCGGATGGGGGATTGGGGTGGGTTCCACCCCCGGATCTTTGAAAAGTTGATACCGTGTTGTGAGAAGGGATGCGCAGGCGGCGGCTGTGATGGCCGGGACTGTGGTCTGGTTTCTC
>OFDN01001886.1_pt1 | contig 12664 bp, 3 predicted proteins | sample 1520971 | NCBI WGS metagenome assembly OFDN01 (sample SAMEA94257418, study PRJEB24077) | hot springs metagenome | biome: Aquatic biome; feature: Geographical feature; material: Water | place: India | collected 2012-06-12 | depth 5 m | reverse complement strand
ACGATTCGCACGCCGGCACTGTGGAGCATCGAGAGGCTCTGGCGCAACACGTGCTCAGCCCAGCGTCACGTTGCGCAGCTTCGCGAAGTCGCGCTTGAGCTCGCTGCGGAAGTCGGGGTGCGCGATGGAGATGAGCAGGTCGGCGCGCTGGCGCAGCGTCTTGCCGTGCAGGTTGACGGCGCCGTACTCGGTGACGACCCAGTGCGTGTGCCCGCGCGTGGTGACGACGCCGGCGCCGTCGGCCAGCAACCGGTCAGCCGGCCGGTGGACACGGAACTCATCATCAACGCCAAGGGCCGCCTGCTGGAGCCGGGAGAGTTCGGCGAAATCGTCGTGAAGACCGGCGTCAACGGCGAGAAGACCCGCCTCAAGGACCTGGCCCGCATCGAACTGGGAGCCGCCGGCTACTCGTTGCGCTCGCTACTGAACAACAAGCCCGCGGTGGCGATCCCCATCTTCCAGGCGCCGGGCGCGAACGCGTTGCAGGTGTCCCAGGACGTCCGTTCGGCCATGGCTGAGCTGAAGCGGAACTTCCCCGAGGGCCTCGACTACGCGGTCGTGTATGACCCGACGGTCTTCGTGAGCCACTCGATTGACGCCGTGGTCCACACGCTCTTCGAGGCCATCGTGCTGGTGGTGATCGTCGTGATCCTGTTCCTGCAGACGTGGCGCGCCTCGATCATCCCGCTGGCCGCCGTGCCGGTCTCGCTGGTCGGCACCTTCGCGGTGATGCTCGCCCTCGGGTTCAGCATCAACAACCTCACCCTGTTCGGCCTGGTGCTCGCCATCGGCATCGTCGTGGACGACGCCATCGTCGTCGTCGAAAACGTTGAACGGAACATCGCCCTCGGCCTGACACCCTTCGAGGCCACCAAACGCGCGATGGAGGAAGTCACCGGCCCCATCATCGCCATCGCGCTGGTGCTCTGCGCGGTATTCGTGCCGACCGCCTTCATCAGCGGGCTGACCGGCCAGTTCTACAAGCAGTTTGCCATCACGATCGCCATCTCGACGCTGATCTCCGCGTTCAACTCGCTCACGCTGTCACCGGCCCTCTGCGCCGTGCTGCTCAAGGGACATCACGAACCGAAAGATGCCGTTTCCCGTCTCCTCGAAAAACTGCTCGGCTGGCTGTTCCGGCCGTTCAACCGGGCCTTCGAGTGGGCCGGTGAGCGCTACGGCCGTTCGGTGGCCGGCGTCATCCGCAAGAGCGCCATCGCCCTCGTGCTGTATGCGGCGCTGGTCGGCCTGACCGGCTGGAGCTTCACCCGGGTGCCGACCGGCTTCGTGCCCACGCAGGACAAGCAGTATCTCGTCGCCTTCGCGCAACTGCCGGACGCCGCCTCGCTGGACCGATCCGAGGCAGTCATGCGCCGGATGGCGGAGATCGGCCTGAAGCATCCCGGCGTGCAGGACGCCGTGCAGTTCCCCGGGCTCAGCATCGCCGGCTTCAGCGTCGCGCCGAACTCGGGGATCGTGTTCTTCTGCCTCAAGCCGTTCGAGGAACGCACCACGCCCGAGCTCAGCGGCCAGGCCATCGCCGACGCGCTGAATCGTGAGTTCGCCGGCATCCAGGAGGCGTTCATCCTGACCGTCATGCCGCCCGCGGTGAACGGCCTTGGGACCGTTGGCGGGTTCAAGATGTATGTCGAGGACCGCGCCGGGCTGGGCTACGACGCGCTCTTCCAGCAGGTGCAGGCCATGACCGGCAAGGCGTTCCAGACGGCCGGACTCGCCAACACCTATTCCACCTTCACGGTCAACGTGCCGCAGCTCGACGCGGAGATCGACCGCGTGAAGGCCAAGACCCAGGGAGTGCCCCTGCAGAATCTCTTCGAGACCATGCAGATCTACCTGGGCTCGCTCTACGTGAACGACTTCAACCTGTTCGGCCGAACCTACCAGGTGGTCGCCCAGGCCGACGCGCCGTTCCGGGACAAGGCCGAGGACATCACCCGGCTGAAAACCCGGAACCTGAAGGGTGAAATGGTCCCGCTCGGTTCGCTGGTCAAGGTCCGTGAATCCTACGGCCCGGACCGGGCCCAGCGTTACAACGGCTATCCGGCTGCCGAGTTCAGCGGCGGTCCGGCGCCCGGCTACAGCTCCGGACAGGCCGAGGCGCTCATGGCCCAACTCGTCGGGGAATCCCTGCCCAAGGGCTTCGCCTACGAATGGACCGAGCTGACCTACCAGCGCATCCTCTCAGGCGACAGCGCCATCTACGTCTATCCGCTCTGCATCCTGCTCGTGTTCCTCGTGCTCGCGGCGCAATACGAGAGCTTCCGCCTGCCGCTCGCGATCATCCTCGTGGTGCCGCTCTGCCTCCTGTTCGCGATCACCGGCGTCTATCTCAGCCAGGGGGACAACAACATCTTCACGCAGATCGGCCTCATCGTGCTGGTCGGACTCGCCTGCAAGAACGCGATCCTGATCGTGGAGTTCGCCAAGGCCCGTCAGGACGAGGGTGCCTCGCCGTTCGACGCCGCGGTCGAAGCCTGCCGGCTGCGCCTGCGGCCGATCCTGATGACCTCGATCGCGTTCATTGCCGGCGTGTTCCCGCTGGTCGTCGCGAAGGGCGCCGGCGCCGAGATGCGCCAGGCGATGGGCGTCGCCGTGTTCGCCGGCATGATCGGGGTGACGGTGTTCGGGCTGTTCCTCACGCCAGTCTTCTATGTCGTGCTCATGAAGCTCGGCCGAAAGCAGCCGGCGACCGCACCGGCCAAGGGCTCGGCCCACACCGTGGCCGCCGGCACGGGCGCGCTGCTGGCGCTGATCAGTTTTTGGCCTGGCGAACTTCAGGCCGGTCCGCTGACGGTCGGCCCCGATTACCGCCGCCCGACGAATGCCGTTGTGGAATCCTACAAGGCCGCCGAATACGGCGAATGGAAGGAAGGCCGGCCGCTCGACACCCTGCCCAAGGGCAGCTGGTGGGAAGTCTTCAACGATCCTGCGCTGAACGAACTGGAAACGCGCGCCGTCGCCGGCAGCCCGCAATTGAAGGCGGCCGTGGCCCGCGTGGACCAGTCCCGCGCCGTGGCCCGTGCGAGCCGCAGCGAGTTCCTGCCGAGCCTCGACTTCAACCCCTCGTGGCGTCGCGAGCGGTTCTCGCCGAACCAGGTTCCGGCCTTCGGCACGATGACCTTCAACAGCTTCCGCGTGCCGCTGGACCTCAGCTACGAGGTGGATCTCTGGGGCCGTGTCCGGCGCGGCTTCGAAGGCGCGCGGGCGGAGGCACAGGCCAGCCTCGCCTCGCTGCACAGCGTGCTGCTGACCCTGCAGGCGGACGTCGCCCAGACCTATTTCCGGCTCCGGGCGCTGGATGCGGAACTCGCCGCCGTCGTCAGCACGTCCCAGCTCCGGCATGAGCAGGTGGAGCTCGTGAAAAACCGTCTCGAAGGCGGCATCGGCAACGAACTCGATGTCGTGCGCGCCGAAACCGAACTCGCCAGCGCCGAAGCAGAGGCGGCCGCCCTCGCGAAAGCCCGCGCCGAACTCGAAAACGCCCTCGCCATCCTGGTCGGCGCCCACCCCGCGGCCTTCCGTTTTGCCGCCCTCCCCGAGCCCGCTGGCTGGCAACCGGAACCGCCGGCCATTCCGGCCGGTTTGCCCGCCGACCTGCTGGAGCGCCGGCCGGATGTCGCGGAAGCCGAGCGTCAGCTGGCCGCGGCCAACGCCCGCATCGGGATCGCCAAGGCGGCCTTCTTCCCCGTGCTGCGCCTGACCGGCAGCGCCGGCTACCTGAGCGGCGAGGTGGACAACCTGTTCAACTGGGACAGCCGCATCTGGACCCTCGGGCCGAGCCTGTCCCTGCCCCTGTTCGCCTCGGCCCGCAACCACGCGAAGTTCCGGCAGTCGCAGGCCGCCTTTGAGGAAGCCGTCGCCACGTATCGCCAGCGGGTGCTGGCCGCCTTTGGCGACGTGGAGAACAGCCTGGCCGGGATCTACTTCCTTGCGCTCCAGGCCGAAGCCCAGCAGCGCGCCGTGGCCAGCGCCGGCCGGGCCAATGAACTGGCGGACGAACGCTACCGCGCCGGCCTTGTGAGCTATCTCGAAGTCGTGGACGCGAACCGCATCGCCTTCCAGACCCGCCGCGCCCACGCCCAGCTTGCCGGCCAACGCCTCATCGCCACCGTCCAGCTGGTGAAAGCCCTCGGCGGCGGCTGGCACGAGGAAGCCCTCGCCGCAAAGCGGTGAAGTGGCGGCCGGTCAGCGATGCAGCGCCGCGACGCCCTTGGGCAGGTTGCGCAACGCGGTCACTTCCCGGGCCGACAGCGCCTTGTTGAAGATCGCGAGGTCGTCCATCCAGCCGGTGTAGCTCAAGCCCAGCATCACTAGGGTTTCGTCGGGGTTCCACGTCCACGTCTGCTCCCGCGGGCTGAGCTCGCCCTTCAATTCGCCGTCCAGGTAGAGCCGGGTGAGGCCGTTCGCCTTGCCGGTGTTGAACTTCTCCCAGGTGAACACCACATGGGTCCACCGCTCGCGGGAGAACGGCGGGCGCTCGACCTTGATCAGCGGCTTTTCAGCAAAGGCCATGTCGTCCCATTTCCGGTTCTGCGGGTTCCAGCAGGCCGGGTCGGCATAGGCACCCAGCCGGAACTCCCGGGGCTTTTCGTCCTTGGTGAACTCGGTGAAGAACGCCGCGTTGTCCCACTGCTTCGGCGTGATCTGGATCGTGTCGCAGTAGCCGGGTTCCAGGTCCTCATCCGGATTCACGCGCAGCCAGAACGACACCGAGCCCTGCCAGTGGCGCGCCCGATACGGCACGTTGCCGGCGGCCTTGAAGGCGACCACCTCCTTGATCGTCCGGTCGAAACGCAGGGCCCCGCCGTGGCGGCCCTGCAGGAACGCCAACGAGACTCCGGCGGGCGGCAGTCCGGGCTGCACCACCCGCGGCGCACCCCACTGCGGCCCCCAGTGGATTCGCGCATCCCCCTTCGCAAAGGTCGCATCCGCGGAGTCATCGAACGGCGCGTGGAAGAGCAGCGACAACGCAAGGGAGCGGCGGGCGGCGAACGGAACCCCGTCATCGCCCCGGGCTGGAACGGCCAGCAGCAGGACGGCGAGCAGGGAACCGAAGCGGCGGAGCAAAGCGGCGCGGGACATGTTGCCCGGCCAGATGCCCCCGAAGACCGGCGGATTCAAGCGCGGAAACCGGACCACTGCGGAGAGCGCACACCGGTTGACGTGGGCAGGGAACAGCCTTTGGCATGGTCGCGGTGCCGCCGACAACGATTGCCTGGGGTCATCGCCGCCGGGTTCTCAGCCACCAGCATCCGCACGCCAGCACCACGACGCCGGCCCCACCGGTGCCGGGCTCCGGGACGGCCGGAGCGGTTTCCCCGGTGAGAATCACCGACCACCGAACCAACTGCATCGTTCCCCCGGCCGAAAGGTCACCCACATTGAGCCGCCAGTCCGCATTGGCGGACAGGCCTGCAAACGCCGCGTCCAGGGATTCTGCCGGGGCAAAGCCACCGGCCAGCACCGCCGAGACCAGCGTGGGAGCGGCCGTTTGGATGCCCGCCGTTTCGCCGTCGCGCACAAGGACATTCCAGCCATTGAAGGCGCCGGAAACCTGGTCGAGCAGCACCGCCTTGGCATCGGCCGCGGAGAGCGGCTGCCCGAGAGGGGTCCGTAACAGGGACACGACCATGTCACCGGCAAAGCCCGGAGCGCCGGGCGTTCCCGTGAGCTCAAAGGCAACCTCCACGCGGCTGAGGCTCACAATGGCGGAACCGCCAATGCTCAGCAGCGAGGGTGTCAGGACCGACTGAAAGTCGGGAATCGCGAGGTTCAGGGTGGCGGAGCTGTAAGTCTCCGAGACCAACGCCGCGGAAGCACCCAATGGGAGCAGGAGGAACAAAAGTCGTTTCATGGAAGATCAGGAATGGGGTTCGGGAGCACCGCCGGTCACTGCCGGATGGCCCGATAGATCCGGGATGGCTCCGTCGGCGCCACATCACGGTGGACAAAGACTCCGTTGGCCGCGCCGGAATAGCTGGCGGGGGGATTGAATTCGCGCCAGTTCCACGGCGGCCCCGGTTCGGTCGCATATTGCACCCGGTAGGTAGCGCCCGGCTGGCCGAGGAAGGACACGAGGAAATCCGGTCCGCTCGCCACGATTGCGGCCGAGTTGGGACCTGTCGGCACCGCGGCAGGAATCACACTGACCACGCCGGTGGCGGAATGACCGCCCGGCCCATCGTTCACGGTGTATTCGAAGCTGCCGGTCCCGGCGTCCGCGGCGGGCGCGGTGTAGATCACCCACGAACCGACCAACTGAACGCTGGCCCCGGCGGGCTGGGCCACCCCGACGGCGGAGATTTCCAGCGCATCGCCATCCGGATCGGTGTCATTCGCCAGCAGGGTGGCGGCCAGCACCTTCACGCTGAGCGCGGCGGTGGGCCGCTCCAGCAGGTCCCCGGTCGCCAGCGGCGGAGAGTTCGCGGCGACCGTCACCTGGATTTCCGCCGAATCGCGTTCGACAAAGCGGACATCCTTGATGCGGGCGTGCAGCCGGTAGCTGCCCGTGGCCGGCGGCGTCCAGGCCAGTTCCCAGGGCGCCGCCGTGTCCGTGCCCACGAGGGCACCGTCCACGTAGAACCGAACCTCCTCGGGCGCGTAGGTGCCGCGGGTCACCAGCGCGGTCAGGGTGGCTGGCTGGCCCGGCGCCAGGATCGCGCCGGCCGCCGGCGCCGTCAGCACGATCGAGGGCGGCACGATGAGATCGAAGCCGACCCGCGAGGAACTGGCCGCCGTGCCGTTCTCGTCGTGGGCGCGGGCGAACACTTCGTGGTAGCCGGTCGCGGCGCCCACCACCCAGTCGTATTCGTAGGGCGCGGCGAAGTCCGTCGCGACCAGCACATTGTCCAACCAGAATTCCACCCGCTGGATCGCCAGTCCGCCGGTATGGGCCGCCCCGGCGGCGAACCGCACGGTGCCGAACGATTCGCCAAACTGCGGACCGCTGAACCGAGGGGAGGTGATCACGGCCACCGGCGAATCCGCGGCGCCCACGGTCACCATGACGACCGCGGAATCCCCGGTCCGGCCCGTTGAGGACGTGGCCACGGCCCGAAGCCGATGGTCCCCCGGGGCGAGTTCCGGCGACTCGAGACTGAAGGGTTCCGTGGTGTCCTCGCCGAGCAGCGTCCCGCCGTCGTAGAACTGGACCCGGGTGATCGTGGCGGCGGTCACGCTGGCTGCCGCGGTCAGCACCGGCGTGGCTGGCGACACCAGGATCGCCCCGGCTGCCGGCCCGGTGAGCGACACGACCGGCGTGGCCGGGCCGATGACATTGACGAGACGTCGGGCTTCGGCGCTGCGCCCGAGGGCATCCACCGCCCGCGCGCGGAGCTCCCACTGCCGGACGGAGGAGGGCACGAATTCGGCCGTGAACGGGGCCGACGTGTCCGTGCCGACGAGCTGGCCGTTCGCGAAGAATTCGACGCGGCTGATCGTGCTGTCGGGCGCTGCGGCATCCGCCGCCATCGCGATCGTCGCGGGAAACGGAAAGGTCTCCCCCTCCACAGGGGCCGTGAAGGCGACGCTCATCGGCGGCAGCGTGACCAGTTGCACGGTGGCCGAGTGCGTGGCCACGCCACCGTTGGCCTCGTGCGCTTGCGCGCTCATCGTGTGAGAACCCGCCAGCCAGCGGGACGAAACCGTCCAGTCCGCCTCGAAGGGCGGCTCGGTGTCTTCGCCGACTGGAAAACCATCCGCCAGAAACACCACCCGGGTCACGGTGCTTCCCGGAGCGACGGCCTCGGCCGCGAAGTGCAAGGTCGCCGCGTTGGCCGTCAGGGCGCCTTCGGTCGGGGCGAGCAGCGTCACGGCGGGCGGAGTCGGGGTCTGCACCTGGATTTCGACCGACCGGACGGTGTAGCCGCCGTTGCTGTCCCACGCCCAGACGTCGTAGGCGTGCGTTCCGTGCAGCAGGCCGGAAATGGTGTGCTCGAAAGGCGGCACCACATCCTCGTGCCTCGGCTGGTAGTTTTCCGTGAACACGATGCGCGTGATGGTGCTGCCGGCCTGCGCCACCGCGTTCGCCGCGATCGTCACGGTGGCCGGGGCGGTAAAGACCGGGCCGGGCGTCGGGGCGGTGACGGTAAGGGTCGGCTGGGTCGGCGAACGGACGTCGAGCGGAACGGCCTCCGAATTGCCGGTGACGCCCAGCGTGGTGGTGGCCCGGGCGGTCAGCACATGCCCGGGCAGGGCGGCCAGCACCTGGTTCCATTGGAACGTGTAGGGTGCGGTGGTGTCCTCGCCGAGTTTGGTGGCGCCGTCGAAGAACTCGACCTTCACGATGTCCGCATTGGGCGCGTGCGCCGTGGCCTGGATCAGCAGGCTGGCCGGCGCCTCGAAGCGCTGGTTCGCGACCGGCGACGTGATCGCGACCGTGGGCGGCGGCGAAACCGCATCCAGCAGGTTCATCACCCACGTGAGGCTCGCGCCGGGACGGTTTTCCCAGGCGAACTTTCGCGGCGGAATCGCCCGGAACGCGGTCAGACCGAGGGGCGGTGCCGCCGGACGCACCCAGTGGTTCACACCGATGTCGAATGCCAGATACAGCTCGCGTGCCCGCGCCTCCATCAGCGGGTCCGGCACCCCGTGCAGCAGGTGCTGGAAGTAGCAGCCCCAGCCGATGGTTGTGAGCACCTCCTTGGAATGCTCGATGGCGGAGGCGTCATAGCCATCCGCGACGTCCGGCGAGCCGTCATAACGCGCGAGGTAGAACGGGTAGCGCAGCGCCCCCGGGTATTCGTAGATGTGGTCGTCGTTGAAATGCGTGGTCTGCGCCTGAAAGCGCCCGGCACGGACGAGGAAGCCGGCCAGCGCGGGGTCTTCCGAAAGCCCGTAGGCCCGCGTGAGCGCGTCGGTGAGCAGCGACAGCATCCACGGCGAGGCGATCAGGTCGGTGAAGACGCCGTCGCCGTGCTGGCGGCCGTAATGATACAGCCCGCCGTCGAGCCGGTCGGCCGGGATGAGCCCGCCGGCGCCGTCCTGATGCCACAGGTAATCCGCGATCTGGGTGAGCGAATTCTGGCGATAGGCCGCCTCCCCGGTCAGCTCGAAGGCCACGAGGTTGGCGAGGGTGCGGAAGGCCGTGTGGCGCTCGGTCCATTCCCCCAGGGCCGGCGACCAGCGGGTCGCCTCGGTCAGCCCCTGATGGGTGGCCGCCACCCAGCGGACGGGTTCAAGGTCCCGGGGATTGCCTGTGAGCCAGTGGTCGTAGGCGAAGCACTCCGCATAGGAATACATCGTCGCATTGCCGCCGCTGGCCTGCGCGAGTTCGGGTGCCTTCAGCCGGAAGATTCCCTGATACGGGGCGGCGACCGCGGTGCCGTAGAGCTGCGTGCGATAGAACTGGGTGCTGCGCACGGCTTCCCGCAGCGGCTTGAGGAAGCCGGTCTGCAGATGCAGCAGGAAGAACGCGGACGACCGGTCATAAAGCCACGGCTCGGAGTCGTGCCGGTAATCCGTAAGCTGGCCCTGACCGTATTCGGTGATCAGCGGGTCGTCCTCGTTGATCGTGGTGTAGAAGTTGTTCTTGAACGAGCGGTCCGCCTCCTCGTAGCCGGGCCAGTGTTCGGTGGCATCGGCCTCCCACGGGTCATCCCGCGTCTCGGTGAGGTGGTCGGCAAACGGCTCCAGACGGCGCAGGTTGAGCGTGCCCTGGGCCAGCAGCGCCTTCGGCAGCAGCGCATAGACGTCGGGCTCCTCGATGCCGTCGGCGGCCGTGAAGGTCCCCGTCTCGACCGTGTGCCAGCCGGCCAGCGGATCGGCGAGCGTGAGCACGTTTTGCGTGCGGGGCGCCTGGCCCCATTCCACCGTGACGGTCTCGGCGGCGGGGTAACTCACCGAGAAAGTGTGTCGGAACTGCACCCGCGCCACGCGGACAGACTGGCCGTCCACCGCCGCGCTGGTGAGATGCCGCCACGGCGTCAGGCTTTCCACGTAGGCCGGCACCTCGACGCCCTGGTGCAGCACCCGCACTGTGGCCAGGCCGGCGGCCGTGATGGAGCCGCGGGGAAACGGCAGTCCAAATGTCACCAGGCGTTCCGTGCCCGGCGTGACGTTCTCCATGGGGTGGAGCCGCACGGTGACTGATCCGGCGGGGGCGGCCGGATGATGGAACGGCGGCAATGTCTGGGCACCCGCCCGGCACACGGCGAACCAGACCCACACCGCCCGGAGGAGATGCCACGATGATTTGACCGGCACCCGCCGATCCGCCCTGAAACATGCCAACTTCATTCACCAGCCTGCTTGGGGAAGGGCCGGCGGACGTTTCAGGAAATTTCACCGCCCGGGTCGGCCTCACCACGCCAGATTGCGTTCCCCGAGCTCGCGCTCCAGCCGTGCCAGATCCCAGGCCTCGACCAAACCACCGTCGCCGGCGGCATAAAGCGTCCGCGAATCGGCGGCGAACGCCAGCCGGCCGGCGGTGGTGCCACCCGGACTGCGCAACAGGCCCACGAGCTTCCAGTCCCCCACGGACCACAGGGCCAGCCGACCGAACGGATGTCCGGTGGCCAGCCAGCGGCCGTCCGGCGAAAAGGCAACCGCGGCCTCCGCCGGGGTCACGGGACGCGAGGACAATGTGGCCACCCGGCCGGGCACATCGCCGGCCGACCAGACTTCGTAGCGGTAGGAGTCGGTCCCCGGCTGCTGCAGTGCCGCCGCGCACCAGCGGCCATCCGGGCTGTAGGCGGGGGATTCGCAGGCCCGGGGTTCGGAGTGGAAGGGCTGCTCGGCCCCAACGGACCAGAATTGCAAACCCTGCCAGCCGCCCGCCACCCATTGCCCCCCATCCGGCCGCAGGGCCACCCACATGGCGGAGGGCGCCGCGACCTCGCGTCGCCGCGGGGCCTCGCCGGCGGGTTGCTCCACCACCGCGGCGAGATTCTGATAATCGAACTGGGCCACCAGACGTTCACCGCGGCGGTCCAGCGCGAGCGAATTGTGCAGGTTGCCCGGCAGAAGCTGCTGCCGGGAGCCCGGCACAGCGCCGTCGGCCGTCAGCCGCCAGCGGTGAACCCCGCTTTCCCCGCAGCCGTATAGGTGTCGGCCGTCGCCGGAGAACACGAAGTCATTCCAGAGATTGTCCGCCAAGACCTCCTGCAGTCGCGGCAGCTTTCCCGAAACATCCCAGAGCCGCGCATTCCGGGAATCGCCCACCGCCAGCCAGCGGCCGTCCGGGGAGGCCGCCAAGCCCAGGGCACTACCGTGGGACTCCGGTGCCCGGAAATTGGACCAGGCGCCGGCCCGGAGCTGAAGGTAAGTGAGCCGGCCGTCCACTGTGACCGGCCCGAAGACTTCCGCCTCCTCCGCCGACCACGCCAGCAGCCCCACGGACTTCACCGCCTCGGTTTCGCCGCCGCGCATCACCGGAATGCCCGTATTCAGGTCCAGCACCGTCAGCAACCGGTCCGCCCCGAGCAGGGCCAGCCATTGCTGGTCCTCGCTGAAGGCGAGCCGCCAGACGTTCGCCCCGAGGCCGCGCAGGACGTGTCGCGGATTGCCGGTCGCGGCATCCCACACCAGCGTCGCCCCGCCGCGTTCCCCGGCCGCCAAATGGCGCCCGTCAGGACTCCAGGCCAGGGCCCAGATGCAGTTGGCGAGGCCGGACGAAAGCTCCCGTTCCACGGTGCCATCGGCCGTGCGGTGCAGCCTGACCGTGTAGGGAACGTGGGCATGATTGACGTAGGAACTCGGAGCGATGGCACACAGCCGACCATCCGGGCTGAATCGCTGCTTCAGGGATACCAGCGGAAATTCCCGGGTGAACCGCAACGCTCCGGAGCCGGCTTCACGCACCTCGGCCACACAACGCTCCGCCGGCCCAAAGCGATGGGCGGCGATCAACTCGCCGTCATCGCTCACGTCTTCGGCGATCCCGGCGAATTCGTGCCGGAGGACTGCCTCCCGGCCTTCCAGCCGCCACACCTGCCAGACACCGGCGAGCTGCAGCACCAGGGTCTGCCCATTGCGGCTGAGCAGCACGGGGCGGCCCGGCGCGGTTCCTTCCCCGATCACCGTCCCGTCCTTGCCGCGGGTGACGCGCCAACCGTTGGTTCCGGTCCAGGCGTGGAACCGCTGGCCGGGCGAAACGACCGCGAGGTCCCACGGTCCGGACAGGAGCGGGGCCGGGTGCTGGACCAGTTCCGGATAGGCCAGCGCCGCGATGGCCTGCCCGATCCGTTCCCGGCGCATCTCCTCGTCCTCGTCCGCCGAACCTGCCGCCGCGACCAATTCGAGCGCCCGCCGGCGAAACCCGGGAAGATGCGAACGCCGCACGCCGTCGGCTTCGGCCAGCAGTCCGGTCCGCAGATTCGCCTCCGCCCGCTGCCGCCCGCTGACCGCCAGCGTCGTCGTCACGGCCAGTGCGCCCAGCAGGAAGGCCACCGTCACCGCGAGCGCGGCCACCACGGGATGCCTCCGGGCCCAGTGCCAGAGCGATTCCAGCACGGTCAGATCCCGGGCTTGGACCTCCTCGCCGCGGAGGAAGCGTTCGAGATCCTCCGCCAGTTCGCGGGCGGAGCCATAACGGCGCTCCAGATCGCGGGCCAGTGCGCACTCACAGATTGCCCGCAGGTCCTTCGGCGGCGGGGGCTGCACGCCCTCCCATGAGACCGGCTCGCCGCTGGCCGGCGAGATGTCG
>OFDN01001883.1_pt1 | contig 12680 bp, 10 predicted proteins | sample 1520971 | NCBI WGS metagenome assembly OFDN01 (sample SAMEA94257418, study PRJEB24077) | hot springs metagenome | biome: Aquatic biome; feature: Geographical feature; material: Water | place: India | collected 2012-06-12 | depth 5 m | reverse complement strand
TCGGGAAAATTTAAGGCACGGAAAAATTTAGCCGTCAATGATGGCTTTGATGTAACGCAATTAGCCATCTGTTGCACCTCTATTAAAAAGCCTGCTGATGCGGGCTTTTTAGTCACTAGCACCATAAATTGGCCGTGACAGCCAAGTTATACTTCCATGTATTGGTAAAAAGCCTGATAAAATTTTCTGTCTCACTTAATCCATGAGCAGAGTAAGCCAGTGAGTAAGAGTCAGTCAAAAGAAATATCAGTACGATTTGAAACTGATAGCCTCAAATCAGTTAGTAGTGACACAGGAATCCGTTTAAATTTTCAGAAACTCTTCATGAACACTTTCATCACCGAGCGCTGTTGCCACTATCGTTTGAAATACCCTTGTTGAGACTAGACTGCTCTCAGCATACTCTTTAGTGATGTCTTTAGGCTGACTTTTGATTGCCCCATCTTCGGAAATGGATACGTATAGCGAGTCTTGTTTAAGGTAATCTTTAACTGGCTTGATTAAGCGCTCCTTTGCTGCGGCCACAACCTCTTTCAACTTTCCTTCGTCAAGAGATGCCCACGCTGATAAACCTATCAAGCGTGCTTCAGCATTTGCATATTCCGTATAGGTCATTAAAGCTTCTGCGAGGCCTTGTTTGTTGGCGTGATTGCGTAATGCCAGGTAAAGACGTGAGTCCCATCGATAATTATCGGCGCTCATTTTTAATGTAAAAGCTTTACAAAATTCTTCTTCAGCGAGAATGGCTAAAGCCGTTGCGCGGGAATAACGTTGCGCATCAAAAAGTATCCGAGCATCTTTACTAAGCTCACAGCCGTTCTCATAGGCGGCATAGGCAGTCAACATGAGATTCTTTTTCAAATTCTCATCAACGGTTTTATTCCATACTTCTTTTTTTCTAGCCATGTTCATTAACCTTGAAGTTAACTGAAAGCGCTAATTTGTTTACTCAGAGAGTCCTTAATTTGCCAGAATAAGTCAAATTACGAGAATGTAATTTTAGAGTCCAAGAATTTATCCTCGACACAAAGACCGGGTACATTCATCGAGAAGTTATCAAAATTGATCGAAGGAATTTCAGTAGAGGTCAGACATAGGGACTCCTTAAGAACGATCAATGTCATCAACAATCTCCAACCCAATTGGCTCCATTTTCTCCCAATTTTCGATATCAGTCGGCATAGGAGCAGTTATATCGCACTCTTTCAAAAGATCCTCGAGCTTATATCTGGGTCTTGTCAGGCGAAGAGCTTTTGGTTCAACCTCAACCTTGTCACCAATGCTTGCGCCGATTTGCGATAGCATCGTAGCCGGCAATTTAATGGCTGCACTATTTCCCCACTTTTGAATTTTTAATTTCATCTTCAACCTCTCGAAGAATGTCTCGATTATATAATCACAATGATGCTTGCACGAACCAATAATCTTTTCAGCTAAACTGGATGTTAAACCAAATTTAAATTCAAGAGTTTGAGAATTAATAATGAGTGATGCTGGAGCATATTCAGATCGTGGGGATGATTACCAACGTGCTATTGCATTAAAGTTAATTATGCAAATGCTAGAGAGTAACGATATTTCGAGCATAGAAATACAAGCCACCTCACTAGCCTCTAACAATACTGAAATCACCATTGATGATATTGTCGTTTTCTATGCTCATGGAAAGACGAATTATATTCAATGTAAGAGGAATCAAAAAGATTGGAGAGCGTGGCAGACTTCAGATCAAACAATCAAAGACGAGCTTAAGAAAGCCAAAACACAGCTTAGGAATGATCTCAAAGGGGTCGTCACATTCTTATCAGAGTCTGAATTCGGCAAATTAAAAAAACTTACTGAATACATATCTTTGCGACCTGACTACCAAGCGTTTATTACTGGAGCCTCTCAAGCCGTAAAAAACACAATAAAGGAAGTTTCATCCATATGGAATGAGAGTGATCAAACCACTTTCGACCTTCTGAAAAGAGTGGAGTTTTCAAGGACAGATAGCTACCAGGATATTCTGCAAAACACTCAAAGCCACCTGCGTCGAACTTTCAGTGGTCAAGAGACCATCGTATCAGTTTTGCTGCATTTCATTAGTGAGATGTCGAGTAAGAGTTTAAACGTCCCTCATCGGTTTAATGCAGCAGATGTAAAAAGATTTTTATCTTCTAAAGGTATTCACCAAGCCCCTGAATATAACCAACAAGAACTTGTTAATGAGTTTCAAAGAGCCTCTTTGATTGGTAGATATTGGATACGTGAAATTGATGGGAAACGAATTCGTAGAAAATCTCTTGATATTCTTTTGGGGTTAATTGCTAGTAAAACAAAAACCATTTTGCTAACGGATGATCCTGGCAGTGGAAAGACATGTCTTTTGCTAGATCTTATCGAGCATCTTGAATCCTCAAGTGGCACTTTTCTATTTATAAAAGCCGATAACTTTGCCACTTGCAGCACCTTTGACGACCTCACATCCAAAGGCTTACCTGAAAACCTCCTTGGAAAGATAGCTCGGCTTGCTGATCAACAACATGTCGCCGTGGTTATAGATTCGTTGGATGTCGTTTCTTTGAATCGAGCCAACGGGTCATTGCATCTCTTTCTGACTCTCTTAGATCAATTGGAGGGCATTCCTAATGTCACTTCCATTACTGCATGTCGAGAATTTGACCGGAAATATGATCAAAATCTAAAGGCCAGACAATGGAAAGAAACTGTCCATATAGGGTCCCTGGATTGGGACTCTGAAATTAAGCCCTTTTTAGAGGATTGGGGCATAGACATATCTAGCTTCAATAACGATATGAAGTTATTGTTATCCAACCCGCGAAAACTCAAAATATTTGAGGAATTAGCCAAACGGGGCCAGGCTAATACTTTCGAATCCGAACAGGCGCTCGTTCAACGATATTTAGAAGTAGTTGTCCTAGAAGATCCAGGCTTAGGAATTGAAGCTTTAAAAGGGCTACAAAGTTTTGCATCCAAACTTCTTTTGCAGCATGGTCAGTGGCTACCCATCTCTACCCTAAATATTCCTGATGCTATCCGGCAAAAGTTATTAAGTTCAGAAATACTTGTTACAGACCCCCATACTGGATGTATTGGCTTCGCACATCAGACTTTAGTAGAAGGCTTATCTATTCAAGAAGCCTTATCCAACAATAAAACATTAGTCACCTTTTTAAAAGAGAGACCACCACTCCCCACATTAAGGCCGGTAGTACGAGCATTTTTCTTTTATTTAAGAACATTCCAAAAATCAACATTCCGGAAACAAATTAGAGAAGTATTTGACGATCGGGACATTGCATTTCATTTAAAACGACTGTTGGCTGAGTCCTTGGCAGAAATTGCTCCTACCAGCGAAGACTTCGGGATAGTAAGGCATTTGCATAACAATCATCCCGAGCTTTTCAACCGATTCTTATGGTCGACTCAGCACTCTCAATGGCTCTTTTTTCTCAAGGAACATTGGCTGCCGATTGTAAAGTTAGATATTTCAAAACAATTGGGAAACGAATTTGCAGGCTTAATTGAACGTTGGATTAATGCATGCCCAGATGAAGTGATTGCCCTATGGAATGACGCAATTAAACACCAATGGTGTGAGGATAGCTGGGCAAGAATGAGGCTGCCAATCTCATTAGACAAATTAGAAAATTGGCATGTTCCTGGTATCAAAGACTTGATGGAGCACTTTCTAAAAACTGAGCAAAAAGAACATGACTATCTTGGCAGGGTTCTAGGGAAATGGGTTGAAGCAACGAATCAGCATTTTGATTTACTCTGGTCCTACATCGTCAGTGAAGTTGATGCAGATGGCCCCTATTACTACAAACTAAATGGGGACCTTCGTTGCGAGCCACATACCTTTTGCAGGGAAGGTTTTCTGCAGGAGCTCATGCTTAAATCCTGTGAGCTGTTAGAACTATCAATAGCAAGCCTTGAGTTATGGTCCGCAACAATTGCTAAAGCTTCAGGAGCAGAAAGAGCTTTATTCAATGGCTTCTTGCATGAAACTTCTTGGCATGTCAGTCACAGTGATTATGATATTCATCATATACAAGCAAGTAATATTCTAATGAAAGCGATTGAGTCAGCCATAGAGGAACATGCAAAACTCAACACTACCTGGTGGCAACAAAACTCTAGAAGATTGGCTACCAGTCATGAAGCCGCTTTGCGGTATTTCTTTATTAAAGCATCTACAATTTACCCGCTTCACAATATAGAAAGTATCTCTTTATTGATCTTAGATTCTGATATATACCATTGCAGCCTTAGTCATGAAGTTGGGGAATTAATGACCTCAGCATATTACTTACTCAATGCTGATACGCAGGAAAAACATCAAGAGATCATTTTCCAAGAGTATATGGAAGGTAATATCGAGGCTGAACTTTCTACTTACGCTATTAAGGCCATTTGTGCTTACCTTGATCGGATACCGACTATCTACCGGACTGATCGGGCATGTCAATTTCTAGATGCCCATGCCAAAAAGCTACCAGTACCTGATCGAAGCCCATATATAACGTCTGCGGGCGGGTGGGTTGGTTCGCCGATTGATAAAGATGTGCTGTGCAGATTTACGGACGAAGGACTCCTGGCATTATTTTCACATTACAAAAAGGTTGGCGATCTTCATCTCGAGACTTATCAGGGAAGACTAATTGGGGGAGAAGATCAAATCTCTTCAATAGTTTCTGAAGCGAGCGCAATTTTTCCTGCAAGGTTCAGTAGGCTACTCTCTCATAGTTGGCATGATATTCCAGTTGGTTTTCGTGAAAGTATTTTCTATGGACTCTCCAATTATTTACGCTATGAATCAGGTAAATTGCAATCCCCTCAAGGTTGGTCATCCATTGAAGAACCCGACTCACATACACTTGCATTAGATCTTTTATCATTACTGGAAAACAAAACAGACTTCAGTATATTAAACAGCTATTACGCGGATGTATTGGTGGCGTGTGCGGCATGGCTTATTAAAGACTCAGAGGTCAATAGGTTCGCATTTTTATGTCATGATGCACTGAGGTTGAGGGCATCGGATCTACCCAAAGCAAATGATGAAAAAGAGCTTTTGTTCAAAGGTATTAATTCAAGTTTAGGGAAAGTTGCGGAAGCCTTGATCGGATTGGCAAACAAACTGCTTGAGAGTGACCATGAGTTGTCAGTAATGCTAGTGCCGCTGATTTCTGCATTTATCAAATTGGAGAATGACCCTATAAACTGTGTTCTTTTACGGTACCTGCCATATTTACAATATAAAAAGTCAGAGCTAGGATGGCGTTTCTTTGAACAGATAATGCATACTGCAAGTGCAAGCTGTTGGCAGCATGCTGAAAAATGTCTTTACTATGGCTACAGAAATAACTTCTCGATTGTTAATGCATATTTAACGAAAATTGCTCAGCACTCCATGGGCGAGGCAGGGCAAACTTGGGGGCGAATTGCTACGCTTTCTTATTTATCTGATCACATTACACAGGAGAAGTTGTTCGATCAATTGATCACAGCTTGTAATAAAGATGCATGGCTTGGAGCTACACAAGTTTTTTCATCAAACATTCAGATATCAGAATGCTATCTGAAATGTCTTAATGGATTGTCGGATATTCTGATATCGGCACCAACAACAAGCGAGATTATTCTGGAAGCGGGGAAAATCTTTAATGCTGACTCAACATTCAACTTGCCGATTCAGTTGGTCCAAACATATTTTGAGAAACTTGCGCAAGTTGATGGAAGGCATGACCCTTATCATTTTATCGAATGGAATTTAGCTTTATCGATAAACAATCCATCGGCGGGCTTGGAGGCAAGTGAAGCGCTGTGCACTTTTCTAGAAAAGAGACATTGCCAGTTATGGCACACCGAGACAGTTGCAATGCTGCTCACTACCTTGTTTAGAGAAGGTGAAGATTCTAATGACCTAGACCTAATCAAGCGTGTCGTTTCTGTACAAGAGGTTTTATTTAAGTATTCTAGTTATGGGCTCGAAGAGTGGCTTAAACTCGCTGAGAAGTAAGCAAGCATACAATTCATGAAAGCAATCCGTGAAACTAGTTAATCGGCGTATTAAATGAAACCGTCTTGCATAACCCATCCATTAAGCGGGACACGCTAAAGCTTGTCACAGGGCATACTAATAGAGTTGGACACTACCATGCCATTAGATATTGACGGTAACGTGGTTCATGGCCTAGGATATCTAGTACTCTATGCCTCATACCTCGAAGAGCAGATTCGTTCATTTGATAAATCTGTCATAGAGTTACGAGTGCATTTAATTAAGGCAATGATCAGCTCCGTGTGCTTCGAAGTGCCGCTCCATGCCTCCCGGAAGGCTTGCAACACTTTTTCCTCTTCTGAAATTATCACTTTATCACTTATTTCAAGTGAAATATGAAAGTGCTTACATAATCGTATAGCATTTTCTGTTTTATTGTGCAGCGCTCCACGCATCATGCGTCGAATGGCTTGGTAGCCAACTCCGCTATTGATTGAAAGCACACTTGCCCGCTCTTTCCATGCGTTTAAATTTACCGCCAGGTCTCTCGCAACTTCGGCCCATGGGCGTTCTTTTGATTGATATTTTCTCACTTTTTAAGTATAATATTAAAAACTGATAATTTCACTCTAAATTTTTATTGGAGCAAGGATGAGTACATACGATTGGCGGGGCATCGCTCAGCTGTTCCATCAATCCTTGTTTAAGCGGCTCACCGAAAATGGCGACCTTGATAACCTACGGTGCGTCCTAAAATACACCCCCATAACTCAATTAGACCAAAGTTTGAATGTTGGTGAGGTGATTGACATCCTCTATCAGCTTCTTGTCACTCATTACCGCTCAGAGTATGTTTACAAGAACACGCTGGCTCAGAAAATAAAACTTGAGCGCCACCTTGAAAAGCAATCACGGTTAATTACTGAATTCCGAATCAATAAATCTAAAGCAGATACGGTGGTAATTAATGGCACTTCTACCGTGTATGAGATAAAAACCGAGCTGGACAGTTTAAACCGGTTGCCGGGGCAGCTTGCCGACTATGCAAAGGTGTTTGACAAGCTTTATGTAGTCACTTATCCAGATGGTATCAAGCGAGTACTTGAAGCTACTTCCAGCAATATAGGTGTGATTGCGTTAAACGATCATCTTGAGCTCGATGTTTTGAGAGAGGCTTCTACCAATCTTCATGCAATAGAGCCATTAGCTATATTTGATGCCTTACGCCGATCCGAATACTTAGAGATACTTTCACGTACTCGCAGATATACACCGCCGGCTAACGCCTTCGAAGTTTATCGCCACGCCAGAGCAGAATTCGCCAAGCTTGATGCAGAAGAAGCCCATGCTGAAATGGTTCGCATATTGAAAAGTAGAACTAAATGTTTATCCCAGATGAAGTTTGTGAGCAAATTGCCTCTCTCTTTACGCTCACTTGGATTATCGTCCGAGCTATCCCGTAAACATCACGAGTTGATATTAAATAGAATCGCTAAACCCATTATTTTGTAGGATAATCTTTATACTCAACAAAAGGCTGGGAGAGTATTTATGTATTATCCGTACTTGTATGGCCGTCGCTCAGAGATGTTAGCGCTACGTGCTATAGCTCAAAAAATCGCAACTAAAAATAAAGTAATGCCGATTATTGAGCCGGTTAAAAAAGATATTGCTTCATTAGGTAAAAGTGTTGAAGTTTTAGTTGATGCTGGCGCAAATGCGATAATTATTACGAACCCTCATCAAGGTGACTTCAAAACACTAAGCCCCACCGAAAAAAATAAATGGGTTCACGGCCTTATTCAAAGATTCCCTAAAGTTATTAACTGCACACCTGCATTTAAGATAACTTCAAAGACCACTTTGACGGATCTTCAGACTTTTCTAAATACAAATGGGGGGAATGTCGCATTAGTTCATGCCGCAGAGTTAACGGGAGCAGTATCTTTAACCAATCCCATTAACACGAGAATTTTACATATTTTCGCGGAGTCGAATACTACCACTACTTATCAAAACTCAATCACGGGCATCCATAAGGTTCTAGTTCGCGATAGCTTTAATACGGCTGCCAGAAATGCGGACTACCCTCCTATAGAAGCATATAGTGACCTAAATCTTACTTATGCAATCATCTTCGGCATGTCCGGCTTTTCTGATTACACCATCACGGGACGAACCTTTAGCGAGTCTGGTGGGCCGGCTCACGCTGTAGCAATTCATTTTACTCATGAAAGAACAACAAAAGATATTGGCATAAGGCACTTTGTTTCTGATGACACGACAATCCCGCCAAATGATCCTGCTCTTAAAATAGGACAAAGCCTGGCAAAACTTGGCAGCTTCATTACGTCTACAACTGGTGGATTTGGTTACTCATTAGCCGCTAGTAAGTTTCTTGGATTATTAGCGGGCGGGGGAACGAACTTATCCACTCTTAAACAGTACTCTATTGAGCACCACATTGAATTAATGCATGAGTTATTATAGATTTGAAGATTGTCCTTGTATTTAAGGAATATCTAAAAGGTATGATTGATTTACAGCCAGTATTCATTAAAGCAACAACGATTCAAAATATGATGTAAGATTGGCTCGCTGGATATCCTGCTGGCAGGTGTTGGACAACAATCGTTATCAGACTATGCCTCTCGAAATAATTTTTTTATTTCCGTTTCTGACCAGGCTGGATACTGAACAATATTTGCTTTCACGTCCTTCACAATTTTCTTTGCTCGAATAATTTCATCATTGACCCTTTTAGAATGGTTCCAGGAGGTTTCCAAGCCTTCGATGGCTGAAAATAGGTAATCTTTTTGATTCGTACATCCCCAAAAGAATCTTCCAGCAAGCCACTTTTCTAAAGCAAAAGACTCGAATATGTACCCGCTGCGTGCATTCCAATACTTAAGTAACCTAGCGGTCGGTTTAATAAGATAGAAGTTTTGCTTATTTACATTTTCCAATGTTGAGTTGAAATCATTTGGATTTGTGTCCCTCCACGATGATGGGCCGTTTGGAATTCTAAGAGTGCCATACCAGTCACGAATTGCGGGGACTAGATCGAACTTAATATGATTCAGTTCTAAAACTACCGTTGGGCTGGATTGGTAAATTTCAGATGTTGAATATCGCTGTTCAGCAAAGCGTTTGAGCCTATCTAAATAGGCCTGCGGTTTTAATTGATTATCTGAAAACACAATCATGTAATCAATATCTGAATGTTCATCCATGTATCTAGGCAATATGGTATCGCGGGTGAATGATCCAAATTTAAACTGCTCAGATATAGCCCCAAGGCTAAAATATAAGCCCAGTCTAGTTTTAAGTGTTGAAATTGATGTATTGATATTAGTTTTTTCAGTGCTATTCAATACGGCACTACTAGCTTTTGTAGTTAAATATGAAAGTACGCTCATGTTTATTATTTTTGGATAAATATTAGTTAATTTTTAATGCCTGTTTGATTCTTTCCCATTCCTGAGTGAGCGCAGGATTAACTTCAGTGAAAATCGCCTCTGACTGAACGATACCTGCAAGTGTTTTTCCGCTTTCGTACTTCCCAAACAACTCTATTCCAAATGCCTGCAATTTATTGTTGTTAAGATCAGATTGAACAATCTTAGAAATATTGTCATAGATATTTTCAGCACGTGCTTTTAACCATTCCATACGCACCCACCTGACTAGTATTTCTTCACTAAATAGCACTTGCGAGCATATAACTAGCCAATCTATTGGTGTGGAGCGAAACAATATCAGTATAAAAAATACTATTACGTAAATCGCACATTTGAGTCTTTCTTGTTTTAGCATTAGGCCAAGTACAGACTTACTAAAAAATGTATTTTCCATTAAGGTAACAATAAGCTTTTTATTTACATTAATCTCACCATTGTTGTAGTACCCATTGGTTCTTTCATGGGTAAGTTGGACGCCGTATACATTTGAAACAAACTCTCTTCTACGCGCATCCTCAGCACTTGGGAATAAACAATATCGAGTAAAAAGATTCAGGAGAAAGAACACTAAGACTAAAGCTGCAAAAATGACGACAATGACTTGATAGATCAAAGGGCATTTATTTTTCTCAATCAATAGAGTCACAAATGACAATGCCGCCAATATATAAAATACATAACCTGAAAACTTTTCAGCTATCTCCAGCGGCCTATAGTATTTTTCGTTGATAGGGTCGATTCGCGTGGTCATTTTTGTAATGGATTTTATTAGTAAGTAAACGACGAAGTTGTCTTCATGTCTTCATACAATAAGTTTAGTCATAGACAATAAAGTTTGATCATACAGAAATGCCCTTTACCTCACAAAGTTTTGACTAACCTAGAATTTGATGCTATTTCTATGTAGCATTATTGAATGCAAACGACAATTCTGGATAACGTTTTATCCACTTAGATACTGCTGAGGGACTGACTGCAAGGGCAGTTGCTATCTGTCTCTTTGAAACTCCCTGGCCTGCAAGCTCAATTGCACGACTTACTTTGACCATCGTCTTTTTCCCTTTTCCCCTAGTACTTGGACTCACCTTTTCCTCCAATTCCAACCAGAGTTCCGCTTGAAGGACTTTGAAATCCCACAAATCATTGCTCCAGTTATTGGGGTCAATCGCATTGCGCAAGTTTTCGATAAGAATGCTGTAAGACATCTTTTGGTAATTCCCAACACTTGCCAGTGCAACCACTCGTGGTGAAGTATTGAGCTGTTGGATAAGCATATTGTGCTCATCAGATTTGTCATCTTCCGCATCAAATGGGAATAACATATCTGACAGGGTGAGATACTTATCAAGTGACCTCTGTATAGGAGAGCCTAACAATAATTGAGCAATCTGGGGATCTTTCATTGCCAGTTCCCGCGCTTGTCGCCCACACCTATAACGCTGATAGAGCAAAGAGCGGGGTAGCTCGATGCTTGAGCTTTGTGAATGAAAATCGCAGTGAGCTTCCCCTGAACGTGATTGACGGAAGCAAATGGCGCAGCGCCCACAGTGCAATTGCGTCTTCCACGCAGCTCCGATAAGTGCAAGCCCCCACCAAATAGCTGCAATAGGAGGCTGACTTGACCATTGTCCATGGCGAAAAAGCCAGTATCCAAATTGAGTTACCGAACGTAAATCGCTAGCACGATAGCTTGGACTATTCAGCTCTATTCCCTCGTTTCTGATCCAGTCCCCGAATGCGGCAAGTAAAGCTGTCCAGCTCCGAGATGACATTACGATGCGCCATGGCTCTGGAATATCACTTCTAGCAGTTGTAAGTATCCAATTCCAAACGTTACGGGAGACCAACGTTGACTTGTACTCAAGGTGTGAAATATTGATATCAGCAAGATCCAGTACACGTCCAGTCAGGCTAGGATAAAGATCCGGATCTACATAGCTAAAAGTCTTCAGTTCAGGTGATTCAGGTGGGAAGTAATCTACTTCAGCACCTCGAATGAGCGCCGCCAAATGTAAAGCACTCCATCCGAACCTAACAAATCCGTATCGACCCCGTGAGGATTTGACATTTGATGTTTTTAACATAACAAGACATAAGCCTATCCTTTACTCAGAATGATGGCAACTGAATGTAACTGAAGGTTATAGATATGTGCTTAATGGAGGAAAAGTTGTTTGAACGTTATGGTGCTTTGATAGGGGGCGCCAAACTGTATGCCGTACTTGGATTCAAGACTTACTCTGCCTTCTATCGAGCTAAAGTTATCGGAGAACTAGGAGTCAATGTCTTTCAACTACAAGGACGCCGTGGATGGTTTGCGTTAACTGATGACGTGGCAATTTGGTTGCAACAACAAGCAAACAAATCAACAGATAAATCGAATATAAAGGAGGTGCCAAGATAAGTCAGGAAAAGAAGCTTAAGAAGATATTTTATTAATTGAATGAAGATTTCAACGGCTTCAATCGAAGCCAATAAACAATGTGAGCTCAACTCTTGGAAATTAGTTTAGATGAAAAGCAAAAGAGCCAGCGGACGGCAATCCGATGGCTCTTCCTATGTGCTGTTCAATTTTGACGGTGAACGGCTAAGACGATAACTTACCATCTTGGTTTTGTCAAGATGGTTAAGTGTTGTATTGCTTGCAAACACTGCTTATAACATCAATGCTATAAGCACAGTGGTCTCGCTTTGCCTACGAGATGGCTCCTTAATTGGAGTGATTCAAATGGTTCAAGCTTATGTAGCGTCCAGCAAACGCAGGGATTTTAGTTTATTTGAGATAGCAGATTTTACTGAAGATGAGGCATTCTGGTACTTTGTAAAACAACGATGGCCTGACTTAAAAGTTCAGATTTGCCCTGAATGTGGGGCTGTTGATGAACATTATTTTCGCAAGACTAGAAAGCAATGGCGTTGCCGACATTGTAGTCGTAACTTCACTGTAACTCATGGCACTCCTTTCGCTGATAGGAAGCTTAGTTATAAAAAAATGTTGATGGGAATATTCTTGTATACATCCTCTGTGAAGGGTATTTCCTGTGTCGATATGTCCGCAAAAATTAGAGTTAACGTTAAAACCGCGCGTATGCTCGTTGGGAAGTTAAGGGAGTGCTTATTAAGGCAACGTGACATATCGACCTTGTCAGGCCTAGTACATGTTGATGGCGGTCATTTTGGCGGCAAGCCACGAAAGTCCAACCAACGTC
>OFDN01001882.1_pt1 | contig 12683 bp, 9 predicted proteins | sample 1520971 | NCBI WGS metagenome assembly OFDN01 (sample SAMEA94257418, study PRJEB24077) | hot springs metagenome | biome: Aquatic biome; feature: Geographical feature; material: Water | place: India | collected 2012-06-12 | depth 5 m | reverse complement strand
CATCGTTGGTGGTGTTACCCCAGGTAAAGGCGGTACAACCCACCTTGATCGTCCAGTATTCGATACCATGGATGAAGCAGTAACAGCAACGGGTGCTAATGCCTCGGTTATCTTTGTACCAGCACCATTCGTATTAGACTCAATCGTTGAAGCGATTAACTCTGGCGTAAAATTGATTGTGGTCATCACCGAAGGCGTACCTACCCTAGATATGCTAAAAGCCAAACGTTACCTAGAAAACGTTAACGCTGACCTACAAGCCAAGGGCGAAGAAATCATCCGTATGGTGGGTCCAAACTGTCCAGGCGTCATCAGCCCAGGTAAATGCAAAATCGGTATCATGCCAGGTCACATTCACCAAGAAGGTAAAGTCGGTATCATCTCACGTTCTGGTACATTGACGTATGAGGCAGTGGCTCAAACTACTAAACTTGGCTTTGGTCAATCAACCTGTATCGGTATCGGTGGTGACCCCATCCCAGGTATGAACCAAATCGACGCATTGAAATTGCTTCAAGATGACCCACAAACCGAAGCGATTGTATTGATTGGTGAAATCGGTGGTACGGCTGAAGAAGAAGCGGCTGCATACGTCAAAGACCACGTGACTAAACCCGTCATTGGTTATATCGCAGGTGTCACAGCACCAAAAGGTAAACGTATGGGCCATGCCGGTGCGATTATCTCTGGTGGTAAAGGTACAGCGGAAGAAAAATTCAAAGCCTTTGAAGAGGCTGGTATTGCTTATACCCGTGACCCTTCAAAAATCGGTGAAAAAGTAAAAGAAGTCACTGGTTGGTAATCATCCGCTATTTTGACTAATCAAAAGTAGATAATCATTGGGTTATCTGCTTTTTTATTATCCGCTGGTGTTAGCAAAATACCCTCAATTAATGTTAATAATGTATTTAAAATATTCGGGCAGATAAAATATTTGCCATAAAAATATGTTAAGCTTGATATAAACTATTTGAAAAACTTGTCTTATTAAGAGTTAATATGTCGACAAAAATCACTCACGCTGTTATTCCTGTGGCAGGGTTTGGCACGCGTATGTTACCACTATCAAAAGCCGTGCCAAAAGAATTACTACCACTTGGCAATAAACCAGCCATTCAATATGTCGTTGAAGAAGCGATTGCCGCAGGTTTAACTAATATTGTCTTGGTGAATCATGCGCAAAAAACCGCCATTGAAAACTATTTTGACATCAATAGCGAGCTTGATACCCAATTACGCGGTAAAGGCAAAGCGGCGCTAGCAGATAGTTTAAACTGGCTACCTGCAGGGGTCACGGTTACCAGTGTACGCCAAGGCAAACCGTTAGGGTTAGGGCATGCTGTGTTGCAAGCCCGTGCCATTGTAGGTGATGAGCCATTTGCTGTACTGTTACCAGATGTGATTTTGAACCCTTATAATACTGACTATACTCAGCAGAATTTAGCCTACATGCTACAGCAGTTTGCCAAGCAGCAGTATTCACAGATATTGGTTGATCCTGTCAAAGAAAGTGATATTTCTAAATATGGCATTGCCAAGTTAGCCAGCACACAAATGGTAGCAAAGTCTGAACAAAACCAGTCGTTTGCTGTGACGGGGTTTGTGGAAAAACCCAAAGCTGAGGACGCGCCTTCTAACTTGGCTGTCGTTGGGCGCTATGTATTTAATAATGCTATTTTTGATTATCTAGCCAACACGCAGCCAAGTGTGGGTGGGGAAATTCAGCTGACCGATGCCATTGATGCGCTCATTAGCACGCAAGGGGTAGACGTGGTTAGCATGGTGGGTAATAGCTTTGATGCAGGTGATATGAATAGCTACTTGCAAGCCGTGGGTTATTTTGCCACCCAATTGGGTATTGAAGCGTTTCAACATACAGCAAATTAATATAGGGTCATAGACGAATGTCAACCGATACAAGTGCGAATCGTACATGGCAAACACTGTCTACCCAGGCAGATAGTATGGCCACGCTTAATCAACTTTTTAGCCAACAATCCAATCGCGGCTCACAGTACCGCGTTGCTGCGTGCGACATGATCATGGATTTTAGTAAACAAAAAATTGATGAGGCTGTGCTCAGTAATTTAATCACCCTGGCAAATGAGCGTGAGTTAGCGCAACAAATCCATCGGCTGATGACAGGCGAAATTGTGAACGATACTGAGCATCGTCCCGCATTGCATACCGCGTTAAGACAGCCGCAAGGCGAGCAAGTTTGGGTCGAAGGTGTCAATGTCATTGAGCAGGTGCATACCAGCTTACAAAAAGCGGAAAAGTTGGTGGAGCGGATTCGTAATGGGGTCTGGCGTGGTTATTCTGGTCAGGCAATCACCGATGTTGTTAATATCGGGGTGGGCGGCTCAGATCTAGGGCCAGTGATGGCAACAACGGCACTAAAAGAATGGACAGATACCGCTATCAGTGTGCATTTTGTCTCCAATATGGATGGCACCCAGCTTGATAGTTTGCTTAAGGTATTAAATCCGCAAACCACGCTGTTTATTATTTCGTCGAAATCATTTTCCACCATTGATACGCTGTCCAATGCCAAGACGGCGATGTCGTGGTTGTTAGCCAGTCATGATAACAAAGCCACTATTTTGCGTCGTCATTTTATTGGGATTTCTACCAAAGCCGATAAGATGTCAGAATGGGGTATCCATGTCGATAACCAACTAATGCTCTGGGATTGGGTTGGGGGTCGATTCTCCATGTGGTCAGTGATTGGACTGGCGATTGCCATAAAAATTGGCATGCACAATTTCTATGAGCTGCTAGCAGGAGCCTATGAGATGGATCGGCATTTTGCCACCGCCGATTTTTCTCAAAATATGCCTGTGTTGTTAGGGCTACTCGGTGTTTGGAACAGTACGTTTTTACACATTAACGCCCATACGGTTTTACCTTATGATGGTCGGTTATCTTTTTTTCCCAACTACTTAACCCAGCTTGAGATGGAGAGTAACGGTAAATCCGTCAATCGCCAAGGTGAGGCAGTGACTTACAGTACTTGTCCGATTTTGTGGGGTGATATTGGCTCCAATGCCCAGCATGCGTTTTATCAGTTGCTGCATCAAGGCACACAGGCAGTCAGTTGTGATTTTATTGCCCCCATCAAACGCTACGCAGATGCCCAAACAATCAATAAAAACTTGCTTGAGCAGCATGGACTTTCGCTTGCCAACTGCTTAGCGCAAAGCCAAGTGCTGGCGTTTGGCAATGCCGCCATCAAAGACAGCAATAATGGTATGGATAAATTCAAACATTATCGCGGTAATCAGCCATCAACGACCATTCTACTCAAACAGCTGACCCCAAGAACGTTAGGGTCACTCATTGCGCTGTATGAGCACAAAGTGTTTGTTATGTCAGTCATTTGGCAGATTAACCCATTTGACCAGTGGGGGGTTGAAGTGGGTAAAGTGATGGCTAATGCCGTCTTTGATGCCTTAGTATCAACGCAAGAATTATCGCCGCAACAAGCGCAGCCGTTTGACAGCTCAACCAATCAGTTGCTAAATACCATTAAAACAACCTTTGCAAGCTGATGATGGATAGGGATAAAAGAAGAAAACAATGACAAAAACTGTATATGTAATTGGCAGTACCAATGAATCAATCAATGCCTGTATTTTGCTTGCCACCCTGCAATACCAAGTCATGCTATTGACCGATGACGATAGCCTTCAGCAGGTCATGAATGATTACCAGTTTGATCGGCAGATGGTGCTACTGTGGCAGTTGTACCAATCTCAAGGCAACATCGTTACCCAGCCTTTGCCCACCCATGATTTTTCAGCCTATGTCAACGCAGATGATATTTGGTTGTTTGTCGATGGTGTATCAGCGCAGGCGCTTGACCAATTTGGCTCATTTCATTTCAACCCCACCACCCAGATTATCATCAGCGGTGTCAAAGCCATTGGTGAGATTGAACAATTCGCGCGCAAATTGACGACTACTTGGGTGTATTATCTTCCCTTTATTTTTATGAAAGATGGGGCGAATTTTAGTTCTTTTTTCCAAGCCGATTTGGCACTGATTGGTGAAAAAACGCAAGGCAGTAGCGCGCACAACAACATTTTGCTGTTTTTTATTGAAAAAAGTGACAAGCACTTTATTACCGATATCAAAACAGCAGAATTTGCGCGCAGTAGTATCATGGGAATGCTGGCAACACGCTTGTCTTTCATGAATGAAATGGCACGTCTCGCCGCCAGTGAACAGGTCAATATCAAACAAGTCGAGCAAATCCTTGGGCTTGATAAACGCATTGGTAAAGATTATCTCAAAGCAGGTTGGGGATTTGGTGGCAAGTCATTACCGCTAGAATTGGATTTTTTGATTGATAGTTTTAAGCACAATCAAGTGGAGACGTCGCTGCTCGAGGCGGTAAAATCCATTAATGAAGACCAAAAAGAACTGATTTTCCGTGAATTTTGGCAATATTTTGATGGCTTTATCGAAAATAAAACGGTGATGATTTGGGGCTCAGGCTATCGTAATGGTACCGGACGCACCACCCATTCAGCGTTTCATCCACTCATTAAATTGTTATGGTCATACAATATCAAGACGATTGTGTATGCCAACAATACCAAAGAAGAATTGTTAGAGTTATACGGTAATCATCCGCTGTTTTCATTGACCGATGATGCCTATGCGCCGCTCACGCAAGTGCAAGCGTTGTTTATTGTTAATTGGTCGCTACCAATCAAACCAGATATCAATCGTTTAAATAACATTGCATTACCCATTTTTGATGCAAAAAATACGTTAACCGAACCACAAATTCAGCAGCTCGTGGGTTTTTATACGGGTATAGGCTGTAAAAAATAGGCAAAACAATGAGCAATCAAAGCAAAAAAATCTTAGTCACGGGCGGCGCAGGCTATATCGGCTCACATACGTTAATTGAGCTAATTGCCGCAGGATTCACCCCTGTGGTGTATGATAATTTATCCAATAGTAGCCAGACTTCGCTGGCGCGCGTTCAGCAAATTGTAGGGCAGTCTATTGAATTTATCGAAGGCGATATTTTGGACACACAGCTGCTTGCCAAAACCTTTGCCGCGCATGACTTCACTGCGGTGATTCATTTTGCAGGGCTAAAGGCGGTCGGTGAATCGGTTGCCAAGCCACTGTGGTATTATCAAAACAATGTCGCAGGCACGCTGAACTTACTGGATGCGATGACGCAAGCCAATGTCAAAAACTTGATTTTCTCGTCATCCGCAACCGTCTATGGTGACCCAGAAGCCTTGCCGATTGTCGAATCCTCACCGCGTTCTGCGACCAATCCGTATGGGCAAAGCAAGCTGATGATTGAATATATGCTCGAAGACTTGGCAAAATCAGATAACCACTGGCAATTAATTTCACTGCGCTATTTTAATCCCATTGGTGCCCACCATACCGGAACCATAGGTGAAAATCCCAATGGCATTCCAAACAATTTGATGCCGTATGTCAGCCAAGTGGCAGTGGGTAAGCTGCCGCAGTTAAGCGTGTTTGGCAATGATTATGATACTGTGGATGGTACAGGCGTGCGAGATTACATCCATGTGGTTGATTTGGCAAAAGGGCATGTCGCCGCTTTACAGTATTTGCAACAGCAAACCCAGCTCGGATTTGAGCCGATTAACTTGGGTACAGGTAAAGGAACATCTGTATTAGAATTGGTCAATGCCTTTATCAAAACCACTGGTCAACCCGTGCCTTATAGCATAGCACCAAGACGACCTGGCGACATTGCCAGTTGTTATGCCAGTAGTGATAAAGCCAAGCATCTGTTGGGCTGGCAAGCTGAGTTTGATATCGAGCGTATGTGTACCGACACCTGGCGTTGGCAAAGCCAAAACCCTAATGGCTATGACGATTAAGCACCCCTTTAATATTAGCGAGTATTAACGAATATTAATGACGGTTTTATAACCGTCTTTTTTATCGGTAGGTTTTATCAAAGATGAGCATTTTTATCATAAAACTTAGCCAAGGTTATGATTTTACTTGACCCTAGGCTTGCTTCAGCGATAATAGGAGATTAGATAAATTATGATTTTTAGTTGTTTTCATTCTAGCGATTGTTTCGCGAATTTGTTTTTTCTTACTGTCCCATTGAGCCTGTTATGACTGTTAGCGCACCTGAATTTATGCATGAAACCGTTTTGCTAAAAGAAACGGTGGCAAGTGTGCTCAATGTAACTGTAGCGGCGCTAGAAACAGGAACCATCAAAAAAACGGGCACCTTTGTCGATGCCACATTTGGGCGCGGTGGGCACAGCCGATTGCTGTTAACTTATTTGGATAAAGACAGTCGTCTGCTCGTATTTGATAAAGACCCCCAAGCCATACAAACGGCGCAAGCATTGGCAGCCAGTGATGCGCGCGTGATAGTGATTCATGATAGTTTTGCCAAGCTGCAGGACAATCTGCAGCGATTAGGGATTGAACAGGTCGATGGGATTATGGCAGATTTGGGCGTGTCCTCGCCGCAGCTGGATGACGGTAGCCGCGGCTTTAGCTTTATGCGCGATGGCGCGGTAGATATGCGTATGGATACCACCCGTGGCGAATCGGTCGCCCAATGGTTAAAACGCGTGGATGAAACCGTGCTTGCCGATGTGCTGTATAACTATGGCGAAGAACGACACAGCCGCCGTATTGCAAGGGCAATCAAACAAATGGACCACTACGATTCTACCCTAGCGCTGGCAGAAACCATCAAACAGGCGCATCCCAACTGGCAAAAAGGCAAGCACCCTGCCACCCAAAGTTTTCAAGCCATGCGTATTTTTATCAATAATGAACTCGGTGATATCGACAGCTTTTTGGATCAATCGCTCATGGCGCTCAACGTAGGGGGACGCTTGGCGGTGATTAGTTTTCATTCGCTAGAAGACCGCATCATCAAGCAGTTTTTGCAAAAACACAGTAAAGGTCAATATCCTGAAGATGCCAATTTGCCGATGCCACCCAAACGCCCAAAACTGCTATCTAAACCTGAGCGTGTCGCCCCGTTGGATACGGAAATAAAAACCAACCCGCGCGCCAGAAGTGCTTGGCTTCGTTCCGCCACCCGACTGTAAAAATCGCCGTTTTTGTAACATGATATTTATAACAAACAATAAAAAGCGATTGCATTAACCAAACTTAGATGGGTTGCGTTATAATGACTTGTTTTATCTTGATACCCTGCTCTTTGATATAAAAAGCTCTTTGATATAAAAATGCCAAAATCTCAGCCCCTGCCTCCCATGACGAGTGACCCCATGTCAAATGGCCGCGATAACCAAAATTCGCCGAAAAAAACGCGTCTTTTCTCCGCCAAAAATAACCACGCAACGGTAAAAAATAACACGACGATGAAAAAAAGCAGTGAAGGCTTGGGTGCCAGTATTAGCGAGATGCTCGATACTGAGTATCGCGGCGTTAGTCTATATACGGTTGCGATGATGCTATTAGTGATTGCGATTTTGTGGACAGGGGTGAGCGTCGTCGAGCAAATCCAAACTTATCACCAACAATATGGCGAGCTGCAAAAACTCAAAAAACAATTTCGCCAGCTGCAAATGGAACACCAACGTATGCTGATTGAGCAGCAAACTTTTAGCGCTACCCCGCAAGTGACCAACCGCGCGGTGACCGAGCTCAATATGTTTTACCCTAACTTGTCCGATCGTATGATTATTCACGACAACAAAGTCACGGTATTTACTAGTGACGCCAGCAGCAACGAGTCAAACACTCCAGCTATCAATCCAGAAACGCAGCATTGATGAGGCAACCGCGTGACTACTCGCAATAAAAAATCGATAACCACCAAAGTTGCCAATGCCATGTCAGGGCGACCCACCAAAGTGCCTGTGCTCAAAGTCACTGCCCCTAAAATCAATGCGTCAAAGCGTCGTAGTGGTGCCTCACGCCAAGGCAGTATTGAAGAAGATGCCATTCGCTTTAAGGCCATTTGGATAGCGATGGGGCTGGTGTTTGTGGCGATTTTTGGACGATTGGCATACATCCAAGTCATTAATAAATCCTACTATCAAGGTAAAGGTAATTCGCTCATTACCACCGTCAAAAAAGAGCCGTCTTACCGGGGGATGATCACCGACCGCAATAACATACCGCTTGCAATTTCAGCCCCGTTAACCTCTGCGTATTTTAGTCCACATGATTATGCGGTGGAATACTATGAACTCAAAGCGCGCCAGCAAGAATTGCAAAAGTCTAAACCGAGTAAATCGGTCAATCGTGAGCTTGAGCGCGTTGCAAAACGCTTGCAAAACATGGATTTAGCCAAACTTTCGGCATTGACAGGCATTAGCGTCGGCGAATTTAAAAATGCGGTACGTATCAATGACAATATCAACTTGGCCGATAAAGAGGCAATCAAAGCCGTATTGCCCACGGGCGCAGGGTCGCATTATTTTCCATTGATGAAAAATGTGCAACCTGAAGCGGCACAGCCGCTCATCGATGCCGATTTTGCTGGGGTCAGTACCGAGACGTTTTATCAGCGCTACTATCCACAGCCACAGCCCAATGCCCAATTATTAGGCTTTATGGCGCGTACCAACATGACAGATGGCACGCATTATCAAGGGCAAGCTGGGGTAGAGCGCGTATTTAATGACATGCTATCGGGCAAAGATGGTGAGGTCATGGTCATGCGTGATGCCAAAAACAACAGCATTAAAGAAATCGAACAAGTCAAACCTGAAGTGGCTGGCAAGGATTTACAATTAACCGTTGATTCACGGCTACAATATATCTTGTACCAAGAGCTTGAAAAAGTCGGACGTGTGCAGCAAGCGCGCTGGGCAGCGGGTATGATTGTTGATGTCAACTCGGGTGAAGTGATGGCGATGTCCAATTGGCCGTCGTTTAACGCCAATGACTTAAATAGCTTATCCAATGAAAACCAGCGTAACCATGCCTTGATGGATGTATTTGAACCAGGTTCGGTGATGAAACCCATCACCGTTGCCACGGGCTTAAAGTCAGGACAATACAATGCCAACTCACTGGTTAATACCAGTCCAGGTAGCATGGTGGTGCAAGGGCATACTATTCGTGACCATGGCAATTTAGGTACCATTAGTTTGCGTACCCTACTGCAAAAATCGAGTAATATCGGCTCAGCAAAAATTGCCCTTTCCTTGCCTGCCACCGCAATGAGTGATATGCAAAAAGCCTTTGGCTTTGGCGCAAAAACCAACCTAAAATTACCCGGTGAATCTGCAGGTCTAGTGCCAACGCCTGAGCAAAATGAAATCGCACGCCGCGCAACTGTATCGTACGGTTACGGTCTACAAGTCACGCTAGCGCAGCTTGCGCAAGCTTACAGTGTGTTAGGTGCAGGGGGCGTGATGCATCCGTTGACGCTGCTCAAAAGTACCCGTGATAACGCCCTCAATAGCAGTAGTACCAATAATGTCTCTGTCCCTTTTGCCAAACCTGCCGCCAAGCAAGTCATCAAAACCAGCGATGCCCTTACCATTGTCGATATGATGACGTCAGTCACTGAGCCGGGTGGTACGGCAACTTTAGCCGCTATCGATGGCTATCGTGTGGCGGGTAAAACCGGTACGGCAAGACGCACCAATCCTAAAGGCGGCTACTATGATGACCAATACCGCACCGCGTTTGTCGGTATTGCCCCTGCTTCCAACCCGCGTTTTGTGGTGGCCATCATGGTTGAAGACCCGCGTGTTGACAAATTTGGTGGTTTGGTTGCAGCACCCGTGTTCCGCAGTGTGATGAAAGAAGCCTTGCGTTTGTACAATGTGCCGTTTGACAAGCCGCTATCGGGTAAAGAAACCACTACCACCAGCATCGAAAGTGTCAATGACTTATAACAACCCTATGGAAAAAGCTATGATTACGTTGCAAGCGATGATGTCTGCGCTATCACTACCAGAAAGTGTGCGACAACTGTTAAACCCTGTCATGAATCAACCATTTGGGCAGTTTGTGGTCGATAGCCGTCAAGTGGGTCAGGGCGATGTATTTGTATTGCTAAAAAGTCAAAACGCGAGCGACAGCCTCGATTTGGAAAAAGTTGCAGCTTATCTTGCCCAAGTCGCAGACAAAGCGGCGTTTGTGTTATCAGAAATTGATGTATCCGCGCTCCAGTCGCAGTTTATGTTGCCGATTATTTATTTGCCCAGCATTCGTGATTTTTTAGGTTCCCTAATTCAAACCAGTTTGCAACAGCAACATCCCACCAAGTTACCGGCGGTCATCGCGGTGACAGGCACCAATGGCAAGACCACGGTGAGCCAACTGGTTGCCCAGCTTATCAGCCAATCGGGCATCAAAACTGCGGTCATGGGCACGGCAGGTAATGGCGTGCTTGGTGAAAAAGGGCAGCCCAATCTTACCCCAAGTACCCACACCACCCTAGAAGTGTTTAATCTACACCATGCGATTGATGATTTTGCCAAGCAAGGCGTACAAGCCTTAGCCATTGAAGCCAGCTCGCACGGGCTACACCAGCAGCGTTTGCAAGGCGTACCCATCAATGTGGCGATATTTACCAATTTAAGTCGTGATCATCTCGACTATCATACTGACATGGACGATTATGCGCAGGCGAAAGCGCGACTGTTTGATAAAGCGCATTTTCCCACCCTCACTCACGCGATTATTAATTTAGATGATGAATTTAGTGAATTGATGATTGAGGCAGCCAACGCATCCCATTTAACCGTGTGGACGTATAGCTTGACCAATGACCAAGCCGATTTTTTTGCCAAAACCATCCTGCCTAGCTTGCAAGGGGGTGATTTGACCATTGCGCTTTCAAAAGCTGTCACGCCACAAGGTGAATTAACGGTGAACAGTCCATTGTTAGGGCGATTTAATGTGGCCAATTTGCTCGCGAGTATCGCAGGTGCCTTAGCGTTATCGCAAAGTGCCGCGATGGGATTGAGTGTGGCGCAAATCCAAGCGGCAGTGCCAACGCTTCGCGGCGCCACAGGTCGTATGGATCGGGTGCCATCGACCAGCAGCTGTTTTATCGTGGATTATGCGCATACGCCAGATGCGCTAGAGCAGGTGTTGACCAGTTTAAAATCGCATTGTACGGGTGAGCTGTGGGCAGTATTTGGCTGTGGTGGCGACCGTGATAAGGGGAAACGTCCACTAATGGCGCAAGCAGGACTTCGCCTAGCTGACAAAGTGATTTTGACTGCCGATAACCCACGCAGTGAAGACCCCAACGCGATTTTGAACGATATGCAAGCGGGCATGACTTGTGAGCAGCACTATCAAGCCATTATCGAGCCAGACCGTCAAAAGGCGATTGAATATGCGGTGCAACATGCCAAGCCTAGCGATATCGTGGTGATTGCAGGCAAAGGGCATGAAACCTATCAAGAAATCAAAGGGGTACGCCACGACTTTGATGATAAAGTGGTGGTAAAAAATGCCATTGACAAATTTGGCAAATAACTTAGCCTAGCATCATGAAAAAAATCTACCTAATCCGTCATGCCCAAAGCGAGTCCAATGCAGGGCAAGCAGTGCGCCCCAATCATGCCATCAATCTTACTGACGTTGGCAAGACGCAAGCGCAAGCATTGGCGGATTGGCTCACTGACCATATCAGCGAGCCAGTCACCGAGATTTTTGTATCCCAGTATCTTCGCACCCAGCAAACGGCTCAGCCTTATCTACAAAGCACTAAGCGTACAGCCACTGTCATCGAAGAATTGCACGAATTTAACTTTTTGGATTTTGACACCATCAAGGATTTGTCATTTGATGACATCCGTGTGATTGCCGATGATTTTTGGCAACAGCATTCTGCGCACCGAGCCAGTGAGGTGACGGACAGTTTTGAGCATTTCGTAGCGCGGGTACAAAAAGTGCGTGCGTATTTTGATGCCTTGCCCGATGGCACCTATCTAGTATTTACCCATGGCATGTGGATTGGCATGCTTATCTGGCAGATGCTACTTGGCGATAGCCCGCGTCTATATAATATGAAAAAATTCCGTGAGTTTGAACTGGCAACGCGCCCCAAAAATTGCGAAGTGTTGTTGCTCGCTCCTGCAGGAATCAAGAAAGTATGGGTGCGCAATGATGGGCAAGATGACGAGATTCGCTAGTAATAAACTATAAAGAGACCCGAATAAAGAGACCCCAATAAAGAGAGCAAAATGACTGCATATATTTGGCAATCTGCCAATTTAACCGAAGCGGTGAAAGATCTAAACCCAACCTTTCACAGTGATTTTACCCAGACATCCACAAGAATTATCACCGACACCCGCAAAATCGAAAAAGGCGATATTTTTTTAGCCATCCAAGGCGATAACTTTGACGGACATGATTATGTACAAACTGCCAAAGATAAAGGCGCGGTCTTAGCGATTGTCAGCCGTGCAGTCGAAAGTGACTTGCCGCAACTCGTAGTGACTGACACAAAATTGGCACTCGGCAAATTAGGTGCTTACCGCCGTGACCAACATCCCAATCTAAAAGTCGTCGCGATTACAGGCTCGAGCGGTAAAACCACCGCCAAAGAAATGCTTGGCAGTATTTTAAACCGTATTGCGCCGACCTTAATCACCCGCGGCAATCTCAACAATGATTTGGGCGTGCCGATGATGCTGCTAGAGCTGACCGATGACCATCGTTACGCCGTCATGGAGCTTGGTGCCAATCATGTC
>OFDN01001881.1_pt1 | contig 12696 bp, 15 predicted proteins | sample 1520971 | NCBI WGS metagenome assembly OFDN01 (sample SAMEA94257418, study PRJEB24077) | hot springs metagenome | biome: Aquatic biome; feature: Geographical feature; material: Water | place: India | collected 2012-06-12 | depth 5 m | reverse complement strand
CCGTCACCGCCCGCCCCGCGCCGGCCCGCGAAGCCTTCGCCGACCCCTGCCCAAGATGATTTGTTCGGTTAGCCCGGGAGTGCTATCAGGGGCGCCATGCTGATGACTCCTGCCGACAAGGTCGCCAAGCTCTACTACGGCCCCTCCAGCTTCCGCGTGCTGCGGCCGGGGAGCCACGTGCTGTGCGCGGTGACGGGAGAGGCGATCCCGCTCGCCGAGCTGCGCTACTGGAGCGCCGAGCGGCAGGAAGCCTATGCCTCGTGCGAGATCGCGACCCGGCGCCTGCTCGGCCTCGCCTGACGTTTCGCAAGGATGAAGGCTGACGGCCCCCGCGCGCGGCCTGCCTCGCGCCTGCGCCCGCGCCTGCTGTTGCTGGGGCTGGTGACGCTCGCGCTGGCGCCGGGCACCCTGCTGCGCACACCGACCGGCAATCGTCGCGAGCCCGCGGTGGTCAGCGCCGTCGCCCTGCCCGACCGCGAGGGCGTCTCGGGCCCGCTCCGGCTGACCGGCGTGTGGGAAATGGAATCGCGCCATGCCTTCTTCGGCGGCTTTTCGGCACTGGCGTTCGATGGCGGCACCCGGCTCGTCGCCGGGACCGACCGCGGGTTCCTGCTCGACATCGACCTCGCCGGCGGCGCGCCGCATGCGGTGGCGGGAAGCTTCCGCTTCGTTGGGATCAGCAGCCGCGGGCGCGAGGAGGTTGTCGACCTCGAATCCCTCGCCCGCGATCCGGCCAGCGGGACGCTGTGGGCCGGGTTCGAGGCCGATAATCTGGTGATGCGCCTCGCCCCCGACGGCACCCGGCGCACCCGGGCCCCGCAGGACATGGCGCACTGGCGCAAGAACAGCGGCGCCGAGACGATGGTGCGACTGGCCGACGGGCGCTTCGTGGTGATTGCCGAGGGCACCTTGCGCGGCAGCGCCACCCTGCATGAAGGGCTGCGCTTTCCCGGCGATCCGCTCGGCCCGGCCCGCGCGGAGCGCTTCCTGTTCGAGGCGCCTGCCGATTACAACCCGGTCGATGCCACCCAACTGCCCGACGGGCGGGTGCTGATCCTGTTGCGGCGGGTGCGCTATGCGATCCCCGCGCGCTTCGACACCGCGATCGCCATCGCCGACCCGGCCCGCATCGGCGCCGGGCAGGCCTGGCGAGCGCGCCTTGTTCAGCGCCTGAGCGGCGGCATCTTCGCCGACAATTTCGAGGGGATCGCCTTCGTGCCCTCGGCCCAGGATCCGGCGCGGGGCGCCATCTGGCTCATCAGCGACGACAACATGTCGGTGTTCCAGCGCAGCCTGCTGGTGCGGTTTGATTGGCGGCCACCTTCGGCGGCGCAGAGTCCTCGCTTACGGTCGCGCTGACGCGCGACGCAGACACACAAGGCGGCCGCAAACGAAAAAGCGCCCGGGAACCCGGACGCTTGATCGATTCGCCTGCCCCGAGGGCGGCAGGAATTACGCTGCGGCTTGGGCCTTGATCAGCTCGCGCTTGATCTTCTGGGCGTTGGCCGAGAGCTTGTCGTCGCTGGTCTTGAGCAGCCAGTTATCGAGCCCGCCATTGTGCTCGACCGAGCGCAGACCGTGGGTCGAGACGCGGAACTTGAAGCTGCGCTCGAGCTTTTCGCTCATCAGCGTCACGTTCTGCAGGTTGGGCAGGAACACGCGCTTGGTCTTGTTGTTGGCGTGGCTCACATTGTGGCCGACCTGGCGGCCCTTGCCGGTCAGTTCGCAGATGCGCGACATGGTGTGTCTCTTCTCGTAAAGGATCGGCCCAGACTTGTGCCCAGGCAAGGAAAGCGGCGCGCATAACGGGGCAGGGCCGAATCGTCAAGCCGATTGCGCCCTGTCCGCACGCTGCGCCAAGCAGGTGGGTAGTAACCCATGTAATGGCCGCAAAGCCTCCCGTCGCCTGCATTCGCGTCCCGGCCTGCCCGTAAGGCGGGGCCCAAAGGAGACGAAAGACCATGAAGCGCATCATCATCACCACCCTCATCGCCCCCTTGGCAATCGGGCTTGCGGCGTGCGATGTCGACCAGACCAAGGAAGCCGAACTGCCCGAGGTCGAGGTCAAGGGCGGTCAGGTGCCGGAGTATGACGTCGACACCGCCGAGGTCGAGGTCGGCACAGAAGAGAAGACGATCGAGGTCCCCACTGTCGATGTCAAAGGCCCTAACGATGCCGAAGGGACGCCCGTCACCGGCGACGAATAGCCATTCCGGGATGCGCGGGGCATGAGCGCGGATGCTTTCCGCAGCTTCATGCCCCGCGCGCTCGACCTCGCCCGTGCTGCCGCGGCGGCGGGGGAAGTGCCGATCGGCGCGGTGGTGGTGAAGGACGGTGCGGTGATCGCCGAGGGGCACAATTCACCGCGCGACCTGCATGATCCCACCGCCCATGCCGAAATCCTCGCGATCCGCCGCGCCGCGCAGGCGCTCGGCGATGAACGGCTGACCGGCTGCGAGCTGTGGGTCACGCTCGAGCCCTGCGCGATGTGCGCGGGCGCCATCGCCCACGCCCGGATCGCGCGGCTCTACTACGCCGCGAGCGACCCCAAGGGCGGCGCGGTCGAGCACGGCGCGCGGGTGTTCGACCAGCCCCAGTGCCTCCACCGCCCCGAGGTCTACACCGGCATCGGCGAGGCCGAGGCGGCGGAATTGCTGCGGGGGTTTTTCAGGGAGCGGCGCTGAAGCGCCTTCGCCTCCCTCAATCCACCGGCGGAACGCCCGGGGGGTAGTGGGAAATCTCCACCCTGAGCCCGTCGGGATCGGGGACGAACAGCGCAGTGATCCCGGGCTCGAAATGCTGGAGCCGCGCTTCGAACCCCGCCGCTTCAAGCTCCGCCGCGAGCGCCTCGACCGCCTCGGCGCTGGGGGCGGAGAAGCCGAAATGGTTGAGGCCGGGGGCATGGCGGCCATAGTCGCCCGTGCCCTCCTTGGCCTTGGCGAACTGGATGTGGAGCCCGCCCGCATTGGCCCAGATGCCGCGCTTCTTCTGCGCAAAGCCGATGCGCGGCAGCAGGAAGCCGTAGAAGGCCGCCGCCGCGTCGGGATCGCGCGAGAGGATGGTGAGGTGATCGAGCCCGAAGACCACGCCCTTACTCCTCCGGCTTGGGCTCGGGCCTCGGCCGCAGCCGCCCGGCCTCGAGGATCGGCAGGCCGCCTTCGGTGGGCACATAGATGATCTGCCCCTGCGACTGCGCAAGGTGCTCGATATAGAGGTAGCGCAGATAGCCCTCCGGCCCGCCGAGCCCGTCGGCAACGATGCGGTTGGCCTCGGCGACGCCCTTGGCACGCTCGACCTCGGCCTGGGCGAGCAGCTTGGCGCTCTCCAGCTTGGCCTCGGCCTCCAATGTGGCGATCTGGCGGTTCTGCCGCGCCTGCGCGAGCTCGGCCTCGCCCGCGGTCTCGGCGTTCCAGACCCGCACCGAGTTGTAGGCCGCGCAGGACCCCAGCCCCCCGCCGACGATCACCATCAGGAGAAACAGGAGACCCAAGGCGATGGACCAGATGTTGCGGGCGGCGTTCATGTGTCGGGGACCTACGTGAAGGGTTGAACAGGTATTGCCCGATGATGGCTAGCCCGCTGAATATGCGCAAGAGCCTGCGGGAGCGCGCGGCGCCAAAGCCTTGTACGAAGGCTCAGAGCCCCCGCCAGATCTTCGCGGGCGCGCTGTCCCTCGCACCGCGCCGCGAGGCGGTGCAGGGGGCGGGGCGGAAGCGCTTGGAGTAGCACAGGCGAATTTCCTCGAGCCACCCGCGCGGGTTGAGGTGGACGCCCACCGCGCTCTCGGTCCAGCCGGGGTTGGCATCGACGAAGGCGGCGCGGATGCGGCCCGCCGTCAGCGCCTCCTCGCGCGCGATGCGGTCGTAATCGGGCAGGCGCACGCCCTCGAACAGGATGCGGGTAACCTTGAGATAGGCGCCGGGGTCGGGAACCATGCAGCTGCCGTGCTTCGCCCATTGGCGCGCGACGAGGCGTTCGGAGGGCATCATGCACATCGCAGCCCGGACCTGCGCCGGGGTGAGCGCTTTCCTCGCCCCGCACCACTGCGGCCAGCCCTTGGCACCCTCGGGCCAGAGGCCGTGGACGACGAGCCCGAAGCTGCCGTTCCTCCCGCCGCACTGCATCGCTTGGGTGCGGTCCTCGGCGCGGGTGCGGCAGAATTCGGGGCTCCAGCTCAAGGCGAGGGTGTAGCCGGTGACGGGCATGGCGCGCGGCGGGCCGTCGGGGGTGACGCGCGGGACGGCGGCGACCTCGGGCACGCGGCACTGGTAGGCCTGTGCGCTCGCGAGCGAGGGCACGGCGAGGGTCATTGCGGCGAAGAGGCTATTCGAAGACCGCAGGGCCATCCTCCTCCTCCTTGCGCATGAACCAGCGGTTGGCGGCGGGGGTGAGCAGGCTCGCCATCGCCACCGCGACCAGCACCGCACCGGTCAGCGCGGCCGGGTCGAGGAAAGCGAGCCGCAGCGCGCCGAAGCCCAGCACCAGCCAGCGCGCGAAGGGGGCGGCAAAGAGGTAGATCCACACCAGCGGGATCAGCGCGATGGTAAACTCGGCCGAGAGGGTGACGATGGTCCAGTCGCGGTTCCACGATACCCAAGGGATGTGCGCCGCGAACACCGCCTGCGTCAGCGCGAGATCATTGAGCCCGCGCACCAGCCGCAGCACCGCCGCGGCAAGGAAAGCGGCGGCAAAGACGCGGATCGCCAGCGGTCGTGGCCCCCGGGCGAGCCTCACAGCGGCTTGAAATCCAGCCCGATATCCGCGGCGGGCGCGCTCTGGGTCAGGCGGCCGACCGAGATGAAGTCCACCCCGCTCGCCGCCTTGGCCGCAATGGTCTGGAGGTTGACGCCGCCGCTCGCCTCGGTCGGCACCCGGCCTGCGACCAGCGCCACGGCCTCGGCGAGGGTGGCGGGGTCCATGTTGTCGAGCAGCAGGTGGTGTGCGCCGGCCGCCAGCGCGGGTTCGATCTGGTCGAGGCGGTCGACCTCGCAGATGATCCTCGCGACCCCCGCATCCCTGGCCCGTCGCACCGCCTCGCCGACGCTGCCGGCGACCGCGACGTGGTTATCCTTGATCATCGCCGCATCCCACAGCCCCATGCGGTGGTTCTGCGCGCCGCTCTGGCGGGTGGCGTATTTCTCGAGGAACCTGAGGCCGGGGATGGTCTTGCGGGTATCCAGAAGCGTGCAGGTCGCGCTGCCCCCTCGCATCGCGTCCACGTAGGCGCGGGTCAGGGTGGCGATGCCGGAGAGGTGCTGGACGATGTTGAGCGCCGAGCGCTCGGCGGTGAGGAGGGCGCGGGCGCTGCCCTCGATGCGCATCAGGTCGGTGCCTGCCGCGACCTGATCGCCGTCCGCCACCAGCGGTTCGATGCGGCACTCGGGGTCGAGGTGCCGGAAGAACGCCTCGGCGAGCGGGAGCCCTGCGACCACGATGGCATCGCGGCTGTCCATCACCCCTGTGAAGCGCGCTTCGGCGGGGATCACGCTTTCCGAGGTGACGTCCCGCCCGCCGCCGGGCAGTCCCTCGCCCAGGTCTTCCGCGAGGGTTTCGCGGATGAACTTGGCGAGGTCGAAGCCGGGGAGGGTGAATTCTGGCACCAACGCATCCTTCGTCATCGCAAGGGCCGACAGGCTCGCGGCGATCCATGGCCCGCCCGCGCCGAATGGAGCATCAGGCCATGGATTGCTTCGTCGCTACGCTCCTCGCAATGACGAGGGGGAAGGTCAATGGAGGATGAGGGGCGCAATCTCGGACCCGTAGGGTCCGCAAGGCCGAACGGCCGCCCGCAGGCGCCCGGAGCGTAGCGGAGGAACAGCGCCGAGGACGGGGGCGCGCAGGCGCCCCCGCACACATCAATGCACGAAGCGCGCCACCACATCCCTGTAAGACCGCGACACCTTCACCTCGGCGCCGCTTTCCAGCACCAGAAAGCATTCGCCGTTGGTGTGGGGCTTCACCTGCCGCACCAGATCGAGGTTGACGATGGTGCTGCGGTGGACGCGCTGGAACTTGCGCGGGTCGAGGCGGCGCTCGAGGTCCTTCATCGTCTCGCGCAGCACCAGCGAATTGTCGCCGGTGGAGATGATCATGTAGTCGCCCGCCGCCTCGATATGCTCGATCGTGTCGACCTCGACGCGGAAAATCTGGCCGCGGTCCTTGACGTTGATGAGCTTCTCGAAGCGGTCGGCGCTTTCGGCCGCCGGGGTCGCGGTCTCGACGAAATCCGCCGCACGCTCGGGGGCGATTTCGCTGAGCACTTCGAGCAGTTGCCCGGCATCCTCCGACGATTTCTTCTCGGCAAGGCGCTGGCGCACGCGTTCGATGGTGTCGGCGAGCTTCTGTTCGTCGACCGGCTTCATGAGGTAGTTGACCGCGTTCGCCTCGAAGGCGCGGATCGCGTGTTCTTCATAGGCGGTGACGAAGACGAACAGCGGGGGTTCGATCTCCATCACGCCCTTGACGACGGAAAAGCCGTCGAAGCCGGGCATCTGGATGTCGAGGAAGACGAGATCGGGCTTCTCGGTCTTGATCTTGCGGATCGCCTCGCGGCCATTGGCGCAGGTGTCGATGATCTCGACATCCTCGAACGGCTGGAGCCGCAACTGGAGGCCCTGGATCGCGAGTTTCTCGTCGTCGACGAGGATGGTTCTGATGGTCATGCGGTGGTTCCGATGGTTCTTTGGGGGGGGTTGAGGGGGACGATATTGTCGCTCCCGCCCGCGGCATTCCCGATGTCTGTCACGGCGGGTGCTGCCTCTTCCCCGACTCTGTCGGCGCGGGTGAAGGGAATTTCGATCAGCACGGTGAAGCCGCCCCCAGCTTCGGATCTGGTTTCGAACAGGTGGTTGTCGCCATAGGCCTGGGCCAGGCGATTGCGGATATTGGCGAGGCCGACCCCGGTCGAGACCGGGCGGCCGGGCACCGGCGGCGCGGACGGATCGCCCAAAGGCGTATGGCGCGTGTCATCCACCCCCGGCCCGGTATCCTCGACCGTCAGCCGCAGCCTTTCGCCCACCACCCGCGCGCTGAGCGCGATCTGCGCGCCTTCCTCCTGCGGGCTGACGGCATACTTGATCGCGTTCTCGACCAGCGGCTGCAGCAGCATGGCGGGCAGCTGCGCGGGGAGCGCGGCGTCCTCGATCTCGAAATTGGTGCGCAGCCGCTCCTCGAACCGCATCCGCTCGATATCGAGATAGAGCTGGAGCGTCTCGACCTCCTGCGCCAGCGTGACCTGGCTGCCCGGCTCGGCAATCAGGGTGTGCCGCAGGAAGCCCGACAGGCGCGTCAGCATCGCGTTGGCGGGCTCGGTCTGCTTCAGGAGCACCAGCGTGCTGATCGAATTCAAGGTGTTGAACAGGAAGTGCGGATTGAGCTGGTAGCGCAGCATGGCGAGCTGCGCGGCGGTGGCCTGGGCTTCCAGCCGCTCGAGCCGGTCGGCCTGCTGTTCCACGGTGAGGAAGAAGTTGATCGCGTAATAGAGCGCGCTCCACCCGCCGAGCAGGGTCAGGGGAAGGTAGAGCAGGCCGATCAGTCTTTGCGCGAACGTCGTGTCGCGGGTGCCGGCGTAATAGACCCCCTGCACCCAGGCATCGATCGAGGCGTGCAGCACCACGGCGAAGAACAGCACGACCGCAGTCACCCCCCACGTGACCAGCGGTTGCTGCTGGATCAGCTTGCGGTAGATCACCGAGAGGATCAGGCTGATCGAGAAGCCGGTGATGGTGGTGACGAGGATCAGCGCCAGCAGGTCGAGCGGTGCCTGATTGGCCAGCGCCGAGACCGCGCGCAGCAGGAACGCCGCGCCCCAGCCCGCCAGCTGGAGGTTCCAGAACGCCCGGTTCTTGCTCGCGAAGAACGGCGCCGCCTGGATCTGGAGCACTGCCATAATCGCGCTGGTCTAACTCATTTCGTCGCAGAGGGCACTTCTAATCGGGCGCGCCGCCGTGCCCGGGCAACGCTTCAACGCTTGGCACGGGGGAGGAGCCCGCCCGCGGGGTTTATCTCGCGGCGGAAATGCTTCGCCCAATCGGCGCGGCCTTCCGCTGCCATGGCCGCGCGGACGAGAGGCACCTCGGCGGCCATCATCTCCGCGCGCTCGTCCCAGCCGTCGTGGGTGCGACGCAGCTTGAGCCCGGCGTCGTGTTCCTTGCCCCAGCGGGTCATGAATTCCGCCCCCGCCGCCGGATCATGGCCAGCGTTGGCGAGCAGCCAGGGCACCAGCCGGTCGGCCTCGCGCTCGATCCGGCGCACGTTCTTGCTACTGCGTCCGTTGCGGTCGAGCCAGGCGTCGTGGCCGAGCACGTTGTGGGCCAGTTCATGCGCGACCAGCGCGGCGAAGACCGGCTCGTCATAACCGAAGGCGGGCGAGCCCATCCCGAAGATCACCCGCTCCCCGTTGGCAAAGGCGCGGGTTTCGGCGGCGTACAGATCGAAGCGGGTGGCGCAGACGGCGACCGGGGTGACGCGCACCGCGCTGCCGTCCGCAAAGGCGATGGTGATGCCGCCGTGTTCGGCCAGCATCGCGTCGATATGGTCATGCGCGCGGGTCGTGCGCTCCCACGCCATCGGAGGGGTGGCGGGCCAGTCATTGGGATCCAGCCCCTCAAGCTGCACGATTTCGCGATTGCGGGTGAAGGCCCCGGAGAGCGCGGCGGGCGAGCCTGCGGCGGCGGCGTTGACGGCGATGTCGCGGGTCAGGCCCAGCGCCGCGCGGGCGACATCGGGCCCGCCATAGCTCGCCATGTCCTGCACTTGCAGGCCGATGCTCGGGATCACCTCAGGGCAGAAGGCGGCATTGGCGCGGGCGAGCCGCCAGCCGGCGTCCTGCAGGCGCTGGTTGGCGTCCTGGTAGCGCGCGATCGCTGCACGTTCGGCGGCATAGTCGATCGCGGGCGGCGCATCGGCTGCGGCGAGCGGGGTCGCGAGCAATGCGGCAAGCACGAGCGTGCGCATCACTCCGCGCCTCTCAGCCCGCGGTGTCGGCGGCGGCGGCGAGCGCTTCCTTGAGCTTCTCGTAGCCGACCGCCCCGCCGATCGGCTTCTTGCCCGCGATCCAGGCCGGGGTACCGGTGAAGCCCAGCGCGCGCGCCTGTTCGAGGTTCTTGGCGATCTCGTTCGTCACCGCCTCCGAGGCCGCATCGGCTTGCGCCTGCGCCATGTCGAGCCCGGCCGCCTTGGCCGCCGCCTCAATGTCGTTCGTCTTGAACATCGCGTCGTGGAAGGCGGGATACTTGCCCTGGATTCCTGCCGCCAGCGCCATGCGCGAGGCCGCGTCGCTACCTTCGAAAATCGGCCATTCGCGGATCACCACCTTGAGCTCGGGATCCTCGGCCACCAGCCGGTTCACGTCCTTGAGGCTGGCCTCGCAATAGGGGCACTGGTAATCGGTGAACTCGACCAGCACGCGCTTGCCATCGGGGTTGCCGAGCACGACGCCGGGGAACTCCTCGAACACCTCACCGCCCATCTTGGCGAGCCGCTTGGCCGCTTCCTGCTCCTCATAGGCCGCCGCCATCTGCGGTAGCAAATCGGGATTGGAGAGGAGGAAGCTGCGCGTGCGGTTGTCGGCAAGGCCCGAGTATGACCACGCCGCCGCGCCCAGAAAGCCGAAGGTCAGCGCCAGCAACGCGGTCAGCAGCGTATTGCGCAAGCTCGAGGGTGCGTCGTTGGACATGATGGCCTTTGATAGCGAAAGGGGCGGCGGCAGCCTAGCGCCGGTTCTTCACGCGTTCCAGTTCGGCGCGCGCTTCGAGCGCGACATCCTGCGCGCGGATCCAGTCGGGCGAGCCATAGGGGAGGTAGGCCTCGGCCGCCTGCGCATTGGCGAGCGCCTGCGGATACTGGCGGTTCATCACCTGCACCTCGGCACTCGCGAGCCGCGCGCGCGGGATATCGCCGCGCGCCTCGTAGACCACGCCCAGCTGATACCACGCGAAGGGATTGTAGCGGTCCTTCTGCACCGAGGCGCGCAGCACGCCCTCGGCCTCGGCGAAATTGGCCGGGTCCTCGGTCGCGATCAGGGCATGGCCGAGGAGGCCTGCAATCAGCGGGTGCGAGAGCGTCAGCTCGGTCGCGCGGCGCAGCGGGGCGAGTGCCTCCCGGGGTCGGCCGCTCTCGAGCAGCACTTGCCCCTTCAGCTCGAGGAACCACGGATTGTCGGGCTCGGCGGCGAGCAGCGCGTCGGTCTCGGCGATCGCCATGTCGATGCGCGCATCCTTGTGATAGGCATAGGCGCGGGCATAGCGCGCGGCCGCGCTGGTATCGGACGGCGGATAGGCGGCGAGCGTGCGCGGCGGCTCGGCGAGGAAGCCGTAGAGCTTGGCCTTGGCGCGCACGAAACGTTGCTGCAATTCGGGATCGGGCGGCGTGTCCCACGCAGGATCGCTCTCGAGCAGCCCGCGCAGCACCTGGATCCGGTCGCCGGTGAGCGGGTGGGTGCGCGAATAGGCGGCCTCGTCGGCCTGGCTGTAGCCCGCGCGGATCTCGTTGCCGCGCAGCTTCTCGAAGAAGGTGATCATGCCCTTGCCGCTGATCCCCGCGCCCGAAAGGTAGCGGTATCCGGCAAGATCGGTCGCGGCTTCCTGATCACGGTTGAACGACAGGAAGCTGCCGATCGCGGCCTGCTGCCCGGCGGCGAGGATCCCGAGCCCCGCGTCCCCCGCTCCCGCCAGCACCGCGCCGACGCCGAGCAGCAGCGAGAGGATCGAGATGCCGTTCGCGGCCTTGGTGCGCTCCTCGAAACGGACCGCGTGTCCGGCGGTGATGTGGCCGAGCTCGTGCGCGAGCACGCCCTGCACCTCGTTGGCCGTATCGGCCGCGCCGATCAGCCCCGAATGGACGTAAATCGCCTGCCCGCCCGCAACGAAGGCGTTGATCGAGCCATCATTGATCAGCACGACCTCGACATTGCCGGGCTCCAGTTCGCTCGCTTCGACCAGCGGAGCGAGCATGTCCTTGAGGAGCTGCTCGGTCTCGGCATCGCGCAGGATCGATTGCGCCGCCGCCGGGTGCGCGGCGAAGATCAGGCTCGCGAGCAGGGCCAGCAGGTAGGCGAGGGGGTGGGGGCGACCGCGCATCGCGGACACCCTACCGGACTGGCGGCTGAACGCAATCTGAAGGTGGGGCATCCGTCCCTCCCCGTCGTGCAAGGATGGGGAGGTGGCAGACGCCGCAGGCGGCTGACGGAGGAATGGCGCGGCGCGGCGAAGGGAGAACCCCTCCGTCACCGCATTGCGGTGCCATCTCCCCATTGCTGCGCAACGGGGAGCGACTTGCGGGATTACCCGACCAGCTTCCTTGCCGCGCGTTCGATCAGCGCGATGTCCTCGGGAACCTCGCCGAGGATTTCCGCGCAGCCGATCTCGTCGCGGCGAATCAGCGCCAGCGCGAATTCCGGTCCTGCACCGTCGAGGTCTTCGAGGCTGATCGCCTCGAGCGCGCGCAGCGCCTGGGCGAGCGCCTCGCGCACGGCGTGGGCATCCTCGACCGGCTTGCCCTGCTCCTCGCGGCGCAGACGGCGTTCGGCCTTCACGATCGCCTTCACCCCGCCCTCGGTCCCGGCGAGGTAGCCAGCGAGGCTCCCGCGCTCGAGCTGGAGGCGGTGCGCATGGGTCAGCACCGCGGCATATTCGGTGAGCCGGGTCTTGTCGTAGTCTTGCCCGAAGACGAGCTTGACCACCGGGGTCATCGGCGCGCGCTCCTGCACGGTGAGGCCCGCGTCGGCGATCAGTTCGGCATAGTCCTCGGGCGCCTGCGCAGCGGCAAGCGAGAAGTCGTAGGCGCGGCTGACCGCGGCATAGAGCGCCGAGCGGCTGCGGTCCTCGGTGCTGTCGGCAGCGCGGGCGAGTTCGCGCGCGGCGGCGAGGCAATCGTGGAGGCCCGCGTCTTCGGGCAGATCGTCGGCCAAGGCGACAAGGGCTTCGTCGGCCTCATCGGCCTCGTCGGTCATGGCGAGCGCTTCGGCATCCTCCGCCTGATCGAACACCGGCACGGGTGCGGGCTCGGGAGCGAAGATCGTCTCCGGTTCGGGCACCGGCCCGAAATCGACGCCGAATTCGGCCTCGGGCGGCGCGTCGGCGTGGGGCAGCGGGTCGAGCGCGGTGAGGTCGATCGCCTTCTTGGCAGGGGCCTCGATGTAATCGGCGAGCGAGGCGAAATTGTAGCCGGCTTCCTCGCCCTCCCCTTCGTCCTCGTCATATTCCTCATCGGGATCGTCGAGCGCATACTGGCTGAAATCGGGCAGCGCGACATCCGCGTCCGGCACGTCCCCGCGCGGGGCGAGGCTGGCGAAATCCGCGGCGAAATCGTTGTAATCGGCGGGCTCGGAGGCGGCGACGTCGGCTTCATCCTCGTGCGCGGGCGAATCCGCCCAGTCGGTGACCGGTTCGGCGATGCGCGGCGCGGGTTCCTCGATGATCTCGTCCTCGAGTTCGAGCGCGCCATCGAGCTCGAGCGCCTGATCGATCTCGAGCAGCAGCTCGTCGGCGGTCAGCTGGTCGGCCATCTCCTTCCAGTTGATCACGCCGTAGATGAAGTCGATCGTCTCGTTGTTGCTCGAGAAGGGCAGCAGGATTCCGCGATAGAGGATCGCGACCCCGGCGTGGTTGACGAACTCGGCCTCGAACCCGATCGGCGCCTGGTTGGCGAGAATCTGCATGTAATGATCGGTGATGCGGCTGAGCAGCGAGCGCGGCG
>OFDN01001880.1_pt1 | contig 12703 bp, 11 predicted proteins | sample 1520971 | NCBI WGS metagenome assembly OFDN01 (sample SAMEA94257418, study PRJEB24077) | hot springs metagenome | biome: Aquatic biome; feature: Geographical feature; material: Water | place: India | collected 2012-06-12 | depth 5 m | reverse complement strand
GGCCGCTACCTGTGGGTGTTCCGCCGCATCGTCGGCCAGATGCAGCACGACCTGTTCCATGTGTACACGGTCGACCAGCACATCCTGATGGTGCTGCGTAACGTGCGGCGCTTCTTCATCCCCGAGCATGCCCACGAGTACCCGTTCTGCTCGCAGCTGGCCTCGCAGTTCGACCGGCCCTGGGTGCTGTACGTGGCCGCGCTGTTTCACGACGTGGCCAAGGGCCGCGGCGGCGACCACTCCGACCTGGGCGCGGTGGAGGTACGGCGCTTCTGCCGCGACCACGGCATCGAGCGCCATGACGCCCAGCTGATCGAGTTCCTGGTCAAGCACCACCTGACGCTCAGCCGCACCGCGCAGAAGGAAGACCTGTCCGACCCCGACGTGATCCAGCGCTTCGCGGCGCTGGTGCGCGACGAGCGCACCCTCACCGCGCTGTACCTGCTGACGGTGGCCGACATCCGCGGCACCAGCCCCAAGGTGTGGAACGCCTGGAAGGGCAAGCTGCTGGAGGACTGCTACCGCTTCACGCTGCGGGCGCTGGGCGGCGCCAAGCCCAACGTGGACGCGGAGATCGAGGCCCGCAAGGCGGAAGCCCGTGCGCTGCTCGCGCTCGCCTCGCAGCTGCCCGAAACCGAGGCACCGCTGTGGGCCACGCTGGACCTCGGCTACTTCACGCGCCACGACGCCATCGACATCGCCTGGCATGCGCGCATGCTGTGGCGCCACCTGGCCGCCACCGACCCGGTGGTGCGTGCACGCGCCTCGTCGGTGGGCGAAGGCCTGCAGGTGCTGGTGTACGCCCCCGACCGGGCCGACCTCTTCGCCCGCATCTGCGGCTACTTCGACGGCGCGGGCTTCAACATCCAGGACGCCAAGGTGCACACCACGCGCAGCGGCTATGCGCTGGACACCTTCCAGGTGGTGCATCCGCAGATGGACAACACGCCTTCCAGCTACCGTGACCTGATCTCGCTGGTGGAAGTGCAGCTGATGAAGGCGCTGCAGAGCACCGGCCAGCTGCCCGAGCCCAGCCGCGGCCGGGTGTCGCGCCGGGTCAAGAGCTTTCCCATCGTGCCGCGGGTCTCGCTGCGGCCCGACGAGCGCGCGCAGCGCTGGCTGCTGTCCGTCAGCACCAGCGACCGCTCGGGCCTGCTGTATGCCATCGCCCGGGTGCTGGCGCGCCACCAGATCAACCTGCAGCTGGCCAAGATCAGCACCCTGGGCGAGCGCGTGGAAGACACCTTTCTGGTGGACGGCAGCGCGTTGCAGCGATCCAAGGCACAGTTGCAGATCGAAAGCGAACTGCTCGACGCGGTGGCGCCCCTGCCGACCTGAGCCGGGCCACCGCGCCAGCCCACGAACAACAACGGACCGCCCATGAACCGACTGCAACAACGCCTGCAGGACATCGCGCCTGCCCGCCTGGCGGCCATCAAGCGCGGCATCGAAAAAGAGAGCCTGCGCGCGCAGCCCGATGGCGCCCTGGCGCTCACGCCCCACCCGGCCGGGCTGGGTTCGGCGCTGACCAATCCGCACATCACCACCGACTTCAGCGAGTCGCAACTGGAGCTGGTGACCGGCGTGCACCAGGACGCCCAGGCCGCCATCGACGAGCTCACCCGCATCCACCAGTTCACCTACCACGTTATGGCGGAGGCGGGCGACGAGATGATGTGGGTCTCCAGCATGCCCTGCGGCCTGCCCACCGACGAGACGATTCCGCTGGGCCGCTACGGCAGCAGCAACGTCGGCCGTGCCAAGAGCGTCTACCGCATGGGCCTGGGCCACCGCTACGGCCGGCGCATGCAGACCATCTCGGGCATCCACTACAACTGGTCGCTGCCGGGCCTGAGCAACGACGAGTACTTCGCGCTGATCCGCAACTTCCGCCGCCAGTCCTTCGTGCTGCTGGTGCTGTTCGGCGCCTCGCCCGCGGTGTGCGCCAGCTTCGTGGAAGGCCGCCAGCACGAGCTGCAGCCGCTGACCGAGCGCACGCTGCACATGCCCCATGGCACCTCGCTGCGCATGGGCCGGCTGGGCTACCAGAGCGACGCGCAGGCGTCGCTGTCGGTGAGCTACAACTCGCTGGAAGGCTACGGCGCCAGCCTGCAGGAGGCGCTGACCAAGCCCTACCCTGCGTACGAGGCGGTGGGCATCCGCAACCCGGGCGGCGACTACAACCAGCTGGCCACCACGCTGCTGCAGATCGAGAACGAGTTCTACGGCACCATCCGGCCCAAGCGCGTGATCTTCCCGGGCGAGCGACCGCTGCATGCGCTGCGCGAGCGCGGCGTGGAATACGTGGAAGTGCGCTGCATGGACCTCGATCCGTTCTTGCCCGCCGGCATCGATGCGGCCACCGCGCGCTTCCTGGACGTGTTCCTGATGCACTGCCTGCTGCAGGACAGCCCGAACGACACGCCCGACGAGATCGCCGCGCTGGCGCGCAACCAGCACCGCACGGCGGCCCGCGGCCGCGAGCCGGGGCTGACGCTGGAGCGCGGCGGCCGCGAGGTGAAACTGGCCGACTGGGGCGACGAGGTGCTGGCCGAGTGCGGGCCCATCGCCCAGGCGCTGGACGCTGCCACCGGCGCCGGCAGCGCCTACCGGGATGCCGTGGCTGCCGCCGTCACCGCCTGGTCGCAGCCCGATTCGCTGCCTTCGGCCCGGGTGCTGCAGGCCCTGCGCCAGGAGCACGACGGCTCGTTCATCGGCTTCGCCCGCGCCCAGTCGCTGCGGACGCAGCGGGCCATGCTGGCCCTGCCCTATCCGCCGGAGATGGCGGCGCACTTCCGCGCCCTGGCCGAGCAGTCGGTGGAGGAGCAGAAGGCCATCGAGGCGGCCGACACGATGCCGTTCGAGATCTACCGGCAGGCCTACCTCGCGCCGCGGCGGTTGATCGCCTGAAGCTCAGGGCTCCGGGTGCTGCGGGTCGAACTCCGGTTCGGCCGGGTCGTTGGGCATGGGCACCTGGCCGTCGTCGGGCTCCACCGGGGGTGAGCCAGGCTGGTTTGGCGGCACGTCCTGTTCTTCATGCGGGCGGGGCTTCATCGCGGTACTCCTGGTTGAATGAGCTGGCAGGCGCCATTGAAAAAGCCCGCACTTGGCGGGCTTGCTTGGCAAACCGCGGGCCCTGGCGCCCGCGCCTTGTCAATGGCTCAGCCCATGTGCAGGCCGCCGTTGCAGCTGAAGTCGGCGCCGGTGGCAAAGCCGGACTCCTCGCCCGCCAGCCAGGCCACGATGGAGGCGATTTCCTCCGGCGTGCCCAGGCGCTTGATGGGGATGGTGCTGATGATCTTGTCCAGCACGTCCTGGCGGATGGCCTTGACCATGTCGGTGGCGATGTAGCCCGGGCTCACGGTGTTCACCGTCACGCCCTTGGAAGCCACCTCCTGCGCCAGCGCCATGGTGAAGCCGTGCATGCCGGCCTTGGCCGCCGAGTAGTTGGTCTGGCCGAACTGGCCCTTCTCGCCATTGACCGACGAGATGTTGATGATGCGGCCCCAGCCCTGGTCCAGCATGCCGTCGATCACCTGCTTGGTGACGTTGAACATGCTGTCGAGGTTGGTGGACATCACCGCCTGCCAGTCGGCCAGGCTCATCTTGCGGAACTGGCCGTCGCGGGTGATGCCGGCGTTGTTCACCAGCACGCTGATCTGGCCGTGCTCGGCCTTCACCTTGTCGAAGGCGGCGACGGTGGAATCCCAGTCGGCCACGTTGCCCACCGAGGCGTAGAAGGTGTAGCCCAGCGCGGCCTGCTCATCGAGCCACTTCTTGAAGTCACGGCTCGGGCCGCAGCCGGCGATGACCTTGAAGCCGTCCTTGTGCAGGCGCTGGCACATCGAGGTGCCGATGCCACCCATGCCACCCGTCACGTACGCCACTTTCTGTGCTGCCATTCGATATCTCCTCTTGCATCGTCCGCCGATGCATCACTATGTCCGTTGTCGCCCGGGCGACATCCCGGGCTTACCCGTGTTTCAGCGCTCGACCGTCAGGGCCACGCCCATGCCGCCGCCGATGCACAGGCTGGCGATGCCCTTCTTCGCGTTGCGGCGCTGCATCTCGTGCAGCAGCGTCACCAGGATGCGGCAGCCCGACGCACCGATCGGGTGGCCGATGGCGATGGCGCCGCCGTTGACGTTGACCTTGCTCAGGTCCCAGCCCATCTCGTTGTTGACGGCGCAGGCCTGTGCGGCGAAGGCTTCGTTGATCTCCAGCAGGTCGAGGTCCTGCGCCTTCCAGCCGGCGCGCTGCAGCGCCTTCTGCGAGGCGGGCACCGGGCCCATGCCCATGTAGGCCGGGTCCAGCGCGACGGTGGCGTAGCTGGCCAGGCGGGCCAGCGGCGTCAGGCCGAGCTGCTCGGCCTTCTTGGCCGTCATCAGCACCACGCCGGCGGCGCCGTCATTGATGCCCGAAGCATTGCCGGCGGTCACCGAGCCGGCCTTGTCGAAGGCGGGACGCAGGCCGGCCAGGGCTTCGGCGGTGGTCTTCTTATTGATGAACTCGTCGGCCTCGAACAGCACCGGGTCGCCCTTCTTCTGCGGGATGCTCACCGGCACGATCTCGTCCTTGAACTTGCCGGCTTCCTGCGCGGCCACGGCCTTCTGCTGCGAGGCCAGGGCGAAGGCGTCCTGCTTCTCGCGGCTGATCTCGTACTTCTTGGCCACGTTCTCGGCGGTGATGCCCATGTGGTACCGGTTGTACACGTCGAACAGGCCATCGTTGATCATGGTGTCGACCATCTTCCAGTCGCCCATGCGCTGGCCGTCGCGCGAGCCCATCAGCACGTGCGGCGACGCGCTCATGTTCTCCTGGCCGCCGGCGATGACGATCTCGGAATCACCGTCGCGGATGGCCTGCGCGCCCAGCATCACGGCCTTCAGGCCGGAGCCGCACACGGCGTTGATGGTGAGGGCCGGCACGCTCTGCGGCAGGCCGCCCTTGATCACGCTCTGGCGCGCCGGGTTCTGGCCCGAGCCGGCGGTCAGCACCTGGCCGAGGATCACTTCGTTGATCTGGTCGCCGGCCAGGCGCGCACGCTCCAGCAGGGCGGCGATCACCGTGGCGCCGAGTTCGGGCGCGGCGATCTTCGAGAGGGAACCACCAAACTTGCCCACGGCAGTTCGGGCGGCGGCGACGATGACGATGTCGGTCATGGGATGTCTCCTGTATGGACCGGTGTGGATGGAATGCTGGAACCGGGCGCCGTCAGGCCTTTTGCTTGACGTAGCGGCCGGGGGCAGGTTCGATGACCTTGTGGGTGCGGCTGCCGTAGGACTTCGGTGCTGCAACTTGTTTGCCAGCGTGCTGCGCGAGCCAGGCGGACCAGTCGGTCCACCAGCTGCCCGGGTGCTCCTGGGCATCGGCGAACCAGTCGTCCGCGCTGGCGGGCACCGGATCCGTACTGCCGATCCAGTGGCTGCGCTTCTTCTTGGCCGGCGGGTTGATGACGCCGGCGATGTGGCCCGATGCGCCAAGGACGAATCGCTTCGGGCCGGAAAGGATCTTGAGGGACTGGAAGGCGGAGGTCCACGGCACGATGTGGTCCTCGCGCGAGCCGTAGACGTACACCGGCGCCTCGATGCGGCCGAGGTCGATCTGCTCGCCACACACGGTGAGCTTGCCGGGCACCTTCAGCTCGTCCTGCAGGTAGGTATGGCGCAGGTACCAGCAGTACATCGGGCCGGGCAGGTTGGTGGAGTCGCTGTTCCAGTACAGCAGGTCGAACGGCGGCGGGGCTTCTCCCTTGAGGTAGTTGCCCACCACGTAGTTCCACACCAGGTCGTTCGGCCGCAGGAAGCTGAAGGTGGTGGCCAGCTCCTGGCCCTTCAGCAGCTTGGGGCCGGCGGGTGCGGCCTCGCCCAGCGTCAGCTCGCGCAGCTGCACCGCGGCTTCGTCGACGAAGAGGTCGAGCACGCCGGTGTCGCTGAAGTCCAGCAGCGTGGTCAGCAGCGTGAGGCTGGCGGCGGGTTGCTCGCCCCGCGCGGCGAGCACCGCCAGCGCGGTGCTGAGGATGGTGCCGCCGACGCAGAAGCCCAGCATGTCGAAGGTGTCGGCGCCGGTGATGTCCTGCACCGCGGCGATGGCGGCCAGCGCGCCATGCTCGATGTAGTCGTCCCAGGTCTTGGCGGCCAGCGACGCATCCGGATTGCGCCAGCTCATCACGAAGGTGCGGTGGCCCTGCTCCACCGAGTAGCGGATCAGCGAATTCTCGGGCTGCAGGTCCAGGATGTAGAACTTGTTGATGCACGGCGGCACGAACAGCATCGGCCGCTCATACACCTTGGCCGTCAGCGGCTTGTACTCGAGCAGCTGGAAGAACTCGTTCTCGTAGACGACGGCGCCTTCGCTGGTGGCCACGTTGCGGCCCACCTCGAAAGCACTTTCATCCGTCTGCGACACATGCCCCTGGCGCACGTCGTTCCACAGCTGCCGCAGGCCGGTGGCGATGCTCTCGCCCTGCGAGTCGATGGCCTTGCGCAGCGCCTCCGGATTCAGCGGCAGGCAGTTGCTGGGCGCGGCCGCGTCGATCCACTGCTGCACGGCGAAGCGCAGGCGGGCCTTGGTCTTGGCGTCGCCTTCCACCGCCTCGGCCATCTGCATCAGCGTGCGGGCATTCAGCAGGTAGGTCTGGGCGATGTAGGCGGCCGCTGGGCTCTTGGCCCATTCGGTGGCGGCGAAGCGGCGGTCGCGCAGCGCGGCCAGCGTGCCGGCCGGGTTGGCCGCGGCATCGCCAGCGGCGGCCGCCGCGGTGGCCAGGCCGCTGTTCATGCGGGTGAGCGTGTCGTTCCACAGCTCGGTGGCCTGCTTCAGGTAGTCGGACTGCAGCTGGTTGATGCGGTCGGCCGGCAGCTTGAGGCCGGACATCGACTTCCAGATCTCGCCCAGGGCGTGCCCGAACGCCTGCGCGCCCTCCACGGGTTGGGGCAGGGTCGGGGTAGGCTTTGCCATCGTCTTGTCTCCGTCATGGTGGCCCGACGACTCCACCCGTCGGGAAGCGACTGCAATCGCTGGATTGTGGGTGTTTCGGCCGGTGGTTCGTGACCGAACGCACCCTTCCAGAACCCTCAGAATTCTGCATGATGAGCTTACTTTTCACTTACTGAAATACGCAGGTTTACTTAATATGTACCTCGTCGCGATTGCCTGGATGTACGTCGTCTTGATGATGGCGGTCGCCGAGGCCACCAGCACTCAGGGCACGGTGCTCGGCGCGCTGGTCACCTTCGTGCTCTACGGCGCGCTGCCGCTGTCCATCGTCATGTACCTGATGGGCACGCCGATGCGGCGCCAGGCCCGGCTGGCGCGGGAGGCGCAGGCCGCCGCGCAGGAGGCGGCGTTGCAGGAGACGGCGTTGCTGGAGGAGCTGCCGCCAGCAGCGGCAGGAACCGACGGCGGGTCGCCGTCAGCGCAGCCAGACGGCCGCGGCCAGGCGGCCGGTGACGCCGTCCCGCCGGTACGAAAAGAACCTTGACGGTGCTTCGACAGTGCACCAGGCACCGCCGGTCGTGGCGGAGACGCCACATGCCGCCAGTCGCTCCCGCGCCAGGGCGGGCAGGTCGGCCAGCCAGCGCAGCTCGCCGTCGGGCCGGCGGCGCGGGATGAAGCGGCGGTCGCCGGCGGGATCGCCGCCGAAGGCCTGCAGCACTTCCGCGCCCACCTCGAACTGCCGCGGCCCGATGCACGGGCCCAGCCAGGCCTGAAGCGCGTCCGGCCCGCACCCGGCAGCGCCGCACAAGGCGGCCACCGTGGCATCGAGCACCCCGCCGGCCAGGCCGCGCCAGCCGGCATGCGCGGCCGCCACGCCGCGGCCCTGCGGTGCGGCGAACAGCACCGGCAGGCAATCGGCCACCTGCACCGTGCAGGCCACGCCGGGTTCCGTAGTGAAGGCGGCATCGGCTTCCAGCGGCTCGCTGCGCCGGGCGTCCTCGGCGGTCAGCCGCAGCACGGTGCGGCCATGCACCTGGCGCAGGAACACCGGCGCCGCGCCGATGGCCTCGGCGAAGCGGCGGCGGTTCTCGGCCACCGCCGCCGGGTCGTCGCCCACCGCCATGCCCAGGTTCAGGCCCTGCCACGGCCCGTGGCTGACGCCGCCCTCGCGGCTGCTCATCCAGGCGCCGACGCCGGGCGACACCGGCCAGTCCGGCGTCAGGCCGGTGGCCAGCAGGTCACTCCGCATCGGGGCAGTTTCCCGGCTGCGCCTGGTCGAAGGCGGGCAGTTGCATGCAGGCCTCGTGCACCCGCATCACCGTGGGTACGTGGTCCAGCCGGCAGCCGAAGCGCTGCGCATTGAAGATCTGCGGCACCAGGGTGCAGTCGGCCATCGTGGGGGTGTCGCCGTGGCAGAAGCGGCCGGTGGCCGGGTGGCCGGCCAGCTGCTGCTCCACCGCCTGCAGGCCGGTTTCCACCCAGTGGCGGATCCAGCGCAGCTTGTCGTCCTCCGATACCTTCAGCTCGTGCACCAGGTAGCGCAGCACCTTCAGGTTGTTGATGGGGTGGATCTCGCAGGCCACGTCCAACGCCAGCGAGCGCACCCGCGCGCGGCCCAGCGCATCGCGCGGCAGCAGCGGCGGCTCCGGATGCGTCTCGTCCAGGTACTCGATGATGGCCAGCGACTGGGTGAGCGTGGCGTCGCCCGCGCACAGCGCCGGCACCAGGCGCGAGGGCGCCAGGGCTGCATAGGCGGGGCCTTGCTGCTCGTTACGCACCAGGTGCACCGCCCGGTAGTCGTAGGGCAGGCCCTTGAGCCCGAGCGCGATGCGCACCCGGTACGAGGCCGAAGAGCGGAAGTAGCCGTAGAGCGCCAGGTCGACCGGACGCGCCACGTCGCTCATCGGATCTGCACCCGCAGGCTGCCCAGGCCCTCGACGCTGCCCTCGATCAGGTCGCCGCGCACCACGGCGCCCACGCCGGCCGGCGTGCCGGTGAAGATCAGGTCGCCGGGCTGCAGGGTCCAGGCTTTGGACAGCGTCTCGATGGTCTCGGCCACGCTCCAGATCAGCTCGGTGAGGTCGCCCTTCTGCCGCGGCTGGCCGTTCACCTGCAGGGTGATGGCGCCCTTCAGCAGTTCGCCGGTGCGAGCGATGGGATGGATGGGGCCGATGGGCGCCGACTGCTCGAAGCCCTTGCCGATGCTCCAGGGCCGGCCCTGCTTCTTCATCTCGTTCTGCAGGTCGCGCCGGGTCATGTCCAGGCCCACCGCATAGCCGTAGATGTGCTTGACCGCATCGGCCGCGGCGATGTCGCGCCCGCCGGTGCCGATGGCCACCACCAACTCGATCTCATGGTGCAGGTTGCCGGTGAGCGTGGGGTACTCGACCTGGCCGGTCTCGCCGTCGGCCACCGGCACCACGGCGTCGGCGGGCTTCATGAAGAAGAACGGCGGCTCGCGGCCGCTGAAGCCCATCTCCTGGGCATGCTCGGCATAGTTGCGGCCCACGCAGTAGATGCGGTGCACCGGAAACAGGCCGCCACCGGCTACGGGCACGGCCGCGATGGCCGGTGCAGGTACGACAAAGTCCATGATGTCCTTGCTGTGATGCTGCGAAGGGAAGCGCCGGATGATGCCACTGCCCACGGCTAAACTCCGCCGCCATGCTGCTGACCGAGCGCGACAAGATCAAGCACTGCCGCGCCTGCGGCAGCGCGGTGAAGTACCTCATTCCGCCCGACGACAACCGCGAACGCGCGGTGTGCCCGTCCTGCGGCACGGTTCACTACGAGAACCCGCTGAACGTGGTGGGCACCGTGCCCTACTGGGCCGACCAGGTGCTGCTGTGCAAGCGCAACATCGAGCCGCGCTACGGCTTCTGGACGCTGCCGGCCGGCTTCATGGAGCTGGGCGAGACCACCGCCCAGGGCGCCGCCCGGGAGACGGACGAAGAGGCCGGCGCCCACATCGAGATGGGCCCGCTGTTCAGCGTGATGAACGTGATGCGGGTGGGCCAGGTGCACATGTACTACCTGGCGCGGCTGACCGACACGGTGTTCAACCCGGGCCCGGAAAGCATCGAGGCCCGGCTGTTCCGCGAGGATGAGATCCCCTGGGACGAGATCGCCTTCCGCACCGTGCGGGAGACGCTCAAGCGCTACTTCGAGGACCGCCGCGCCGGTGCCTTCGGCCTGCACACGGCCGACATCTAGACCGGGGCCTGCTGGCTCGCCCAAGGGCCGGTGACGCCGTCCACGCCGCATTGCCACAGCGTGCGCACGTCGGCGTCGTCGGCCACGCCTTCGGCCTGCACCTGCATCGACATCGCATGCAGCAGCGCGACGGTGCTGCGCAGGAACTCCTGCGCCGCCTCGCTGTGGGCCACGCCGGCGCACACCGAGGCATCCAGCTTCACATAGTCCAGCCCCAGCTCGTACAGCCGGTCGATGCGGTGCAGCCGCTCGCCGGCATGCTCCAGCCCCAGCCGCACGCCCAGCGGCCGCACGGTGCGGCCGAAGGCCTGCACCGCATCGAACTGGTCGGCGGCCGCCGCCTCCGGCAGTTCCAGCCACAGCTGGCCGGCCGAGCGCGGCCGGTCTTCCAGCAGCTGGCGCAGGTGGGCGACGAAGCCGCTGTCGGCCACCGAGGCCGGTGCGATGTTGACCGCCCGCGCCGCGCCGTCTTCCTGGATGCCGGCCAGCGCCAGCGACACCGCCTCCGCATCGAACAGCGCGGTGAGCCGGTTGCGCATCGCCAGCGGCAGCCAGCGCGCGGCCGGCTCGTAAGCACCACCGGGCTGCAGCTGCACCCGCAGCGGGCACTCCAGGTGCAGGCGCCGGCCCATGCGGTCCACCACCGGGAAAGCCACCAGGCGCAGGCGGCCGGCCTTGTCCTCGATGGCGGACAGCAGCTGCACGCGCCAGGCCCGTTCGCCCTCGCCCAGGCCGCCGGCGCCGGCGCTGCCGTCCAGCACCTCGGCGTGGTAGGGCTTGCCGGCCTCGGCCCGGGCCAGCGCCAGGTCGGCCTGCGACATCAGGGCGCCCGGGCTGGCTTCGCGCGGCCATTCCACCGCGCCGATGAAAGCCCGCACCGCGCCGCTGTAGGTGGGCAGGCTGCTGCGCAGTGCCGCGGCAATGGATTCCGCCGTCTCGGCCGCCAGGCCGGGCGTGGGCAGCGCCAGCGCGAAGTCCGACCCGTTCAGCCGGCCGGCCAGGCAGCCGTCCACCCGCTCGGGATAGGTGCTCAGCACCTGGGCGATGGTCTCCAGCACCCGGTCGGTGGTGTCGCGGCCCACCGCCCGGTTCAGGCCGGTGACGTCGGCCAGCCGCACCAGCACCAGGCCACCGCCGTCGGCGCCGTCCTCGCGCTGCTGCAGCGCGCCGAGCTGGCCGAGAAAATGCGAGCGGTGCGGCAGGCCGGTCAGCGGGTCGCAATGGGCCTGGCGGCGCAGCGCCTCCGCCCGCGCGGCCTGCGCCTCGAACAGCGCCTTCATCCGCACCACCATGCCGTTCATCGCCGAGGCCACACGGCGCAGGTCGGGCATGCTGGGTTCGTCCACGATGACGTAGCGACCGTCCTCCAGCGCCTGCGCCTGCCGCACGGTGGCTTCCAGCGGCGCGCGGATGCGCCGCACCACCATCAGCGACAGCAGCGCCGCCACCAGGCCCACGCCCAGCATCACCAGGCTGGCCCGCACGCCGCCGCGCCACAGCTCGTCGTAGGCATAGCTGTCGTGCGACACCACGGTGACCGTGCCCAGCGAACGCCAGCCGTCCGACACCTGCGCGACGCCCGGCGAGGAGCTGATGGGCAGCAGTGCCGTGAACCAGCCCGGCGCCCGCAGCGGCCCGGCCGGCGTCTCGCTGACGATGCCGGTGCCGCCATCGGCACGCGCCAGCGCGATGCGCCGGTAGAAGCCCGTGTCGGCCTGCGCGGCCACCACCAGCTTCATCAGTTCGTCGTCGCCGCCCTGCTGCGACAGCACCAGCGCCAGCGCCTGGGCGGTGTCGTTGTTCTTCATGGCCAGCTGCGTCTGCAGCACGGCCCGGGTGGACAGCAGGTTGACGCTCACGGCGCCGCCGATCGCGAGCAGCAGCACCGCGGCCAGCAACAACCAGAGTTGGCGTATCAACGACATGGAAAACGGATCCTTCTCTCAAAAACCTTCGGCGCGGGCCTTGCCCAGCACCTCGCGCCAGCGCGACAGGCGCGCCACCGGATCACCGGCACGTTCCGCCCCGACACCCTGCCACAAGCCCTCGCCGTTGAAGCTGAAAACAGGCACCAGATCCGGGCGCCGTGTGGCCGGGCGCACATCGGGCACCAGGTTGTCGAGGATCAGCGGATCGGCCTGTGGCGAGGCATGGTAGGCAAGCACCATGTGCGCTTGCGGCGGCCCGCCTCCCCCGAGTTGGGCCCGGACATACACCAATCGCAATCGGGACACGGGCGTGCCTGCGGCCACCAGGCTGAAGTACTTGGCGATGGCGAAGTCCTCGCAATCGCCCTCGCCACGCGCCAGCGTCTCCAGCGGGCTGGCCCAGTAGTCGATCTGGTTCCACACCACGGTGTCCTCCCGGAAGCGGATACGGCGGTTGAAGAAGTCGTTGACGAAGCGCAGGCGGTCCTCCTCCTGCATCTCCGCGGCCTGCACCAGCGCCGGCCGCAGCGCGGGCAACGCGGCCACGGCCGCCGGGCCCAGCAGCTGGGCGGCGATGGCCATGCGGTCGTCGTCCCACGGCGCGGCGTGCAGCGTGCCGGCAACGA
>OFDN01001879.1_pt1 | contig 12707 bp, 24 predicted proteins | sample 1520971 | NCBI WGS metagenome assembly OFDN01 (sample SAMEA94257418, study PRJEB24077) | hot springs metagenome | biome: Aquatic biome; feature: Geographical feature; material: Water | place: India | collected 2012-06-12 | depth 5 m | reverse complement strand
AAGCCGCAGGACTGGCGGCGGCTCTGCCCCAAGTACCGCATCGACGACCGCCTGTTCACGCCCGGCGCCCTGAAAGACGCCGCCGTTGGCGAATGGCAGCGCCTGCTGGACGAAGTGCAGGCCACGCCGGCCAGCGGCACCGGCAGCAGCACCGCCGCGCCGATCACCGCCGGCCACCTGCAACTGGTGCGCAACCACAACCCCGCCGCACGGCCCGCCGTGCGCCCGCTGAGCCCGGCCGACGCGCTCGACACCATCGGCCCCGGCATCGGCGCCTGAAGCCCGCACAACGCGAGGAACGCCCAACCATGAACGCCCGCATCGCCCTGAAGCTGCACCGCCTGGGCCTCACCGCCCGCCGCCCCGCGCCCGCCGTGCCCGCCACGCCGGAAGCGATCCGCGCCGCCCGCATCGCCCGCCACCACGAACTGGTGATCGACGACGACAGCCACCAGCCCCGCATCGCCCCGCGCGTCTACTGCGACCGCCGCCTGCAGGGCTGGCTGCCGATCCCGCGCACCGTTGTTCGCTAACCCGAGGCCACCATGAAACTCACCGACACCACCCGCCTTGCAATCGCCGCGCAGCTGGTCACCAACGCCCTGAATGATCGGCGGCAGCAACTTGCCATCGACCGCCACGAGCTTGCGCTGATGGTCTACAACCACTTCTACCGGCCCACCACACGCAAGGCCATGGAGAAGCTGCCGGACGGCTGGCTGCAGAGCGAGCGCCTCATGCCGGTCAAGATCGAAGGCGAGCTCAATGTCCACCACTTTGTCTGTCTGCCAGCGCCGCGCCGCATGCTGGCCAAGCACACAGAGCGTGATTCCTTCCCCGTGCTGTCGAAGGACGGCGAACTGGCGAAGCGGCTCAAGCAGCTGGACGAAGAAGCGCGCGCCATCGAAGACACAGACCGCAAGCTGCGCGTTGACATCCGCAAGCTCCTCAGGCCCATCACCACTCTGAAACAGCTGGGCGAATGCTGGCCGGAAGCCCTGCCGGTTGCCATGGGCGTGCTCGAGCAGATTCGCCGCCTCACCCCGCCAGAAGCCCAGGCACCGCAGCACACCCCGCCTGCGGAACTCAACGCGGCGCTGCGCCTCAAGCCCGTCAGCAAGCCCGCGCCTGCGGCCAAGAAGCCCACCGGCAAGGCCACGCGCAGCGCCCAGCAGGCCGCCTGACATGGCCACCCAGCACACCGCCCGCTGCCGCCGCAACCGGCAAGACCGCCGCGTGATCCGCAAGCTGCTGATCCTCACCGAACGCATGCGCGACACCGCCCAGGAACTGCACCACGCCGGCCGCGCCGACAAGGCCGGCCAGCTGCGCAGCGCCGCCAGCATCGCCAGCGAATGGGCGATGGAAATCGAGATGGGCATGCACGCCCAGGAACGGCGGGTGGCGGCGTGAGCGACCAGACCACCATCGAATGGGCAGACAGCACGTTCAACCCGTGGATGGGATGCACGAAAGTGAGCCCAGCTTGCGACCACTGCTATGCGGAGCGCGACACCCGCCGGTTCGGACGCGTGGAATGGGGCTCCGGAAAGCCGCGCGTGAGGACCAGCGCGGCGAACTGGAAGCTGCCGGAGCGGTGGAATTACACCGCGTGGCGCGAGTGTCGTGCGTGCGGGTGGCGCGGGCATATCCGGGCGAGCTTCGGCGAGTCCCGCTACGGCGATCGTTCCACCTGCCCGAGTTGCGCGAGCGTCGAGATTGTCCCGGCCCGCCGCCGCGTGTTCTCCGCCAGCCTTGCCGACTGGCTCGACAACGAAGTGCCGATCGAGTGGCTGGTCGATCTGCTCGACCTGATCCGGCGCACGCCGAACATCGACTGGCTGGTCCTGACGAAGCGGATCGGGAATTGGCAGGGCCGACTGGTTTCAGCGGCCAGCGAGTGCCGATCCGGCGGCATTGAAGCGCGCATCGAACTCGGCTCCTGGATCAATTTGTGGATTGCCGGCAACCCGCCCGCCAACGTCTGGCTCGGCGCCACGGTAGTCAACCAGGCCGAAGCCGACCGCGACGCGCCGAAGCTGCTGCAGGTGCCGGCGAGCGTCCGGTTTCTGTCGATCGAGCCCATGCTCGGGCCGATAGGCCTGAACATGGTGGCTGTCCCGGAAGATCAGGACCAGCTTCCGCGGTACGCAGGTGGCGATGGATCGAAGTTCAACGCGCTGCAGTTGCACGACGATGATCGATTCCACCAGCCGCCAGCAAAACTCGACTGGATCATCAGCGGCGGCGAGTCCGGCCCGCATGCCCGGCCGATGCACCCCGATTGGGTTCGCAGCCTGCGCGACCAGTGCGAAGCGGCCGGCGTGCCGTTCCTGTTCAAGCAGTGGGGCGAGTGGCATCCCGAAATGGCTAAAGCCGAGCTGTGCGTGATCACCAGCGACGGCAAGGATTTTCTGCGCGGACCCGAGACGATGAATCGCCGCGATGACGCGAACGCAGAAATCATGTGGCGCATTGGCAAAAAAGCCGCCGGCCGCCAGCTCGACGGCCGCACGCATGACGGGTTCCCGGCGGTGTCGCCGTGACCCTGCACCCCGGCATGACCTTGCAGCCTGACGGCGTGCAGTGGCGCATGCACGTCACGGCCGTGCGGCCCGCCGGCGCAGCGGTGCGTGTGGAGTTCATCAGCGAATCGGCCGTCACCGGCGAACGCCACGGCGGCCGTGGCGCGGTCACGCTGAAACCCACCCCGCAGCCCGGCGTGTGGCGTGACGGCCAGCATTGGCCGTTCGGCCGCTGGAGCTGCTGCCCGGAGTTCTACCGCGCCGACGCGCCAAAGCCGTGCGCGGGGGCTTCGATTGGCAGCACTGGAGATCTGTTCGCATGAGCCACGACGACCTCGCCGCCTACTACACCGTGCCCGGCCAACAGCTGGCGCTGACCGGCGAAGACTGGACCAGCGACCGCGACAAGAAAGCCCAGGCACGCCGCGAGGCCGCACGGAAGCGATCGGGGCTGGCCTGCGCGAAGCAGCTGCGAGCGGCCGCCACCGCACTGAACGTGTACCTGCAAGCGTGCAACGAGTGCCGCGACGGTAGCGGGTCGGAGCGCATGGGCGCCTGCGATGGCCGGCTGCGGATGATCGCTGACCTGAACGAGTACGCCTGCTTTCTTGAAGGGCGATACGACAAATGACCACCACCACCAACATCGTCGCCACCCGCGTCCGCGTGCGCGACCTCATCGCGCAGTCGGAATTTTTCCGCGCCCGCGGCGAAATCGACCGCGCCGCCGAGCTGATCGAAGACGCCCTCGAAGCCGCGCAGGGCACGCCGGTGGATGCGCTATGGCTTACCGAGCCGGAGGCCGCAGCGGCATGAACACGCCCACCGAAACCCGCACCACCCGCGCCGCGCACCACGGCCGGCCGCCGGCCATCAACAGCGCCGCCGCTGCGCCGACAGCGGCGGACCAGCTGCGCAGCCTGCACCGCGCGCTGATCGCCTACGGGTTCCGGCTGGACTACGAAGTGGACAGCGGCAAGCTCGCCCCGGCTACTGCGCAGATCGAGCGCCACCGCGCGCGCCACGGCCTGCTCACGCTTGCCCGGCTGGCGCACCGCCGCGGCGTGGACCTCAGCAGCGCGCTGCCGCCGGGCTGGCTGGAAGCCGCCACGGCCGCCGCACTCGCCACCGAACCCGACACCACAACCGAACCCACTCACCGCACGCCATGAGCCCGATCGCCGCCGCCATTGCACCGCTTACCCGCACCGCCCTCAGCGCTGCCGGCCAGCCCATCACCCGCGCCGGCCTGCGCGACCAGATCGTCCGGCTGCTGCAGCCGCAGTTGATCGACGCCGCCATCGGCGAGCTGCTGAGCGACGGCCAGCTTGCAGCCGATGCCTTCGGCTCGAACCCGCAGCAGATCGTCGTGCGCCTGCCGTCGGACGCCCCGCCGCCGCCGAAAGACACGCTGCCGCCGCCGGTGCAGGCAAAGCCGAAAAAGCCCGGCACGCCGGGGCCGAAGCCGAACCCTTTTCTGGATCGCGCTCCGCGCCAGTCTTCGCGCGCCCACGCTGCCGCCAGCGCTGTCGTCACCGCCCTGCAGCACGACATTCGCCCGCGCGGCACGCCGATGCACGCGACCGGCCTGAATCCACCGCCTCACCTTCGCCGCACGCTCAGTCACAGCGCAATCGCCGCCGCCAGCGCCCAGCTTCGCGCCGTCGCGGAGCGCCGCGCCAAACCCGCGAAGGTGAAGCACGCCCCGGTGCGCGCCAGCGTGCTCACCGCGCTGGAAACCGCACCCGCCACCCGCGCAGATATACGCGCGCTGCTCAATTTGCCGCCCAGCGCCGTATCGCATCACATTGCATGGCTTAAAGCGGAGGGGCTCATCGTGCGCTACGGCAGCACCCGCAGCCCCAGCGGCCAGCCGATGCACGTCTGGGTCGGCGCCACGCGCCGCCTTACGCTGCCGATGCCGACGGAAATCGACCTCACGGAACACGAACAGCGCGAGCTCGAGCGCCAACCGGAAAGCCAGTGATCGACCCCACCGCCTGCACCTGCCCCAGCGGCGACGGCAGCCTGCGGTGGCCCTGCCCGCAACACCCACCGAGGCACAACCCGATGACCGCCCCCGCACCGCTTCTGCCCTTCGACGCCCCGTTCGTGCCGGACGAACCCGGCCAACGCCTGCGCCCGAAAGGCGAGCGCGACCAGACCGGCCTGGTCGAACCCATCCACGACGACGCCGGCCGTGTGATCGGCTACGAGGTGAATTTCTGATGGGCGACCAATCCCGCCTGCGCTCCGCCGTCGAAGTCGCCACCAACACCGCCGCCGGCCTGGTCGGCAGCTGGCTGATCGCCATGGCGGTGATCACCAGCGTCGAAGACCGCACCGCCGCCGCCACCCTCACCACCGCGCTGTGCACGGTGTGGAGCCTCGCGCGCGGCTGGGCCATCCGCCGGGCGTTCAACCGCATGGACCGCGCGCCAACCACCCTGGAGCCCGCGCCATGATCGCCACCCTCTTCGCCGTGCTCACCAGCACGGCCACGCCCAGCAGCCCGCTCGTCGACCACCGCATCTGCGGCGAACCGCGCCGAGACGACCGCGGCCGCATCGTGCGCCGGGCCGATGTGCTGGCCGCCTACAAGCGCATCCACCCGTGCCCGGCCACCGGCAAGGCCAGCGGCGCGTGCCCCGGCTGGTCGGTCAATCACATCATCCCGCTGGCATCGGGCGGCTGCGATGCCGTCGACAACATGCAGTGGCTGCCGGACGCCATCAAGCGCTGCCGCGCCGCCGCGTGTGTCGACCGCTGGGAGCGCCGCTACTACAGCCAGCCGCACGGCGTCATCACGTTGCCGGAGCCCCGGAAATGAGCGCGCTATCCGCCCTGCACCGTGATCGCCGCCGTGCCCTTCGCCCGGCACGCCGTGCACCGCGCACGCCGTTCCAGCGCCCGCCAGTCCGGCTGGCGCGGCGGGTTGTACTTCGGAACGGATCGCAGCTCGATTCGGGAATGGCCGCACGCAGTGCAGCGCCAGGTGATGGTGTAGCGCATGGCCGGAATGCTGCCACGGCCGGCGGCCGAAACACGCAGGGGGTGAACCGTGGCTGACCGTCCGATGACCGAAGACGAAATCTACGCGGCCGCCGTCAAGTACGTGCGGTCGATTGTCCACTACGAGACTTTCACTCCGTCCAGCCTGCAACGCACGTTGCGGTGCGGGTATCGGGCATCCGTGGCAGCGATAGATCGGATGGCAGCCGAAGGCATCATCACGGTGTGCCCTTGGACCTACCAGCGCGCCGACAATCCGGCGGAGGCGCCCATCATGGCGATATTGCGTGAGCTCAACCGGATGGAGCCACCCGCATGAGCACCACCGCCCCCACCGTCACCGGCATCATCCACGAACCGGAACTGATGGCCGCCACCGGCTACGAACACCGCGGGCACTTGGAACGGTGGCTGCGCGAAAACCGCGTGCCGTACTTCAGGGGCCGCGCCGGCGTCATCTTCACCACTGCCCGCTTGCTCGACAGCGCCAAGCTGCCGCAGGCTGGCGGCCCCGGCGCCGCTAACCAGATCGAGTTCTAGCTAATGACAATTTCAGTCAACGAATGCCTTGCCCGCGCTTACGCACTCAACGACAACAACAAGCTTGTCAAATCCTTGATGAATGCCGCCGTTGTCAAGGGCGGACCCAACGGGCTACTGCTCAAAAATGCAGCGATTCGTCTGGTCGAGCTTGGAGCGCTTGTCCAGCAAATGGAGCACCACATCCGCCTGCTAAGCGAAACCGATGGCGGCTCAGCCTTACCTGAAAAGCCGCTGATGATTCATCGAGCCCATACTCCGGGCAGTAACTGGGGTTCTTCAACCGGGAACTACGGTGTTGAAACATGCGTCGATTGCGCGTGGTGCGGCGCCGATCTCGGCATCACGATTCACGGCGAATCACACGATGAAGAGCCGTGCGTGCTCGAAGGCATCTGGGCCTGCACCAAATGCAATGCTCACGGAACGTGGAAAGGCGGAGAGCATGACATCGTCGGCCCTACCGGGATATCAACTCCGGGAACCGTAGACTTGGCAGGCTGGCTGCTGTAACTCGAATGCCCCGCCCCCGCTCGAAGCGCAACGCATGGATGCCGGCCGGCGTCTACCTGCTGCGCGGCAAGTACGTGCTGCGGCGGGACGGCACCCAAATCACGCTGGCGCCCGGCAGCGCCAGCCAGCGCGACGTGCTCGCCGCGTTCGTCGAGGCCACCCGCACCGCACCGCCAGCGCTCACGCTGGCCGGGCTGATCGACGAGTACACCCGCAGCGATCGGTTCCGCCTCAAGCTCGCCCGCCGCACCCAGGCCGACTGCCTGCACGCGCTCGACAAGGTACGCACCACCCCCACCAAGGCCGGCGGCGTGTTCGGCGACGTACCGGCGCGCACCATCACCGTCGTCACCGTGCGCAAGTACATGGACAAGCGCGGCGGCGAATCCGAAACCCGCGCCGACCGCGAGCTGGCCTACCTGTCCGCCTGCTTCGGCTGGGCCCGCCAGCGCGGCCTGGTCGACACCAACCCCTGCGATGGCGTCAGCCGCTACAACCCGCCCGCGCGCACCCGCTACGTCACCCACGAAGAGTTCAGCCAGCGCTACTGGCTGGCCGGCGAGCGCGGCCGGCAGGATCTGCAGGCTTGCATGTGGCTGGCCTACCTGTGCCGGCTCAGGGTCGGCGAAATCCTGCGCCTACGCGACAGCGACGTGCGCGACGACGGCCTGCTGGCCCGCCGCGCCAAGGGCAGCAAAACGCAGGTGATCGAATGGAGCGACACCCTACGCGATGCCATCGCCCTCGCCCGCAGCGTGCCGCGCCGCATCACCACGCCGCTGCTCATCATCAGCCCGGAATCCGGCCTGCCGCTCACCCCGGCCGCGTTCAGCACCGCGTGGCAGCGCCTCAAGGTGCAGGCACACGCCGCCGGCCAGCTCACCGACTGGACATTCCACGACTTGAAGGCGAAAGGCGTCACCGACGCCGAAGGCGACAAGCGACTGGCCAGCGGCCACAAATCGCTGTCGATGACCGAGCGGTACGACCGCCTGCCGGGCAAAGCACCGGCCACCCGGTAGCCCGAACAGGGTCGGTTTTGTACCGCGTTTTGTACGCGCCGGCCTGATTGCCGACGCTGCCGCACGTAACTCGCTGAACGGATTGGTGGGTCGTGATGGGATCGAACCATCGACCAACGGATTAAAAGGCCAGTGAGAGTTCGATGGAAATCAGGCGCTTGGCCGATTTCGTTTTGTACGCACCGGCAGGATCGGCGACGTAGCGGCGCGGGTTGCCGGCGAGGTTTTGTGCAGCTGTTGATAGGGCCATTGGCCCGATAAACGGTAGTTGCGGTGCAGGGCCAACGGCCCTAATCTACACCCATCGCCACTGCATACCGCAGGCGGCAAACCGGAGACACACCGATGACCCCGATTAAATTTGAAGTGACCGAAACCGGCGCGGTCGGCGTCACGCTGGACGGCTGGAACGGAGACGCCTTCGCGACCGAGGTCCGCACGTACGAGACCGACGGCCGCCATGTGGTGCAAGTGCTCGACAACGGCGCGCGAATCCGGCAGTTCGAGGGTATGCGCAGCACGGGCTACTTCCTCGAACACAATGGCGACCTGCTGCGCGCGCTGAAAACCGCGTTTGGCAACGCCTGATCGCCCACAGGGCATGCAACTGACAGCAAGCAGTTATGAGCACAGCCCGGATCGACTCCGGGCTTTTTTGTCTGCTCATCAACTGACCGGTGCTAAAGCCGGCGCGCTGATCGGCACCGACGGGCGCACGATCCGGCGCTGGACCGCAGCGCCGGACACGCCGGGCGCCCGCGAGATGCCGTTCACAGCGTGGTACACGTTGCATCACATCGTCACGGGCCAACCGCCACCGGCTGACGGCTGACAGCTACCGCCGCGGCGAGCGCCGCGCTTGAGCGCGCTGCACGACGGCGGGCGGGCCTTGCGCCCAGTCGCGAGAAAACGCGAGCAGCAGGCCGAATAGCCCGCCGGCGGTCATGAGGTCGATGCTGAGCGCGCGGGCGGCGGACCAGGTGACGACGATCGCAAGCGCTTCGCCCAGTGCACCCGCACCGCTGAGCGCGAGGCAGATCCGCACCAGGCGTTGCGTTTCCGGGCCGCTGACCTTGAGCCGGTACAGCATCATGCCGGCGACGCCGAGCCACAGGCCGGCGCGGGCGATTTCGGGCAGGTGCGTGACGATGCACTGCACCGCCGGGCTCACGCGTTACCTCCGCGGCGGGTGCCGATGCCGATGGCGCTGCGCTGCTCCCACACCCATTTCAGCACCGGCAGCCAGTCTTTGCCGATCAAGCCGAGCATGCCGGCGACGGGGATCATCAGCGTGTCTTTGTCGTCGCCCAGCCAGTCGGCTACATGCGCCGCGCCGAACGCGCCGAACAGCACCGCCAAGGCCATGCCGATCGCCAGCGACCACATCACTTGCGACCAGCTGCTGCTGATGGCGGGCGTGCTGCCGATTTTGATCAGCGCGCCGAGCGAGCCCGCAATCGCCAGGCTCGCGTAGTCCGCCAGCAGCGGCCCGGTGCTGGCGATGACGGCCGTGGAAACGGTCGCGCGGGCGACTTCGGTCAGCGTGCTTTCGGTCGCAGCCATTAGCTTGTACTCCGGTGGATCGTCACGGCGCAGGGGTCTCGGGCGCTTGCCACAGCTCGCGGGCAGCGGCCTTGTCGGCCTCGGCCTCGCGCCAGGCGTTGCGCCACATGAACGCGCAGGCCAGCGCGGCGCGGTAGTCGGTCGCGTCACAGGCCGGCAGCAGGCGGGCGTGCAGCTCCGCCGGCATCGGCGGCAGGATCGGCACCATCACCGGCGGGCCGGGCGTCGCCGCGCAACCGCTGACGCAGATCAGCAGGCACAGGCGCATCAAGGCAGGCATCAGACAGGTGCGACAGCGCGGCTTGGTCGGCATCGAGGGTGGCCCTCAGTTCGTTGACGGTGTGGCGGTGCCGGGCGGATGCGGCCGCGGCGCGTTCGTAGTGGCCGCGCAGCGTCGTCACCGCCAGCGCCAGCCCATCGGCCCGGGCCTGTTCGCTGCGCAGCGTGGCGGCCTGCTCGACGGCGGCAGCGGCATCGGCGCGGATGCGGTGCACGCCGTAGGCGACGGCGGCGGCCAGCAGCAGGTACGGCGCCGCCCGCAGCGCCAGCCCGCCCAGCTTCACGCCGGCCAGCAGTGGGATCACGGCGCGTCGAAGTCCGGCAGGTCGACGGTGTGACCCGCCAGCGCGTGCGTGCTGTCGCCGCAGAACTGAATGCGGCCGTCGGTGACGACCGAGTGGCAGATTGCCGGCGGGGCGCCGTCGATGCCCGCGTCGCGGCCGCTGTACGACACCAGCACGCTCGGCGAGATCGTCGGGCGATCCGCGTCCCCGTTCCACGTCCAGCGCGGGCCCGGCCCGGTGCCGATCGGCACCCGGTGTGCGCCGTCGCATCCGGGGCACCAGAACACCAGGCCGTTCTCCGTGTCGCGCAGCTTTTTCGAGATCGCCGCCATCACGCCACCCACCGAATCGAAAGCGTCATGCCGCGCCGGTCGCCCCACAGGCTGCGCAGCCGCTGCAGCGTTTCGCGGCTGTCGGTGATGCCGGGGCCGTGCGGGGCCATGTTGGCCAGCCGTCGACCGACCGCGATGCAGCCCTGCAGTTGGTGCGGCCAGTTCGCGGCGTGGATCAGGCAGGCGCTGCGGGCAATGCCGCGCTGTTCGCGCGGGATCGCGGCTTCGGTGGCGTACACCTGCAGCGCCGGGTTCACCAGCACCACGACGCAGCCGTACTTGTCGCTGTCCCATGGCCGCAGTTCGTAGTCGCCTTCGGGCACGCAGGATCGGCCCTTGGCGTTGTCGCGCCACGGCTGCTCGACCGTGACGCCGAAGTCGCGCCCGTTGACGTACAGCCGCCCGAACACGCCGCTGTCGCTGCTGCGATCAGCGGCGAAGCGTTCTACGCGGAGGGTGGTCATTCAGACCGAGTACGGCGCCGGCATCAGGCCCGGCACGCAACTGATCTGATCCACGTTGATGCCTTTCGTGGCGTCCGGCGTTGTGCTGCTGTCGACGAACAGACGCACCGACAGCGCAGTTGCATCGGCTGGAACCAAGAAAGGCTTCGTGACAACCCAGCCGAAACCGTTGGTCTGGACAATGTTCGAGTCGTTGATAACGGCATTGATCGTGCCGCCGAGCGACGCAGCCGTGCAGCGAATGGCCAGCCGGCCAAGGAACGTGCTGGTGCCGCCGGTGTCTCGCCAGACGCGTGCAGCGGCGACGATAGGCGTGATCCCCAGCATGTACTGCCGGAACGCGCTGGCATTGACCACTTGGTCGATCCACGTCTGCGCAGCACCGCTGGCCACCATGCGCGCCGAAAACGGCTTTCGAGGGCTGGCAAAGTTCGTGGTGTCGCGGCTGAAGGTGACAGTGCCGCTCGAAGTCCACCCATCCGGCGCCGCGCTGGTGTTGGTCCAGGTCGCGAAGTCGCCATTGGTCAGCAGCTGCTGCGCCGACGGAATCGCCAGCGCCGACGCTCGCACCATTCCTACGCCCGGCACGGCGCGGTCCCACCACTGATTAAGCATGGCCACATACAGCGCGTTGCCGGAGGTAGTGCTTTGGTGAATGCCATCGCCGTTGTACAGGCCATCCGGCTTGCCGGCGGAAAGAAACGCCTGGTACACCGTGTCATCTGCCGCAATGCCCCAAGCCGCTGCATTCGCCAGCAGCGCCGGCCGCCACGAGGTTTCGCCGTTGGTATTGGCCTGCAGCGGGTGCTGCGTGTTCCACAGGATCGGGCAGCGCGAATTCACGGACCGGTACTGCTCGATCGCCGCGATCATCTCGCCTTCGATGTTCGTGAACGAGGCCATGTTGATGCCGTGGCCGATCATCAGCGCGTCCGCCGGCACGGCCGCCAATGCACGAAAAAAGAAGGCGTGCTGGAAGTAACGCGCGATTGATCCGCTGACCGACGCCACGTAGAAATCAAGCCACTGCCCGCTGGCCGATGCGCGAACCGTTGCCGCCAGCTGGTAGGTCTGCCCGGACAAGCTGTTGAACGCGAATACGCGCACGCCGCAGTTGCTGTTCCCCACCGCTGCATCCAGCCGGCCCGAACTCACCAGATCGGCAGCCCACAGGGACGGGTAGCGGTTGGGGGTGCCATCGCTGGGAATGGCGCCGTTGCGCGTGGTGCTGTCGCCCCAGATCTGCACCACGGCAGACTGCCCCGCAGCCAGCTTGCGCTTGACGATGCCGAGCCAGTTTTGATTGAAGCCGATGCCGAAGCCCACAGCGTCCAGAGGGGCGGACTGCGGCCGATCGAGCATGTTGTATTCATTCGGCATGTCGATCACCCGTTGTGGAGGTTGGCGGAAACGGAGTAAGTCCAGGCCCCGGCGCCGGAATGGGCCATGCGCAAACCCCAGACGGATGGCAGGCGATCAGGGGTCGACACGTTCGGAATCGCCGGCAGGCCGGGGCCGATCTTGAGGACGTAGACGCCGGTGGCGGTGATCGGCGCGCCGATCAGCAGCGGATAGGCCTCGCCGAAGCGCTCGACACCCAACAGCGTTGGCGTGAGCGTTTGGCCGCCTCCGGGCGCGGCGGTGACGTTGATGATCAGGTGCAGGCCGACAGCGGGCTGGTTGCGGAAGAAATCCGGCGGGCTCGCCGTGCGGGCTGCGGGTTCGAAAACCGCAACGGCGGCATCGACAAAGATCGGGTCTGGCATGGTCTGCTCCGGATACAAAAATGCCCGCATCTGCGGGCCGGGTGTGAGGGTGTTGCGGTTGCGGTTACGGGATCACGCCACCACCACCGCCACCACCGGGCGTGCCGCCGGTGCTGATGTTTTCGAGGGTGACGGGGACGGTGGCGCTGTTGATGACGGCGCCGGCGGCATCGGTGACGCGCAGGCGGTAGCTGCCGGTGCGCAGCTCGCCGGCGACCATGCCAGTGGCTCGGAACTGTGTGCTGCTGCTGCCGGCGGACAGAATGCTGATGCTGCCGGTGGGCGGTGACACCGCTTGCCACAGGTAGCTGTACGGCGGCGTGCCGCCCGAGGCCGTGGCCGCGCAGGCGCCGGTGGTGATGGTGCTGCCGGTTCCGAAAGCGCTGATGCTCGCCGGACTCACGGTG
>OFDN01001877.1_pt1 | contig 12719 bp, 12 predicted proteins | sample 1520971 | NCBI WGS metagenome assembly OFDN01 (sample SAMEA94257418, study PRJEB24077) | hot springs metagenome | biome: Aquatic biome; feature: Geographical feature; material: Water | place: India | collected 2012-06-12 | depth 5 m | reverse complement strand
CCGCCGATTCTCCAGATATCCCGTCGTCCTGAGCGGAGCGCAGCGTAGTCGAAGGACCTCTTTTCTGCCTCGACAGTCTGTGCGTCGGAAAAGAGGCCCTTCGACTGTGCCGCCCTTTGGGCGGCTCCGCTCAGGGCGACGGAACTTTTATGGCGGCTTTGGATAATCGCGTTCGATCAGTCGCCGTCCTTGAGGTGGAAGGGCAGCGACGCCAGCTCGGGTGCCAGCTCCTTGATCTCATCGAAGAACACGATGAAGTGACGCGCCACCACGCGCTGCAAGTCGCCGCCGGGCTGGTCGTCGCCGTCGGCGGTCGTCATCTCCATGCCCTCCCTCGTGCGCACCCAGAGCAGCGTGTTGCGCGGCGCATCCGGCAAGCCGTCGAAGCTCAGCAAGCCGAAGGCGACCGCGTGCCGCCGCCTCGCATGCTGGGCAAGCGCGTTGTCCCGCGCGATGTCGCACAGGGCGAAGGCCAGGCGACCCTGCGTGCCATCCGGCAAGGTCACGTCGTATTCGCGCGTCGCCAGCCGCCCGAGATCGTCGTTCACGTCGACACTCCCGCCTCTATCCTCTGAACCCGTTCACGATGGGATATCGGCGCTCGCGGCTGATATTGCGAGAGGTGATTTTGACGCCGGGCGGCGCCTGCCGGCGCTTGTACTCGGCGCTTTCCAGCAGCCGCCAGACCCGGTCGACGATCGCCGGATCGTGGCCCTCCTTCGCAAGCGCGGCAGTGTCGAGGTCGCGTTCGATGAGGCCCTTCAGGATGGCGTCGAGCGTCGGATAAGGCGGCAACGAGTCCGAATCCCGCTGGTCGGGCCGAAGCTCGGCCGAGGGTGGTTTGTCGATGATGCGCGACGGGATCACGGCCCCCGGCCGGCCAAGCACGCCGGCCGGCAGGTGCGCGTTTCGCCAGCGGCAGAGTTCGAACACCGTCGTCTTGTAGACGTCCTTCAGGACGTTGAAGCCGCCGCACATGTCGCCGTAGAGCGTGGCGTAGCCCACCGCCATCTCCGACTTGTTGCCGGTCGTCACCACCATGCCGCCGAGCTTGTTGGACACCGCCATCAGGGTGACGCCGCGCGCGCGGCTCTGGATGTTCTCCTCGGTGACATCGTCGGCGCGGTTGCCGAACAACGGCGTCAGCATGCCGCGAAACGCTTCCATCGCCGGGCCGATATCGACGACGTCGTAGCGAATGCCGATCGCTTTGGCGCAGGCTTCGGCATCCTCCAGCGACTCGCGGCTGGTGTAGGGCGACGGCATCATGATCGCGTGCACGCGCTCGGGCCCCAGCGCGTCGGCCGCGACCGCCGCGGTGATCGCCGAATCGACGCCGCCCGACAGACCGATCACCACCGAGGGGAAGCCTGTCTTGTTCACATAGTCGCGCAGGCCCAACACCATCGCCTGGTAGATCGATTCGAGCCGATCCAGCTCGCGCGCAATCGGGCCGGGCTGGCACTCCCAGCCGCCCGCGCCGCGGTGGAACTCGACCGTGGCGACTTCCTCGGCGAACGAGGCGAGCTTGGCCTTGAGCGAGCGGTCGGCGCCCAGGACGAACGACGCGCCGTCGTAGACGACCTCGTCCTGCCCGCCCACCTGGTTGAGGTAGACGAAGGGCAGGCCGCTTTCGACGACGCGCTTCACGCCGAGCTGCACGCGGATGTCGGTCTTGCCGGCCTCGTAGGGCGAGCCGTTGGGCACCAGCAGGATCTCGCCGCCGGTCTCGGCGATGCACTCGACGACGTCGGGCGTCCACACGTCCTCGCAGATGGGCACGCCGATCCGCACGCCGCGGAAGACCATCGGACCCGGCATCGGTCCTGGAGAAAAGACGCGCTTGTCGTCGAAGACACCATAGTTCGGGAGGTCGACCTTGTAGCGCTTGCCGACGATCTCGCCTTTGTCGAGCGCGACGACGGCATTGTAGAGCTTGCCCTCCTCGCGCCACGGCGTCGTGACGAACAGCGCCGGACCGCCATCGCGCGTATCGGCGCGCAGCGTCTCGACGGCGTCGTGGCAGGCCTGCTGGAAAGCGGGCTTGAGGACGAGGTCCTCGGGAAAGTAACCCGACAGCACCATTTCAGAGAAGAACACCAGATCGGCGCCCTGTTTGGCGGCCTCGGCGCGCGCCGCACGCACCTTCGCCAGGTTGCCGGCGACGTCGCCGACCTTGGGATTGAGCTGCGCCAACCCGACTTTGAGTGTGTCCGTCATATCGCGGTCAGTGTGCCGCGATTTCGAGGGGCGTTCATCCGCATTTCTCCTGCGCACTCCATATACGGAGAGTATGCCTCGGCAATCCGCTGCGTATTTGACGACGCCGTATCCGGGCGGCCAGCATCGCGCCATGAAGATCACGATCCTGGACGACTACTTCGACACGCTGCGCACCCTGCCCTGCTTCGCGAAGCTCGCGGGCCACGAGGTCACGATCTGGAACGACCACGAGCAGGACGTCGATCGGCTGGCCGCGCGGCTCGCCGACACCGAAGTGCTGGTCCTGTTCCGCGAGCGCACCCAGATCCGCGCGCCTCTGCTGGAGCGGCTGCCGAAACTGAAACTGATCAGCCAGCGCAGCGTCTATCCCCATATCGACATCGATGCCTGCACGCGGCTCGGCATCGTCGTGTCGTCGAGCCAGCATGCCGGCACGCCCTCCTATGCCGCGGCGGAACTGACCTGGGCGCTGGCGCTCGCCGCGTCGCGCCTGCTGCCGCAGCAGATCGAGGCACTGAAGACCGGCCGCTGGCAGATGGGCGTCGGCTCGACCCTGCGCGGCAAGACGCTGGGCATCTACGGCTACGGCCGCATCGGTGCGACGGTGGCGGGCTACGGCCGGGCCTTCGGCATGCGCGTCCTCGTCTGGGCACGCGAGAAGACGCGCGAGGATGCCAGGCGCGACGGCCACGAGGTGGCACCCGACAAGCTCACATTCTTCCGGGAGTGCGACGTGCTCTCGCTCCACATGCGGCTGGTGGATGCGACCCGCGGCATCGTCACTCGCACCGATCTCGCGGAGATGAAGCCGACCGCGATCCTGGTGAACACGAGCCGCGCGCCCCTGATCGAGCCCGGCGCTCTGGTCGCCGCGCTCCAGGCCGGACGCCCAGGCATGGCCGCCGTCGACGTCTTCGAGAAAGAACCGGTGCTCGACACCGACCATCCGCTGCTCAACATGCCGAACGTCATCGCCACGCCGCACATCGGCTACGTCTCGCGCGACGAATACGAAGTGCAGTTCAGCGACATTTTCGACCAGATCGTCGACTACGTCGCCGGCACGCCGAGTCACGTCGTCAATCCTGCCGTCCTCGCCTCGGCACGACGCTGATGCTGGTTATCCTGTCGACGGCATGGTGTCGGGATTTGCCGTCCGAACACCGATCACGGTCGCAAGCAGACGCTCGGCTGCCTTCAGGGCTTCGTCGACGTTCAGGGAGCCGTCCGACCAGGTGAAGACGCGGCCGTCCCAGGCATCGGCTTCCGGCAGGGGTTGGGCCTCGAAATGCTCCTCGACGCTGCGCATGCGCCAGAGATCTGGCAGTGGACCGTCGAACTCGGCGAGCGCCCTCACCAGACCGTCCTGGAGCGCTGGGGAAAGAGCTGCCAGCTCGACGCTTCGCCGAAGCTGCCTCAGCGCGACCATCAGCATCTGAATGTCGGCCCAAAGGCGAACGGCCAAATGGGACTCACCCGTATCCGTGGACTTGAGGCGGCGGCACTGCAGGGCCACGAGGAGGCAGGCATCCTGTGCGCGACGCAACGCGTGCTCGACCACGCTGCTCCACGACGGGCCGGCCCCGCTCACCTGCGCGACGCCTTCTCCCGCCGCAATGCGGACCTCACAGGCCGGATGGAAAGTGACGAGATAGACCGAATTTTGCCCCGCAGCTCCAGCTTGCTCATCGTCGTCTCCCAAACACCAGCGACAACTCCCCTGCTCCCTAGGGGACGACGGAATTTTGCATTCCGTTCTTGTAGTGAACGCTACACAAATTCACGCACGGTGCAAATCAGAACATCTGGGAGAGATCGCTAAATGGCGACGCGCTCGCGAAGTGCGGCACCGAACGCCTGGAACAGCTTGCGATTGATCGGATTGCTCTGGGGATCGTACTCGGCATGCCATTGGACGCCGACGGCGAAAGCCGGCGCGCCGTCGATGCAGATCGCCTCGATCGTCCCGTCTTCCGCAACACCTTCGATGGCGATCCGCTGGCCGGGATCGAGGATCCCCTGGCCATGCAGCGAGTTCACACGGATCGACTCGCAGCCTAGCAGCTTCGCGAAGTAACCATCGGGCGCGAGCTTCACGTCGTGGCGGTCGGCGAACACCACCGTCGGATCGGGATGGATCTCGCCGTTCTCCAGGCGCGGCATGCGATGGTTCATGCGGCCGGGAATCTCGCGGATCTCGGGATGCAGCGAGCCGCCGAAGGCGACGTTCATTTCCTGGAAGCCACGGCAGATGCCGAAGATCGGAACGCCGCGCTCGACGCAGGCTTCGATCAGTCCAAGCGCCATCGCATCGCGATCCTGATCGTAGGGCTCATGGGCGGGATGCGGTTCGAACCCGAAGCGTGTCGGATGGACGTTGGCGCGCGCTCCGGTGAGCAGGATACCATCGACCGCGCCCAGCAGGGCCTCGATGTCGGTGATCTCGGGCGTGCCGGCAAACATGAGCGGCAGGGCGCCGGCGACTTCCGCGACCGCCCGCATGTTGCGTTGCCCGACGAGTTGGACATTGTGCCGGTCGTTGATGACGCCGGAATTGCCGATAATCCCGACCACGGGCTTCTTGGTGCTGGAAATCAACGCGCGCCTTCTTGAGCCTTTGGAGGGCCGATAATGGCACCAGCCCCGGTGCCGGGCGAGTCCGCTGTCGGCCGTTTCCATTGACAGCGGCGCCCGCCGGTGCGTGAATCGGCCATCGCGTGCAGCAGGGAGGTTTAGATGCTTCCACCCAAGCAACGTGCCGCAAGGATTGCCGGGGCAATCGTTCGGGCGACGGCATAGCGGCACTCACGAACGGCACGGCGGGAGCGGCCCCAGCGGGTCGCATCAGTTGGGCGAGACCCCGACCAGGCCGCTCCCGGCGTTCGCTTCGAGCCCCCAACCTACTTCACCGCGCCTCTGCGGCAACGAGGTTTACTGGAACGGCGGCACGTCGCGCCGCAAGTCGCCGCTGCCCCGACTGAAGTGCAGCGTCAGGCGTCCGGCGACATCCGTCGCGCGGTTCGACACTTCGAGGGGAAGCTCCGTCTTCAGCCCACGCACGCCAAGCTCTTCCACCAGCTCGTTCAGGCGGTCGCCGGGTACCTCGAAATGGAGGACCGCCATCGCGTCCGACAGCAGCGAATGGCCGGAGACCCAGCCACCCGCCCGCGTGATCGCCTCCGACGCCGCGTTCACGCTCGCATGAAAGGCGTCGCGGGAGACCACCTCGAGGCGCAGCAATCCCGACTCCGCTTGGTCTAGGACTTCGCCGCCACCACTTCGACCTCGACCAGCATCGAGGGATCGGCCAGCCCCGCCACCACGAGCAGAGTGGACGCCGGGTACGGCTCCTGCCCGACATACTTGCCGCGCACCTCGCGGAAGGCCGGGATGAAGCGGCTGTCGGTCAGAAAGACGGTGAGCTTCACGATATCGCGGAAGTCCATGCCGCCGGCTTTGAGGACCTCACCGATATTCTTCCAGACCTGATCGCTCTGCGCCTCGATCCCGTCCTGCAGCTTGCCCGCGGAATCGACGCCGACCTGGCCCGACACATGGAGTACGCGCGCATCCGGAGGTACCTCGACGCCCAGGCTGTATTTGCCCGCGACGGAGACGGATTTGGGATTGTGAAACTTGATGGTCATGCCGGGCACTCCATTGTAAGGGAGGCGCACGGTTTCAGGTCGGAGAGCATGGCGTCAAGCACCAAGCCCGTTCACATCGTCGGCGGCGGTCTCGCAGGCAGCGAGGCGGCGTGGCAGCTTGCCCAGGCGGGCGTGCCCGTGGTGCTGCACGAGATGCGGCCGGTGCGCGGCACGGAAGCCCATCTCACCGACAGCCTCGCCGAACTGGTCTGCTCCAACTCCTTCCGCTCCGACGATGCCGCGAACAACGCCGTCGGCGTGATCCACGAGGAGATGCGCCGCGCCGGGTCGCTGATCATGCGCTCGGCCGACGCGCACAAGCTGCCGGCCGGCGGCGCACTCGCCGTAGATCGGCACGGATTCTCGGCCACCGTCCAGGAGACCCTGCTGGCTCATCCGCTGGTGACGTTGGAGCGCGAGGAAGTCGCGGGCTTGCCGCCTGAAGACTGGGACAGTGTCATCGTGGCCACCGGGCCCTTGACCTCGCCCGCTTTGGCCGAGGCCATCGCGAAACTCACCGGCGAAGACTCGCTCGCCTTCTTCGACGCCATCGCGCCGATCGTCCATCACGAGAGCATCGACCAGTCGATCGCCTGGAAGCAGTCGCGCTACGACAAGGTCGGGCCCGGCAATGTCGAAGGCAGCGACGGTGCGGACTACTTCAACTGCCCGATGGACAAGCCGCAGTACGAGGCGTTCGTCGCCGCGCTGCTCGCAGGCGAGAAGACCGAATTCAAGCAGTGGGAGTACAACACGCCCTACTTCCAGGGCTGCCAGCCGATCGAGGTCATCGCCTCCACGGGACCGCAAAGCCTGCGCTTCGGACCGATGAAGCCCGTCGGCCTGCGCGATCCGCGCACCGGGCACCGCCCGTGGGCCGTGGTGCAACTGCGCCAGGACAATGCGCTCGGCACCTTGTGGAACATCGTGGGCTTCCAGACCAAGCTGAAGCACGGCGAGCAGACACGCATCTTCCGCACCATCCCCGGTCTGGAGAAGGCCGAGTTCGCGCGGCTGGGCGGCCTGCACCGCAACACCTTCCTCAACAGCCCGCGCCTTCTGGACGGGGTGCTGCGGATGAAGGCGATGCCGCGGCTGCGCTTCGCCGGGCAGGTCACGGGCTGCGAGGGCTATGTGGAGAGTGCGGCGGTCGGGCTGCTGGCCGGCCAGTTCGCCGCCGCCGAGCGGCGCGGGCAGGAGCCCCGCCGCCCGCCGCCCACCACGGCGCTGGGCGCGCTGCTGGCCCACATCACCGGCGGCGCGGACGCCGAGACCTTCCAGCCCATGAACGTCAACTTCGGTTTGTTCCCGCCGGTGGACGACCGCATCCGCGGCCGCGACCGCAAGCGCGCCTACACGGCCCGCGCGCTGTCCGATCTGGGGGCGTGGCTGGCGGGAAGCAATTGAAAGCGGATGGCCGAGCCTCGTGGCGGTTGTCAGGAACCGAGTGCCGCTCCATGATCGCGCAGGACCGACCGCCGCTACCCTTCTCGCGAGAGCGCTGGCGGAAAATTCCCCGATGTCGATCAGGAGCGCGCCGCCATGCCGACCGCCGCCGACAAGTATGAGGACAATCTCCGCTTCTTCGCCGGGCTGCGGTCGAGAACCGGCAGCTTCAAGCTCGAGTACGACCATAACATCGGCCTGTTCAAGGTCGCGGGCAATTTCGTCAAGCGGACCTTCGGCAACAAGGGAAGCGGCGAACACGCGCAGTCCGTGACCAACGATCTGATGTTCAAGGACCCGATCGTCTCCGTCTTCAAGAAGGCGTTCGACGAGCGCCTTCACTCCGGGCTGCGCGCCCAGGCGTTCGAGGGTCTGTGCAACCTGCGGCGTGCCTACACCGACGGGGACAAGCGCCGGAGCCTGGAAGCCACACTGGCCGCGATCAAGCCCTTCACCAAGGGTGAGATCATCCGCGACCTGGAGGAGCAGCTCCGCACCATCAAGCCAGACACCGTGCTCGGGCCGCTCGACCTCGACTTCATGCGCGATGTCTGGGCGAGCCGTGGCAGGCTCTTCGATCTGCTCGATCTGGCGACGGGCCCCCAGCGCAACACCCATTTCCCGGATCGCAACCCCAACGCGCGTCCCTTTGCCAGCTTGGCCAACCAAATCTACCGCCTGTACAACGGCCACATCGAACCCAAGATCGACGATCCGGAGCTGTGGGCCAAAAAGCTGCCGCGGATCTACAGCAAAGGAAACGGGTTCGGCCTGATGCTGCAGCACACGCACACCTTCGTGCCCGCCGGCGATGCCGGGAAAATCGCGTCAAACCACGATCAAGGCACCGATTTCATCTACTATTCGATGGGCCACCACGCCCACGGACAGCAGTTGTGGCGCATTTATCTGAACTTCCCGGCCGTTACTGCGCCGAAAATCATCATGTTCCTGATGACGAAGGCACGTTCGCGGGCGATCCACTCCTTCAAGATCGCCGGTCCCCTGGCCTTCCACACGCGCAAGGACAAGATCGTCATCTATGTCAGCCTGTCGCAGCGCGACCGCCTGGTGACCGACCTGCAAGCCAATACCGGCGCCTTCCGTTTCGCCGATCCGGTCCCCGGAATGACCATCGGCCGGCACCCGGGCATCGCCATTGGTGTCGAGCCTACGGACCTCCAAACCGGTTTCAGCGGCAACCTCGATCCGAAAATGTTGGGACGTCAGAGCTACGGGTCCATCCGTGCCGAACTGATCGCCATGGCCCTGACCAACATGCACGCCACCGCCGAAAATTTCGGCCGCGGTTATCTTGACGACGAGGCGGCCTTCCTGAAATGGGTCGCCATCGCGTTCAAGGCCCACGCCGCGAACCTGAACCCGGGCGCATAGGCGCCCGGCGGTGCGTGGTCAAGGATAGGCGGCGGTGAGCAGCGTGGCGAACCGTTTGCCGGCGGGGATCTTGGCCCCCGCCCCCACCGGCTGGACGGCGCCGACGCGGCCGAGATACCAGTTCAAGTGGGCGCGCAGGCCGTTCACGTCCTCGTCGTTCACCAAGCGCCGGAGCACGGTCAGGGCGTTCTTGCTTTCCTTGCTCGCCATGATCGTCTTCTCCCGGTTGTAGCGGTCGAGCGCGTTGCGGACGTTGGTGAGGAAGGTCGCCTCCTCCGGCAGGATGTAGCGGATCCTCCAGATGCCCAGCTCCCAGCCGCCGACGTCGATCGTCTCCTCGGGCATCGCCTTCACCATCGTGCCGCCGTTCCTGCCATAGACCACCGTGTAGGGTTCGTAGGAGCTGGCGTGGATGAAGAAACCGCGGTCCACTGTGTGCATGTTGGCGGTGTTGTTCCTCACCGCCGCCGAACAGACGACGTGGATGTGCGGCGTGTTCAGCGCCTGCTTGCTGATGAAGCCGCCGAGCATGCCGATGTTGTGGTCGAGGCAGATTTCGAAGCCGAAGCGCAGGCTGTTGGTGTTGTCCACGGCGATCGGCACCACCGGGCTCTTCATGCTCGGCACGAAGACATGGTCGGTGGTGTTGATCGATTCGAAGAAGTCGCCCTTCTTGTGGTACTTGTACAGCACCTCGTTGTCGAGGAAGACGTAGGCGGTGTTGCGCATGTAGTAGGGCACCGGCTGCGGCGCCACGATACCGCGCAGCGTGCCGGTGGACGGGTCGTTGACCAGCACGGTGGTCTTGCCGGACACGAGGTCGCGCTTGGCGTTCACGCTCGGCACATGCATCCCCACCGTCGAGGTGGTTCCACCGCCGGTCACCGGCCGGCTGCGGTCCTCGAACCGCTCGCGCGCCTGCCGCATGAACTGGTGCCCGCCGTCGAGGTTGATGAAATAGTCCAGCTCGTTGCCCAGTCGCACCCGGCGATCGCCGGGCGCGTCCTTGGGCACCAGCGTGCGCTGGTGCGTGCGCGGGTCGCGCTTGAAGTTCTGCCCATCCTTGCGCTCGAAGGTCTTCTTCCAGGCGATGGTGCCGGGGATCAGCAGGATTCCGGGGTTGTCGCGGCTGATGCCGCGCAACGTCTGCACGAACGCCTCCTTCTCCTCGTAGGAGATGGTGCGCTCGACGACCGAGTTGTTGGTCGGGTTGTAGTGGTCGGCGAAACGGTGCGACAGGAAATACTCCGGCGCCACGAAGATACCGCGGATCTTCTGGCCGCCGGGAATGGCGTAGGTGCCGAGTTTGGCGGCGAACCGCTGCACCGCGTTTTCCAGCGTGGTGCAGCGGGAGGAGAGCGTCGCCTTGGTGAAGGGCGTCGTGTGGGTGGGAACCGACCAAAGCCCGACCAGGAAGTCCATCGCCTGCTCCGTCCGCCGTAACCAATTCGGCGCACCCTGCAGCGATAATCGTGGGATGACCACCCTGGGTTTCGTTCTATCCCTTTCGGCAGCGCACTGCGGGTGCGACGGGGAAGCCCCTCAATACCGGCCCCGCAGCGCCGCCCAGCCCAGCCGCAACTGCCGGAACGGGTTCGGCATCTGGACGCGCGTGGCGAAGGGATCGAAACCCTCCCGCGCGAGCACATCCAGATGCAGTGTGGCGAGGGTGGCGGGCAGCAGGGCCGGCAGGGCCGCCTTCGGCACCGCGCGGCGCAGCGCCCGCGCCTGCTCCAGATGGCCGCGCGCGGCGTCGGCCACCTCGCGCACGGTGGCGTGGACAGCGGGGCCGGGCTTGCCGTCCAGAATCTCCCGTGTCCGGCCACCATGCGCGGCCAGCCGGTCGGCCGGCAGCATCACCCGGCCGCGAGCGGCGTGGAAGGGCACAGCGCGCAGCAGCCCGGCCAGCGCGTAGGCGGTGCCCGCATGGCGCCCGGCCTCCGCCGCCGCCGGGTCGCGCACCCCCAGCGCCTCCAGCATCAGCAGCACCAGCGGGGCGGCGGTCGCCTCGGCGTAGGCCTCCAGCGCCGCAAGATCGGCCGGGGGCTCGTCGTCCAGGTCGGCCTCGCGCGCGTCGATCAGCCGGTCGAGCTGGGCGCGATCCAACCGGTGCGCGGCCACCGCGTCGGCGAGCGGACGGGCGACGGCGTGGTTCGGCACCGCCCCGCCCTCGTACACGGCCTCCACGGCGTCGCGCCACCATTGCAGGCGCATCTGGCCGATCATCGGCTCGGTCACCACCTCGCGCGTCTTGGCGACCTCGATGTTGAAGGCGCACAGCGCGAAGACCGCCTCCCGCCGCTCGGCCGGGACGAATAGGCCGACGAGAAAGCGGTCGTTGTCGTGCTTACGCACCTCCTGTCCGCAATAGGACAGGTCGGCGTTTCGGTTCGCCATCGGGTGTGATTCCGGAAAAATGGGGGTGTAGGCGTGATGAGCCCAAGTCAAAGCCGGGCATCGGAATATATTGTCTCTTACAGGTCACCCGCCAGCCCAACGCGCAAGCAGGCCCCCCCGACATGACCGATTTCAACGTGGTCCCGACGATCCCCGCCAAGCCCGCCACGATCGCCCGCCGCGATCCGGGCGCGCAGCCGCTCGCCACCTCGTCGCGCCTGCTGCCCAAGCATCTCCGGCCGCATGTGCTTGCCTTCCACCGTTTCCTGCGGCTCGGCAACGACATCGCCGACGACGCCGAGATGGAGCCGGAGACCAAGCTGGCCTATCTCGACGCGCTGGAACGCGCGCTGACCTCGGGCCAGGCGAAGCACGCCTACCTGAAGCCGGCCGTCGATCTGCGGCAGAGCCTCCAGGCCACCGGGGTGCAGGACCGCCACGCCCGACAGGTGCTGCGCGCCTTCCGCCGCAACGCCGTGGGCGCGCGCTGCCACACCTGGAGCGACCTGCTGCTCTACTGCCGCTTCGCCGCCAACCCCGTCGGCCGCTACCTGCTGGAGCTGCACGGCGAAGGTGCCGGAGCCGGGCCGGCCGCCGACGCGCTGTGCTCCGCCGTCCAGATCCTGAAGCACCTGCAGAGCGGGCGCGACGACTGGGTGGTGCTGGGGCGCTGCCACCTGCCGCTGACCTGGTTCGACGAGGCCGGCATCAGCGTCGAGCGCATGGTCGAGTCCGAGACCGATCCCAAGCTGCGCGGCCTGTTCGACAAGCTGCTGGACCACACCGACCGGTTGCTGGAACGGGCCGCCACCCTGCCCGGCCAGATCGCCCACCGCGGCCTGCGCATCGAGACCTCGGTGCTGCTGGCCCAGACGGAGGCGCTGTCCCGCCGACTGCGCAGCCGTGACCCGATGGCCGGCCGCGTGGCTCTGGGCGCCCACCAGCGCGTCGCCGCCACCATGCGCGGGGTGGCGCGCGGCTTCGCCACGCGGTAGCACCGCCCGCTTCGCCGTGGCGCGGGGCGACGGTCTCCGCTAGGGTGCGCGGCCGTGAGCAGCATCATCCACATCGTCGGGGCCGGGCTTGCCGGCCTCGCCTGCGCCGTCCGCCTCACCGAGGCCGGACGGCGCGTGGCGTTGTACGAATCGGCGCCGCAGGCGGGCGGACGCTGCCGCTCCTTCCACGACGCGACGCTCGACCGCCGGGTCGACAACGGCAGCCACATGGTGCTGAGCGGCAACCGGGCGCTGCTCGACTACGCGCGCCGCACCGGCGGCGCCCGTGCGCTCGACGTGGTGACCCCGGCTGCCTTCCCCTTCCTCGACCTTCGCGACGGGCAGCGCTGGACGCTGAAGCCCGGCGGGCTGTGGCTGTTCGACCCGGCGCGGCGCGTGCCCGGCACCGGTCCCGCGGACTATCTGGCCGCGCTGCGCGCCGTGGTCGCCGGGCCGGACGCCGTGACGACGGATGCGCTGCCGGCCGGCACGCCGCTGTTCGACCGGCTGTGGGGCACGCTGATCGTGTCGGCGATGAACGGCGCCCCCGACCGGGTGTCCGCCCGGCTGTTCGGCGCCGTGCTGCGCGAGACGCTGCTGCGCGGCGAGGCCGCCT
>OFDN01001876.1_pt1 | contig 12720 bp, 14 predicted proteins | sample 1520971 | NCBI WGS metagenome assembly OFDN01 (sample SAMEA94257418, study PRJEB24077) | hot springs metagenome | biome: Aquatic biome; feature: Geographical feature; material: Water | place: India | collected 2012-06-12 | depth 5 m | reverse complement strand
AGAGCCCCTCCACCGCGGAGCTTGTCCTCGGGCTCGCCGAAGGCGAGACCCGGGGGCGGTCCCCCTCCCCGCAAAGCGGGGAGGAGACTTTATGACCCGGCCTTTACCGCCGCACGCCCAGTTCGCGCAGCAGGCGCGGCTGGTTGTAGACGGTGCGCAGGGCCTCGGTGATGGCGGCGGTCGAGACGGTGACGGTGCGGTTCAGCTCGCCGTCATAGCCGAAGCTGCCGCCCAGCGAGTGGATGTTGCCGTCGAAGGCGGCGCCGATGACTTCACCCTTGGCGTTGATGACGGGCGAGCCGGAGTTGCCGCCGATGATGTCGTTGGTCGAGACGAAGTCATAGACGGTCGACTTGTTCACCTTGCCCTCGGCCGCCAGCCAGTCCTCGGCCGCGTTGAAGGGCTCGGCGCCCGTATTCCGCTCGTACAGACCGCCGATATAGGTGAAGGGCTCCACCGTCACGCCGCGATAGGTCCAGCCCTTAACCTGGCCGTAGGAGAGGCGCAGGGAGAAGGTGGCGTCGGGATAGAGGTTGGTTCCGTAGACCGCGAACCGGGCCTGGGCGATCTTTTCGGCGGCGCGGCTGGTCGGGCCGGACACGGCCGCTTCCCACTGGGTGCGGACAGCCTGGGCGGCGTCGTCATTGGCCAGAACGAACTGGATCATCGGATCGCCCGAGGCGGCCAGCTGTTCCGGCGTCATGGCCAAGGCTTCGGCGCGGAAGGCCGGATCGGCCAGGCGGGTGCCCTCGACGGTGCGCTCAGCGATCTGCTCGGGACTTTCCTTGCCCAGCAGGGCTTTAACGCTGGGATTGTCCACCGTCAGATATTCGCGGGTCTTGGACAGCCAGAACGACATCTGAATCTTCTCGATGTCGTCGGAGATCGGGGCGTCCTGCGCCAGGCGGCGGCCCAAGGCGGCGATGTCCGCCTCGGAATAGCCGGCGCGGCGTTCGGCCGCAGGCTTGGCCCGCTCCTTGGCGGCGCGGACGATGGCCTTGGCGTAGCTGTACAGCTGCGAGCGCGGACCCGATTCCAGCTGGCGATAAGGCAGGTAAAGGTCGCGCTGGGCGGCGGCGGCGCGCTCCAGCTCGGCCCAGGGGTCGCCGATCCGTTGGGCCAGGGCGGGGTCGGCCGCGACGCGCTGGCGCAGCTCCTGCTCCTCAGCGCGCTTCTTGGCCATGAAGGCGGGGTCGGTCAGGGCGCCCTGCTGGCCGTAATAGACCTTGAAGCTGTTCTCCAGGCCGAAGATCGGATCGACCGAGACCCGCTTGGCCTCTTCGCTGGTGGTCGCATATTCCAGCAGGCGACCGCGCAGTTCCGAGGTCTGGATCAGGGTGATCGGCAGCTGCTGATCGCGCAGGACCTCCAGCTGGGCCATGGTCAACAGGCGCGAGGTCGAGCCGGGGTTGCCGGCGACGAAGGTTACGTCGCCTTCCTTGGGCGCATTGGGGTTCCACGTCAGGTGGTTCGGCGTGGAGACCGGCTTGCCGTCCTCGTAGGCGCGCAGGAAGGCCGCATCCAGGGCGTAGCGCGGGAAGTTGAAATTGTCCGGATCGCCGCCGAAGAAGGCCGCCTGAAACTCGGGCGCGAAGACCAGACGCACATCCTCGTACTTGCGGAACTTGTAGAGCTTGTACTGACCGCCGCGGTACAGGCTGATGACCTGGCAGGTCAGCTTCTGATCGTCGCCGCAGACTTCCTTTTGAATCTTGTCGATCTCGGCCGCGCGGGCGCGCACGAAGGCGGCGCCCTCAAGCCCGGCGCCGGCGGCGGTGACGCGGTCGGTGACGTCGGTGATGTCGGTCAGGATCTCGGCCGTCTGGCCGGGGCATTTCTTCTCTTCCTCGCGGGTCGCGGGCATCCAGCCGTTCTTGACGTAGTCGTTCTGGGCGTCCGACAGGTCCTGAACGCAGCTGACGACGCAGTGGTGGTTGGTCAGGATCAGGCCTTCGCCCGAAACCAGCGAAGCTGAACAGCCCTGCAGACGCACGGCGGCGTTGCGCACCCGATCCAGCCAGGCCTGGTCGAGGTTCGTGCCGTATTTCTCATTCACCGTGGCGATGGGGAAGTTGTCGAAGGTCCACATGCCCTCATCGGCCTTGGCGGGAGTCGCAGGCGCGGACAGGACGACGGTCGCGGCGCCGAGGGCGGCCAGCGAGGCGGTGAGACGAAGGGACGGCAGGGACATTTGGAAACTTCCTCCAGAGCGCGGGACCGGGCTGATCCGCCTGTTATCTTGTAACTAGCGCCGTTTCATCGACGCCGCCAAGAGCCAGACGCCGATAGCCCGGCGATCGGTCTCTCGCAATCGCGCCGATGCGAAGCCTTACCCCGATTTAACTTGGCGCTGAGGCACGCGCCGGTCAGATAGACCCCATACCGGGGGTTTATCGACGACCATGTCGCTTGCATTATCAACCTTGCTCTACGAGTGGCGCCGCTACATGGCCGCCATTGTGGCGCTCGCCTTTTCGGGCCTGCTGGTGCTGGCCCAGGTCGGCATGTTCATGGGGATCGGCAAGGCCTTTACGGCCCAGATCGACCGCGCCCGCGCCGACATCATGATCCTGAGCCCCGGGGCCACGGCCCTGTTCAACGGCGGCCCCTCGGGCGTGCCGCGGCGCATCATGCCGGTGGTCTATCAGCACCCCGAGGTCTTGGCCGTCGCCGACCTGGACGGGTCCGGCGGGCGTTGGCAGAACATCGTCAAGGACAAGGAGCCGGGCGCCGAGCCCGCCGCCCCCGGCGCCAAGAAGATGGAGTTCGTCAACGTCACCACCATCGACGCCATGCCCGGCGCGGTGACGGTGCCCGTCGACTATTCCGACGATCTGGTCGAGGCCCTGCGCCAGCCCTATGCGGTGGCGGTGGACCAGACCGCCCTGGGACGGCTGGGCGTCAAACTGGGCGACCAGGCCACCTATAACGGCAAGACCGTGCGGGTCGCGGCCGTGACCCAAGGCTATCCCAATATGATGCAGGCCACGGTCGTCATGTCACGCGACACCCTGCGGATGCTGGGCGAGGCCAATACCGGCGAACGGGTCGGGCCGCTGATGGTCCAGATCAAGGATCCCTCGCGCGCCCCAATCGTGGTGGCGCAGCTGAACGCCATCTCCAACGGCCAGTTCAAGGCCTGGACGCGCCAGGACCTGGCCAAGGCCAACGAGGGGGCGATGATGAAGGAGAGCTTCATCGCCATCATGCTGGGCTTCTCGCTGTTCCTGGGCATTCTGATCGGGGTCGCCATCACCTGGCAGACGCTGCGCGGCGCCATCATGGCGAACATCAAGGAGTTCGCCTCTCTGCGGGCTCTGGGCGTGTCTATGGGGTCGCTGCGGCGGATCGTGCTGGAACTCAGCTTCTGGGTCGGGATCGCCGGGGTTCTGGCGGCCTTCGCCCTGACCTGGGCCGTCAGCCTGCTGGCCGCGGGTTCGGGCCTGACCATGTCCTTCCCGCCCACCATGGTGATGATGGTCTCGGCCATGCTGGTGGTGATCGCCCTGCTGTCCGGCTTCCTGTCGCTGGGCGTCCTGAAGAAGAGCCAGCCTGCGGACCTGCTGCGATGAGCGTTCATACCAAAGTCCACGGCAAGCACGGCGATTTCGCCATCGAGGCCAAGGGTCTGGTCAAGCGGTTCAAAACGGGCCGCAGCTGGGTCGAGGTGCTGAAGGGCGTCGATTTCGACGCGCGCCACGGCGACCTGACCATGGTCATGGGGCCGTCCGGCTCGGGCAAGTCGACCCTGATCGCCAATCTGTCCGGCCTGCTGAAGCCTGAAGAGGGGCGGGTCGATATTCTGGACGTCGACGACCTGTGGAAATACGGCTCGGGCCGGATCGACAAGTTCCGGCTGGATCACTGCGGCTTCATCTTTCAGGGCTTCAACCTGTTTCCGTCGCTGACGGCGCTGCAACAGGTGATGACGGTGCTGAAATATCAGGGCCTGTCGCCGTCGGAGGCCAAGAAGCGCGCCACCACCGCCCTAGAGGAGGTCGGCCTGGGCCATCGCTTGAACCAGCGGCCCAGCGCCCTGTCGGGCGGCGAGAAGCAGCGCGTCGCCATCGCCCGCGCCCTGGCCAAGAACCCGCAGATCCTGTTCGCCGACGAACCCACCTCGGCCCTGGACGGCGAGAACGGCCAGGTGGTCATTCGACTGCTGCGCCGGGCCGCCACCGAACACGGCGCCGCCGTGATCTGCGTGACCCACGACCCGCGCCTGGAAGCCTGGGCGGACCGGGTCATCCACATCGAAGACGGCAAGATCCTGGACGATCAACGCCGCACCCCTGATCCCGACGCCCAGCTGGCGTCCCACTAAGCTCTTTTCGAACGGACTGAACCGTCATGCCCGCCTTTCTCAAAAACAAATGGCTCTGGATCGGCCTGATCCTGATCGTCGTCCTCGTCGTCGGCTTCATGGCCTTCAGCAAGGCCGGCGCGGCCAAGAAGGCCGAGGTCGAAAAGGCCGCCGCCCAGAAGATCGACAGCCCCTACGCCGCCATCGCCAACGGCAAGGCCGACGTCGAGGGCGGGGTGATCAAGGTCGCCGCCCGTCGCGGCGGCGTGGTCCGCGAAGTCTTCGTCAATGAGGGCGACAAGGTGGTCGCCGGCCAGATCCTGGCCCGCCAGGAAGACGACGAGACCCGTCTGGCGGCCCAGAGCGCGGCGGCTGCGGTGTCCGAGGCGCGCGCCCAGCTGGGCATGACGCGGGTGGAGCTGGCGACGGCCCGCCGCGAATATGAGCGGCTGTCGAAACTGGCCGCAACCAACTTCGTCGCCGCCCAGCGTCTGGACCAGGCCCGCGACCAGATCGCCCAGGCCGAGGCCCGTATGGCGTCCCAGAACGCCGCCGTCCAGACCGCCCAGTCCCGCCTGGACGAGGCCCGCTATAATCAGGAGCTGACGGTGATCCGCGCCCCGATGAACGGCCGCATCGCCCGCCGCTACGCCCAGCCAGGCGCCGGCGCCTCGACCCTGAACGTCACGGCCATGTTCGATCTGGAGCCCGAGACCGACCGCATCGTTCGCGCCGAGATCGTCGAGGCCGACCTGCCCAACGTCACCGTCGGCCAGGAGGTCGAGCTGACGCCCGAAGGCGATCCCACCAAGATTTCGGTGGGCCGCGTCCTGCGCCGCGCCGCCGTCTTCGGCGCCCGCCAGCTGCAGTCCGAAGACCCTTCGGCCCGCACCGACGAACGGGTGGTCGAGGTCGTGGTCTCGGCCGACGACACCCCCTTCCTGATCGGCCAGCGCGTCCTGGTGAAGTTCATGAAGCCCGGTCAGAAGGCCGGCGTCGCCCGTCCGGTCGCCGCCGGCGTCGGTCCCGCCCAGGCCATGCGCGCAGCGGGACAGAAGTAAGGGATCGGATCAGCGGCCGGTGAAATCCGCCGGCCGCTTTTCCAGCACGGCGGCGACGCCTTCCTGATGGTCGTCGGTCATATGGGCCAGGGCCTGCATGGCGGCCGACAGCTCCAGGATCTGTTCGAAGGTCTGGTCGCGGCCCTGGCGCATCAGGGTCTTGGCCATGCGCAGGGCCTGGGCCGGCTGGGCGGCGATTTCACCGGCGGTGATCAGGGCCTCGTCCATCAGCCGGTCGTGGGGAACCATGCGGTTGACCAGACCCCAGCGCTCGGCCGTCTCGGCGTCGATGCTGCGCCCGGTGAACAGCATTTCAGCGGCGCGGGCGTAGCCGACGTCGCGCGGCAGCCGCCAGGCCCCGCCGTCGCCGGGAATGATGCCCAGCTTCAGAAACGGCACGCCGAAGCTGGCCCGGTCCGAGGCGATGCGGATGTCGGCGGTGGCGGCGATGCCGCAGCCCAGGCCCATGGCCGGGCCGTTGACCGCCGAGACCAGCGGAATCTCCAGATCATAGAGGCTGCGGACGATCCGGTGGACGACGCGGCGATAGCGGACGCGAATCTCCGCGCCTGATCCTTCGAACAGGTCGCGTCGGTCGCGCATGGCGGTCAGATCGCCCCCAGCTGAAAAGGCCCGCCCCGCCCCGGTCAGGACGACGCATTTGACCGTCATGTCCGCATTCGCGCGGGCGCAGGCCTCAGCGAATTCATCGCCGTCGCCCAGGTCGGGCAGGGCGTTCAGCCGGGCCTCACGGTCCAGCGTCCAGATCAGCACCGCGCCTTGGCGGGTTTCGGCAATCAGCCCCATGGGTCGTCTCCCTTGTTCCCCCTCTCATCGTCCGCCGCCGTCGCGTCAGGCAAGGTCGGAATTGCAAAAGCCCCGGTCGGGACCGGGGCTCCTGCACGTCCGGCTCGCGAAGCCGTCAGCGTTTCTTGGGCGTATAGGGTACGAAGTTGGACGGATGGCTGGCCGCCCGTCCCGAGTTAGACGGCATGTGCCGACTGTTGACCAGCATCCCGCCCCAAAGGGCGAAGGACATCATGGCGTGTTGAAGGTTGCGCTCCTTATCGTTCATCTTGGCGTCTCCTTTCGCAGAACGATGAAAAGAGACGCGTCGTACCTAGGGATCTCACCATCAGTCGTTTCGCGTCGATGACCAAGATAACCATCTTTCCGCAAAGTGCAAATTTTTAAGTCAGTAACCGGAGTATTTTTTATGAAGATGTCGTATTGAGCGCCGCGACCCCGCCCCGCCGCCCGCCCCAGGCGATCGCCACGCCGTGCGTCATGGTGTGCGCCGTCGACGGCGAAAGCGGCCTGTGTCTGGGCTGTTTTCGAACCCTGAAGGAGATCGCCGGCTGGCGCGCTCTGGGGGAGGATGAGCGGACGCGGATCATGGCGGAACTGCCCGCGCGGCGCGACCGGATCGACCCCGCCAAACTGGGCTGAGGGGACCGGGTAGAGGGGATGGGCGTTTAAGACTTCGTCAGCCACGTCGCTTCACCGCATCCCAACGGGCGATGGCTATTGGGAAGGAATGATCCGTATCGACCTTCAGTCCGTCGTCGTGCTGGGCGCATCCCTGGCGGCCTCGTTCGCGACGGCCCTGGCGATCCGTCATCTGGACGGGGGCGAGCCCGCCCTGGCGGCGGCCCAGCCGGAACGCCTCGCCGTCGCGCACACGTCCGCTTCCGGGACCGCGACCCAGGTGGTGAAGGGGCCGGACGGCCACTACTGGGCCCAGGCGACCATCGAGGGCCGGGCCGTTCGGGTTCTGATCGACACGGGCGCGAGCGTGGTGGCCCTGACGCGGACCGATGCGCGACGGCTGGGCGTCGATCCGGCGCCGGACGCCTTTACGGGGCGGGTGCAGACCGCTTCAGGCCTGGCCCGCGCCGCGCCCGTCGAACTGGCGGCGGTCTCGGTCGCAGGCGCGCGGGTCGAGCGGGTCCAGGCCCTGGTGGTCGAAGAGGGGCTGGCCTATTCCCTGTTGGGCATGAGCTATCTGGGGCGGCTGTCGGCCTTTGAGGCGACGCCCAGCGGTCTGACGCTGAGACCCTAAAGATCCTGCATTTGGCGCCGCGCTTCGCGGAAATACTGCCAGCCGGTCCACAGGGTGATGACGGCGGCGAACCAGATCAGGAAGACGGCGAAGGATTCGAAGGCCGGCTGCCAGGACAGGGGCGAGCCGTCCTCGTTCTGAAGGCCGAAGGCGTCCCACAGCAGGGTCAGTTGCAGGGCCGCCAGCGCCACCATCTGGACCGTCGTCTTCCACTTGGCGGCCAGGGTGACGGGCAGTTCGATCCGGCCGGCCATGGTCTCGCGCAGGGCCGAGACCGCGAACTCGCGGAACAGGATCAGGCCGCAGGGCAGGGCGATGCCCGGCAGGGAGCCGGACGCCAGCACCCCCAGGATGGCCCCGGTGATCAGGACCTTGTCAGCGATCGGGTCCAGAATGGCGCCCCAGCGGGTGGTCGAGTTCCAGCGCCGGGCCAAAAAGCCGTCGACCCAGTCGGTCGAGGCGGCGATGACGAAGATCCAGAAGGCCCACAGGCCGAACTTCAGCTGGGTCTCGGGCGACAGCCAGGCGTCCAGCGCCCCCGGCGCGGCGCCGGCCAGCATGGCGAACATCACCACCCCGGCGAACAGGCGGATGCCCGTCAGGATGTTGGGGATCGGATTGGCGCGGAGGGCGGGCGCGGTCATGACGGGATCTCCAGCAGGGACGCGAGCAGGGGGTGAAGCGTCTCCGCGAACGGATTGGCGACGGTGACGCCTCGATAGACGAAGCCGTCCTGCATGTCTTCGGAAAGCAGAAGGCCGCAGCCGGCTTCGGCGGCGACGGTCAGGATCAGGGCGTCCCAGATCTGAAGATTGAAGAAGGCCGCGGCCTCGAGCGCCGCGTCCATGGTTGCGGCCGAGGCGGCAGTCAGGCCGACGCCTGCGCTCCAATCGAGAACGATCTTTCGCGCGATTTTGGGCGGATGGCCGCCCTTGCGGGTCAGGATATTGTAAAATTCGCCCGCGACCTGGGTCGGGATAACCAGGCTGTGGTCGGCGAGGGTCTTGATCAGCCGGCCGGCCCGTCGCCGCTTGGCGCCGTCGTCCCCAATGCCGGCGGCGTATCCCAGGACATTGGTGTCCAGCGCCAGCTTCAAGCGTAGCCGTCTTCGCGTGTGATGCGTCCGGGCGCGCGAGCGGGCAGTGCGGTCAAATCCTCCACGAGCGCGTGAAGTCGGGCGACCCGTTCATCGTTCTTCTGTTCGTCCGTGACCGCCGGGGTGATCCGCACCAAAGGCTTGCCGTGGGCGGTGACGACATAGGATTCGCCGGACGCCACCTCGCGGAAGATGCGCGAGAAGTCGCGGTTGGCTTCGGTGGCGGTGATGGTCCGTTCCATTCGCATAAAGTAGTGTTTTTCACTATTTTATGCAACTCACCCCAACGGCTCGAACCTCGCCTTGTCGGTCAGGGCGGTCAGGACGCCGTCGGCGATTCCGAAATGAAGCCCGCTGAGCTCCAGTTCGCCCTTGGCTTCACGCTCGGCGATCCAGGGAAAGGTGCGCAGGTTTCGGATCGACAGACGCACCACGGCCTCTTCGGCGGCGCGCTCCAGTTCGTTCGGCGCGACGGTTTCGGCGACGTGCTGAACCACCGGCGTGCCTTGGGCGATCCAGGGGGCCACGAAGTCGGCGACGACGTCCGGCGCGCCGTTGATCATGGCGTTGACCCCGCCGCAGTGGGCGTGACCCATGACGACGATCCGTTTGACGCCCAGAACCTTGACCCCGAACTCCAGGGCCGCCGAAACCCCGTGCAGCTTGCCGTCCGGTTCATAGGGCGGAACCAGATTGGCGACGTTGCGGACGACGAACAACTCGCCCGGCTTGGCGTCGAAGATCAGGGCCGGATCGGCGCGGCTGTCGGAACAGGCGACGATCAGGGTGTGCGGCGTCTGGCCCTTTTCAGCCAGGGTTTCGTACTCGGCGTGCGCCTCGGGCCAGTGTTCGGCGCGGAAGCGGCGATAACCGGCGAAGAGGGGGTCTTTGGACGGGTCGGACATGGGGCGGGTATAGGACCCAATCTCGGGAGGGGGGAGAGGTGAAGGCAGGAAAAATCGCCGTCGCCTCTCCGGTTCCGCACCCCTTCGGTCAGGCGTCTAGGCCCACAGCCAGACTGCGGCCGCCGTATAGAGGGCGATGCCGATCACGAGGTTGAAGGGAAAGGTCACGGCCAGGGAGGCGGTGACGAAGACGCCGGGATCGGCCTTGGGCGCCGCGACCCGCATGGCGGCGGGCACGGCGATGTAGGAGGCCGAGCCCGCGAGGACGGCCAGCATGGCTGCGTCGCCGAGTCCGAGACCGGCCAGTCTTCCCAGGGCCAGGGCGACGCCTGCCGACAGGACGGGGAAGCATAGGGCGAAACCGATCACCGGCCAGGTCAGCTTGCGCCGATCCGCCATCAGGCTGCGCGCGGCGGTCAGACCCAGGTCCAGCAGGAAGAAGCACAGGGCGCCCTGGAACAGCGGATTGACGAACAGGTCCAGCTTCTTCAGCCCCGCCTCGCCTGAAATGAGGCCGACCAGGAAGCTGCCGAGCAGCATCACCGTCGCCGCTCCGACCAGAACTTCGCGCAGGACGACGCCCCGGCCGGTCGACGGCTCGCGGCCGGCGCCGTGCATCAGGACCAGGGCGGTCAGGATCGCCGGCGTCTCCATCAGGGCCAGCACCGCCGCCATATAGCCGCCGGGCGCCAGACCCAGGTCGGTCAGATGCTGCTGACCGGCGGCGAAGGTCACAACCGACACCGATCCATAGGTCGCCGCCAGGGCGCACAGGGTCGGACGATCCAGTCGCGACGTCCAGCGCAGCAGGATGAAGGCCAGGAGCGGCATGAAGGCGCTGAGCGCCAGACCTAGGGCCCCGGCGGTGAGAAAGTCGGCCTGAAGCCCGGCGGCCCGCGCTTCCACGCCCCCACGAAAGCCGATGCAAAGCATCAGATAAAGGGAGATCGCCTTGGCGACCTGCTCCGGTATGGACAGGTCTGATCGAGCAAAGGCCGCAGCCGCGCCTACGAAGAAGAACAGGATGGCGGGCGAGGACAGCAGTCCGAGACTGGCGGTGATATCGGGCATGGGGGCTCCAACACTCAGTGCGGGCCCTTTGCCCGCCCCGCCCCAGACGCGCCAGTTTATTGACTTGATGTGCGGCATAACGAACAGTTATGGCATGACCAGTCTCGACATCGATCTGCTGCGGACCTTCGTGACGGTGGTCGAAACCCACAGCTTCACCCGGGCGGCCCAGCAACGCGGCCTGACCCAGCCGGCCGTCAGCTTGCAGATGCGGCGGCTGGAGCAGCAGCTCGGGGCGCCGCTGCTGGACCGGGGCGGCGCCAGGGTGGGGCTGACCACCGAGGGGGCGGCCCTGCTGCCCCAGGCGCGGCGGCTGTTGAAGCTGAACGACGAAATCATCGCCACGCTGAGCGACGGCGAGCCCGAGGGCGAGGTGCGGTTCGGGGCGCCGGAAGACATCGCCACGGTTCATCTGCCGGGCATACTGGGGGCCTTCGCGCGCAGCCATCCGCGCATCCGGCTGTCGGTGACATGCGACTATACCGCCAATCTGCTGGATCAGCTGTCGCGCGGACTGCTGGACCTGGCCCTGGTCAAGCGCGAGGCCGGGGGCGCCGACCTGGGGCTGAAGGTGTGGAGCGAGCCGCTGGTCTGGGTGGCCCAAGACGCCTCGGTCGCGGAGGCCTCGCCGCTGCCCCTGATCATCGCGCCTGCGCCGGACATCTATCGCAAGCGCGCGCTACAGGCGCTGGAGGCGGCGGGAATCGGATTTCGGGCGTCCTTCACCTCGCCCAGTCTTGCCGGTCAGATGGCGGCGCTACGGGCGGGGCTGGGCGTCGGAGTTCTGCCGGCCGCCATGGCGCCGCGCGATCTGGCGGTGGTGAAGACCCTGCCCGCCCTGCACGACAGCGAGATCGCCCTGGTGTCGGCGCGCGGCTCGGGCGGTCCCGCCAAGCTGCTGGCGCAGGAGGTGTTTCGAAGCCTGGAGCGTGCGCCGGATCGCGCCTAGCCCTGAATCACCGCGCCTGGGGATGGAAGAAGGCGTAGATGCGTTCGGCCAGGGCCTGGCTGACGCCGTCCACTTTGACCAGGTCGGCGACGGAGGCGCGGCCGACGCCCTTGGCCGAGCCGAAGGCGTGGAGCAGGGCCTTCTTGCGGCCCGGGCCGACCCCTTCGATCTCGTCCAGCGGATTCCTGCGGATGTCCATCGAGCGGCGCTTGGCGTGGGCGCCGTTGGCGAAACGGTGGGCCTCGTCGCGCAGCCGCTGGAGATAATAGAGGGCCGGGGACTTCAGCGGCAGCATGAAGGGCGGCTTGCCGGGCATGAAGAACTTCTCCATCCCCGCGTCGCGATCGGGCCCCTTGGCGACGCCGACCACGGCGATGTCGTCCAGGCCCAGGTCGGCCAGGACGGCCAGAACCTCGGCCAGCTGGCCCGCGCCGCCGTCGATCAGCAGCAGGTCCGGGCGCACCACTTCCTCGCCCTCCTCTTCGTCCTTGATCAGACGGGCGAAGCGGCGGCGCATGACCTCGCGCATCATGCCGTAGTCGTCGCCGGGCGTCAGGTCCTCGCCCCGGATGTTGAACTTGCGGTACTGGGACTTCTGGAAGCCTTCCGGGCCGGCCACGATCATGCCGCCCACCGCATTGGTCCCCTGGATGTGGGCGTTGTCGTAGACTTCGATCCGCTCGGGCCGGGCCTCCAGGCCGAAGGCCTCGCACACCTCGTCGAGGATCTTGCCCTGGGCGGAGCTTTCGGCGAGGCGACGGCCCAGGGCCTCTTTCGCATTGGTCAGGGCGTGGTCGACCAGGGCCAGCTTCTCGCCCCGCATCGGCCGAGCGATCTCCACCTTGCGGTCCGCCTTCATCGAAAAGGCTTCTTCCAGCAGCTCCAGCTCGTGCGGCCGGACGTTGGACAGGATCAGGCGCGGGATCGGCTTGTCCTCGTAGAACTGGCCCAGGAAGGCGGCCAGGATTTCGGGATCGGTGTCGGTCTTGTCCACGCGCGGGAAATAGGCGCGCCCGCCCCAGTTCTGGCCGGCGCGATAGAAGAAGACCTGGACGCAGGCCTGGCCGCCGTCGGTGTGCAGGGCGAAGACGTCGCCCTCGGCCACGCTGTCGGCGCTGACGGAGTTCTCCATCGAGATGGCGGACAGGGCGCGGATGCGGTCGCGGACCCGGGCGGCCTGTTCGAAATCCATGGCGTCGGACGCGGCCTGCATCTCCTGCGACAGGCGGCTGATGACGGCCCGCGACTTGCCGCGCAGGAAGGCCTCGGCCTC
>OFDN01001873.1_pt1 | contig 12736 bp, 10 predicted proteins | sample 1520971 | NCBI WGS metagenome assembly OFDN01 (sample SAMEA94257418, study PRJEB24077) | hot springs metagenome | biome: Aquatic biome; feature: Geographical feature; material: Water | place: India | collected 2012-06-12 | depth 5 m | reverse complement strand
TCGCATCCGACATTATTGCGGCACAGGAGTTTGGCAACGGTGCCGGATGCGGCGCGAGCGCCTTATCCGGCCTACGTTTTAATGCCAGCAAAAATGGTGAATTACCTGGGTTATCAGTTCGCGGGTGGGCTTGATAAACCGTGTTTCCAGATATTCATCAGGTTGATGAGCCTGATTAATTGAGCCAGGCCCCAACACCAGCGTCGGGCATAACGTTTGAATAAACGGCGCTTCGGTACAGTAGTTCACCACTTCGGTTTTTGCTCCGAGCAATTTCTCAACCACTTCAACCAGTTGATGATTCGGTGGGCATTCATAGCCAGGGATCGGCGGATGCAGCTCGTCGACCGTCAGACGACCCGGCCAGCGTTCGCTCACCGGAGCCAATGCATCGTTGAGCAAACCATTAAGTTCATTGAGTGTCATGCCAGGCAGCGGACGAATATCCATATGCAACTCACAGCAAGCGCAAATACGGTTAGAAGCGTCGCCACCGTGAATATGCCCGAGGTTGAGCGTAGGGTATGGCACGGTAAACGCTTCGTAGTGATAACGTTCTTTCAGGTTATCGCGCAATTGCAAAATATGCCCGATGGCGTCGTGCATTAGTTCGATAGCGTTAACTCCGCGTGCTGGATCGCTGGAGTGCCCCGACTGGCCCTGAATACGGATGGCGTTAGAGATATGACCTTTATGTGCGCGTACCGGTTGTAGTGACGTCGGTTCGCCAATGATGGCGCAATCCGGGCGCAGGGCGGTAGTTTCGGCAAAATAACGCGCTCCGGCCATACTGGTTTCTTCATCAGCAGTCGCCAGAATGTAGAGCGGTTTTTTCAGTTTCGTGACGTCGACATCGCGTAGCGCATCAAGGATAAACGCAAAAAAGCCTTTCATGTCGGCGGTGCCTAAGCCGTAAAGCTTGCCGTCATGCTCCGTCAGTGTAAACGGATCGCGCGTCCAGCGACCGTCATCAAATGGCACCGTATCGGTATGCCCCGCCAGCAACAAGCCGCCAGCCCCCTGTCCGATACTTGCCAGCATATTGAATTTGTTGCGAGTTCCTGGAACAGGCTGCACTTCCACATTGAAGCCCAAATCTTTAAACCAGTCCGCCAGCAGAGTGATTAAATCTGCATTGCTTTGATCGAGTGCCTCTTCCGTGGCGCTTATTGAAGGTGTGGCAATCAGAGCGCGGTAAATCTCGATAAATGGCGGTAATTTGTTTTTCATTGTTGACACACCTCTGGTCATGATAGTATCAATATTCATGCAGTATTTATGAATAAAAATACACTAACGTTGAGCGTAATAAAACCCACCAGCCGTAAGGTGAATGTTTTACGTTTAACCTGGCAACCAGACATAAGAAGGTGAATAGCCCCGATGTTGAATACGCTGATTGTGGGTGCCAGCGGCTACGCTGGCGCAGAGCTAGTGACCTATGTAAATCGCCATCCGCATATGAACATAACCGCTTTGACTGTTTCAGCGCAAAGCAATGATGCGGGAAAGTTAATCTCCGATTTGCATCCGCAGCTAAAAGGCATCGTTGATCTGCCGTTGCAGCCGATGTCGGATATCAGCGAGTTTAGCCCAGGGGTGGACGTAGTGTTTCTCGCCACCGCCCATGAAGTTAGCCACGATTTAGCGCCGCAGTTTCTTGAAGCGGGCTGCGTGGTGTTCGACCTTTCCGGCGCGTTTCGTGTTAACGACGCCACCTTCTATGAAAAATATTACGGCTTTACCCATCAATACCCGGAACTGTTGGAACAGGCAGCCTACGGTCTGGCGGAGTGGTGCGGTAATAAATTAAAAGAAGCGAATTTGATTGCGGTGCCGGGCTGTTATCCGACGGCGGCACAGCTGGCGCTGAAACCGTTGATTGATGCCGATCTTCTTGACCTCAATCAGTGGCCGGTGATCAACGCCACCAGCGGCGTGAGCGGTGCAGGGCGTAAAGCGGCCATTTCAAACAGCTTTTGTGAAGTTAGCCTGCAACCGTATGGCGTCTTTACTCATCGCCATCAACCAGAGATCGCCACACACCTCGGTGCTGACGTTATCTTCACCCCACATCTGGGCAATTTCCCGCGCGGCATTCTCGAAACCATTACCTGCCGCCTGAAATCGGGTGTGACCCAGGCGCAAGTCGCGCAAGTGTTACAGCAGGCGTATGCCCATAAACCGCTGGTGCGGCTGTATGACAAAGGCGTTCCGGCGCTGAAAAATGTCGTTGGGCTGCCATTTTGCGATATCGGGTTTGCCGTTCAGGGCGAGCATCTGATTATTGTGGCGACCGAAGACAACTTACTGAAAGGCGCGGCGGCACAAGCGGTACAGTGCGCCAATATTCGTTTCGGCTATGCGGAAACGCAGTCTCTTATTTAAGGGTGCAATGATGAATCCATTAATTATCAAACTGGGCGGCGTACTGCTGGATAGTGAAGAGGCGCTGGAACGTCTGTTTAGCGCACTGGTGAATTATCGTGAGTCACATCAGCGTCCGCTGGTGATTGTGCACGGCGGCGGTTGCGTGGTGGATGAGCTGATGAAAGGGCTGAATCTGCCGGTGAAAAAGAAAAACGGCCTGCGGGTGACGCCTGCTGATCAGATAGACATTATCACCGGAGCACTGGCGGGAACGGCAAATAAAACCCTGTTGGCATGGGCGAAGAAACATCAGATTGCGGCCGTAGGTTTGTTTCTCGGTGACGGCGACAGCGTCAAAGTGACCCAGCTTGATGAAGAGTTAGGTCATGTTGGACTGGCGCAGCCAGGTTCGCCTAAGCTTATCAACTCCTTGCTGGAGAACGGTTATCTGCCGGTGGTCAGCTCCATTGGCGTAACAGACGAAGGGCAACTGATGAACGTCAATGCCGACCAGGCGGCAACGGCGCTGGCGGCAACGCTGGGCGCGGATCTGATTTTGCTCTCCGACGTCAGCGGCATTCTCGACGGCAAAGGGCAACGCATTGCCGAAATGACCGCCGCGAAAGCAGAACAACTGATTGAGCAGGGCATTATTACTGACGGCATGATAGTGAAAGTGAACGCGGCGCTGGATGCGGCCCGCACGCTGGGCCGTCCGGTAGATATCGCCTCCTGGCGTCATGCGGAGCAGCTTCCGGCACTGTTTAACGGTATGCCGATGGGTACGCGGATTTTAGCTTAAGTTTTGTTGGCCGGAGGCGCAGCTTTCCGGCATTGAATTTCAAAATAAGGAAACAGAGTTATGGCACTTTGGGGCGGGCGTTTTACCCAGGCAGCAGATCAACGGTTCAAACAATTCAACGACTCACTGCGCTTTGATTACCGTCTGGCGGAGCAGGATATTGTTGGCTCTGTGGCCTGGTCCAAAGCCCTGGTCACGGTAGGCGTGTTAACCGCAGAAGAGCAGGCGCAACTGGAAGAGGCGCTGAACGTGTTGCTGGAAGATGTTCGCGCCAGGCCACAACAAATCCTTGAAAGCGACGCCGAAGATATCCATAGCTGGGTGGAAGGCAAACTGATCGACAAAGTGGGCCAGTTAGGCAAAAAGCTGCATACCGGGCGTAGCCGTAATGATCAGGTAGCGACTGACCTGAAACTGTGGTGCAAAGATACCGTTAGCGAGTTACTGACGGCTAACCGGCAGCTGCAATCGGCGCTGGTGGAAACCGCACAAAACAATCAGGACGCGGTAATGCCAGGTTACACTCACCTGCAACGCGCCCAGCCGGTGACGTTCGCGCACTGGTGCCTGGCCTATGTTGAGATGCTGGCGCGTGATGAAAGCCGTTTGCAGGATGCGCTTAAGCGTCTGGATGTCAGCCCGCTAGGCTGTGGCGCGCTGGCGGGAACGGCCTATGAAATCGACCGTGAACAGTTAGCAGGCTGGCTGGGCTTTGCTTCGGCGACCCGTAACAGTCTCGACAGCGTTTCTGACCGTGACCATGTGTTGGAACTGCTTTCTGCTGCCGCTATCGGCATGGTGCATCTGTCGCGTTTTGCTGAAGATCTGATTTTCTTTAACACCGGCGAAGCGGGGTTTGTGGAGCTTTCTGACCGCGTGACTTCCGGTTCATCATTAATGCCGCAGAAGAAAAACCCGGATGCGCTGGAGCTGATTCGCGGTAAATGCGGCCGGGTGCAGGGGGCGTTAACCGGCATGATGATGACGCTGAAAGGTTTGCCGCTGGCTTACAACAAAGATATGCAGGAAGACAAAGAAGGTCTGTTCGACGCGCTCGATACCTGGCTGGACTGCCTGCATATGGCGGCGCTGGTGCTGGACGGCATTCAGGTGAAACGTCCACGTTGCCAGGAAGCGGCTCAGCAGGGTTACGCCAACGCCACCGAACTGGCGGATTATCTGGTGGCGAAAGGCGTACCGTTCCGCGAGGCGCACCATATTGTTGGTGAAGCGGTGGTGGAAGCCATTCGTCAGGGCAAACCGCTGGAAGATCTGCCGCTCAGTGAGTTGCAGAAATTCAGTCAGGTGATTGACGAAGATGTCTATCCGATTCTGTCGCTGCAATCGTGCCTCGACAAGCGTGCGGCAAAAGGCGGCGTCTCACCGCAGCAGGTGGCGCAGGCGATTGCTTTTGCGCAGGCTCGGTTAGGGTAAGAACATTTATATGTATAAATTTGAGCCTGGCTTATCGCCGGGCTTTTTTATGGCAAAAAAAAGCGGATCCTGGAGATCCGCAAAAGTTCACGTTGGCTTTAGTTATTCGAGTTGAGAAACTCTCGAAACGGGCAGTGACTTCAAGGGTTAAAAGAGGTGCCGCTCCGTTTCTGTGAGCAATTATCAGTCAGAATGCTTGATAGGGATAATCGTTCATTGCTATTCTACCTATCGCCATGAACTATCGTGGCGATGGAGGATGGATAATGAATATTCGTGATCTTGAGTACCTGGTGGCATTGGCTGAACACCGCCATTTTCGGCGTGCGGCAGATTCCTGCCACGTTAGCCAGCCGACGCTTAGCGGGCAAATTCGTAAGCTGGAAGATGAGCTGGGCGTGATGTTGCTGGAGCGGACCAGCCGTAAAGTGTTGTTCACCCAGGCGGGAATGCTGCTGGTGGATCAGGCGCGTACCGTGCTGCGTGAGGTGAAAGTCCTTAAAGAGATGGCAAGCCAGCAGGGCGAGACGATGTCCGGACCGCTGCACATTGGTTTGATTCCCACAGTTGGACCGTACCTGCTACCGCATATTATCCCTATGCTGCACCAGACCTTTCCAAAGCTGGAAATGTATCTGCATGAAGCACAGACCCACCAGTTACTGGCGCAACTGGACAGCGGCAAACTCGATTGCGTGATCCTCGCGCTGGTGAAAGAGAGCGAAGCATTCATTGAAGTGCCGTTGTTTGATGAGCCAATGTTGCTGGCTATCTATGAAGATCACCCGTGGGCGAACCGCGAATGCGTACCGATGGCCGATCTGGCAGGGGAAAAACTGCTGATGCTGGAAGATGGTCACTGTTTGCGCGATCAGGCAATGGGTTTCTGTTTTGAAGCCGGGGCGGATGAAGATACACACTTCCGCGCGACCAGCCTGGAAACTCTGCGCAACATGGTGGCGGCAGGTAGCGGGATCACTTTACTGCCAGCGCTGGCTGTGCCGCCGGAGCGCAAACGCGATGGGGTTGTTTATCTGCCGTGCATTAAGCCGGAACCACGCCGCACTATTGGCCTGGTTTATCGTCCTGGCTCACCGCTGCGCAGCCGCTATGAGCAGCTGGCAGAGGCCATCCGCGCAAGAATGGATGGCCATTTCGATAAAGTTTTAAAACAGGCGGTTTAAACCGTTTAACGCAGCTACCCGATAGGCTTCCGCCATCGTCGGGTAGTTAAAGGTGGTGTTGACGAAGTACTCAATAGTGTTGCCGCCACCTTTCTGTTCCATAATCGCCTGACCGATATGAATAATTTCGGCAGCGCGCTCGCCAAAGCAGTGAATACCCAGAATCTCTTTTGTTTCCCGATGGAACAAAATTTTCAGCGTGCCCACGTTCATGCCGACGATTTGTGCGCGTGCCAGATGTTTAAACTGGGCGCGGCCCACTTCATATGGCACTTTCATTGCGGTCAGCTGCTGTTCGGTTTTGCCCACAGAGCTGATTTCCGGGATGGTGTAAATACCGGTAGGGATATCTTCAATCAGATGTGCGGTGGCTTCGCCTTTTACCAGCGCCTGCGCGGCAATGCGCCCCTGGTCATAGGCCGCCGACGCCAGGCTCGGATAACCAATCACGTCGCCCACCGCGTAAACGTGTGGCTGTGCGGTCTGATACATGCTGTTGACCTTCAGCTGTCCGCGGCTGTCAGTTTCTAGCCCAATGTTCTGTAACGCCAGCGAATCGGTATTACCGGTGCGACCGTTGGCATAGAGCAGGCAGTCAGCTTTCAGTTTTTTACCCGACTTCAGATGCATGATCACACCATCGTCACAGCCTTCGATCTTCTCGTACTCTTCGTTGTGACGAATCACTACGCCACTGTTCCAGAAGTGATAGGAGAGAGAATCTGACATCTCTTGATCGAGAAATGCCAGCAGGCGATCGCGGGTGTTGATCAGATCCACTTTTACATCCATACCGCGGAAGATCGACGCATATTCACAGCCGATCACTCCAGCACCATAGATAAGTACATGGCGCGGTTCGTGGTGCATGCTGAGAATTGAGTCGCTGTCGTAAATGCGTGGATGGGTGAAATCAACATCTGTTGGATGATATGGACGAGAGCCGCAGGCAATAACAAATTTTTCAGCGGTTAGTGTTTCAACGCTGCCGTCCGGGCAATCCAGCGCCAACGTATGCTCGTCAACAAAGCGAGCGTTTCCCTGCAATATTTCACAGTGATTACGTTCGTAAAATCCCTGACGCATGCGCGTTTGTTGATTAATCACGTTATCGGCATGGTTAAGGATATCGGCAAAAGAAGAGCGGAGCAGTCGGGAATGGTCGCTGTAAAGTGGGTTTTGATTGAATTCTATAATGCGGCTGACGGCGTGACGGAGAGCTTTCGACGGGATGGTGCCCCAGTGGGTGCAACCGCCGCCAACATTTTGATAACGCTCGATAACTGCGACGCGCGCACCTTGCTTAACCAGGCCCATTGCAGCGCCTTCGCCGCCGGGGCCGGAACCTATTACTATGGCATCGTAATCGTAGGAATGTGGCATGGTAGGGCTTACCTGTTCTTATACATAAAAGCAACAGAATGGTAACATTTTATCGCGGGTAAGCCAATTGATCCCCGTCATTTATCTGGCTATATCCTGAGCGGCCTTTGCTTTGTCTGTTTCTTACTTTTGCCCTGACGTTTTATTGGATTTTTATCGACGATACTCTCCGTTTAAGCGGCAGGTTTCCGCTGTACGTAAAAGAACCGGCCAAAGAATTGCAGTAAATATGTTTTATTGCGTTACCGTTCATTCACAATACTGGAGCAATCCAGTATGTTCATTCTCTGGTATAGTGCCAGCAGTACTTTTGGCAAGGATTCAGACATCGTGATGGGCGTAAGAGCGCAACAAAAAGAAAAACCCCGCCGTTCGCTGGTGGAAGCCGCATTTAGCCAATTAAGTGCTGAACGCAGCTTCGCCAGCCTGAGTTTGCGTGAAGTGGCGCGTGAAGCGGGCATTGCTCCCACCTCTTTTTATCGGCATTTCCGCGACGTAGACGAACTGGGTCTGACCATGGTTGATGAGAGCGGTTTAATGCTACGCCAACTCATGCGCCAGGCGCGTCAGCGTATCGCCAAAGGCGGGAGTGTGATCCGCACCTCGGTCTCCACATTTATGGAGTTCATCGGTAATAATCCTAACGCCTTCCGGTTATTATTGCGGGAACGCTCCGGCACCTCCGCTGCGTTTCGTGCCGCCGTTGCGCGTGAAATTCAGCACTTCATTGCGGAACTTGCGGACTATCTGGAACTCGAAAACCATATGCCGCGTGCGTTTACTGAAGCGCAAGCCGAAGCAATGGTGACAATTGTCTTCAGTGCGGGTGCCGAGGCGTTGGACGTCGGCGTCGAACAACGTCGGCAATTAGAAGAGCGACTGGTACTGCAACTGCGAATGATTTCGAAAGGGGCTTATTACTGGTATCGCCGTGAACAAGAGAAAACCGCAATTATTCCGGGAAATGTGAAGGACGAGTAATGAAACAAGCAAATCAAGATAGAGGTACGCTGCTGCTGGCGTTAGTTGCTGGCTTATCGATTAATGGTACTTTCGCAGCGCTGTTTAGCTCCATTGTGCCATTTTCTGTATTCCCGATTATTTCCCTGGTGCTGACGGTTTACTGCCTGCATCAACGTTATCTTAATCGCACTATGCCGGTAGGCTTGCCGGGTCTGGCAGCTGCCTGTTTTATTCTCGGCGTACTGCTGTACAGCACGGTAGTTCGTGCGGAATATCCGGATATCGGCTCTAACTTCTTCCCGGCAGTACTCTCCGTCATTATGGTGTTCTGGATTGGCGCGAAGATGCGTAACCGTAAGCAGGAAGTTGCTGAGTAATCGGTATCATGCCGGATGCAAGCGCATCCGGCATGGGTTTTACTTCGCGGTCAGTAATACGTCGCACTCCATATGGTGCGTGTAGGGGAACTGATCAAACAGAGCCAGACGTTCGACCTTGTGCGTCTGGCTTAATGTTTCCAGATTCTTGCATAACGTTTCCGGGTTACAGGAGATGTACAAAATACGCGGATACGCCTGCACCATTTTCTCGGTTTCACTGTCCAGACCGCTGCGCGGTGGGTCGACAAAAATGGTTTCGCACTGATAACTCTTTAAGTCGATCCCTTGCAGGCGGTTAAACTCGCGCACACCATTCATCGCCTGAGTAAATTCTTCTGCCGCCATACGAATAATTTGTACGTTATCAATATGGTTAGCTGCGATGTTGTATTGCGCAGCAGCAACCGACGGCTTAGCGATTTCGGTGGCTAATACCCGATCAAAATTACGCGCCAGCGCTAATGAAAAGTTACCGTTGCCGCAGTACAGCTCCAGTAAATCGCCTTTTGAGCCTTTGGTTACGTCCAGCGCCCATTCCAGCATCTGAATATTCATCGCCGCGTTCGGCTGGGTAAAGCTGTTTTCTACCTGACGGTAGATCATCTCTTTCCCTGCGACCGGCAGACGTTCATCGATGTAATCCTGATCCAGCTCGATTTTGGTTTTCGTTGCCCGACCAATCAGATGCACATTCAGATTCTGCGCGCGCAGTGCATCGCGCAGGGCCTCCGCTTCCTGACGCCACTCATCATCCAGCTTCTTATGGTATAGCAGGGAAACCACCGCCTGATTACTCAGTGTAGTGAGGTAATCAATCTGGAACAACTTGTGGCGCAGAACGGGATTATTACGCACACCCGCAATCATCGCCGTCATCAACTGGTTGATAAGTTCACTGGCGGCGGGGAAGCTATCCACGCGGATGCGGCTTTTGGTTTGTTGATCGAAAATGATGTGATACAGGTCATCGCCATCGTGCCAGATGCGGAACTCCGCGCGCATCCGGTAATGACTGACCGGCGAGCGAAACACTTCCGGAACCAGGTCAGAAAACGGTGCCATCATACTTTGCAAACGTACCACTTTTTCGGCTAACTGCGCTTCATACTGTTCTGTTGGAAGGTGTTCGGGGGTCATGATGTATCCTGAAAAATTAAAGTACGCGGCGATTGTAGGGATTGCTCATCAGATGTCCAGATCTTGATGAATTCCTATTTGTGAGCTACGTCTGGACAGTAACTTGTTACAACCTGTAGCATCCACTTGCCGGTCCTGTGAGTTAATAGGGAATCCAGTGCGAATCTGGAGCTGACGCGCAGCGGTAAGGAAAGGTGCGATGATTGCGTTATGCGGACACTGCCATTCGGTGGGAAGTCATCATCTCTTAGTATCTTAGATACCCCTCCAAGCCCGAAGACCTGCCGGCCAACGTCGCATCTGGTTCTCATCATCGCGTAATATTGATGAAACCTGCGGCATCCTTCTTCTATTGTGGATGCTTTACAATGATTAAAAAAGCTTCGCTGCTGACGGCGTGTTCCGTCACGGCATTTTCCGCTTGGGCACAGGATACCAGCCCGGATACTCTCGTCGTTACTGCTAACCGTTTTGAACAGCCGCGCAGCACTGTGCTTGCACCAACCACCGTTGTGACCCGTCAGGATATCGACCGCTGGTAGTCGACCTCGGTCAATGATGTGCTGCGCCGTCTTCCGGGCGTCGATATCACCCAAAACGGCGGTTCAGGTCAGCTCTCATCTATTTTTATTCGCGGTACAAATGCCAGTCATGTGTTGGTGTTAATTGATGGCGTACGCCTGAATCTGGCGGGGGTGAGTGGTTCTGCCGACCTTAGCCAGTTCCCTATTGCGCTTGTCCAGCGTGTTGAATATATCCGTGGGCCGCGCTCCGCTGTTTATGGTTCCGATGCAATAGGCGGGGTGGTGAATATCATCACGACGCGCGATGAACCCGGAACGGAAATTTCAGCAGGGTGGGGAAGCAATAGTTATCAGAACTATGATGTCTCTACGCAGCAACAACTGGGGGATAAGACACGGGTAACGCTGTTGGGCGATTATGCCCATACTCATGGTTATGATGTTGTTGCCTATGGTAATACCGGAACGCAAGCGCAGACAGATAACGATGGTTTTTTAAGTAAAACGCTTTATGGCGCGCTGGAGCATAACTTTACTGATGCCTGGAGCGGCTTTGTGCGCGGCTATGGCTATGATAACCGTACCAATTATGACGCGTATTATTCTCCCGGTTCACCGTTGCTCGATACCCGTAAACTCTATAGCCAAAGTTGGGACGCCGGGCTGCGCTATAACGGCGAACTGATTAAATCACAACTCATTACCAGCTATAGCCATAGCAAAGATTACAACTACGATCCCCATTATGGTCGTTATGATTCGTCGGCGACGCTCGATGAGATGAAGCAATACACCGTCCAGTGGGCAAACAATGTCATCGTTGGTCACGGTAGTATTGGTGCGGGTGTCGACTGGCAGAAACAGACTACGACGCCGGGTACAGGTTATGTTGAGGATGGATATGATCAACGTAATACCGGCATCTATCTGACCGGGCTGCAACAAGTCGGCGATTTTACCTTTGAAGGCGCAGCACGCAGTGACGATAACTCACAGTTTGGTCGTCATGGAACCTGGCAAACCAGCGCCGGTTGGGAATTCATCGAAGGTTATCGCTTCATTGCTTCCTACGGGACATCTTATAAGGCACCAAATCTGGGGCAACTGTATGGCTTCTACGGAAATCCGAATCTGGACCCGGAGAAAAGCAAACAGTGGGAAGGCGCGTTTGAAGGCTTAACCGCTGGGGTGAACTGGCGTATTTCCGGATATCGTAACGATGTCAGTGACTTGATCGATTATGATGATCACACCCTGAAATATTACAACGAAGGGAAAGCGCGGATTAAGGGCGTCGAGGCGACCGCCAATTTTGATACCGGACCACTGACGCATACTGTGAGTTATGATTATGTCGATGCGCGCAATGCGATTACCGACACGCCGTTGTTACGCCGTGCTAAACAGCAGGTGAAATACCAGCTCGACTGGCAGTTGTATGACTTCGACTGGGGTATTACTTATCAGTATTTAGGCACTCGCTATGATAAGGATTACTCATCTTATCCTTATCAAACCGTTAAAATGGGCGGTGTGAGCTTGTGGGATCTTGCGGTTGCGTATCCGGTCACCTCTCACCTGACAGTTCGTGGTAAAATAGCCAACCTGTTCGACAAAGATTATGAGACAGTCTATGGCTACCAAACTGCAGGACGGGAATACACCTTGTCTGGCAGCTACACCTTCTGAACCACGTCCCACCGTGCTGGTGTTTGACTCCGGCGTCGGTGGGTTGTCGGTCTATGACGAGATCCGGCATCTCTTACCGGATCTCCATTACATTTATGCTTTCGATAACGTCGCTTTCCCGTATGGCGAAAAAAGCGAAGCGTTTATTGTTGAGCGAGTGGTGGCAATTGTCACCGCGGTGCAAGAACGTTATCCCCTTGCGCTGGCTGTGGTCGCTTGCAACACTGCCAGTACCGTTTCACTTCCTGCATTACGCGAAAAGTTCGACTTCCCGGTTGTTGGTGTCGTGCCGGCGATTAAACCTGCTGCACGTCTGACGGCAAATGGCATTGTCGGATTACTGGCAACCCGCGGAACAGTTAAACGTTCTTATACTCATGAGCTGATCGCGCGTTTCGCTAATGAATGCCAGATAGAAATGCTGGGCTCGGCAGAGATGGTTGAGTTGGCTGAAGCGAAGCTACATGGCGAAGATGTTTCTCTGGATGCACTAAAACGTATCCTACGCCCGTGGTTAAGAATGAAAGAGCCGCCAGATACCGTTGTATTGGGTTGCACCCATTTCCCTCTACTACAAGAAGAACTGTTACAAGTGCTGCCAGAGGGAACCCGGCTGGTGGATTCTGGCGCAGCGATTGCTCGCCGAACGGCCTGGTTGTTAGAACATGAAGCCCCGGATGCAAAATCTGCCGATGCGAATATTGCCTTTTGTATGGCAATGACGCCAGGAGCTGAACAATTATTGCCCGTTTTACAGCGTTACGGCTTCGAAACGCTCGAAAAACTGGCAGTTTTAGGCTGATTTGGTTGAATGTTGCGCGGTCAGAAAATTATTTTAAATTTCCTCTTGTCAGGCCGGAATAACTCCCT
>OFDN01001872.1_pt1 | contig 12737 bp, 11 predicted proteins | sample 1520971 | NCBI WGS metagenome assembly OFDN01 (sample SAMEA94257418, study PRJEB24077) | hot springs metagenome | biome: Aquatic biome; feature: Geographical feature; material: Water | place: India | collected 2012-06-12 | depth 5 m | reverse complement strand
GGCGCTCATTGAGCACAAAGGGCTGCGCATGGAAGATGCCCCACCGGTCTTTTACATGGGAGTAGATTCCAATGGAAGGTGTGTTGCGCCGAGGATCAAGCCGGGCTTGCCACACCCGTTTGGTGGTCTCCATGCTCATCATGTCAGAAGATGCCAAATCGGACCGCCCCCAGGTGGCGGCAATCGGGTGTCGCTGCATGAATTCCAGCACAGCCTGGCAGGCCTGGCTCAGACGCCGTTCGTCCCGCGCCCAGCGCATGGCCTGGCGAATGCTGGTGGCAGACAATTGCGGAATCATGCGCGCGCATTCGACCGCAGTCAGACTGGTGCCGTGGGCCATGATGCCGGCATAGACCATCAGCAGCTCGTCGGTAGAGCGCGGCTCACGTCCGAGCATGATCCAGCTAAAGCGCACCTGGGCGTCAACGGCCAGAATCACTTCCGGCAATTGAACCTCACCGATGCGGTGATCCAAAGCCGCGCGCAGCTTGGTCACTTCTGGGTCTTCGTCCTCTGCGGGCAATGGCGACAAATGGAGTTCATCATCCACGCGCAGTACGCCACTGCGGGCTGCAGCGGCCACCGCATCGACACCGGCAGTTACTCTGGCCAGCAAAGGCTTCAAGAAAGTGGCAGCCTTGCTGGGTAACGATAGACGGGCATAGTGTTTCTTGGACTCTGCCTGCCAACGCTCGTCCGTGAAGAACAAGCGCGCACGACCCCGAAAGCTCAGGCTGTGCTCAATCCAGACCGAGCCATTGCGCACCGCGCGGCGCAGGGCAAACAGGGTGGCCACCTCCAACGCCTGAAACGCCCGTTCCCGGTCTGGGCTGGAGATCGAAACCTGCCAGATCATTCCCAGACTTGGTGCCACCACTTCAACTGGCAGCTTTCTGGATCCTTTGAGATATAAAGCTTGCAGCTTGGCAAGGTACTCGATGGCAGGATGCTCGCCGGTGGCCTGCCAGGGCAGCTTTGCAATGGCGACGAGCAACGACCGCACGGGGCGAATTCCATCAATCAATCCCTCGCGGACCAGGGAGGCCCTGCTCGGTGGTTTGCGTTTCTGGGTTTCGGTGATCAAGGCTTCAAGACGGGCACGCAACTCAGCATCTGGCACCGCACCTTGCGCGCTCAAGGCAACAAGTTCGCCGAGCAGCGTTTTGTACATTGCGGCCCAATTGACGGTAGCGGGGACATCGGCGGCAGCCTGACGCCACAGATCGGCGATCCGGCGCTGCACCATAAGGATCAACTGGTCTGTGGTGGTGAACAGGCAATACCGAAGAAAGCATGCGACCTCCACGGTGCGCGCTGGCTCTTTGATCTTGGCTCCGGCTGAGGGCGGCCTGGAGACAAGTCGGCGCGCGTAGCGGCGCAAGATGAGATCGGGGATGTCTGCCAGGTGCTTATGAACGTCCAGCGTGTAAAGCAGGTCGATGCGCTCCAGTACCTCGCTGATTTGGCGGGTTGAGTGTTTCGCCGGTGCAGCCCATAGCCAACTCTGCTGGGTTTGTCCATCTGGGCGCAGCTCTGAAACTGAGGCTCGCCAGCGATCAAGTGTTGCTGGATCAACGCTGGCGGCGATGGCGGTGCCTGTTTCAACTTCAAGCTGGGCAAGTGCCGCCGCAATCAGTGTCCGAATTGCCCGCTCGTGCACGATCACCAGCTTGTTCTTGTACAGCCATTGACGCGCCCGCACGAGTAGCTGATCGCGGTCGGCGCAGCGCGCCACTTCGTCGCGCAGTTCACGTACCAGTGAGCGGCGCTGGTGCTCGCTCATCCACTGGAATCCAAGGACCGTGCAGGCTACTTGTTGGTGATCGAATAGCGTGCGCCCGCGTTCATACATGGCTCTCAGCGAGGCGACTTCTGGTGCTGCAATGCCAAGCTCGTTGCCAAGGTGGCGCCACAAGGCTACTGGAATTACCCGAAAGGCACCGAGCAAACGCCCACTCATGCGCAGGAAACCAATATGGAGCGCCAGACCAAGCTTGTGGGAATCACCTCGGCGTGCATTGATTGCGTCGCGCTCGGCACCATCGAAGGTGAAAAATGCCTTCATCTCGAAGTCGCTGATATCGCGGGGGAGCCCACGCATCCCCAAAAACGTTGTGTGCCAACCCTGCATCGTGAACCTCAAAAGTGGGAGGCCACCATACCCGTTTACAAAGCGAACAGGAAAGTCAATGAAATCAACGGTCTACCCAGACCACCCCCGCGCCAGTGCTAGCTTTGCGTACCGTCACTTATTGCACTGAAAACGAGGAGACCCCCTGGAAGGCTGGCAAGCCGCCAGTGCGATTGACATCTGTGCCAGCCAATTGCGCATGGCGCAGGGCCGCGTGGTGGGGCTCGACCTCAATGCCTGGATGCTGGCTTGCGAGTGCACGGGGCTCGATCGCGCGACGGCAATCGATCTCTTCCCGGCGGTCGAGGCGGGCCTGATGAGCACATTGCAACAAAACACATAGACCCACGATTCACCCGATATCGGATTTCTTCTTCCCATGGCCGAACGCAACCTCTCCATCCGCTTGTCCGTGGTCGACGGCGGCAAGGTCAAAGCCGAACTGTCCGAGATTGGTGAGAGGGGGGAGCGCTCGCTCAAAAAAATCGAGGCGGCGGCCACACCAGCGTCTGGTGGCCTGAAACTGCTGTCGTCTGCCGCCAACGATGCCAAGTTCCAATTGCAGGCCGCCACTGACCGGCTCGGCGTGCTTGGCTCGGTCTTGGGCAAACTCGGCCCCGCCGGTTTGATGGCGGGCGCCAGCATCGCTGCCTTGGGCGTGGGCATCACCGCCTTGGTCCTGCCGGTGGCTCGGGTCGGCGATGAGTTCTTCAAGCTCTCGCAAAAGACCGGTGTCTCGGTTGAAGCGCTCACCGCGCTCGACTATGCGGCCAAGCTCTCGGACGTCAGCACCGAAGGACTGACCAAGGGGCTGCAGCGCCTGTCTGTCGCGTTGTTTGACAGCCGCTTCGAGGGTGCCGAAGGCAGCAAGGCCTTGCTGGCGCTGGGTGTGGCGGCCACTGACGCCCATGGGCAGATCCGGCCAACCGAGCAGGTCTTGCTGGATCTAGCCGAGAAATTCGCCGACATGCCCGACGGCGCGGACAAGGCGGCCTTGGCCATCAAGCTCTTTGGTCGCGAAGGGTTGAACCTGATCCCCTTCCTCAACCAGGGGCGAGAGGGCATCACCGCGCTGATGGAAGAAGCCCAGCGCCTGGGCCTGGTGATGTCCGAAGACGTGGCACGCGCCTCGGAAGTCTTCAACGACAACCTGACTCGCCTGTCGGCCATCTTCGAAGGCGTGCAGCGCCAGATCGGCGCGGCCGTCATTCCGGTGCTGGCCGACTTCACCGAGCAGGTGATCATGGCGCAGACGGAGACGGGCAGCTTCAGCAACGAGCTGCAGCGCATCACGTCCAACCGGGAGGCCACGCTGGCGTTTCTGGAGTCTGTCGCCTCGGGCTTGGCCTTCATCGCCGAGTCGGCGGTGCTCTTGAAGCGCGTGATCGCCCAGCCCTTTGACAGCCTGTCGGTGGTGGGCAAGGACATTGAGACCTGGTTCAAGACCGAACTGCTGACGTTCAACAAGAACTACGGGTTCGATGCACAGGCGATCGACGCCGAAATCGCCAAACTGCAAACGGCACGTGACGACTATGTGCGTGCTGCGAACGACCGGCTCTTCAACATCAACCAGAACCCGGGCTATACCGATCGCGTGGTCCGCTTCTTTGACGAGCAGCGCCGCACGGTGCGCGTCATGGGCCAGCGGTTCGTGCTCGACACCGAATCGCAGGCCCGGGAAGTTCAGGCCATCTACGACCGCTTCCTGCCGACCCTGCCCCGAGCGCCCCGGCCACCGGCCAATCTGGACTTCAGTGCCTTTGCCAGGCCGACTGCTTCCGCCAAGCCCGATGAGGGCGAAGCCTTCCTCAACCAGTTACGCACCCGGCTCCTGCGCACCCAGGAAGGCGAAGCGGCGGAGCTGCGTGCGCGCGCCTTGCAGATCGAGGCCAAGGGCTACCAGGGGGTGGCGGCGCAAGCCGAGCAGTACATCCAGGTGCTCGAAGCCATCGAGCGCCAGAATGGGCCTGCCGGAGGTAGCGGTCTTCACCAGGGCCGGTACACCGCCGCCGACACCGGCGATGCAGGACATTTCCGCAAGCCCCAGGCGGTCCAGCTGCAGCGCGAGATGGTTGGTCATTTGGGCCGCACTGGAGCAGCCTGAGCAGGAATAAACCAGGGGAGTCTGATTGTTAGCCATAGCAACTACACCTGAGGGATAAGGGTTCCATCAGATAAAGAGACGGGGTCCATCCACGATTGTTGGATTAAGTGTACCGTGGTGGCGTCGGGCACCGGCTCGCGACCCAGATCGATGCCAACGAAAGCGCGCAGCGCCGCCGAGTCGTACAGCGCCTCCTCGCACGCCGCATCGGCCAGGTTGAACCAGTGCTGCAGCAGGTGGATGCGCAGCATGCGCTCCAGCCCGATGGGCGGGCGGCCGTTGCCGGGCTTGGGGTAGTGCGGCTCGATCAGCGCCACCAGCCGCCCCCACGGCACGATCGTCTGCATCTGGGCCAGGAATGCGTCGCGGCGCGTAGGCTTACGAAAGCGCTCGAATCCCGCCGACGCATCGGCCGCCGCTGCCAAGGTCATCTGCTTCATCGTCATCCTCGCATCCCGCGTCGACACCTTCAACGCACGCAACTACGATACGGTGGACTTGATCAGCGTTTCCCTAGCTTGCCTCGCCGGCGGCAGGGATGGGGCTGCTTGCGGCCCACAACGTTTCGAACAAGGCTGTCTGAAGCCCGGCGAACTCGGCGCTCTGGATCAGGAAGGCGAAGTTCTCACGTCGCGAGGAGATGCAGGCGACCTTGTCGTCGTAGATGTAGCAGGTCATGGTGAACGGCACATGGTGCGGCGAAAACCGTACTTCGCGTAGCTCGTCCGCCCTGCTGCCCCAGGCGTTGCTGACTTCCTCGTCCTTGCTGCGCACCACCCGCAGTTTCAATCCCGCCTCGATGCGGCGCTGGATGTAGCGCTCCATGAATTCCGGCCCCGGCGCCTCGAGCAGTTCCTGCATCGACAGGATGCCGCGCAGTTCCCCGGAACGGCAGTTGAGCGTGTCGTTCAACACGGTGGCGATGCCCTCGGCGCCGCCGTAGTAGCGCATCCGCGGCTTGAACATCGAGTGGCTGTAGATCGCCTGGATCTCCGGTAGGACCTCCTCAACCAGTCGCCGGCGCTGCTCCAAGTTGCGTAGCAAGACGGCCGGGTCTTCGGCCACGACGTACATCTTTCCGGACTTTTCGATTTGGGTGACCAGCCCCTCGTTGACCAAGCCATCCAAAACGTCATAGGCGGTGGTCCGACCGATGCCGGCACGCTCGGCGACCGCCGTCACCGGCGCCTCGCCCAGTTCGAGCGCAGCCAGATAGAAGCGTCCTTTCTTGCCGGTAAGGCCCAGTTGGGCAAGCTGATTAAGCAGCATCACTCGTTCCCCCATGTCGAACAATCTCGACATAGCAATGGTGTCGAAAAAAGTCGACACTGTCAAATAGCTGTATGTGGCTGGTGGTGCTTGACGGAATCTCATCAGTACCGTACGATCCGCCGGACTGCTGGAGGTGATTGGCCGGCCCAGACCATCACTGGACATACGTCACCGAGTCATGTCGGAACACATCGACACTGATTGGCTGGGGCGGGTTCCACGACGGGCTGGGGCGGTTGTAGGCCTTCCTCCCGGCGCAGGGCCAGGCGCCTTGGCCGTTCGTGCAAAGACAAGCTAAGAGAGGCATCACATGCGTTTGTTAGGAAAGATTTCCGTTTCGACGGCACTCGGATTGGCCGCCGCTGCTGTCGCGCAGACTGCCGCGGCTGCTGATCCACTGAAGGTTGGTCTGGTGTCCTTCTATTCCGGCCCCGTTTCCGGCCCTGTGGGCATCCCCTCGCGTAATGGCGCGGACATCATCATCGAGGCGATCAACAACGGCGCGCTGCCGGCGCCGTACAGCGGCAAGGGTGTCGGCGGCCGCTTGATCGAGCCGATCTACGTCGACGAGGCCGTGGAGCCGGTCAACGAGTACCGCAACCTGGTGCAGCGCCAGGGCGTCGATGTTGTCATCGGTTATGCCTCCTCCGGCTCCTGCGTAGGCATCGCGCCGATCGCCGAAGAGCTCAAGAAGCTCACCCTGTTCTACTACTGCGGCACTACCCGCACCTTCGAGGAAGGCGAGAAGCAGTACGTCTTCCGCACGATGAACTCGCAGGACGTCGAGAACATTGCCGCCGCGCGCTACACCCTCAGCGTCAAGCCCAACCTCAAGACCGTCGCTGGCATGAACCAGAACTACGGTTGGGGCCAGGAGTCCTGGCGCGACTTCATCAAGTCCGTGCAAAAGCTCAAGCCGGACGTGCAGGTCGTCAGCGAACAATTTCCCAAGCTCTTCGCCGGTCAATACGGCGCCGAGGTGACCGCCCTGGTCCGTGCCAACGCGGACGTCATCCACTCCAGCTTCTGGGGCGGTGATCTGGATGCCTTCATCCTGCAGGCGGCCCCGCGCGGCCTGCTCAAGAAGTCCACCGGCGTGCTGACCACCGGCGGCACGGCGCTGAACAGCCTGGCCAAGCAGATCCCGGACGGCACCGTGATCGGCGTGCGCGGCACCGGCGGCGCGCTGGCACCGGCGTCCAAGTTCAACGACTGGTTCCGCGCCGCGTACCAGAAGAAGTTCGGCGAGGAGCCGAACTTCCCCGCCTACTACATGGCGCAGTCCGTGCTGGCGCTGAAAGCGGCTGGTGACAAGGCCGCGGCGGCCAGCAAGTCCGCACCGACCGCGGACGACATCCGCAAGGCGCTGCCGGGCCTGGACTTCGAGACCCCGGCCGGCAAGGTCTACATGGATCGTCACAAGGGCCATCAGGCGGTGACCGAAACGGCCTATGGCACCTTCAAGCTGGTGGGCGGCAAGCCAACCCTGACCAACATCAAGCGCTACCAGCAGGATTGCGTCGTTCCGCCCAAAGGCTACAAGAGCCTGGAGTGGATCGAGGCGGGCTTCCCCGGCGCCAAGTGTAAGTAAGCCTCAGGTGCGCAGCATGCCGGCGCGCACGCCGCGCATGCTGCGTCTTACCGTACGGGATTCCCAATCCATGTCCTTGATCCTGGCCATCCTCATAGACGGCTTCATCTACGCCTCCTGGCTGTTTGTCGTGGCCGCGGGCCTGACGCTGATCTACGGGGTCATGCGCGTGCTCAACATGTGCCATGGCAGCTTCTATGCCATCGGCGCCTATACCTCCGCTTCGCTGGTGGGCTGGTATTTCGAGCAAGGCCTGCCCGAGTTCGGCAGCTTCGCTGCCATGGCCCTGGCCGCGGTCCTTGCCGGCGGCATCGCCGGGCTCATCACCGAGCGCGGCGTACTGCGCTTCCTGCACGGCCGCGACGAAGTGGTGATGGTGCTGGTGACGTTCGGGCTGCTGCTGGTGTTCGAAGACCTTATCGTCATGCTCTGGGGCGTGCAGTCCTACTACGCCTATCAGCCCTACGGCCTGCTCGGCAGCACCGACTTCGGCAACTTGAGTTTCGTCAACTACGACCTCGCGATGATCGCCGTGGCCGGCGTGGTGGCCGCGGTTCTCTGGTGGGGCCTCAACCGCACCCATCAGGGCAAGCTGCTGCGCGCGGTGATTCATGACCGCGAAGGGGCGGTGGCCATGGGCATCAACGTCAGTCGCCTGTTCGTGATTACCTTCGCCATCGGCGCCGGGCTGGGCGCGCTGGCCGGCGGCCTGGCCGCGCCCGCCATCGCCGTCAACCCGGGCCTGGGAATCGAGGTCATCGTGCTGGCCTTCGCCGTGGTGGTAACCGGCGGGTTGGGCAGCATCGAGGGTGCGCTGGTGGGCGCCATCCTGATCGGGCTGGCCCGCGCGGCGGCAGTGAACATGCTGCCCGAGGCGGAGCTGTTCGTTATTTATGGCGTGATGGCCTGCGTGCTCGCCTTCCGTCCGCGAGGCCTGTTCGCGCTTGCCGGTGCGAGGAAAATCTGATGCGTTGTGTCGACAAAACCCCGTTGGCCATCATCGCGGTGACGCTAGCGTTCTTGGCCGGCGGTTTCGTGTTTCCCGCCTGGCTCAGTCTGATGGTCGTTTCGGTGATCGCCAAGGCGCTCGTCGTGATGGGCGTGATCGTGCTGATGCGCAGTGGCCTGGTCTCGTTCGGCCAAGGTCTCTACTACTGCATCGGCGGCTATGCCATCGGCCTGGGCGGGCAGTTGCTGCAGATCACCGACATCTTCGTCTTGCTCGCGTTGGCCGCGACCGCAGGCCTGGTAACCGGTGGCATCCTCGGCCTGGTGATGAGCCGCTATCGTGAGATCTTCTTCGCGATGTTCAGCCTGGCCTTGTCCATGATCCTCTACGGCGTGCTCTCGCGAACGCAGAGTCTGGGCAGTACCGACGGCTTCAACGTTGCGGCGCCCACGCTGTTCGGCGCCGCCTTGGCGGTCGAGCAGGCCAAGCTGCTGATCTACGTTACCACCTGCATGCTGGCGGCGATCGCCGCCTTTGTCGTGCATCGCTATTTCCGCTCGCCCATGGGGTACGCGGGCATAGCCCTGCACAACAACGAGATCCGGGTGGAATACCTTGGTCTTGCGCCGCGCACGGTGTTCTACAGCAACTACGTGATCGCCGCGGTTGCCGCGTCGCTGGGCGGCGCCATCACCGCGCTGAACTACGGTCATGTGGGTCCCGAGATGGCCTACTGGTCGCAATCCGGCGAGTTCATCTTCATCGCCCTGATGGGCGGCACCGGCCACGTGGCCGCCGCGTTCGTCGGCTCGACGGTGTTCGAGCTGGTTCGCACCTACGCGCTGGAGTTGGCGCCAAATGCCTGGCGCTTGATCCTCGGTGGGGTGCTGATCGCCATCATCTGCTTCCTGCCCAAGGGGCTCTGGTCCCTGACCCGCTTGGCCACGCGCAAGGAGCGCGCGGCGGTGGCAGAGACCGCTTAAGAAGGACGACGCGCTATGAATCCGGTCCTGCAAGTTACCGAGCTGAACAAGAGCTTCGGAGCGGTGGTCGCCGCCGCCAACATCAACGTGACTATCCATGAGCAGGAGGTCGTCGCGGTCATCGGCTCGAACGGCGCCGGCAAGACGACCTTCGTCAACATGGTCACCGGTTACTTGAAGCCCACCAGTGGCCGCATCCAGTTCCGCGGCAACGACATCACCGGCCGCGCGCCGCGTGAGGTGAGCCGCGCCGGTATCTGCCGCTCCTTCCAGGTGGCCCAGCTGTTCCCGGACCTGACCGTGATGGAGAACATGATGCTGGCCTTCGCGACGCTGCAGGTGGGCGCCGCGAGCTTCTTTCGGCCGCTGCATAGCGAGGCTGCCCGGGTCCGCGCCATGGAGGTGCTGGGGGATTTCGGCATCGCCGTCCATGCCCACTCGCAGGTGAGCGCCCTGGCGCAGGGCGTGCGCAAGCTGCTGGACATTGCCATGGCGCTGGTCTCACGCCCGCCGTTGCTGCTGCTCGATGAGCCCACCAGTGGTGTGGCCATCGAGGAGAAGTTCGGTCTGATGGACACAGTAATGGCCGGCGTCCAGCGCTCGGGCTCTACGGTCATGTTCATCGAGCACGACATGGACATCGTCTCTCGCTACGCCAGCCGCGTCATCGCCTTCTACGACGGTCGCATCATCGCCGATGCGGCCACCGAGTTCGCGCTGGCCGATCCCCAGGTGCGGCAGTTCGTTATCGGTGAATCCCACGCTGCGGCCGGAGCCAGCCATGCTTGAGATCAGGAACCTCAGCGTCGCCATCGAGGGCACGCCGATCCTGCGCAATGTCGGCCTTGCGGTGCCGACCGGGCAGATGGTCGGCCTGATCGGCCGTAACGGCGCCGGCAAGACCACGCTGATGCGCAGCATCATGGGGTTGATGAAACCCACCGGCGGCAACATCCGCTTCGATGATACCGACCTTACCGCCACCGACGCTTACCGGCGCGCGCATCTCGCCATCGGCTATATGCCCGAGGATCGGCGCCTGGTGCCGGATCTGACGGTGGAAGAAAACGTGCTGACCCCGGTCTGGGCCACCAAGCAGCCCAATCCCCAGGCGCGGCTGGAATGGGTCTACTCGCTGATGCCCGAGGTCAAAGGCTTTGCCTCGCGGCGCGCCATGAGCCTGAGCGGTGGCCAGCAGAAGCTGGCGGCCCTGGCGCGTGCACTGATGATCGGCAAGAAGGTGTTGTTGCTCGACGAGCCCTTTGAAGGCGTGGCGCCAACCCTCTGTCGGCGGTTGGTGGAAGTGATCAGCTCTCTCAAGACCGAGGGTATCTCGGTGTTGATCTCCGAATCCGACTACACCCACACGCGCGGGGTGGTGGATCGCTCCTACGTCATCGAGCGCGGTAGCGTCACGCAGGGCTGACGGCCCGTTACTGAACAACGAAAGGGAAAAAACAATGCAAACGCTTAGAGCTGCCGTAGTACAAGCCGGCTCCGTCGCCTTCGACACCGAGGCTACGCTGGACAAGACCGAGAAGCTGGTGGTCGAGGCCGCCGCTGGCGGCGCCCAGCTGGTGGTGTTCCCTGAGGCCTACATCTCGGCCTATCCGAAGGGCCTGGACTTCGGATGCCGGGTCGGCATGCGCCGTCCCGAGGGCCGCGAGGACTTCCGCCGCTATTGGGCGAGCGCCATCGAGGTGCCAGGCCCGGCGACCGATCGCCTGGGCGAGATTGCCAAGATCAACGCTGTGCACCTGGTGATCGGCGTTATCGAGCGCGCCGACAGCACGTTGTATTGCACCGTGCTGTTCTTCTCGCCCGAAGGCCGGCTGATGGGCAAGCACCGCAAGCTCATGCCGACCGCCAGCGAGCGGCTGGTCTGGGGGTTCGGTGACGGCTCCACGTTGCCGGTGTTCGACACCCCCCACGGCAAGCTGGGCGCGGTGATCTGCTGGGAAAACTACATGCCGCTGCTGCGTACGGCCATGTACTCCAAGGGCGTCACCCTCTACTGCGCCCCCACCGCCGACGATCGCGATACCTGGCTGCCGACCATGCAGCACATCGCCCTGGAAGGCCGCTGCTTCGTGCTCTCGGCCTGCCAAGTCATGCGCCGCAAGGATTATCCGGCGGAGTACGAGCTGTCCCAGGAAGTAGGGCCGGACACGATCCTGATGCGTGGCGGCAGCTGCATCATCGGCCCCCTGGGGCAGGTGCTGGTTGGCCCGGTCTTCAATGAGGAGACGATCCTGTACGCGGATCTGGATCTGGCCGACGTGCCGCGCAGCCGCCTCGACTTCGACGTGACGGGTCACTACTCGCGTCCGGACGTCTTCAACCTCACCGTGAACGAGCGCCCACAGACGCCGGTGAGTTTCGTCGGCAGCGCTAAGCACCTGCTGGCGGATACGACCGACTGAGCCTGCCGGCTGAGCGCTGGACGACCAAGGCGGCTGTGGCCGCCTTGGTCGTCCTCTTGCCCGTCGTCCTTGCCCGAGGATCCTGCGCACGAAGCTGCAAAAGACCAATTACCCAACAGCCAGATCGCGCGCACCGGGCTGCCGATGCGCCGCAGCTCGGCGGCGATGCGCGCGGCGGTCTCGCCCCGGTAGAAATCATCCAGGCCGCGCTGGCCCAGGGTGTGCAGCGTGTCGCCCAGGGGACGGCTGGCGCAACACGTGGCCGGGGGCGCGCCGTTGACGAGGTAGCTCTCGGCAAAGCCGGGGGCGTGTTTCAGGCCGCCGAGCTTCTGGCGCGTGAGCTCGTGCTGGCTATTGAGCCGCGACCGGGCGGTGGCTGGGCGCGGTGGTTGCCCACTCCTGCCCCTCGGGCCCTCTCAGATTCCCAGCGCCTCCGTGGCGCTGATGATCTGACGGGCCACCTGCTCGATGGGTTCGCGCTGCAGCATGGCTTTTTCGCGAAGCAGTTCGTAGGCGTCGTCTTCTTTCAGGCGGCGCGCTCCCATCAGCGCACGGGTTGCCTTCTGGATGATGTGCTGATGCGCGGCCTTTTTCTCAAGCCGCTGGATGTAGTGCTCGCGCGAGCGCCGCTGCTTGCTCTGGTGCAGCGTTAGCGCCAGGGCGGTCAGCACCCCCGCGGGTCGCACGGGTGAGGCGATGGTGGTGAAGGCGTTGAGGTGCAGCACGGCCGCGAGGGTGATGGGGTTTTCAAACGCCACGATGGGGATGACCGGTGGGGCGCTGGGTTTTTCGAGCCAGGGGCAGGGTTGAGAAAGCGTGTCAGGGTGCACCGCCAGCAACACCATGTCGGTACCCGATGGCGGGGCATCGAGCAAGGGCCACTGGCACGCGAACGCGCATCCAATGCGCGACAGCTCATCCGCCAGTTCCTCTCGGTCCCGATCGTCCGGGTGCACCACCAGCAGCCGCAGTGCGCGGATGTCTTTCAAGATGGTCTGGCTGACGTTGGGCCGCGTCATGAGGCCCCCACGACAAGCAACCCATCGCTCTGGCCTGCGCCGGGAGAGGTGACGGTCGCCCAGTCAGGGGGCACGTGTGATATGACGTAGGGGGCAGCCGCCATCGGCTCGGGTGCCTGGGCGAGGATGTCAAAGCTGCCCGAGGCGTTGCAACGCCCGATACGCGCGTTGAGGTGCGTATGGTGGTTGCGCCCATCCACCCGAACCGGGGTCTCCTCGTTTTCAGTGCAATAAGTGACGGTACGAAAAGCTAGCACTGGCG
>OFDN01001871.1_pt1 | contig 12741 bp, 10 predicted proteins | sample 1520971 | NCBI WGS metagenome assembly OFDN01 (sample SAMEA94257418, study PRJEB24077) | hot springs metagenome | biome: Aquatic biome; feature: Geographical feature; material: Water | place: India | collected 2012-06-12 | depth 5 m | reverse complement strand
ACCGCGCCCAGGGCGAGTCCCGCGCCGCCGACCCCCACGCTCAGGGCGACCGCCAGGCCGCCCCGGGCCCAGGTCGTCGCGAAGAGCCGGCCGGCCGGCAGCCGGCGCAGGCGGGCCCATTGCCAGAAAATGGGCGTGAACGTGCCGAAGACCGTGCCGATCAGAAACGCCAGCGCGACGCCGCGGGCGCCGAACTGCCAGCCGAGCGGCAGGGACAGCACGACGCCGCAGGCCAGCTCCCGTTCGCAGTAACGGGCCAGGGACCGGAAATCGCCCAGCCCGAGCAGGAAATACGCGGCGGGCGACGTGAGCCCGGTGACGAGGAACCGGGCGGCCAGCAGGGCGACCACGACCGGGTCGGGCCCGCCCCATTTCTTCATGAACCATTCCGTGAACGGTGCCAGCGTCACCGCCATCGCCCCCATCGCCCCACCGTAAAGCCACGCGTTCACGCGCAGCAGCCAGTCACCCTGCCCGGGATCGGAACCGTCCGCGCTGGCCTTGGCCACCAGCGGCCAGAGCGCCTCGCTGCCCGCCTGGAGCGCACCGCGCACGATGCCGAAAATGCGCGCCGCCGTGGCGTAGATGGCGGCCACCGCCGGATCACGTGCCAGCAAGCCCACGAGCACGACATCCACGGTGAACAGCAGCAGGATCGCAAACTGGCTGCGCAGACACGCGAAGGCATCGGCCCGCAATTGCCGGAACAGTTCTCGGAACTCCGTGTTGGCGAGTTGGCCGGTCCAGCGCAGTCCCGGCTCCTTCGCCTTGCACCATAGCCAGGCGGGCACCAGTTGCACCAAACCCATCAAGGCGGTTGCCCAAGGGAACGCCCACAGGTCCCAGCCCAATCTCAGGCCAAGCCACAGCGCCAGCAGGTTGGTCCAGGAACCGAGCGTGTTGAGCCGGAAGACGCGCTGCTGTTCGCCCAAACCGATGAGCAGATTGACCTGCGCCAACGCCAGCACGGAAAAGGCGCCGGCAGTTCCCAGCGCGACGAAGAACAGCACCGGCTCCCGAGCCAGACGCGCGGTCGGAGTGAAGCCATACGCCACCATGCCGACCACCGCGACGGCCCACACGAGCGCGCCCAACCGCAGGTAAAGCGCCTGACCGAAATTCAGCAGCCGGCGCCGCTCGGCCGGATCAGGCTCGACGAGCAGCCGCCGGTTCAGCGTGGTGCGGAAGCCAAAGTCGAGCAGCGGCAGATAGAGCATCGCCTGCAACGCCACCGCCACGACGCCATAACGCGCGGGCAGCAGGTGGGCATCCAGCAGCCGCAGCATCAGCAGGCCGGCCAGCGCGCCCGAAAGGGTGGCGCTGACTTTCCAGGCGACAGTCCTGAGGAACGAGCCGGTCACGCGTGGGCCGGAGCATTCCGCAGCACCCCGGGCATCGCGAGCCAGGAATCGGCGCGGTCACGCCGCCGGTTTCCCGCCGGACGCACGGGTCTTTTCCGCCCGCAACTGCCCGCAGCCGGCGGCGACATCAATGCCGCGGCGTTGGCGGATGGTGCTGGGAAACCCGGCATCCTTCAGCACTGCCTGAAACGCCTTGGCCGCGGCCTGCTGCGTCGGACCGCCGGCGAACCCGCCGGTCGGATTGAGCGGGATGAGGTTCACGTGGGCGTCGAGGCCGGCCAGCAACAGCGCCAGCCGACCAGCCTGCGCGGTGGAATCATTCACGCCGGCGATCAGGGTCCACTCGAAGAAGATGCGGCGGCCGGTCTGGGCGAAGTAGGTCCGGCACGCCGCCATGAGTTCGGCCAGCGACCAGCGCCGGCTCGCCGGCACCAGGGCGGAACGTTCCTCCTCGGTGGCACCGTGCAGGCTGACGGCCAGCTGGTAAGGCCGCCGTTCCTCGGCCATCCGCAGGATGCCCGGAGCCACGCCGACCGTGCTGATCGTGATCTTGGTGGGGCCGAGATTCAGGCCGCGCCGGTCGGAGATGATCTCCAGCGCCGCCATCACGGAATCGTAATTGTGCAGCGGTTCGCCCATGCCCATGAGCACAAGGTTGCGGAGCCCGGGTTTGCCGGCGGTGCGCTGGGCCAGTTGGACGTGCCGGACTTGGGCGACGATTTCGCCGGGAGTCAGGTGACGCACAAAGCCCATTTGCCCGGTGGCGCAGAAGACGCAGCCCATCGCACAGCCGGCCTGCGTGCTGAGGCAGGCGGTGTGGCGGCCGTCGTAGGCCATGAGCACCGTTTCGACCGTCTGGCCGTCCGCCAGCCGGAGCAGGAACTTCCGGGTCAGTCCGTCTCCGGAGGCGATGTCGGCCACCTGCGTCGGCATCGCCACGGTGAAGGGTTTGCCCTCGCCGACCTGTTCCCGCAGCCAGCGCTGGAGCGGCGGCACGAAATCCGTCCGGGCGGGAAGTTCCGCAGCCAATTCGTGGTGCAGGGCCCGCCACAGCGCCCGCGTGTGGACGGCAGGCAGGCCGGCCGAGACCAGGGCGCGTTCGAGCCCGGCAAAAGTCAGATCGAGCAGGGACTGCCCAGCAACTGGTTCACAGCACGTCATTTCGGAGTCCGGTTGGCTTCCGAAGCCTCGTCTGCGGGTCGCGCCGGACGAGGAAATTTCGGGCGCGCCTCAAGTAACGGCGCGTCCAACCGATGGGCAATTGGTGCGTAATCGGCCAACCCTATGCAACTCCAGTGCGAATCCACGACCGATGCGACTCCAGCCATCACGGTAGTTTCGCGGGAGGTGGTCACGCTGGCGCAGGACGGGGGCCCCAAGGCGGACTTCACCCCCGTCAGCCCGGAACGTCCCGGCCGCATTCCCCGGGTGGAAGATGTGCCCCCCCGCACTGAACCGACGGTGATTGTGCGGGAAATGGATCTCGCGGAAACGGTTGCCCACCTCCTGAAACTGTTGCCCGGCAAGGTGGTGGCCACAGGTTTTTCCGATCACCATCTCGGCCTGTCGATTGCCTTTGATGCCCGGACTTACGGCGAACTGGAACCGGTTCTCCAAGCCGGCTGCGATTACACACCCTACGTTCCGCCGGCGGTCAAAGTGGCCGATGCACCGCTCAATGCCCACATCCTCATCGTCGAGGACACGCTGGTCTCGCGGCTGATGCTGCGACGCACGCTGGAACAACTGCCGGGCTGCCGGATTTCCGAAGCCAGCTCCGGCCGGGAAGCCCTGGCGCTGCTGGCCCAGGGACCGCCGCCGGACCTGATCATTTCCGATGTTTCGATGCCCGAGATGGACGGCCTCACGCTGCTGAAGGAAATCCGTTCCACCCCGACCCTCGCGCACGTGGATGCCATGCTTTGCACGGCCAGCACCGAACGTGACACGGTGCTGCGCGCCGCCGAACTCAACGTCTGCCGCTACCTCGTCAAACCGTTCGAGCCGGCGCAGGTCAAGGAACAGGTCCGCGAAACGCTGATCCAGTCCGCCGCCCGGCACTACCGCAAGCTGGAGGAACTCCAAGAACGCGTCGGGCTGTGTCCGGAAGGCGTGGTGGAAGTTCTCCGGGGCCTGGGCCAGCAGTTGGTGCAGGACGTTTCCGCGATCCGGACCGCCTTCGCCGGCGGACGCCGCCATGCCGCCGAAATGATCCTTCAGGGGCTCAAGGGCTCGTGCAACTCCATCAAGGACACCGCCCTCGTAAACCGCATCGAAAAGCTGCTCGAATGCCTGTCCCACGGCGACCTGACCGGCACCCTTGATGGTCTGGAAATCCTGCGGGCCGAAGGTCTGCGCGTCAGCCAGATGGCGGACAAGTTCGCCCTAGTGCTCAGCAGCCAGGCCCTGGCCGCCACGAGCCAGCGCTGATTCCGGCCGCACGTTTCGGTCGTAGGCCGCTCAAGTGCAATGGGTTTCCTGCCGACTTTCCCTTCATAACGGAGTCGCTTCCGCAACCCCCTTTTCGCATGCAATTGCAGCCCCAGTTTCCGGCCGACACCGGCCGCCGCCCCGCCGCCAAAGCCGGCGAGTATGAAGTGAGGGTGGACTGGAAGCAGGCGGCAAAAAGGCCCGCTCCCGCCGGGGGCAACCCGCTCGTGGAAGTGCCGCCGGAAAAGCCGGCCGCACCGGATGTCCCCGCGATCAAGGATGTGGCGCTTCCGCCTGCCACCGCTACGCCCAAGCCGGACCAGATTGCCCAGGCCATCCGGGACCTGATTCACATCCTGCCGGGCAAGCCGGCGGCAGTGGGCCTGGAGAACGGACTGATCGGCATCGTGATGTGCCTGGATGCGGCGACCCAGAAGCTGGCGCTGCCCATCCTCGAGGAACACTGCGACTACCAGCCCTATCGCCCGCCCGTGGTGATGGAAGGCCCCTCCCTCAATGCCCACATCCTGATCGTCGAGGACGCCTACATCAGCCGTTTGGTCCTGCGGCGCGTAATCGAGCAGCTCCCCGGCTGCACCGTGACCGAATCGGTCAACGGCGGTGAAGCGCTGGAGTTGCTGAAGAAAGGCCTGAATCCCGACCTGATGATCAGCGACGTCTGCATGCCGGAACTCGACGGCATCCAGTTGCTGACCCAGATCCGGGCCACGCCGTATCTCTCCGACCTCGAAGTCATGTTCTGCACCTCCACCACGGAACGCGAAACAGTGGTGCGGGCCGCGGAACTCGGCGTGAACCGGTATTTGGTGAAGCCGTTCCAGCCGGACGCCGTGCGCGACCAGATTCGCGATGCCTTGATGGCCAGCCAGGCGCGCGCCAACGACCAGATCCAGCAGCTCAAGGACCGCATGGGTCTGACCACGGCAGCCTGCGGTGAACTGTTCCATCAGCTCGCCGAACAGATCCGGGATGAGGTGAAGATGTTCCGCAACGAGTTGGGCGCCGGCAAACATCACGCGGCCGTGCTCACGTTGCAGCGCCTGCGCGGCTCCTGTGCGCTAATCAAGGACAACACCCTCGTCGGGCGGGTTCAGGCTGTGCTCAACGCCGCCCACGCAAACGATCTGTTCGCCATCGTGAAGGGTCTCGAAATGGTCGAGGCCGAGGGCAAACGCCTCGCCACCCTCGCCACCAAGCTCCGCCGGTCCATGGACCCCGCCGAGGCCGCGCGGGTGGATCCCCTGGCCAGCGCCGCCGCCCGGGTCAAAGCCGCCTGAAGCCTTCAGCCCGCGGCCGGCCGGCGCGCGATCAGTTCCACTTCCTTGAGCGGCCGCAGCGCAAGGGCCAACCGGCGCAGCAGCCGGAAACCGCCTTCACCCAGACCCAGCCGCAGGGCCGTCTGGGCGGCGAACCGGTCGTAGCCATAGTGCCGGACGCCCACCCGCTCGATGCGCCAGCCGAGGATCGTGGCCAAGTTGCCGAGGTTCTGGGCGTTCCAGTGAAACAGATGCCGGTTCGGTTCCGCCGGATCGAAGCGGGCGTAACGGCGTTCCGTTTCCCACGGCACATGCAGGACGAGCAGCCCGGCCGGCCGCAGCACCCGGGCGAGTTGCCGGAATCCTTCGGCCGGATCCAGCAAATGCTCCAGCGCGTGATGACAGAGCGCGACTTCGGCGACCTCGGCCGGCACGGCGCGGATGTCCGCGAAAAACTCGATGCCAAGGGCGTCCAGCTCCGGCGCCAGAAACTCCGCGACCTCGCACCCGATGCGGCGGGCACAGGTCAGACGGGCGAGATTCCAACCGGCGCCGGCGCCCAGTTCAACCACGGTGTCGGACGGTTTGATCCATCCCCGGAACTTCTCCGCGCGCAGCCGCCAGACCCATTCTCGGGCCGCGGGACTCAGGGCACGCTTTTCCCCGTGGTAGGTGCGGCCGGCCGCTCCGCGGTAATGCTCCGCGGCGGCATCGGACGAAACGGATTTGGGCGGAGTGGCCATGCCGCGGAGGCCGCCCGGTTCACGCCGGCTGCGGACTGGTGGCCGGTGCTTCGGCCGCCGCGATCAGCCGCCGTTCCTGCTCCGCCTGGGCCTGCTGGGAGGCCGTGATGCGCCGGCTCAGGTTGTGGTCGCACAGCAACAGCATGCCGGCCTCGAGACCGAACGTCCGCATGGCGAATTCCGCGTCCCCGTGGAGGAACACGAAGGAGAACACCTGGCCGATCCACAGCGAGGACAGCACGCACGCCATCCGGGAGAAGGCGTCGTTCGCACCATGCCGGCGAATGTGGCGGAGATTCCTGAGGGCCAGCCACGAACCGGCCCCCATGAAGCAGAACATGGACACGGTTCCCGGAATGCCGGTGTTCACCAGCAGGCCGACGGTGCCGTTGTAGAAGATGCCGAAGTCCACGTGCAGCTGGGTCATGTCGAGCTGTCCCGGCCAGATCTGGAAGTCGCGCGGCTTGCCGAAGCCGCGGCCGAGCCAGCGGTAATCCTTGGAAACCTCCAGGCCGGCCGCACGGATGGCGCGGCGGCCCTCCAGGGTCGCCCGGCCGTCATCCGCCGCCTGACGATCGACCTGCAATCCCGGCACCACCGAGAGCGCCCGCTGAATGGAGAGCGGCATGTCCCGGATGCCGGTGGCGATGAACAGATAGATCAGGCCGGCGATCATCAGCACACCGACAATACGCACTGCGCTGAAGAAGCGCTGGGCCCAGGCGGAAATCACGATCACGAACGCGAGGAAGAGGATCAGGTTGCGGTGTCCCCCCAGCAGCCCGAGCCCGATGATCACCCCCGACAGCGGCCACATCCACAGCGCGTGGCGGTTCATGTAGTCGTCGAACTTCCGCCAGGTCAGCAGGAGGCAGTAGAACGACATGGAGAGGAAGAAGAACGACTGGAAGCGACGGATGCCGAACTGCTGGGCCTGGTTCTCGAAGTTCACGCCGTCGTTGGGCAACTCGAGGAAGTAGAGCAGCGGCTCCAGGATCTTGCCGCCGTAGGCGAAGACCAAGTCGGCCGGAAGGAACGTCACCGACAGCAGGCATTGCCGCACGTAGAGCTTCACCATGCGCTCCTCGCTCATCGGCTTGAGCACGAACAGCAGCGGGAAAATCGCGCACAGCAACTGTTGGAAATAGATGCGGCCGCCCATCTGGCCACCGGCGCCGAACACCCGGATGCCGACGCCGCGGAAATACATCAGCACCAGCAGCACCACGCAGTAGCCGAGCGCGCCCGCGAACAGCAGCCAGTGACGCCGGAAAATCGTGGAAGCCTCCGGCGCATATTGCCGCAGGGCGATGGTGATCGCCACGCCCGTCCAGCCGAGCATCGCCGCCGCCTCCCACACGAACGGCCGGCCCGGAAAGCCCGGCAGGATGAAGCCGGAGGCAAAGGTCGCCATCGACAGCGTGGTGGCGAGGGTTGCGTGATAGGGCAGCAGCAGCAGCCAGGCGAATCCGCCCAGCGCGAGGATCAGCAGCACCGGCGCCCCGGCGAGGAGCAGCCCGACAAAGATCGCCCCCAGGAAAAACGAGCCCAGCAGCAGGAGCTTCTGGACATGCAATTGGACGTCAGCCGTGGTCACGAGGCCGCAAGCAAAGCGTTTGCCGGCCGGTCACGCAATTCGCAAGTCGGCTTCCCGCAGCTCAACGCACCGGCACCTGCGCGGCCGAACGGGTGCTCAGCCAGCCGGCCCGGCCGGAAGCCGGCTCCTCGACCCGGAACCAGCCGTCCCGTTCCTCCGTCAGCCGAAACTCCGCACCGTCGTTCGCGGTGAACGCAACCTTGGCCTCTTCCAGCGGACTGATCCGCACCGCCGCGTTCGCCTGGGTGGCGATCACCGCCGGTTCCCGCAGACGGGTCCGCCACGCCAGCAGCGCCGTCAGCAGCAGCACCGTGGCCATCGCGCCGAACGAAACCGTGTAGCCGCGGACGCTTTCCCGGGCGGCGGGCCCCAGGCGCGCCACCAGCAGCAGGGCGAACCAGGCCCACCAGGCCAGACCCGCCGCCACGGCCCATTCGTTGAGCGTCAGCCGGCCCAGCGTCCGGCCCAGCGGATCTGGCGGCACAACCGGCCCGGAGATTCTCGCTCGCACCTGCACCAACGCCCGCCTGATCTCGGGATCACGCGGGGCCAGCCGTTCGGCCCGGCGCAAACGCGCCAGGGCATGCCCCAACTGACCGATTTGCGCATGGGCCAGCCCGCAGTTGAATTCCAGCGCCGCCGAGCTGGCTTCCGGAGGAATCTGACCATAGGCCGCCAAGGCTTCCGCCGGCTGACCCTTGGCCAGATGGGCATTGCCGGCCTCAAAGTGTTCCTTCGGCGTCGCCGCCCAGCCGCCAAACGCCAGCACCAAGGCCAACAGCCCGATGACCCAGCTCCGCTTCATCGGCCGGCCTCCAGGTTCTTCAGCGCGGCGATCGCCTGCCGGGCGGATTCCGTGAGTGCGTCCAGCGCGCTCCGGGAGGTGACCGGCGAATACCGGGCTTGGGCCAGGGCCTCGAAGAGCGCCCGAAGCCGTTCCGCTTCCGCAACGGGCAAGCCGCGCGGTTCGAGCCGCGTCGCCACGACATCTTCGGTGAAGGCTCCGGCGGAACCGCCCAGGGTCAGGGCCAGCTGTTCCTGCAGGGCCCGGTTCAAGGCGGCGAAGAATTCCGGCGAACGGCCCACCTGGGCCTCGACCGCCAGTTGGGCCACGGCCTCATTCACGAGCCGTTCGCGCTGGCCGCGCAGGTCCGGCCCCCGTTGGCGGGCTCGCTCGCGCAGGCGATCGCCGATCCGGAGGCCCGTCCACAGCAACGGTGCGGCCAGCATCACGGCGAGAAACCACGGCCGCTGAACCAGTGCCGGCGAAAATGCGACGAGCGGTCCCAGCTCCGTTTTCAGGGGCACCACTTCGGTCACCGGCCCACTCCGGGGCGCCGCCTGCTCCGGGGTCGCGGCGACCGGAACATTGCCAGCCGGTTGCGCTTGGGCGGCCACGCCGGGCCGCACGTTCACGGAGATCGGACGCGGCTCGAGCGTGTCGTAGCGTTTCGTCTCCGGATTCCACGCGATGAAGGGCGGCAACCGCAGTCGCTGGACGCCGGCCTGCTCCGGGACGAGGACGGTCTCAAAGGTCTTCACGCCTTCCAGCCCGAGCGCATCGGCCTCCTCAAACGAGTTGGTCCCCGGATATGCCTGGAAGCCGCTGCCGGCCGGCGGCTCGGGCAGCTTGAGGCCGCTGAAATTGCCCCGCCCACGCACGGTGAGCCGCACGGTGATGGGATCACCCACGGCGACATTCGTCGGCGACGCGAGCACCGGATCGAGGCTGAACCGGCCGACCGCGCCGGCAAAACCCGAGGGCTGATTCACGCTGGGCGGCGGCACCACGCGAATCGTCACCGGTTCGCTCGAGAAGTTGATCTGCTTCTGTTCCCCGCCGCCAAAGAAGGGGTCATCGAAGATGCTGCGGCGGCGGTTCGAACGGAAGACGTAGAGCGTCTCGAACTCGGCCGGCCCAAGGGTGAGTTCGCCCGCCTTCGCCGCGGTCAGGGCCAGCGCGTTGCGCATCACGCTGTAAACCTCGCCGTTGATCGTCTCCGGCGGCAGGTTGTCGGTGTTTTCCTTGCCCTTGATGAAGCCGTCGAGCTTGAGCTTCGGCGGATTCTGCCGCGCCGGCGCGTGTTTGAAGTAGAAGCGGATCTCCACCGGGACGGTCTCGCCCACGTAGAACTCCGTCTTTGGCACCACCAGCTTGAGGAAGCCCAGTTGCCCGGAATCAAACCCCTGGCCGACCCGCAGCTTGAGGGGGTTGCTGGTGTAGCGTTGGCCGTCCACCTCGATCGTGAGCGCCGGAATCTCGATCACGCCCGGCGCCTTGGGCTGGAGGACGTATTGGTGGATGACCGAGGACGAGCGCTCGAAATTGACGATCGCGATCTGCGAGCCCGAGCCCGCGAACTGCGAGGTGCAGTTGGGCAGCTCCGGCAGGGCGGGCGGCTGCACGTTGCCCAAATCGGTAAAGATGAGCTTGAGCGTCGCCACTTCACCGGCCGCCACGGAATCTTCCTCTAGCTCGGCCCGGAACCCCGGGGCGGCGAGGGCCAAGCCGCCGGCCACCAGCCACAGCCACAGCGAAACCAGCGCGCGCAGAGCTCCGCGGGGGCCAACTCGCCGACTCGGACGTTGGAAGCGGTCGGTCACCATTGCTTGAGGTTTTTGCGGGCCCGTTGGCCTGGCTCCTTGCCGTTGCCACCCATGCGGAAAATGAGGGCCTTCTCTTCGCCCTTCTGCTGATCCAGCAACCGCTCCGCCTGCACGGCGGTCATCTCGCCGGGTTTGCCCTGTTCGCCGGCAAAGGCTTCGTTGCCCTGTCCTTCCTTGTCCCGGCCGCCCTGCTCCTGACCCGACTTCTGCCCCGCCTGCTGTTGCGAGTTGCGCTGCTGCTCGGTTTCGTCCGCGCCCTTGGAATCCTTCCCGGCCTCCGGGGACTTCGATTGCTCCTGAGGGTCCTGCTTCTCTCCGGCGGACTTTTGGTCGTCCTGCTGGTTTTGCTGCGATTGGTCCTTGGACTGATCCTTCTGGTTCTGCTCCGGGGAGTTCTTTTGCTGGGACTGCTGCGGGTCGTTCTGATCCTTCTGGTCGTTCTTCTTGTCCTGCTTCTTTTGGTCGTCCTGGCCCGACTGCGGCTGTTGCGGCATCTGCTGTTTCAACTGTTCCAACGCCTGCTGGACGAAGGCGAGGTTGGTCGCCGCATTGGTGTCGGCCTGATTGAGCTTGAGAGCGGAGCCGTAATGTTGGACCGACTGTTCCCATTCCTTTAGCTTGGCCTGCGGATCGGCGGCCGCCTCGCCCAACCGGAAGCGGGTGTTCCCCAGATTGTAGTAGGCCTGTTGCTGCAAGCCGAGGTCGGGGGCGCCAGTGGCGGATTCAAACCACGTTGCCGCGTTCGTCAGGTCGTTGTTCCGGTAGGCCGCGGCCCCGGCATTGAACCGGAGCCGGGCATCGTCGGCTTTTTCCCGGGCCAGCTGCGAATACTGGGCTTGGGCACTGCGGAAGTTGCCCCGCCGATAGGCTTCGAGGGCCGAGTCGGGCGTGGAGGCGGCGTGCGAGGGAGCAATCAGTGAACAGTAAACGGTGAGCAGTGAGAGAAGCGGGCTTCTCCCAAGCTGTTTTCGAACTGTCGCGGATGTCTTCACTGCTAACTGAATGCTGATCACTGACTACTTGGCCGCCACCGTGCCGCCCAACATCGCGCCCGCCGCGCGCGAAGCAACGGTGCGCCGCTGTTCCGGCAACAGGATCTCCACCATCAGCAGCAGGATTCCCAGCCCCAGGGGCCACTGGAAGCGTTCGATCCACTGGCGCTTCTTGCCCGACTTCAGGTCGCTCTTCGGCAGCGCGTCGAGACCGCGCTCGTAAAGGGTCTGGACCGACTGGCGGTTCTGCAGCGGCAGGTAGAAGCCGCCGCCGGCATCCGCGACCTGTTTCAGCGCCGCCTCGTTCAGCTTGGATCGCACGGCATTGCCCTTCTCGTCGCGCACGAACACCGGGTTGCCGTAAGGATCGGCCGACCGCAGCACGGCGCCCGCCTCCGTGCCCACGCCCAGGGTGAAAATGCGCACGCCGTCCTCGGACGCCTTCCGGGCCGCTTCCAGGGCGCCTTCGCCGTGATCCTCGCCGTCGCTGAGGAACACAATCGCCTTGGCTCCAGAGCTGTCCTTGCCAAAGGCGGCGACGCACTCGCGGATCGCGTCGGCGATGGCCGTGCCCTGCTCGGGAATGAGGTCGGTGTCCAGCGCCCGGACGCTCTGGCGGAACGCCTCATCGTCCAGTGCCAGCGGGCACTGGAGGAACGCGCTACCGGCGAAGGCCACGAGCCCAAGCCGGTCGGTTTTGCTGAGGCTCAGCAGGTCGAAGGCGGCGAGCTTGGCCTTGGCGAGGCGGTTGGGCTTCACGTCGTCACCCAGCATCGACCGCGACACGTCGAAGCACACGATGATGTCGAGGCCGGAGGCCGTGGTTTCCTCGTCATGATAGCCCCACTGCGGCCGGGCCAGCGCCAGCAGCAACGTGACCACCGCCGCGCCCAGCAACACCCGTTTGGCGATCTGCCGTCCCGGGGACACGCCGACCGTCAACTGCCGGAACAGGCGCGTCTTCACGAACGCCTGCGCGGCGCGCTGCTTCCGCCGCCATGTCCACCAAAGGAACCACGTCGTCAGCGGCGCGAAGACGAGGGCAAGGAGCAGGAATTGGCGTGAACCCCAATTCATTGCGGATTGCGGATTGCGGATTGCGGATTGGAACGGGGACCGCCCCGCGCGGTGATGATGGAAGCCACCGCGATGGCCGTCAGCTCCTCGGCTTCCGCCTCGAGCGGACCGGCATCGGGAGAGCTGGCAATCCGCTCAAGGATGAGCAGGTCCAGCCACAGCGCCGATTCGTCGGCCTCTTCCTCCACGGTGCCCATTTTGCTGATGAAATCGGCCTTGGATTTGGCCCGGCAGGCGGCGCGATAGTTGGCTGCCACCGAGGTTCCGGAGCGGATCAATTGCGAACCCAGCGCCCGTCCGGTCGTGTTTTCGGGCAACGTCTGAACCAGCCGGATGATGCGCCGGGCAAACATCTTCGTGCGTTGCTTCAGTTCCTCTTCAGTCATGGCATGAACCTCAAACGGCGGGCCAACAATCCGCATTCCGCGATTCCCAATCCGCATTCAAGGGAGTTTCCTCCAAACGGTCTGGCCCAGGATGATTTCCAAGGCCAGCAATCCTAAGCCCGGCAACACAAACCAGCTCATCAGTTCCTCAAAGTAGGCGAAGCGCTTCAGTTCGGCCTCGGTCTTTTCCAGAGTGTCGATCTCGGCATAGACCCGCCGGAGCGTCTCCGTGCTGTCGGCCCGGTAGTATTTGCCGCCGGTTTTCTCGGCG
>OFDN01001868.1_pt1 | contig 12761 bp, 10 predicted proteins | sample 1520971 | NCBI WGS metagenome assembly OFDN01 (sample SAMEA94257418, study PRJEB24077) | hot springs metagenome | biome: Aquatic biome; feature: Geographical feature; material: Water | place: India | collected 2012-06-12 | depth 5 m | reverse complement strand
TAGTCGTCGTGTTGCTTACCCCCTCCCGGCCTCCCCCGTAAGACGGGGGAGGAGAAGGCCTTCAAGCTAGACGAGGTCGCCCTTCGACACGGTGTGGCGGAGGGCAAAGACCTCGCCTTCAGGTGCGTGACGCTCCCGCGCCGCCTGGGCGGCTTCCACGGACCAGAAGAACGCGACCAGCGCCCGTTCGATCTGCAGGTCGGGTGCGCCGCGCAGGTCCTTCTCGGCCGTTTGCGCCTGGCCGATCTTCGCGCGCCCACTCAGCAGATCGACACGGGCCGTCTCGGGTGAGGCGAGCCTGTCGAAAGGCGCCACGTTGCTGGCCTTCATGCGCAGGGTGAGAGCGGCCGCGCCGATGCCTTCGCCCCAGCGCTGCTCGACCGCGCAGACGGTGCGCGAGGTATCGCGGAACTTCGGGAAGATGGCGCGGCTCATCTCGCTCGGCGCGCGCAAGCGGGCGTAATAGGTCTCGCTCTCGAAGGCGGCCTGGGTCTCGGCATCGTAAAACAGCAGGTAGCGATCGGGCCGCGCGACGCCCCGGAACCGGCTGCCGCGCAGCCAGCCGGGACAGGAGACGCGCTCTGCCAGATGCTCGCGGCTGTGCCAATGCTCGAAGAACGCGGCATCTGCCGGATCGATGTCGACCCAGATGGCGAGGACCGCGCGGCCGCCCCGGCTCAAGTCGCACCGGCGTTCTTGTCGGAGGCGACCTTGTCGATGCTTCCCATGACGATGCGCTCGACGACGAGTTCGAGTTTCTTGGCAGGCGTCGACATGCTTGGACTCACTCGTTGGAGGCCGAGCAAGCCGCCCTCACGGCCTGCGTGAAGGTGACGATCTCGGCGCGCCGGTCATGGTCGGTCGGCGGAACGTAGGGCGGCTGCGGCAGGGCGGCGAGCGTCACCACCGACAGCTCTTCCTTGCGGTAGATGTCGATGCGCTGGCCAGCATGCCCGATCGCCGCCATCACGCCGTCGCCCAGCCACCAGCTGTAGCCGTAATGCGTGATGTCGGGAACGGCCGGCGCCGGCACCCTGAAGGCGGGCGTCGCCGCGGCATCGACCCAGCCTGCCGGCAGGACGCGGCGGCCGTCGATCACGCCGTCGTTGCGCACGAACTCCGCGAAGCGGCCGAAGTCGCGCAGCACCATGCCGGCGCGACTGCCGCCGATCTCCTGCCCGCCCTCGCTCTCCAGCGTGTAGAAGGCGTCGCATTCCATGCTGGCGGGCTGCCAGACCTTCTCCGACATGTAGTCGGCCAGCGGCCTGCCGATCGCGCGGGTGAGCGCGGCGCCCAGCAGGAACGTGTCGCCGGAATTGTAGAGGAAGGTGCTGCCCGGCGGATGCGCGCGCGGCAGCGAGGCCATCAGCTTCAGCACGCCGTCCGGCACCTTGTCGGCCAGCGACTTCGAGTAGCGGTTCACGTCGGAGTTGCGGTCGGGATAGACCTCGGTCCAGCGCACCCCCGAAGACATCGTCATCACGTGACGCAACGTCACGCCCTCGTAAGCCGACTCCCGCAATGACGGCAGGTAGTCGGTGAGCGGATCGTCGATCGACTTGATGGCACCGTCGTGAACCGCGGCGCCCACCAGCATCGCCGTCATCGACTTCACGGTCGACATGGTCGACCAGCGATCGTGCTCCTGCAGGCCAAGCCCGTAGCGCTCCAGCACGATACGGCCGCGATGGATCACGAGGATGCCCACGATCACGTTGCGGTCCATGAACGAGGCGACGTCGTTCTCGCGGCCGCCGGCGGCATAGACCGGTTCGATCTCGCGGCCGCGCGGCAGGTCGCGCGGGTTCGCGCCCCGGCGGATCACGCGATGGGCGAACAGTCTGTCGACGTTGCGATAGGCGTAGGGCTGAATGGACGGCGGGAGGAGGAGGAAATCCTCGCCCCTCGGCAGATGCTTCTGCGGAAGGGCCGTGCTCAGGAAAACGCCTTGAAGGTGATCAGGGTGAAGGTGTCCTTCACGCCCGGAAGCGTCTGGATCTGGCTCGTCACGAAGTGACCGATGTCGGTCTTCGCGTCGAGATAGCACTTCATCAGGAGATCGTACTGCCCGGAGGTCGAATAGACCTCCGAGACCTGCTCGACGGCAACGGCGCTGTCGGCGACCTCGTAGGCCTTGCCGAGCTCGCACTTCACCATGACGAAAATGGTCTGCATGAACGCCCTCCGCCGCGACGTGCGATTCTAGCGCGTCGGACGGGCGAGGAAAGCCGGCACGTGATCGCCGAGGCCCATCGGGGCCGGCGTGTCGTCACGGTCCCGACGATCATGGCGCGGACGCTCGGAACGCTCGGGACGGCGATCGGACCGCGGGTCGCGCGGCGGGCGCGCCTCGCGCTCGGGACGAGCCTCACGCTCCGGACGGGGCTCGCGACGCGGACGTTCGGCCCGCGGCTCGCGCGGCGGGCGGGCTTCGCGTTCTGGACGCGCCTCCCGCTCGGGACGCGCCTCACGTTCCGGACGAGCTTCGCGCTCGGGGCGGGATTCCTGTTCGGCCCGCGGCTCGCGCGGCGGACGGCCGCCGGTGCTGCCGCTGCGGCCACGGCTGCTGCTCGGGCCGCCGCGTCCACGACCGCGCCCGCGACGACGGCCATCGGATGCCTCGAAGGCGACGGTCTGCATGCCCGGCACTTCGACGCGCGGGATCTCGGTGCCGATCAGCTTCTCGATCGCCTCGACCAGGCCGCCCTCTTCGGGCGAGGCCAGGGTGAAGGAATGGCCGGTATTGCCCGCGCGGCCGGTGCGGCCGATGCGATGCACGTAGTCCTCGGGCGAGAACGGCACGTCGAAATTGAACACGTGGCTCATGGCGACGATGTCGAGACCGCGGGCGGCGACGTCGGAGGCGACCAGGATCTGGATCTCGCCCTGCTTGAACTTCTCCAGCGTCTCCATGCGCGCGGGCTGGCTCATGTCGCCGTGCAGCGCACCGGCGTTGAAGCCGTGCTTCTTCAGCGAGCCCTGGAGGATCGCCACGTCGCGCTTGCGATTGCAGAACACGATGGCGTTCTTGATGTCCTGTTCCTTGATCAGGGCACGCAGCGCCTCGCGCTTGTCCTCTTCCGGCACGATCGAGAGACCCTGCACGATGTTCTTCGAGGCCGAGGCCGGCGGAGCGACCGTGACTTCCTTCGGATTGCTCAGGAAGCGGTCGGCCAGGCGCTTGATCTCGGGCGGCATGGTGGCCGAGAAGAACAGGGTCTGGCGCAGCGGCGGCAGGGTGGCCACGATGCGCTCGACGTCGGGGATGAAGCCCATGTCGAGCATGCGGTCGGCTTCGTCGATCACCAGGATCTTGACGTCGTTCAGCAGGATGCCGCCGCGCTCGAAATGGTCGAGCAGCCGGCCGGGCGTCGCGATCAGGACGTCGGCGCCGCGCTCCAGCGCGCGTTCCTGATCCGGGAAGCTCACGCCGCCGATCAGCAGCGCCATGTTGAGCTTGTGGTACTTGCCGTAGATTTCGAAGTTTTCGGCCACCTGGGCGGCCAGTTCGCGGGTCGGCTCCAGGATCAGCGAGCGCGGCATGCGCGACTTGGAGCGGCCTTCCGAGAGAATATCGATCATCGGGAGGACGAACGAGGCGGTCTTTCCGGTGCCCGTCTGGGCGCATCCGAGCACATCGCGGCCCATCAGGCAGATGGGGATGGCCTTTTCCTGGATGAGGGTCGGCGTCGTGTAGCCCTTCTCGGCCACCGCCTGCAGTACCGGGGCGCTCAGCCCCAAACTCTCAAAACTCATTTAATTTCCGTAGTTTAGTCCATTCTTTCCGCTGGACTTGGAGCGGTCACATAAGGCTCGTGGATCGGGCCGGACCGCTGGGCGGACCCCATATGACCCCTGCAGGGTGTCAAGTCAATGCGACCGGGCGCGGGGCTGCCCGGCAGCAGGATCAGGCCTTGACCTCGATTTCGACGAACACGAACTCGAAATCGTTGGGGTTGATCACGTCGTGCTCGACCCCGGTCTGCCGGGAATAGGACACCCCGGCCCTGAGCGGCGCCGGCACGGTCGCCTTGCCGTCGAAGATGTGCAGCTCACCCGTGGTGATCGGGACCACGACATAGTCGTGATTGTGGCGATGCCAGCCGGTGTGGCTGCCGGGCGGGAAGCGCCATTCGGTGACGATGACGCTCTCGTTGTCGATCTGCACCGAGGGCCTAGCGAGCGGCCGTTCCTTGTCTGTCATGCGCAAAACCTAATGGCTCCCGGCAGGCTTTGTCAGGTGACACGAGGGCGCGGCCTGATAATGTGCATATGCACGCAATCGGAGTCCCCTTGTCCCATCCCCTTCTCACTGCGCCGATCGGCAAGAGCCTCTGGAAACTGTCGGCGCCCACCACCGCCGTGATGATCGTGCAGACCTTCGTGGCCATCGCCGAGACCTTCATCTTCGGCCGGCTGGGCACCGAGGCGTTGGCGGGATTCGCGCTCGTCTTCCCGCTCATGATGATGATGACCATGATGGCCGGTGGCGGCATGGGCGGTGGCGTGGCGGCCGCCATGGCCCGCACCCTGGGCGCCGGCCGGACCGAAGACGCGCGCAGACTGGTGCTCCATGCGCTAATCCTGGGCACGCTGCTGGCGCTGCTCTTCACCCTGCTTGCCTGGACGGTCGCGCCTTCGCTCTACCGGCTGATGGGTGGCGACGGAGCGCCTCTCGCCAAAGCCCTGGTCTACTCGGACGTCCTGTTCACCGGCTCGATCTTCATCTGGGCCAACTTCTTCTTGTCGGCCTTGCTGCGCGGCGGCGGCGATGCCGCCACGCCCGGCCGCTACATGCTGATCACCTCGATCGCGCAGGTGCCGCTCTCCTACGTGCTGGCGCTGGGTATCGGCGGTTGGGCGGGCATGGGCATGGCGGGACCCGCAATTTCCTCGCTGCTCACCTCGGCGGTGTCGGCGCTCCTGCAGGCGCGGGCATTGTGGAGCGGCAAGCTGGGCTTCGTACCGGCGGTTTCGGGCGTGACCCTGCAGATCCGGCTGTTCTGGGAAATCCTGCGGGTCGGCCTCATCGCCTCCTTCTCCGCCTTCACGGCCAACCTAACCGCGATGCTGGTCACCGGGCTGGTCGGCCGCTTCGGCGTGGCCGCCCTCGCGGGCTACGGCATCGGCGTGCGGCTCGAATTCATGCTGGTGCCGCTGGCCTTCGGCATCGGCTCCGGGCTAACCACCATCGTGGGTGTCGCCGCCGGCGCCGGCGACTGGCGGCGGGCGGTCCGTGCCGCCTGGATCGGCAGCCTGGTCGCCGGCCTCGGGATCGGCGCCTTCGGCTGGGGCGTGGCGCTCTTTCCTGAAGGCTGGGCGCGGCTGTTCACAGACGATCCGGACGTGATCGCCGCGACCGTTTCCTACGTCACGCGCGTGGCGCCGTTCTACTTCGTCTTCGGCATCGGCATGACCCTGTCCTTCGCCAGCCAGGGCGCGGGCCGCATGAAGGCGCCGTTCGCGGCCGGCGTAACGCGCCTGTTCGTGGCCTCGCTCGGCGGCTGGTTCGCGATCGAGCATCTCGGCTGGGGCCTGCCCGGCGTGTTCGTCGCGATCGCCGTGGGCATCGTCACCTTCGGCAGTCTGATCGCGGGGCCTCTGCTCGTGCATCCCTGGCGCGGAAGGGCGTAGGCTCCCGCAGATTTTCCCAAAGCGCCCGGCCGATTGAGCTATGACAGCCCGACAGCCCTTCGGGAGACTCCATCATGGCAATGCCGGCCCTGCCGTTCGTCACCGCCTTCTATGCCGCCCTCACGGGCCTTCTCTGCGTCGTGCTCGCTTCGCTGGTGATCCGCCAGCGCATGCGGCGGCGCATCAGCGTCGGCGACGGCGGGGATGCCGAAATGAGCCGCATGACCCGCGTCTTCGGAAACTTCGCCGAGTATGCACCGCTGGTCCTGATCCTGCTCACCCTGCTCGAGATCTGCCACGGGCCGCGCTGGCTGGTGCATGCCCTGGGCGCCAGCTTCATCCTGAGCCGCCTGGCCCATGCCTATGGGCTTGCCGGCGGGGCGGGCATCAATCCCGGCCGCTCGGCCGGCATCGTCATCACGCTGCTCGTGATCCTCGTGGCCTCGATCGCGCTGCTGGTGATCGTCAGCCGGAAGGTCTTCGTTTAGGACACAAACCCGAGCGATTGGAGCGCGCAACTCCAGTTGCGCTCAGATTTCGTCGATCAGCAAGGCATGAGCGCCACTGGAGTGGCGCGCTCCATTGGCCGACTTCGCGCCGAAGTTACCCGCGCACCCCGAGCTGACGCAGCGACCGGTCGATCCAGAGGGCGCCGATCTTTTCCTGCACCGAGTTCTGGCGCAGGCGCTGGCGCAGGTTGGCGAAGTCGACGAGGTCGAGCCGCTGGTCCTGGTTGAAGCAGGAGAAGACCACCGTCTCCTTGCCGGTCTCCGGATCCTTGTGGAGCTGCAGGCACTGGGCGCAGATCTCCTTCATCATGCATTGCATGGGGGAGTTGATCGAGCCGAAGGCCACATGGTCGGGCTTGAGGTACGACTTCAGCGCGGCGTGCCGCGCCAGCCGCACCGCGTTCATCATGCCGTCGGAGCCGATGGCCACGATGCGGTCGGCGGCGCTGTAAGGGATCGGCTGCTCGCCCAGCTCGCCCGACGCGTATTGGCGCATCGCCTCAACGATGTTGGTGACGACTGACTTGTCCTGCGGCCGGCCCGGCACGAAGCCTGGCGCCTCGTCGCAGCACCAGACCACGACGTCGGCCGCGGCCTCGATCTCCTCGACCTTGTAGCGGTCGATCATCTTCTTGTAGCCCGCGAAGTAGAGCACCTTGCTGCCAGCCTTGCGGAAGGCCTGGCCGATCGAGAACAGCACGGCGTTGCCGAGGCCGCCGCCCACCAGCACGACGGTTTCGCCCGGCTCGATCTCGGTGGGCGCTCCCGTGGGGCCCATGACGATCACCGGCTCGCCCGGTTTCAGCATGGCGCAGAGGTCTGACGAGCCGCCCATCTCCAGCGCAATCAGCGACAGCAAGCCCTTGTCCTTGTCGACCCACGCGCCGGTCAGCGCGAGGCCTTCCATGGTGAGCAGCGTGCCCTCGGTGCGCAGGGAGCGCGCCTCGTAGTTCTGCAGGCGATAGAACTGGCCGGGCTCGAAGTTGCGCGCGGCGGCCGGCGCCTCGACGATGACCTCGATGATGGTGGGCGTCAGGCAGTCGACGCGGACCACGCGCGCGCGCCACAAACGGTTGGCCTCGTCGAGGATCTCCGCCGGCGTGCGCTTGGGTGGCGGCAGCGCCGTCATCGACCGGGTCAGTACCGGATACCCCTGCTTCGCCCCGCCCATCGCCTTCACGACGTTGCCTGCGAACGAAGGATGCAGGTCGCCGAAGAACGACATGAAGCGGTTGTCGGCGTGGCGATACATCAGCACGCGCACGTCGCCGGGCTTGCAGACGCGCTCGGGCGTGGCGGGATTGCCCTCTTCGTCGAGGGCACGGAAATACTTGCCGTCGATGAAGGCGTGCGTCGCATCCTCGCGCGCCAGTACCGTGTTGGGCTGCGTGCCCGCGGCGACGAGGATTGTGCGCGCAGGCAGGGTCGCCTCGACCTTCGCGCCATTCTGCTCGCCCGCGACCTTCAAGGCCTTCGCCTGGCCTGCCTCGTCGATCTCGACGGCGACGGGCGACAGGCCTTCGACGAAGCGGATGTCTTCCTCGAGCGCCTTGAGGACCTCTTCGTGGTTCAGCGTATAGGACGGCGAATCGATCAGGCGGCGACGATAGACGAGCGAGACACCGCCCCAGCCGTTCACCAGCTTCGTGATCGCGGGCTCGCGTCCCTCGCGGACCGCCAGTTCGCGCTCGGCGCGGATGGCCTTGGCATGGGAGATAAACTCGGCGGCGATCTCGCGTTCCTCGGGCGACCAGTTCGCCCCCACCGCCGCTTCGCCGCGCTCGGCGACCAGCGTCTCGTGGCGGGCAAGAAACTTCTCGACCTGCAGTGGGTAGTAAGCGAGCGATTCCGTCGCCGTATCGATCGCGGTGAGACCACCGCCGATCACCACCACCGGCAGGCGGATCTGCAGGTTCGCGATCGAATCCTTCTTGGCGGCGCCTGTGAGCTGCAGCGCCATCAGGAAATCCGACGCCGCGCGCACGCCGCGCGCCAGGCCGTTGGGCAGGTCGAGCACGGTGGGCTTGCCGGCGCCGGCGCAGAGCGCGATGTGGTCGAAGCCCATGGCGAAGGCGCTCTCGACCGTCACCGTGCCGCCGAAGCGCACGCCACCGAACATCGAGAACTGCGCGCGCCGCTCCAGCAGCAGACGCACCATCTTGAGGTAGTTCTTGTCCCAGCGGACCGTGATGCCGTATTCGGCAACGCCGCCGAAACCCGCCATCGCGCGCTCACCGAGATTTTCGCGCAAGATCGCGACATCCTTCACGGCGGCAAAGGGCACGCGAGTACCGTCCATGAGAACGCCCGATTGCGCCTCGGGCAGCGGCTCGATCTTGAGTCCGTCGATGCCGACTACCGTGTGGCCATCGTTCATCAGGTGGTGCGAGAGATTGAACCCGGCGGGACCGAGGCCGACCACCAGAACGGTGCGCCCCGTCGAGGGACGCGGAATGGGGCGGCGCAGGTTCAGCGGGTTCCAGCGCGTCAGCAGCGAGTAGATCTCGAAGCCCCACGGCAGGGCGAGAACGTCCTTGAGCGTGCGGGTCTCGATCTGCGGGATGTCGACCGGCTCCTGCTTCTGGTAGATGCAGGCCTTCATGCAGTCGTTGCAGATGCGGTGACCGGTCGCCGCCAGCAGCGGATTGTCGACCGCGGCCATCGCCAGCGCGCCGATGGAGAAGCCCTCGCTCTTCAGCAGGTTCATCTCCGAGATTTTCTCTTCGAGCGGACAGCCCGCCAGCGTCACGCCGAACGGCGACTTCTGGAAGGCGCCGGTCTTGCGATCCCTGAGACCGCGCGAACAGCTGTCCTTGCCCTGGTTGTGACACCAGATGCAGTAGTTGGCGTGATCGAGCGCCCGCACGAGATCGAAGCCCTGGTCGGTGAGCGCGAAGCCCTCGCGATGGCGCAGCATTGGCCGCGGCAGCTTCATGCGCGTCACGCCGTCGACGATCTCGGTCTCGATCGGCACGAGATGCTCGAAGTCGAGCTTGTGCGGCATCTTGAACAGCGGCCCGTCCTGGTGGCGCTTGCGGCCCTCGGGATGATGCAGCGCCCAGGCGGCGTATTCGGCGAAGGCCGTGACCTGCGGCGTCGGCGCCTCGACCTTGAACTCCGCCCCGATCAGGTCGCGGACAGCGAGCGCAAAGGCCAGTTCCCAGGCTTCCAGCCCGTCGGCCCATGTCACCGACAGGGAGAGAGCCGCCGTGACGGCAGTGCCGTCGAGCGCGGCGGCCGCGTCGGGCTTGAGCGCCCGCGTGACGTAGCGCTGCACGAAGAGCCGCTTGCAGTCGTAGAGCGGCGCCAGGCGACGATGACGTTCTCGCAGGGAGGCTGCTTCCACGCTCACGCCGAACAGCGAACCGATGAAGTCCTCGAGCGGCCGCGCCACCTCGATCAGCAGATTGGACTCGTCCTTGGCCGCCAACGCGTCGGGGGCGGCACGCGCGGCCATCAGGCGGGCATGGGCATCCACGTTGACGTCCTGAAGCCAGGCCACGAAGGCAGCGTCGAGACGGGCGATCCCCTCGCGGTCGTGGAGATCGTCGAAGCTGAGCCCGTGCGAGAGCGGTGGGGCCAGCTGGAAATCAGACATGGACGAGGATCCGGGGCGAGAGGGCAAGCCGTTCGTGTACGAACCGATTAAACAAGCCGCTCCGGCAGAGTGCAAGATGTCGCGAGCGAGGGTCAGGATTAGCGACATTTATGCCTGATGACGCCGCCGCTCCCTTCGCCCATGTTCCGCGGGCCATGAGCCAAGTCCCCGCCTCCGTGCGCCAGTGGTTGATCGTCGTCGCCGGCATGATCTTCTTCATGATCGTGATCGGCGCGCTGACGCGGCTCACCGAATCGGGTCTGTCGATGGTCGAGTGGCGGCCGGTGACCGGCTGGCTGCCGCCCTTGTCGGACGCGGCGTGGCAAGCCGAGCTGCAGAAATACCTGGCATCGCCGCAGGGACGGCTGGTGAATCGCGATTTCACGGTCCCGGAGTTCCAGGAGATTTTCTGGCTGGAGTATATCCACCGCGTCTGGGGCCGGCTGATCGGCCTGGTCTTCGCCCTGCCGCTGGCCTGGTTCTGGTGGCGCGGCGCCCTCAATGCCCATCTCAAGCCCCGGCTGCTCGCGCTGCTCATCCTGGGCGGGCTGCAGGGTGCGATGGGATGGGCGATGGTCGCGTCGGGTCTGGTCGACCGACCGTCGGTCAGCCATTACCGGCTCGCCGCCCATCTGTTCCTCGCGATCGTCCTCTATGCCTACACGGTCTGGCTGATCCTCGAACTCACACCCGGATCCGTCCGCCGCAGCGATCCCAAGGTCGCCCGCAAGGCCACGGCCCTGATCGCCTTCCTGCTGGTGGTGCTGGTGTGGGGCGCTTTCATGGCCGGCCTGCGCGCAGGCACCGCGCACAGCACCTTTCCCACCATGTCGGGATACTGGATCCCTCCCGGCCTGTTCGACCTCTCGCCGGGGTGGATCAACTTCTTCGAGAACGGCACCACCATCCAGTTCGTGCATCGCTGGCTGGCCAAGCTGCTGGTGCTGGGCGTGCTGGTCATGGCGTGGCGCACGCCGCGGTCGGAAACGCTGGCGGCGGCCGCGATGGCCTTCGTCCAGCTCGGGTTGGGGATCGCGACCATCCTGAGCGGCGTCAGCATTCCCATCGCCACGCTTCACCAGGCAGGCGCCGTTCTGCTCCTGACCGCCCTGCTCGTCGTGCGCCACCGAGCGATGCCTTCTCCGCAGAGGCCCGTCTCGGCTATTCTCCGGGGATGACCGGCAAGCCGGCGACCGCCCCTGCGTCCCTGAAACGGCCCCTCCTCAAGCGACCCGTCGTGATGACGTCGTTCGCCATCATGTTCGCGGCTGCAGCGGGTGTCGGCGCCTGGGTCATGCGCGCGCCGGAAGAAGTTGCGAATCCACCCTCGCAGGCCCGGGCATCCCCGGTCGCGCCCTCTGCGCCACCAGACCCGCCGCCGATCGCCCAGCCCCTGCCCGCAGCGACGGAGCCGCCACCGGCCACCCCGCCCCCGCCCCGGGCGGCGGAGACGCCGCCGGTCGCCTCGGAAGCTGCTGCTCCCGAGCCCCCACTCCCCGCGCCCGCACCAGCGCGCGCTCCGGCCCCGACACCGGCCGCGACACCGGCCCCCACGAACGACAGGTCGATTGATTGGACATCCCTGCCGATCGCCGACCTGCGCAGCCAGGCGGAAGGCAACAGCATCCCCGCGATGGAGGAAATCGCTCGACGGCTGGTACAGGGCGTCGGCGTCGCCAAGGACCAGCAGGCCGGCGCCGGCTGGCTGATGCGCGCGGCCGAAGCCGGCTCCGCCCAGTCCGCGTTCAACGTTGCCGTCATGTACGAACGCGGCTTCGTCATGGAGCGGGACTCGGCCAAGGCCGTCGAGTGGTATCGCAAGGCCGCCAGCGCCAACCTCGCCATAGCAAAGCACAATCTCGCGCTGATGCTACGGGACGGCAAGGGTGCGGCGCGTGACGGAAAGGAGGCGGTCGAACTGCTTCACGGCGCGGCGCGACAGGGCATGGCCGCGTCGATGTTCACCCTGGGCGACATCTACGAGCGCGGCGATGCGGCGCTGAGAGACGCCACGATGGCGATGGCGTGGTTCGCAATCGCCGCCGAGTTCGAGCGCCAGACGAACAAGGGTGCCGAGACGGCACTCGGCAAGACATCGGCCACGCGGGCGCAGGCGCTGCAGCGAGGTTTGACGCCGGAGGATCTGCAGAGGGCGGAGCTGGTGGGCCAGACCGAATTCAGGCGGATCGTCGAAACCATGAAGCAGGAGCGGCCGCCCGCCCGGGTGGCGCCGATGCAAACCGCCGCCGCGACGCCGCTGCGAACGGCGCCACCGCCCGCGCCGGCGCCGAGACCGATGGCCCGCCCCGAGCCGCCCGCCCCTCGTGCGCCCGTGGCCCCTCCGCCGCCGCCGCCCGTCGATCTCGTTCCGGCCGACTGGCCGAAGGCAAGGAAGGATCAGATCCGCGTCATCCAGCAGGCCCTGTTCGACCTCAAGCTGCTGCGCGACAAGCCCGACGGCGCGGTCGGGCCCATGACGCGCGCCGCGATCCGGACCTTCGAGCGCATTTCGGCCCGGAGCGAAACCGGCGAGCCGACACCGGAACTCTACGGCGCGCTGAAGGAGGCTCTGGCACGCCGCGACGCGCCGACTCCGACCAGGCCGGAGACCACGCCCGAAGCGGCAGTGGCGGTCGCCAGTGCAAGGCCATCGGAGGCCCCTGCCCCGAAGACCGCACCGGCCAGATCTGTCGAGATCGCGATGGCCGAGCCGCCGCCGCCCCCCAGTTCGGCCGACATCGCGAGGCTGATGCCGGCACCGGCCGAGCTGCCCAAGCCGATCGTCATCGCCGCGGCAGAACCGCCCCCGCCGCTGGCGGCGACCGACATCGCGGCGTTCATGCCCAAGCCCATCGAGCTGGCCGCTGCAGAGCCGCCGCCTCCTCCGCCGAGTTCGGCTGACATCGCGAAGCTCATGCCCGCGCCGCCCAAGCCCATCGAGCTGGCCGCCGCAGAGCCACCGCCGCCTCCGCCGAGTTCGGCTGACATCGCGAAGCTCATGCCCGCGCCGCCCAAGCCCA
>OFDN01001866.1_pt1 | contig 12766 bp, 11 predicted proteins | sample 1520971 | NCBI WGS metagenome assembly OFDN01 (sample SAMEA94257418, study PRJEB24077) | hot springs metagenome | biome: Aquatic biome; feature: Geographical feature; material: Water | place: India | collected 2012-06-12 | depth 5 m | reverse complement strand
CGTGCCCCTCTACCACCCTGCGGGTGGTCCCCCTCCCCTTAAGGGGAGGATCAACCCCTTAAACCCACCCCCGGATGGACGTCTTCAGCGACATGGAAAACTTCGGCTCATCGATCCTGAACTCGCTCGGCTTCGGCAACGGCATCAATTACAGCCAGCTGGCGACCGATATCGCCGAGGCGAGCTTCGGGTTCCAGCGCCAGACGGTGGAGACCCGCCGCGAGACGCTGGAAGCGCAGATTTCCGCCGCCTCGCAGCTGCGCAGCTCGATCTCCGGGCTGGCGAGCGCGCTGGGGGACCGTATCCGCAATGGCGAACTCGCCCCGCAGGCAAGCATCGGCAATGCCGCCGTGGCGCGCGCAACCGTGCCTGCGGGCCTATCCCCGCGCGGCAGTTTTTCGCTCGAGGTGACTGAGCTTGCTCGCAACCAGACGTTGGTGACGGGGGCCTATGCCAGCGGCACCGCGCTGGTCGGGGCGGGCACGCTCAGCATCCGTTTCGGCACGGTCGACGGCGCAAGCTTCAACCCCGATGCCGCGCGCGATCCGCTGGCGATCACCGTCACCGCCGACGACACCCTCGCCACGCTGGCCGCCAAGATCACGCGCGAGAGCCGGGGCGCGGTCAGCGCCTATGTCGCGCAAGGCACGAACGGGGCGCAGCTGGTGCTCAAGGGCGCAGAGGGCGCGGCCAACGGCTTCGTGCTCGAGCCTGTCGGCGCAGGGGGAGCGGCGACGCCGGGCGATCTCAGCTATCTCGCCTGGGCCCCCGCCACCGACGCGGGCGAACTGCGCGGCACGGCGGGCGATGCGACCCTCGTGCTCGACACGGTCGAGATCACCAGCCCCACCAACCGCGTCACCGGCCTGCCGGGGGGCTTCACGCTCGAACTCACCGCCACCAATGTCGGCGCGCCGACCACGGTGTCCTTCACCAACGACAGTTCGGCGATCACGTCGGTCATGAACGATTTCGTCGCCGCGCTGAACGACGTCGCCGCGCAGCTCAACACCGTGGCCGCGCCGCTCGGCGGGGAGCTGGGCAACGACAGCGGCGCGCGCGAATTGCGGCGCGAGCTTTCGGCGCTCTCGCGGCTGGTGGTCAACCCCAATGCCGCCCCGGGCGAGCCGCGCACGCTGGGCGACCTTGGCGTTGCGATCAACCGCGATGGCACCTTCCGGCTCGATCCCGTGCCGCTCAATCGCGCGCTGGAGGCTTCGCCCGAGGTGGTCGCCGGGCTGTTCACCACCGGCGCGACCGGGGTGTTCGCCGCCTTCGACCGCTTCGCGCGCGAGGCGACGCTGCTGGGTGATCCGGGTTCGCTCGGCGGATCGGTGCAGCGCTACGAGCGCCAGCTCGAACAGACCGACGAGCGCCTCGCGCGGATCGCCGAGCAGCAGGAAGCGCTGCGCGAGCGCCTGAGCCGCGAGCTGATCGCCTCGGGCCGGCGGGTGTCGGCGGCGCAATCGACGCTCGAATTCGTGCGCGCGAACTTTGCGCCGCGGGACGAGAACTAAGGGGCCGGAACGATGCAGATGCTCTCCCGCAACCCCGCCGCCGCCTATCGCCGCGTCGCGCTCGATGCGCGGATCGAGGCCTCGGGCAGCGCCGATCTCACCCGCATTTGCCTCGAAGAGGCGCAGGCCGCATTGGCGCAGGCCTATGGCGCGGTAATGCGCGGGTCATCGGCGGGTCGTGAGCCCCTGATGCGCGCGCAGACGATTCTGGTGTGGCTGGCCCGCTCGGTCGCACCGGGGCATCCGCTGGGTGCCAGCCTCAAGGCCTTCTATGGCGGGCTGGCCGGGCAGGTGGGCGCGCAAATCCAACAGGCCGATCCCCGGACGATTGCAGAAATCCGGAAAGATATCAGCGATTTGCTGGAGGCGGCGGGTTAGACTGGGAGCGATGTTTCACGTGAAACATTTGCGGAACATCACGCTTCCCCGATGAACTCCGCGATGATCCGCGCCGCATCCTGCGGATCCTGGAACGGGTGGAAGTGGGTCATGTCGGGGCGGTGGAGGTCGGTGCCCTGCGGCAGCCGCTCCGCCAGCCCGGACCACGTCGGCGAGCTCTTGAAGTCCTGAAGCGTCGTGTGCCTGGCGCGCACCACCAGCACCGGGATGGCGACCCGCTGCGCCGCCTCCAGAATGCCCGGATTGCTGCGGCTCGAGGCATAGACGCTCGCCTCGACCTCGGGGGCGCAGGCGAGTTCGAGGCCGTCCCCGTTCGCGGCGGGGACGAGGCCGTGGCGGCAGTAATCCTCGAACACGCGTGCATCGAACAGGTCGTAGGGATCGCGGGTGGCGAAGCGCTCGATCATCGCCTCGGGCGACGCGAAGTCGCGCTTGCGGCGGATCGCGGGGTGGGGGTTGTCGGCGGTGTAGAGCGCCCCGCTCGGCGCGTAGAATTCGGGCGCGAGGATCACGGGGTCGAACAGCACGAGGCGGGCAAAGCGCCCCGGCGCATCGGCAGCGACCTGAAGCAGGGTGTGCGCCCCCATCGAATGGCCGATGCCGACCGCGGCGGTGATGCCGGATTGATCAAGAAATTCAGCGACATCGCTCGCCATAAGGCGCCAGTCATCGATCGGCCCGGCGCGCGATCGGCCGTGGCCCCTGAGATCGATGGCATGGACGCGATGCGCCGGGAAGCGCTCGGCGATCGCGTCCCACACCCGCCCGTGAAACCCCGTCGCATGGGCAAAGACCAGCGGCACGCCGCCACCGTCGGAGGCCCATTCGTGGGCGGCAAGGTCGATGCCGTTGACGGGGTAGAAGCGGGTCTGCGGAGCGGGTCGCGGCGTGGTCATGCCCTGCGCCCAACCGCATCGCCTGCGCCGAGTCAATCGGGCGCTTTTGACAGGCCTATTCCGCCGGCGCGGGTTCCGGTTCGCTCCCGCCGCGGTTGCGGGCGAAGTTCAGCGCCTCGGCCAGACGCTCGGGCGCGATGATGTTGAGCGCGCCGAGATAGAGCGCGACGCCGATCGGCACCGCGATCCCGAGCGCCAGCCAGTCGGCGACCGGGGGCATGCCGCGCAGCACCAGCCACACCCCGCCCGCCATGGCGAGCGCGGCGAGCAGCGGCGGGAGCACGGCGCGCAGCAAGCCAGCGGGCGTCAGGCCGATGATCCGGCCCGACAGCGTCACCGTCGCCGCGGTCAGCACCGCCATCCCGCCGACCCAGCTCCACGCGAAGCCGGTCACCCCCCAGTGCGAGCCGACGAAATAGGAAACCGGCATCACCACGCTGCCGATCATCGTGATCCGCAGCGCCGCCAGCGGCACGCCGCGCGCGTTGGTGGCAGGCGCGAACAGGATCTGCAGCGTCATCATCGCCATCGCCGCGGCAAGGATCGGGAGCAGCGGGACGATCTCGTGCCATTGCTCGCCCAGCAGCACCGGCACCAGCACCGGAGCGACCACGGCAAGCCCGGCATAAGCGGGCAGCGCGACCAGCATGACAAGGCGGATCGTCGCCAGCAGCGCCGTCGCGCCAAGCTCGGGCTGGCGGGCATAGGCGGCGTAGGCGACCTCGTTGATAGGGGGCACGAACTTGGCGGCGAGCAGCTGGGCGAGGAACAGTCCGGTGGTGTAGACGCCCAGCTCATGCGGATCGAGCACGCGCCCGGCGATCATCACGTCGGCCTGGCTCTGGACGAACCAGAACAGCTGGGTCGCGGTCATCACCCCGCCGAAGCCGGCGATATGGCCGGCGCCGGCGAAGCGGAAGCTCGGGCGGATCGGCGTGCCGGCGGCGCGGGTCATGCCGACCGCCTCGGTCAGGATCATCACCAGCGGCGCCGAGACCAGCGTCCAAACCCCCCAGCCCGAAAGCGCGCCGGTGAGCGCGGTCAGGGCCCCGGCGATCGCGGCGACGAGGCGCACCTGGGCCGGGCGGCGGAAGTCCATCCGCCGCGAGAGGATCGCGTGGGACAGCGCGCAGAACGGAACCGCGAGATAGAGCAGCGCCTGCACCCGCAAAAGGTTGGCCACCATCGGCTGCTCGAACCACAGCGCCACCAGCGGCGCGGCGCAGAACTGCACCAGCGCGAGGCCGCCGTTCAGCAGCATCAGCATCCCCAAGGTCTGGCGCAGGCGCTGCTCGGTCACCTCCGCCTCGCGGATCAGCGCCGAGGCGAGGCCGTAGCCGTTCATGGTGTTGAGCAGCACCAGCATCACCTGCGCCATGGCGAACAGGCCATAGTCCTGCGGGGCGAGCAGGCGGATGACGATCAGGGTCGAGGCCCAGGACACGATCTGCGTCCCGATCTGGCTGCCCGAGCGCCAGATCACCGCAGTGCGCACCTGCGCCGCGAGCGAGGCGGTGGGGTCCGGCTTAGCCATGGGCGAGGCTTCGGGCCGCGCCCTCGTCCGCGGCCAGCGCTTCGCCCCACAGCGGGGCGATCAGGCGGGCGGCGATGCGGCTCCTGACGAACAGCAGATCGACGAGGTCATAGCCCGCCACCGCGCCCATGTCGCGCTTGTAGCCGCTGTCGCCCGTTCCGAGATCCAGCGTGCGCAGCCCCTCGGCCAGCGCCGCGTCGAGCGCATGGTAATTGGCGATCTTGCCGACCTGGCAGTGCCTGAGATCCTCGGCATGGGTTCCGGCGATGGCATAGCGCACGGGGCCGTCGTCCAGATCGAAGCTGAAAGCGACCGGGCGCTCATCCAGCATCAGGATGATCGCGACGAGGCTCTCGGCGATGACCGGATCGCGCAGGGCCTCCTGCCACACGGCGCGCTGCGCGGCGGTCAGGAACTTGGCGCCGCTTCCATCGGTGGTGCGGGCGATCCAGCTGTCGGCTTCGACCCGGGCCATCGCCTCGAGGGCTGCGGCGCTCCACTGTGCGCCGCGCACCGTCCACCAGCGCGGGGTGCCGAGCGCTTCGAGCTTGCGCCATCCGGCGCGCAGCTTGCGCGGGGTCGAGCCGCGCTGGGGGGGATGGGCCCGCACCGCGTCAAGATCGATCACCCAGCTGGTCCCCGCCGGGCGCGAAAGGACGCGCCAGCCCGCCAGCTGTGCGGCGGTGACCAGCAGGGCCATGGCCGGATCGTCGCGGCGCGTTGGGCCGATACGGCACACCTGGCCGAGGCCGCGGGCAGCGGGGTCTGCGAGGGCATGGGCCAGTTCGATCGCGCTGCAATCGGGGGCGAGCAAGGGGGCGCGCAGCGGCCAGTAGCCGCCTGCCAGCTTGCGCGCGCCGGTGATCGCGGGGCCGAAGGCGAGTGTCGGGATCGCCGCGATGACATCGCCGCTGCCGCCGCGCCGGACAACCAGCGTGCGCCCCGCTCGCTGCCCGTCGCCGCGATACCATGCCGCGCGCAGAAAGCCGTGGCCCGCCAGATTGCGGACCGCCAGATCGTCGATGGCGGGCGCGAAGCCCTCGATCATCATGACGGTCGGGGGATCGGCGGCAATCCTGCTTGCGTACATTCCTCACCTGCGTTGAGCGGTGCCGAGACCCCGCCTTACGCCGCGCGCGTAACCACCGGGTTAACCAACGCCGCCGATCCGCGCAGGCGGAGGAATTGCCTCAGATATCCAGCGGCTTGAAGGCCGTGGCCGGATCGCCCGTATTGGGCGTGTCGGCCGGGTCGATAAGCAGCAGCCTGACCTCGCCTTCGGGCACGCGCGGGAAGTGTTCGGTGCCGGCAGGAACGATGATCATCTCGCCCGGGCCGAGCACCTCGGTGCGGTCGCGGAACTCCATGTGCAAGCGCCCCTCGAGGACGAGGAACAGCTCGTCGGTCTCCGGGTGCGAATGCCAGCGGAAATCGCCCGAGGCCTTGACCAGCCGGATCTCGTTGCCGTTGTAGCGCCCCGCGATGCGCGGCGCCCAATGGTCTGAAAAGAGCGCGAGTTTCTCGGCGAGGTTGACCTTGGAAGGAGTCCCGCCCGCCGCCATCAGAACACCACCACAGAGCGGATCGACTTGCCTTCGTGCATCAGGTCGAAGGCGGTGTTGATCTCCTCGAGGCCCATGACGTGGGTGATCATGGGGTCGATCTCGATCTTGCCGGTCATGTACATGTCGACGATCTTGGGCACATCGGTGCGGCCCTTGGCCCCGCCGAAGGCGGTGCCGCGCCAGTTGCGGCCCGTCACCAGCTGGAACGGGCGGGTGGCGATTTCCTTGCCCGCTTCGGCGACCCCGATGATGATGCTGGTGCCCCAGCCGCGGTGGCAGGCTTCGAGCGCCATGCGCATCACTTCGGTATTGCCGGTGGCATCGAAGGTGTAGTCGGCGCCGCCATCGGTCATCTCGACGATCTTCGCGACGATCTCCTCGCGGCTCATGCCCCGGCTGTCGAGGAAGTGGGTCATGCCGAAGCGCTTGCCCCATTCCTCGCGCGCCGGGTTGATGTCGACCCCGACGATCAGGTTCGCCCCCGCCAGCCGCGCGCCCTGGATGACGTTGAGGCCGATCCCGCCGAGGCCGAACACCACGACATTGTCGCCCACCTGCACCTTGGCGGTGTTGGTCACCGCGCCAACACCGGTGGTGACGCCGCAGCCGATGTAGCAGGCCGACTGGAACGGCGCGTCCTCGCGGATTTTCGCCACGGCGATCTCGGGCAGGACGGTGAAGTTCGAGAAGGTCGAGCAGCCCATGTAGTGGTAGATCGGCTGGCCCTTGTAGCTGAAGCGCGTGGTGCCGTCGGGCATCAGCCCCTTGCCCTGCGTCGCGCGGATCGCGGTGCACAGGTTGGTCTTGCCGCTGAGGCACGACTTACACTGGCGGCATTCGGGCGTGTAGAGCGGGATCACGTGATCGCCGGGCTTCACGCTGGTGACGCCCGCGCCGACCTCGCGCACGATCCCTGCGCCCTCGTGTCCGAGCACGCTCGGGAAGATCCCCTCGCTGTCCAGCCCGTCCAAGGTGTAGGCATCGGTGTGGCAGATCCCCGTCGCCATGATCTCGACCAGAACCTCACCGGCCTTGGGGCCCTCGAGATCGAGCTCGACGATCTCGAGCGGCTGCTTGGCGGCAAAGGCGACGGCGGCGCGGGTCTTCATCGGCGGGCTCTCCTCGGGTCAGCGGGTGGGCGGTACGGCTTCGTGATCGTAAGGGCAATGGCGACAGGCCGATCCGCAGCACTTGCCGCGCGCCAGATGCGCCACGCGGGTGAACACGGTGTAGCCGGTCGCCGGATCGCGATAGGTGCTCTCGCCGCGGGCGCAGGCGGCTTCGTGCAGGGCATGCCATGGCGGGATCGTCATCGCTGCGCCCCATAAAGAACAAGTGGCGGCGATGCCATGCATGAGACAAAATCTCTCAGGCTCCAGCTTAGCGGCTTGCGCGCATACGGCTTTTGCGCTCTCAAACGCGACTGCATTGTTTCGGAGACCGTCCTTGCGCACCCTATTGTTGCTTGCCGCCCTGTTCCTCGCCGTCCCCGCGCATGCGCAGGGCGTCCAGCAGACCAAGGGCGATTATCAGGACAAGTTCCGCCAGTTGGACGAGGTGCTGCCCGATCCCAACACCTACCGCAACGCGAGCGGCGCGCCGGGGCACGAATATTGGCAGCAGAAGGTCGATTACGACATCAAGGCGACGCTCGACGAGCCGAAGCGGCGGCTGACGGCGAAGGGCACGGTGCGCTACACCAACAATTCGCCCGACGCCCTGCCGTGGCTGTGGCTGCAGCTCGACCAGAACATCTTCAAGCGCGATTCGATGGCCGAGCTGACCGACGTGTTCGGCGGGGCGGGACGGCGCGGGCCCAAGGTCACGCTGGGTTCGGGCAATGAGCCCACCAAGCTCTCGATGGAAGAACTGCGCCGCCAGCAGGCCATGGCCGACAACAGCTACGGCTACGACATCACTTCGGTGACGCTGAATGGCGCAGCCCTGCCGCACACCATCGTCGGCACGCTGATGCGGATCGACCTGCCCGCGCCGCTCGCACCCGGCGAGACGGTCGAATTCGCCATGGAGTGGGCGTTCAACATCGTCGAGGAGGACGCGGTGGTCGCGCGCTCGGGCTATGAGCACTTCCCCGACGATCCGAGGAAGGGCGGCAACGACATCTTCCTCCTCGCCCAGTGGTTCCCGCGCATGGTCGCCTATTCGGACTACGAGGGCTGGCACAACAAGGAGTTCCTCGGGCGCGGGGAGTTCACGCTCGAATTCGGCGATTATGCGGTCGAGATGACGGTGCCGAACGACCACATCGTCGCATCGACCGGCGTGCTCCAGAACCCGGAGGCCGTGCTCACCGCCGCCCAGCGCCAGCGGCTGGAAACCGCCAAGGACGCCGCCGCGCCGGTCTTCATCGTCACCCCGCAGGAGGCCGCCGCCGCCGAGGCCAAGGGGCCGACCGGCACCAAGACCTGGCGCTTTATCGCCGCCAACGTGCGCGATTTCGCCTGGGCCTCCAGCCGCAAGTTCATGTGGGACGCGCAAGGCCACAAGCAGCCCGGCGCAGAGCACGAGACCGTCATGGCGATGAGCTTCTGGCCCAAGGAGGGCGGGGAGTTGTGGCGCAAGTACTCGACCGCCGCGGTGGTCCACACCATGAAGGTCTATTCGCGCTTCAGCTTCGACTATCCCTATCCCACCGCGCAGTCGGTCAACGGCCCGGTGGGCGGGATGGAATATCCGATGATCACCTTCAACGGCCCGCGCACCACCTTGAACAAGGACGGCACGCGCACCTATTCGCTCGCCACCAAGGTGGGTCTCGTGGGCGTGGTGATCCACGAGATCGGCCACATTTACTTCCCGATGACGGTCAATTCGGACGAGCGCCAGTGGACCTGGATGGACGAGGGGATCAATTCCTTCCTCGATTCGGTCGCGGGCTATGAGTGGGATCCGGACATGCCGTGGACCCGCAGCCTGCCGCGCGACATGATCCCCTACATGGTCTCCTCGAGCCAGCAGCCGATCATGACGCAGTCGGATTCGGTCACGGATCTCGGCGCCAATGCCTATGGCAAGCCCTCGGCCGCGTTCCACCTGCTGCGCGACACGATCATCGGGCGCGAGCGGTTCGACTTCGCGCTCAAGGAATATGCGCGCCGCTGGAAGTTCAAGCGCCCGACGCCGGCGGACTTCTTCCGCACCATGGAGGAGGCATCCGGCACCGATCTCGACTGGTTCTGGCGCGGGTGGTTCTACACCACCGACCATGTCGATATCAGCCTCGACTCGATCTATCGCCTGAAGGTCGACACCAGGAACCCCGACGTCGACCTCGCCCGCCGCCGTCAGGAGCGCGCGGACGAGCCCGAGGCGGTTGGCATCGGCCTCAACGAACAGCAGCGCCTGCCGATCTGGGTGCTCGAGAACCCGGGCGTCACCGATTTCTACGACGCGAACGACGAGTTCACCGTCACGCCCAAGGATCGCAAGAGCTACACCGAGTTCCTCGACAGCCTCGCCCCGTGGGAGCGCACGGCGTTCGAGCGGGCGGTGAAGGAGGATGCCAATTACTACGTCCTCAACTTCACCAACAAGGGTGGGCTCGTCATGCCGATCATCCTCGGCCTGACCTTCAAGGACGGGTCGAAGGAAAAGCTCTCGATCCCCGCCGAGATCTGGCGGCGCAATCCGCGCGAGGTGGCCAAGCTGCTGGTCTATCCCAAGGGCAAGGAGCTCATCGAGGTGGTGATCGATCCCGAGTGGGAGACGGGCGATGCCGACATCGAGAACAACCACTACCCGCGCCGCATCATTCCGAGCCGGATCGAGGCCTTCAAGGAGGAAGCGCCCAAGACGCGCACCGGCCGCGACCTGATGGGCGAGGCGGCAAACGCGGTGCCCGACGGGAAGAAGAAGTGACCCTGCTGCGGCGTCTGCTTGCGGCGCTCGCGCTGGCGCTCGTCCCGCTGGGGCTCGCGGGGGAGGCGGGTGCCCACCAGCAGAAAATCGCGATCAGCACCGTCTCGCTCAATGCGCGCACCGGCATGATCGAGATCGCGCACCAGGTGCCGGTCCACGATGCCGAACACGCGCTCACCGCGCAGGGGATCAAGGGCCCCGACATCATCGGCAGCGCCAAGAGCCGCGAGGCCTTTGCCGCCTACGTCGCCCGCCGCTTCCTGCTCGCGGTCGACGGGAAGCCGGCCGCGCCCGCCTATGTCGGCAGCGAGATCACCGGCGGGAGCCTGTGGGTCTACCAGGAAGTGCCCGCGCCCGCTGCGGGCGGGAAGGCGGTACTGCGGTTCAATTCGCAGATCCTCACCGACGTCTGGGCGCGGCAGGAGAACCGGGTGAACATCGGCGCGGGCACGGCGCCGGAAACCTTCATCTTCAAGGCCGGCGATCCCCCGCGCGAGGCCTTGCTGCAATAGGCTCTAGGCGCGGCGGCGCTTGGCTTCGAGCGGGGCGGTGAAGCGCGCCTGAAGATCGGGCAGCAGCATCGGGCGGCCATAGCGGAAGCCCTGCACGTGGCGGCAGCCGATGGCGCGCAGGAAGGTCTCCTGCTCCTCGGTCTCGACCCCCTCGACAACGACGCGCAGGCCCAGCGAGTGGCCCATCTGGACGATCGCCTGGATGATCAACCGCGCCTGATGGTCCTCGCCGATCGCGGCGATGAAGTCCCGCTCGATCTTGACCGTGTGGATCGGAAAGGCGCGCAGGTGCGTGAGCGAGGAGAAGCCCGTCCCGAAATCGTCGAGGCAGATGGTGAAGCCGCAGGCGTCGAGCGTCGCGAGCGACTGGCGCAGGTGCCCGCCGGCATCGAGCAGCATCGTCTCGGTCACCTCGATGGCGATGTTGTGCGGGCCGAGCGGGCTGTTGTCGATCACCTCGATCATGTGCCGCACGAAATCGCCGCGCCGCAGATCCGCATCGGAAAGGTTGATCGCGATCCGCACGTCCGGGCCGAACTGCGCAAGGATCGCAGGCCCTTCCTCGACCACCTGGTCGAGCATCACCCGGCTCACCCGGCGCGACAATTCGGGATCGAGCAGCGCGGCGAAGATGTCGCTGGCGACGATGATCGTGCCGCTCTCGTCACGCAGCCGCAGCAGCGCCTCGACCGCGACCACCCGGCCGGTGGCGAGTTCGATGATCGGCTGGTAGGCGGCGATGGCGCGGTCGCTGTTGAGCGCGCTGCGCAGCCGCGCGATTGCCAGCTGGCGCTCGCACTGGCGGGCTTCGATCTGCTCGTCCCAGACCACCACCGTACCGCGCCCGAGCTCCTTGCCGCGATAGAGCGCGAGGTCGGCGCGGCGCATGATCTCCTCGCTGCTGCCCGCAGTGGTCATGCAGGCGACCCCGCAGGTCGCCCCGATCTTCAGCATCGCGTGGCCCAACGGGGGCATGTCGTCGAGCTCGGCGATGATCTCGTCGAGAAAGCGCATCACCTCGCCCATTGCCATGCCGGCCGGGAACAGCAGCGCGAACTCGTCGCCGCCCCACCGCGCCAGGAACACCCCCGATCGGGTGCGCAGCTGGAGCTGGCTGGCGATCGTCTCCAGCACCCGGTCGCCGACCAGATGCCCGAGCATGTCGTTGACGTCCTTGAACCCGTCGAGATCGAGCAGCGCGATGGTGACCGGGTCGCCTTCGACTCGCTGCATCGCCTTGGCGAGCTGGCGGTCGAAGCTGGCGCGGTTGTAGAGCCCCGTCAGCCGGTCGCGCTCGGCCGCGCGCTTGAGCGCGACGTTGCGCAGGTGCTCCTCGGTGCAATCGAGGATGATCCCCGCCACGCTGTCGGGCGCGCCGTCAACATCGACCCTTTCGCCCACCACCCGGATGCGGCGCCGCTGGCCGTTCTGCCGGCGGATGCTGGTCTCGAACAGGAAGGGGCGCCCGTCGGCGACGGTCTGCTCGAGCTTCTGGATCACCATCGCGCGGTCCTCGGGCTCGTAGAGGTTGATGGCCTCCTCGACCGTCGGGGCGGGCCCGGGTTCGAGCCCGTTGATGGCAAAGACCTGGTCCGACCAGTGAAGCTGCTGGGTGGCGATCTCGACCCGCCAGCTGCCGACATTGGCGGCCCGCTCGGCCTGGCGGAAGATCTGGCTCGACTGGCGCAGCGCGGCATTGGCGTTGCTGAGCGCGCGGGTGCGACCATGCAGCGCGATCGACTGCTCGGCCAGCTCGGCGAGCATCGCCAGCGGGGCGATCTGATCCGGGCGGAAGGCGTTGGGCTCGGGCGAGATGCAGCACAGCGCGCCCACCAGGATGCCGCCATCCGAGCGGATCGGCACGCCCAGGTAGGAGCGGATATGGGGGGAGGCCGTGACCAGCGGATTGTCGGCGAGGCGCGGATCGAGGCGGGCATCGGCGATCAGCATCGGCGCCTCGCTGTGGATGCACACCGCGCAGAAGGATTCGCCGATCGGGGTCTCGATCAGTTCGATGCCGGTGCGCCCGAGGAACCACTGGCGATCCTGCTCGACCACCGAAAGCAGCGCGATCGGACAGCCAAACATGGTGCTGGCCAGCAGGGTGACGCGCGAGAACAGGTCGCGATCGGGCACCGCATCGAGGCCGAGGCTACGGATGGCATCGAGGCGCTGGGATTCCTTCACGTCTGCCCCTTGCCCCACCGGCCCTTAACAAAGGGTAGGGTACCATCCCCGGTGTCATCGCAGGGGAGCAGGTGCCGGGAAATGCGGCGCTTTCTGCGCGCTTTGCCGCAAGACCGACCTCGGCCGGGGCGAGATTCACCCGGGGCTGCGGCACCTCGCGGCGCGGGGTGCCCGAAGGCGAAATCCCGACTTCAGCAGGGCCCGATTTCAGCGGGGAATGTTTGGTGCGGTCGAGAAGACTCGAACTTCCACGGGCTTTCGCCCACAACGACCTCAA